>Ga0065704_10000759_pt1 | contig 18644 bp, 18 predicted proteins | sample SwiRhicommuniRL2_FD_59091 | JGI IMG/M metagenome (GOLD analysis project Ga0065704, IMG submission 59091) | Switchgrass rhizosphere bacterial communities from Rose Lake, Michigan, USA - RL2 v2 (version 2) | ecosystem: Host-associated > Plants > Roots > Rhizosphere > Soil | place: East Lansing, MI
GATCTATTGAAGTCTATTGCAGTTGGTGAATATGTCCCGCCGGAAGAACGCCAAAAAGAGGCGGAGCCTGTTACCGAAGAAGCGGCCCCGGCTGAGGAAGTGGTCTCCTCAAAGGAATCCACTCCGGGTGAAGAAGCGGATGAAGTGGAAACCGTTGTCGGTGACACTTCCATCGACGTCGGCAACACTTCGAATGAATCGGAATCTACATCTGAATAAGAATTTAGAAATCCTATCCTTATAAAGTTTTAACGTAATTCCAACACGGAATCGGTATGATTGGCGAAATATAAAGGAGATAACATGATCCCTGATTTCAAAAATGTCATTCCCATGGTAATTGAGTCTTCGGGCCGCGGGGAACGCGCCTATGATATTTATTCCTTACTTCTCAAGGAACGCATTATCTTTCTGGGTACACCCATTGATGACCAGGTCGCGAACCTGATCGTGGCCCAGTTGCTGTTCCTAAATCATGAAGATCCTGATCGCGAGATCAATATGTACATCAATTCGCCCGGTGGTGTGATCTATGCGGGTCTGGCAATCTATGACACAATGCAAATGATCTCGAACCCGATCAGTACCGTGGCCGTCGGCGTCACTGCCTCGTTCGGAACCGTATTACTGACCGCCGGTACAAAGGGACGCCGCTTCGCCCTACCGAATGCCACCATTCATATGCATCAGCCGCTCGGTGGTGCACAGGGACAGGCAACCGATATCGAAATTCAAGCCAAGCAAATTCTGCGCTTGAAGGCTCTGTTGCTCGGTATTATGGCGAAACATACCGGTCAGCCTCTCGAGGTGATCGAGCGCGATAGCGATCGTGATTATTATCTCGAAGCCAAAGGTGCAGTCGATTACGGTTTGGTCGATCAGGTATTGGATACGCCCGAAAAAATCGCCAAGTAGTCGAACCAGGATTATCATCTGCTGGTCTGCCAGTTGAAATTGAAAGCCCGTTGGCAAAGCGTAAGCGCGTCAACGGGCTTTTTGTTTTTATTGAACCGAGCAAAATACAATGAAGTCGAATCGCGAGGAGCATAAAATACTTGGTGCCTGCTCAGTGGGATAAAATCAGCAGGGTATAATCCCGTGTCAAGGAAGGAATATTCATGACCTTTTCCATTGTTGCCTGTGATCTCGAAGAACAAAGTTGGGGCGTGGCGGTTGCGTCGAAATTTCCCGCAGTGGGTGCAGTGGTGCCTTGGGCACAGGCAAAGGTTGGCGCGGTGGCAACCCAATCGTTTGCAAACACTTCTTTCGGACCGCGTGGGCTGGCATTGATGGCGACAGGTTTGTCGGCACTGGAAACACTTGAGCGATTATTGGAAGATGACCCTGATAAGGAATTGAGGCAGGTAGGTCTGGTGGATGCGAAAGCCGGCTCTGCCACCTATTCTGGAACGGGATGTTTTGCATGGGCAGGTGGAGTTTCCGGAAAAGGTTATAGCATTCAAGGCAATATCCTGGCGAGTGGGAATGTCGTCCCTGCGATGGAAGAAACTTTCTTGAAAACGCAAGGTTCTTTGCCAACGCGACTCCATGCAGCATTATTGGCTGGCGACCGCGCGGGTGGCGATAAGCGGGGACGTCAATCTGCGGCCATCTATGTTGTCAGGCCCAAGTCTGGTTATGGTGGTTACCTCGATCGTTGGCTCGATTATCGAGTGGATGATCATGAAGATCCTGTTCCCCACCTGGGCGAATTACTGGAAATGCACGAGCTATATTTCGGGAAGAGCCCGGAGGAAGACCGCGTGGAAATCAACGGAAACGTGCAGGAACAGATCACAGAGATTCTCACCCGACAAGGTTATCTGAAAGACGGAAAAGAATTCAGCGAGGCCTTCAACGAATTCATCGGCAATGAGAACTTCGAAGAACGCGCGGACCCGCAAGCAGGTTGGATTGACTATCCGGTGCTGAAATATCTCACAAGGAAGTTTGGATAAATAATTACATGGCTATCCCAGAAAACATAAAAGCTCTCATCCTGGATATGGACGGCGTGGTTTGGAGAGGTGATGCTCCGATCGGCGACCTCGCCGCGACATTTCAACGCATCCGTGAGCGCAGATTGAAATTTGTCTTTGCTACAAATAACAGTACCAAGACTTCGGAACAATATGTAGCCAAGCTAAAAGAGTTTGGCGTGGATGTGGAGGCGTGGCAGGTGGTCACTTCCTCCCAGGCTGCTGCCCGAGCGGTTGCCCAAACCTATCCTCAGGGAACCAAAGCCCTGGTGATCGGTGAAGACGGTCTCCGCATCCCCCTGGAACAGGAAGGCTTTGAAATTGTTGCGGTTGAAAATGCTCCACAGGCACAGGTGGTAGTGATGGGCATGGACCGCGGGGTAAGCTTTGAAAAACTCTCAGAAGCAACCTTGCTGATCCGGAAGGGAGTTCGCTTCTATGCGACCAATATGGATAAGACGTTTCCTACTCCGCGTGGGCAGATCCCTGGGGCTGGTGCCTGGGCTTCTGTCATCATCACTGCCACCAATGTCGAACCGATTGTGGCAGGCAAGCCATTTCCGTTTCTAATGGAGCTCTCTCTGGAAAGGCTTGGCACCCAGAAAGAAGAAACGCTTGTTGTAGGCGACAGGCTCGAAACAGACATTGCCGCCGGGCAGGCAGTAAAATGTCCCACAGCCTTGGTGCTGAGCGGTGTTTCCACGAAAGAACAAGCAGACAATTGGAATCCGAAGATAGACATCGTCGCGAATGACCTGGCAACGTTGATTGATGAATTTCTAAAATGATAATTTACGATCTTGATTTCAATGCCGTCACAAATCTCTTAAACGAATGGAATGAACCTGCCTATCGTGCAAAACAGATTTGGCAGGGTTTGTACCAACATTTCTACAACTCCCCCGAGCAGTTCACGAACCTGCCAAAATCTTTGCGCGAAAAGCTTGCAGAGCATGTCATCTTTTCTCCATTCAAAGTAAGGGTTTATCAAGATTCTTCAGATGGAACCACGCGCAAAACACTCTTTGAGTTGCCCGATAAGAACTTGATCGAAGCGGTTCTCATGCGTTATGGTGACCCGGCAGATAATCCGCAGATCACCGCCTCCCCCACCGGGCGTGGCGCCAAGAATCGTCGGACTCTTTGTATCTCTACACAGGCGGGCTGTGCGATGGGGTGTGTCTTTTGCGCGACGGGTCAGATGGGCTTCAAGCGTCACCTCTCCAGTGGAGAGATCATCGCGCAGGTGATGTACTATGCGCGCCTGTTGAAAGAAGAGAACCAGGTGGTTACCAACATCGTTTTAATGGGGATGGGAGAGCCTTTCCATAATTACAACAACACCATGGAAGCGATCGATCGACTTAACGATGCGGGAGGGTATAACTTCGGGGCTCGGCGCTTCACCATCTCGACCGTAGGCCTGGTCCCGATGATCCGGCGTTTCGCTGACGAAAAGCGACAGGTAAATCTCGCCATCTCTCTCCATGCCGCGGACGATGAATCACGTGTGAGTATGTTACCCATCAATAAGAAATATAAGATCGATGATGTATTGGAGGCCTGTCGCTATTATGTAGCACAGACCGGGAGACGCGTAACCTTTGAATGGGCTTTGATCAATGGGGTCAATGATACGCCTGAGGTTGCCAGGAAACTCGCATCAAGACTCAAAGGCTTGTTGTGCCATGTGAACGCGATTCCGCTCAACCCTACGGCAGGCTACGAAGGTCGCGCTACGGACCGTCAAAGGGCTCTGTTATTCAAGGAGACCCTGGAGCAGGCTGGAATTCCATGTACGATACGAATGAGAAGAGGGATCGATATTCAGGCTGGCTGTGGTCAATTGGCTGGTGCTGTTTCTTCTTAGTGATAAAAATAAGTAAAAGAAATAAGTGTAATTAACTGGCTATACGCAAAATAGAATTATATCTAATCCTGATGAAGATTTTTGATCTCGCGCGCGTTAACTCTGTAGAACGCATGACTGAAGCTCAGCCATCGTGGCTTATCTTTGAGTGCATCTCTGGAAATGAGGCCGCGATCGAAATGCTCGTGCGCTCTTATGAAACCGGCGTTTTCAGGCTGGCTCTATCTGTTGTTGGCGATCAGGCAGAAGCCAATGAAATCACGCAGGAAACATTTATCGCAGCACTACGGTCATTGCCGTCTTATCAGGAGAAGAGGTCTTTTAAGGCCTGGCTTTACACAATCGCCTTGAATCACAGCCGCAGCCATCTCCGCAAACGGAAAGTTATTGAACGATTACGAACCACATTAAGTGCTATTTTTCAAATTGAGACTCAAAAGCAAGCTTCACCGGAAGACGCAGCCATTGAAAACGAAAAGGAAGCCGAAGTCTGGAAAACCCTGAACCAGTTGGATGAACCATTTCGTATCGTTGTGGTCCTGAGATATTTTCATGAACTATCGATTTCGGAAATTTCTGAAATACTTTCCATCACCGAAGGGACCATCCATTCAAGGTTGCACACCGCACGCGAGCGACTGAGAAACGCGTTGATCCATTTGCACGGAGAATAAATCGTAATGCCAATTACACATGCCGAGGCTCACAACCTGATCCAATACAACCTGGACAAAGTGTTGAAGCCTCAAGAAAAACATATACTCCAAATACATCTCAACGATTGCGTGGAATGCCGCGCTTTTGCTGAAGAGATGAAAGGATTGGAAAATCTTTTATTGCCAGTGATGAGCAAGCATTGGGCCGTTCAACCCATCCCCCTTCGAATGGAGATCATTACTCATAAGAGTCAAAGAAATTTACAACTTCACACAAGTATGATTCTGGCTACGCGCACGGCGATAATTAGCATCGTTTTTGCAGCGTTTGTTTTTAGTACCTGGCAGTTCACTCATTCAGGCAAGCAATCCACCAATCCTGTGCCGGTGAGTGTTCTGCCGATCCCGACTCCTTCAGGTCAATCCACAAGCACAAAGATCAGTTCCCAGGACTGCAAAGAGACGAAGTATCAAGTCCAGGAAAATGACACGCTGGACAGCATCGCTTCTCAATTCTCCGTGGCAAAAAATAAGATCGTAGCGATCAACGACTTAAGTACAGAATCAATCCACGCAAAAATGGAATTACTGATTCCGATTTGTACATCTACTCCCACTGGCACCCTCCATCCATCCACGCTGACAATAACATTTACGCCTTTAATCGGCCCAACAACCTCCACACCGGGGGGATCATAGTTCCTGTAAGATATTAAGAAAATATTACGCGCAAACTTGTCAGAACATGCAGATTGAAGTATAAGTTTCCCAATTTCAAATAGACACAAGGTATTATGAATAACGAAAATAAAATCACCTGGCTTGAACGTCCGATCCATCCCGCCCTTCCTGTACTCACGAATGAAGTGGCGCTCTTTGCGGGAATTATCCTACTTGCAATCGTCACCAGATTCTATAATCTTGACGCGCGCGTGATGAGTCACGATGAAAGTTTGCACACTTATTTCTCGTGGCTGTTATATCGTGGACAGGGTTATCAGCATACACCGATGATGCACGGTCCCTGGCAATTCCATTGGATCGCGCTTTCTTATTTCCTGTTCGGTGTGAGTGATTTTACAGCACGCATTCCAGCGGCCATGTTCAGCATTGCAACAATTGCTATGGTCTGGTATTGGCGGCGCTATNTGGGAAAAANGGGTGCGCTGATCGCCGGCTTGCTNATGGTCATTTCCCCATTCATGCTTTTTTACGGAAGATACGTNCGGGAGGACGTGTACACGGGCTTGTCCGGACTCTTNATGCTTTACTCGATCCTGCGTTATCTCGAAAACGGTTCAAGCAAATACCTTTTTCTACTTTCAGGCGCGTTGCTCATCCACTTTGCGGATAAAGAGACCTCGTTTATTTATGCCCTGCAAGCATTCGCATTTCTGGCTGTTTATTTCATCATCCAAATCACCCGCAAGCCCTGGGAGGGGAATCCCAGCCTGTTTCGCACGTTTATCATCGCCTTAGTTGTCGCGTCTGTTTTTATTGGGATTGGTGCGGGAATGGCCTATATTAATCGGACACCTGCCACCTTGAGTGGGACTGAAACCGCTGTCCCATCCAACCCAACAGATGCCACTTCTGCATTCGCTCCCCCGAGCGGAGGCATTCATCCTTCCACGATTCTTCTGGGGCTAGGCGCGGTGATCCTTCTGATCGCCGGAGTAACCTATTTCCTCCAGGCCTACGTATGGCACCGGATCCCGAAAGAGCGTTCCTTCGATCTGATGATCCTCATTGGTACCTTTGTCTTGCCGATGACGACAGCTTTTCCCGTTGACTGGCTTAAAACAAGATTGAATGTCACCATCCCTACTGATTCTGCTTCTGTAAATGCATTGGATTCAAGATCGATGTTGGTGATTGGGATTTTTGTTGCCGCATTTTTCCTGGTCTCCATCATCGTTGGAATGCTTTGGAATCGCGACTGGTGGAAATATGCAGCACTATTTTGGGGGGCGTATACGATCCTTTTCACCACATTCTTCACCAACGCGGCAGGCTTTTTCACCGGGGTGGTTGGATCCCTTGGATACTGGCTGGTACAACAAGGCGTGGAACGCGGAAGCCAGCCGGAATACTATTATGTGCTGGTCCAAATCCCAATGTATGAGTATCTGCCCGCCATTGGAAGTCTCGTGGCCATTGGCCTGGGCTTGAAAAAGCTGCTTACGCGGCGATCAACTGTCCCTGAGGCGGAACAAGACACCGAGATCGAGAGGGTCTCATCTGAAGCAGAATCCTCTGAATCCAATTTTGGAGTCTTCTTCGGGTTGATGGTCTGGTGGACATTTAGCGCGATCCTCGCGCTGACCATCGCTGGTGAACGCATGCCCTGGCTCACGTATCATATGGCCTGGCCGATGATCCTGCTAACTGGCTGGGCAATTGGTCAAATCATCGACTCGGTGCTCCCGCGCCTGGCATTTGAAAAACCACAGCGGATCGGGCTTGCCATCCTGACATTGATCGTATTTGTGCTGGCAGCCTTCAACACGTTGCGAGCTTTATATGGCGCCACACCACCGTTTCAAGGTTCTGAATTAGTGCAACTCCAGGCAACCGCAGCCTTCTTATTCCCATTTATTGCCATGATCCTATCCGGAGCGTTTCTCGGATATTTGATGAAAGATGATCTGATCAGCCTTGGTGTCGTAGCACTGATCATTCTGGCGATCATTACCGTGGGCTCAAGTATTATCAACGGTGCGACGCTACTGATGCAAATGTCTGGAGCGGGTGTGGACCCGGCAAGTCTTTCAGGGGACCGTCTGAAATTTGTTTCTGCGCTGATCGCATTCATCGGCAGCATTGTCGGCATCGTTTACCTTTTGCGATACCAGCGCACCAGCAGTGCCTTTGTAGGCCTGGTTGCTTTGACCATCTTTGGTTTGCTCGGTGTTCAGACTGGACGGACTGCTTTCAGAGCCGCCTACATCAATTACGATGACGCCACCGAATATATGGTTTATGCACACGGCGCGACCGGGGTAAAAGAGGTCATGTCGCAAGTGGAGGAAATCTCCGAGCGCACTGCCGGCGGACTCAACGCTGTGGTGGCTTATGATGCCAGTGCGCCGGATACGGGTGTCTCATGGCCGTTTGTATGGTATCTGCGCGACTTCACAGCCCTGCGCTCCTTCGACCAGCCGACTCGTTCCTTGCGCGATGCGGTGGCAGTGATCGTCGATCAAAAGAATTTCGATAAGATCACGGCTGCTCTCGGAGATGACTTCTATCAATTCGACTACATCCGCATGTGGTGGCCGAATCAGGACTATTTCAATCTCGATAAGACCCGCGTTTTGAACGCCATCTCGAACCCGCAAATACGAGAAGGTATTTTTGATATCTGGTTCGACCGCGATTATACAAAATACGCGCAGGCGATCGGCAGCACTTCCATGACGCTAACTACCTGGCAGCCCGCCGATCAAATGAGACTCTATATCCGCAAGGATGTGGCCTCCAAAATTTGGAACTACGGCGTGGGACCCTCCGAAGCGCCGGCTACTGTGGATCCATACCAGGCTGGCATTGTGATGTTGACCGCAGATCCCATCTTCAGTGCAGACCGTTATCCCCCACTTGGGTTGAACGCACCCCGCGCGATCGCCGCCGGACAGAACGGTGATATTTATGTCGCAGACTCACGCAATCATCGCATTCTGCACATCGGCGCAGATGGCAGCTTGTTGAATGAATGGGGCACGTTCGCAGATCAGCAAAGCGGAAATGCTCCCATTGGGACATTCAACGAACCCTGGGGCGTGGCTGTGGGGCCGGATGGTTCCGTCTATGTCTCTGATACGTGGAACCATCGTGTTCAAAAATTTACCAAGGATGGCAAGCCGGTCAAGATGTGGGGACAATATGGTCAGCCCACACCTGATATTCCGGAGTCAAAGAGTTCCTTCTGGGGGCCGCGCGGCATTGCTGTCAACTCAAAAGGAGAAGTCTTCATTGCCGATACCGGGAACAAGCGGATCGTGGTCTTTGATTCAGATGGCAAATACATCACTGAATTTGGAACCGCCGGCCTGGATCCTGGTCAGTTTGATGAACCGGTGGGCGTGGCAGTTGCCGAGGATGGAACAGTCTATGTTACCGACACATGGAATCAGCGGATCCAGTCTTTTATCCCCAATCAGGATGGAACGCTCTATTCCCCACTGCAACAATGGGATGTCAACGCCTGGTTTGGTCAATCGTTGGATAACAAGCCTTTCATCGCTGTCAGCAAAGACAAACATGTGTTCATTACAGACCCGGAAGGGTACCGTATCATCGAGTTCACCGACACGGGTGAGTTTGTACGGACCTGGGGAGACTTCGGTTCCGGACCCACCGAGATCGGGCTGGCCGCGGGCGTGGCGGTTGACCCGGATGGCTTCGTCTGGGTGACCGATGCAGGCAATAATCGCATATTGAGATATACATTACCATCGCCATAATTAAAATCAAAACAAGCTCATTCACAAGGAATGAGCTTGTTTTCTTATCGTAGCGTGGACCAGATCATTTGGTGGGCATGCCGGGCCTGGCTTCTTCACAGACTCCGCATGTGAGATAGAGATTGATGCAGGCCTCCGCATGAAGTCATTATCGTGGGCTTATTTTTTGAGCAAATTTATCTCGTTTGGGGTTAAGTCTTGCCATTCACCCGGTTTTAGAGAGCCTAACCGAATCTTCCCAATCGCAACACGGACGAGGCGTAAGGATGGCAAGCCTACCGCGGCAGTCATATGCCTGATCTGACGTTTCTTGCCCTCGCGCAATTTGATCTCGATCCAGGCGGTGGGACCGTGCGGGGTCACGGATTTGAATCGTGGCGGCAGGTTAGGGACTGGGATAAGACGGGCCTTTGCGGGCAGAGTCAAATAATCTTTGAGTTGAATCCCGCGTTCAAGTTGAATCAGTTTTTCCTGAATGGAATCACTTTCCATCAGCACCCAGTAGGTTTTTTCGTAATCATGGACACGAGACAATTGTGATAACTCACCAAGTTTATCTCACATCTGCCCCAAGGAGACCTGTTCCGAACTACACCGCTCCCTAAAAACAGGGAATTTCGGTACAAAAGAATGCCATGTTGAAGAATTTAATAGAAACCTAACGAATCGTCAATGTACATCACCAGTGAACTTTTCACGTCCTGAACTGCGACAAGATCATTTCGTGCAGGCGAAGTCTCTTTATCGGGAGACCATCCGAGAGTGGCAAAACATTGGGAACCGCGCTGCGATCTCTCATCAATTGGAGAGCTTTGCTTTTATCGCCAAGGCACGAGAGGAAGATTGGCGCGCTGCAAAACTCCTCGGAGCGGCGGAAACCTTGCGTGAAAGCGCCAGTTTGCCTATGTTATTTACCGAGCGCGTCGAATATGATCATGAAGTGAACGATTTGCGCGCCAACATGGATGAGATGACCTTTGCTAAAGCCTGGGCTGAAGGCCATGCCATGACCATGGAGCAAGCTATTGAATTTGCATTAGAAAGCTAATACAAGTCTTTGGGCACTTCTCGCAAGTTTCAGAGTGATTGCTACATCACACTTACCTTATGACATATTAAATTGTTAAGGTGCAATCAATCAGTGGTAAAGGTCTAGCATCAGACTCTACATATCACTTATGTCGTAGATCAGCATCAGACCGCCGAGACTCTTCAGATAATCTTTCCCGGACTGTGCTTCAGGGGACTGGGCATATGCAAATACATCTTCGTGTGAGTCAAAAGAAATCTCGATCACCTTCGAGTAAGGCGGAGGACCCATAGGGCTCATGATGTCGCCTTCGCTCTGTTGCAGCGAGCGAAATCCATGCGCTTGTTTAAGCAAATCCGTACTAGAGAAGAAGCGATCCAGCGTTTGCGCGTCAGTGGATTTGGGGAAAAGAATTAGGGTATGAACCATAGAAATCTCCTTATCTCAATCATTGGATAGAATAAAAGAGGTTGAGTCAGTGGGCGGATCTATACAACCGCCAAGTTCGCAAAGCAAGTGGTTCAATTCAGCCAGCGAAGTGAAACTTAAATGCTGTCCGGCAGTTGTCTCAAGATCACCTTTCCATTGAAGTTTGGACTCTTGCCCTGCTTCACGCCAGATAGAGATGACATAAGAAACTTTGCGGGTTGTTAATAAAGAATTCACGCTTTCATATTCATACCTCGCAGTCTAACCAAATCCGTTTTGAAGCGCATTCGTAAATTTACGTATTCTGTTACGTATTTCCCGTTGGGGGCAAAGATGACATCAATGTCTTGCCGGACACTCTCACATGCTTACAAAGCGTGGACAGATGAGGTGGGAGATTAGATAAAGAAGGAAATTGGCACAGAACACCCATGTTCTACCTGGCTGTTCCCGCTTGTGGATACATTTGCTCCAACCGGGCTTTGAGGCGTTCCAGAGACTCAATCATTTCAGAACGTATGAAGAGAGCGGACAGTATCGGGGCAAGCAACTTCTGTAAAGGTGAGACCGTCGCCGACGCTGTACGCGTTATCAATGTTCCACTATCTTTAGGTTGGAGCATGAATTCGTGCGTGAGTTCTTCTCCAATACTTTTCACCAAAAAAGCAAAACAGACAGGTGGTTGATATTCCGTTACGCATAGGTCGTCATGGATCTCCAAACCGAATATGTGACCAACAGACTGAAAACGACTACCGACAGCAGTCGAGCCTTCGGAAATCGCCGTGACCTTTAGTCCGGGATTCCATTCGCCATGCCGTGTAAGATCAGCGACATATGCGAATGCTACTTCGGGTGGAACATGGACATAAACACTGAGTGAAATGGAGAAGGTAGCCATTGTCGTTCTCCTGTGCCAACCAATTGACGCGCTCTGCTGTCGCTTGCTGAATGGCTACTGCCCAGCATACTTCGGCCTTGGGACACCGAGCTGCTGTGTTAGGCTGTCCGTGTCGAATCGAACCCAGTACTCCACCATTTTGCCGTTTACGACGCGCCAGATATCCATGTATTTCATCTTGATCTGCTTCCCCGTCGGCGAGATGCCCTGAAACTCGCCTTTGTGAGTCCCCGTGACGTAACCGCGGTGGATCACATAATCGCCGTCAGCGAATTCTTGCTCGATCGTCACGTGGCTATCAGGGAAGCCTGTACGGAACATAGCGTCGAGCCGACGAAACGACTCGGGACCGCGCGGCGTTTCAGGTGGCGCATCCGAGCTCACAAAGTCAGGAGCGATCAACTCATTGAAGACATTCGGTTTGTTCTGGTTCACGCCCTCTTCAAACACGCGGCGGACGAGGGCTTTGTTTTGTTCCGTTGACATAGCTTATTTGTCCTTTCTCTGAAGTGGGTGCGAGTATGAACGTCTTGCACCCGAATTGAGTGTTACTTGGGTCGTCGAAGCCATGGGATTTCTTGACACACAGGCATTTTTCCTTTCATCGCGTGTGCCCATTTCCGAGCACGCAAAAACGAGGCGATGAGACCTTGAACTTGACGAGACTTCGAATATCACGCAATGGCTCAGGGTGACGACCGCCGCAGCGGTGGCGGAACCAGTCCAAGTTGTTGCAACACGCTCATCTGGTCGAGCATCAGCCAGCTTTCGATAATCTGCTCGTTTTCAATCCATACATAGATCAGACCCTCAACAACGATTGGTTTGCTGGTAGGCGGGTTCCCTAGAAATATTCCTGTCTGCGTACCGCGTATCTTCCAGTGTGCCGCGACTTTGTTGTCTTGAGTGATCTCGTCCTCGACTGTGCAGCTTAGATTGGGAAACGCCGTTCGGAGCATCGCGATCAATTGTTTGAGTCCCATGCGGTTGGCGGGCGTTCCCCAACTCGAATGATGGCTGATGCCATTCGGCGCGACGAGTTCATCCACGACAGCCAAGTTGCCTTGAGTGAAGGCTTCGTCAAGAACGCGGTGGATGATGGACTTGCCCTGAACAGTTGACACCGGTACCCTCACGCGCTCACAAAGCGTGCGCTTCCATGAGGTCTTTTAGGTTGGCGAGTTCGCCTTCGATATTTCTTTTCACCATGCTAGCGAGCAGCGGCTCTGCCAGCTTAAAAAACCCACCTGGGTCTGCCTTAAATTTTACATTGACACGCGTGCCGCCATCTACAATGTCAAAGGTCATCTGTTGATTCACCGGAAAAGGCACTGTGCTTTTCTGCGCGGATTTCTGGTTCGGCTCGTACTCAGTCTCCTCAAGTTCGACTTCGATCCGCCTGCCCAGAAACTTCCCCACGCCTCGCCAGGTAGTACCTACATTAAGGGGTCCCTCAGACGTCTTATTGACTTCAAGGAATGCGGAAGACCATTTTGGATTATTCTCAGCGTTGCTCAAGACAGCAAAGACCTCCTCGATGGGTCGGTTGATTACTGTAGTGGATTCGATTTTCAACATACTATTCGCTCCTTTCTTCATGCATTATGTTTGGAAAACCTCACACGATCATTGTGACAGAGAAGAGATGGATTGTCATCAGTGCGTGCACGTATTTGCACACGTATTTTGAAAGCGCACAAATCAAAAGCGGCCACGCTTGAGGTGTGACCGCTATCGGAGAGCAACTACATCGCTAAGATGATGTACTCGTCAGGTGATGTTCCATCGCCCAACGTATGATTTGGGCGCGGCTCGTTAGCTCCAATTTAGATAGGATGTTGGCAATGTGTTTCTCAACAGTGCGCTTGCTGAGGACCAGTTCACTCGCAATTTCGCCGTTAGTCTTGCCCTGCGCGATCAGTGTCACAACCTCGCGTTCACGGTCGGTCAATCCACTAAACTCATCTTGCTCTTTGGATGCTGACCCCGCCGGACCTAATGGCAATGAGAGTGCATATTCGATGCCTTGTTCCAGTGTCTGAATGCGACCTGCCTCCTGTGCTTGCTCAAACTCTTGCTTGGTCAATTTTGCACGAGCCCCTGCCAGATAACGCTGGTACTCCCTCCCGTCGGCGAGCAGCAAGGACACGTAAACCGACCGACCATGCGTAGCGCCCGTAGTCAGCAAGCGAACAGCCTCAGTCTGCATGCCGCGTTCGGATGCCAGGACGCCAAAGCCAATCAGGCATTCACCCATGGCTTTCAGTTCCCCCTGGCTCCGATACCGCGCAACGCTCTCACAGATAAGAGCGTATGCTTGGTCGAGATCGCCTTGTTGCAGACGGGTATGGCCTAACATTTGCAATACACGCGGCTCCTCGCGTGTTGCTCCCTGTTCACGTAGAGCCGTAAGTGCCTCTACATAGAGAGCTTGCGCCCGCTCGTAATTTTGCTCGCAGTGCTCTATATAGCCGAGATAGGACACGATCAAAGCTGCGGCGAACAGATTACCTGATTTATGTGCAGCCTTCAGGCTCTCCTCAGCCAGGGAACGGGCAATCTGATACCTGCCGAGGCCACCCGCCGACACAGCTTGTGTAGCCAACGATATGGGCAGTTCCATATCATCATTGATCTCCCTCAACAGCTGCACGGATCGCTCAACGGTGTTGTAGGCAGTGAGGAAATCACGGTCCATGATAGCCGCCACAACGATCGGTCCCTGAGCCAGTGCAAGCAGATGCACGCCTTCCTCGCCAGCCGCCTCGCACAAGGCGACCGCCGTCCGCTCATGTGCTCTTGCCGCGGTCGCGTCGCCCATGAATCCTGCGGTCATCCCGGCGTTGAAGTTTGCGCGGGCAAGTAACATGATCGGTACCTGTTCATCTGCTTTCGCCAGGAATCGCTCATACCAGTTACGGCCCTCGGATATCGAGCCATGGCTTATCCAGAAGTCGAACAAGGTGATCACGAGCCGCAAACCCGATTCAATCTGACCGCTTTCCAACGCCCAATCCAGCGCCAATCGTATATTGTCCAATTCGCCATCGAGCCAGTTAAGCCAAAGGCTTGGATAAGAAGAGGATTGCATCTTAGATACGATTTCTTCGGTGCGGACAACGAAGAAATCAAGATGGCGGTTGCGCAGCCGTTTGAATTCGCCAGCTTCCTTCAATTTTTCGAGGGCATATTCGTGGATGGTTTCTAGCAACCGGTAACGCGCCTCGGCACGCCCGGTCGTTTCTGCGAGAACCAGTGACTTATCCACTAAAGAGGCAAGCAGATCGAGTGTTCGGTCTGATGTCATCCCCTCTTCCCTACAGATGCCTTCTGCTGCATCCAGGCTGAAGCTGGCATCAAAAATTGACAGACTGCGCAAAAATGTCTGCTCGTCAGTATTGAGCAGATCATGGCTCCAGTCGATTGCCGCCCGCAGCGTTTGGTGATGTGTTACGGCGCCTATGGTTTGCGCTAAGTTGAGTAGGTTGAAACGACTGTCAAGACGCGCCGCAATTTGCTGCGGTGTTAATATCTTGAGTCGCGCGCTCGCCAATTCCAGTGCCAATGGGATGCCATCTAATCGGCGGCAGATTTCGATAATCGCGGACGCGTTTTCTGCTGTAATTCTAAACTGAGGAGAGATTGCCCGCGCCCGCTCGATAAACAAATGAACTGCATCATAATGCTGCAAATCTTGAAGATCCGATATCGCAGCTGAGTTCAGTTCGGGTATCGCCAGGCCCTGCACCTGATAAATCTTTTCCCCCGGAATGGCAAGAGGCTGGCGGCTCGTTGTCAAGATATTCAGCCCGGGAGCCGCAGCCAGCAATTGTTGGACGAGCTGGGCAATCGCGGCGATCAAATGCTCACAGTTGTCCAGAATCAACAACATCTGTTTGGGTCGCACAAAGTTCAAGAGCAACTCATTGAGAGATTGGTTGGGCACGGGGCGCAAATCGAAAGCCTGGGTCACATGCTGTGGGACGAGTTCTGACTCGCGCAGCGGAACAAAGTCTATCAACCAGATACCATCCGCAAATGCACCACTCATGTTATTTCCAACTTGGATTGCAAGCCGCGTCTTGCCACAGCCCCCAGCACCGGTGAGCGTGACGAGGCGAGAAGCAGAGACCAGGCGTTCAACTTCTGCCAGTTCGCGCTCGCGACCGATAAAGCTCGTTAACTGTACCGGTAAATTGGTGAATGTCATCTTACTTTGCTTACTACTATATACTACCACGCTCGAGGAATTTTATTCCAGCTTTGGTTAATTTAGAAGCCGTTAGATCAGTTTTTGATCGAGTGCATGACGGATTGCCGCGCTGCGTGAGTTCATGCCGAATTTGCTGTAAATAGTTGTGAGGTGGGTTGTGACCGTTCGACGGCTGACGATTAATTTCTCGGCAATCTGGTAATCGCTTTCATCACAGCTTCAGGCGGAGCGGCAGTTGGCGTGAACGCGGTATAGTAGTAGCTGTTGATGTGCATTGTGCGACTTTTGAACGGCATCCCAATCAGCGGATTCGCTGAATTCTCGCCCGGACAGCCGCCAAGATCGAATAAATCAGCGGCGCAATAGGCACATTTACATTTGCATGGCTCTCGATTCTCCAAGTGAGCTTGGCATCGTCGGGATTTTCCCAGGAGACCGGGAAATCCGCGGGTACCGGGATGAGCTGGCCGAGTTCGGCTGCCTGCCTGCTTGTATTGGACATCTTAAGCTCCTTTTACTCTAAATACTTACGAACAGTATACAGCGCAAGGTTGCGCGCATGCATCTGTAACTCACTTAATTGGCTCACCTATGTTGTGAGGTGCTCTACCTCACCCGAGCTTCGCTCTCCCCTCTGCTACAAGGAGTGCGCATCATTTTCGTGGTGTTCTGTCATGCCATGACCGGGAGAATAATCGCCGAGGAATGCGTTGGGTCATGGTACACGGTCTGGTCGGCGGCGATGAGTGTGGTCGCTGTGGCGAGCGGCTCCCCACTGCCCAGGTTGCGAGCGAAGCGCGGGTGCGCGCCGCTGGACACCTGCAGACGGAGGCGATGCCCACGCTGGAAGCGGTAGGCCGTAGGCCAGAGATCGATCCCGATCTTTAAGCAGCCGTCGGCCTCTGGTACAGGGTGGCCAGGATGCAGGCGCAGCAGCCCATCGCAGACGTTGATCGACTTGCCTCTGGGGAACACCTCACACAGGCGGGCGAAGAAGTCGGTGTGCTCCAGACTTGAGTTGACGTAGAGTTCGGCCCGGACTGGCCCGATCACTTCCACATCGTGATCGAGCGGTTCGCTGGTATAACAGAGCACATCCGCCCTCGCCTCCAAAGCCCGGTTGTCTTTCGGGCCTGACACGCCCAGCCCAGTGCCACCCACAGCAGGTGTCGGATCGACGGGGTCGTAGCGGTAGCGGTCCGGCTCGGACTCTTCAGGCATCGCCGTGGAGAGTTTGCCGCCTGATTGTAGCAGCCAGCGCTGCTCTCGATGGCCTGTCGGAGGCCACTCGGAATATTCCCGCCACTCATCTGCACCCATCACATAGACCCGGACTGGCTTATCGCGCAGCCCGCTGCGGTCGCCCAACAGATACGCGCGCAGCCACGTGATCGACTCACGCATACCGACCTGTATCTGCCCTAGGCTTCCGTGTGCCCAGGGGCCAATTGTGAGATGAGGCTGGCGGCCCGCCTGCCGCAATCTCTCATAGTCGGCAATCGTTTGGGGTGTGAAGAGGTCGTACCAACCTTCCAACAGATGCACTGGCGCCGTCACGTCCGAGACCGTCCCGCTGAAGTCAGCCGGCTCCCACCACTCATCCCCCAGCGCGTTGTGTTCCAGCCAGTCACGGAAGAAGGGCACGGGCTTCCCAATGGCAATCTCGTCAGCCCCGCACAGCGGCAGGTGCTTGAACGCGGGGCGCAGTGCGCGGCCAGAACGAGCCATGTCCAGGAACAAGGCAAATGGCGAGTTCTCCTGATGAGCTAGGCCGTAGACCAAGTTCAGACTCGTTTCGAGCCAGAATGAGCCGCCCGGGTAGGCCGAGCTGCGCAAATCTGAGGCGGTGACCTGGGGCATCATCGCCTTCAGCTCCGGGCCTGTATCGGCAGCAACTGCCCACTGGACGAAGCCGAGATAGCTTCCCCCGACCATGGCAAATGCGCCAGAAAACCAATCCTGTGCCTTAAGCCACTTGATGGTAGCGAGGCCATCTGCCCGCTCGTTACGGAAGAGATCCAACGCGCCGCCCGACCCGAAGGTGCCCCGGCAACTTTGGATGAGTGCTTGGAAGCCGCGCTCGGCAAAGACCCGCGCAAAAAGCAAGCCATAGATACCGCCCCGGCCATAAGGGGATCGCACGAGAACCGTCGGCAATTTGTTGCTTCCACGCGGGTAGTAGTGGTCGGCAAGCAGGACAACTCCGTCGGGCATCGGCACTTGGATGTCACGTTCGACTAACACATCATAGGTTTTGGCCCTTGGCAGCCGAAAGACCCATGCGATGATGCGGCTAGTAAGGTTCATGTGTTTGCTCCTCTGATAAGACCTAACAGAGTGTTGTACTCCCGCTCCCAGCGGGGAGGGTTGGGTGAGGGAGAAATCTTACTTCTCGATTAACTCGTGCTCAATCGCCTATAGTATGGCTGCATCGCGGGATTTGACGCCGAGCTTCTCATAAATGGAGCGTAGGTGTGCTTCGACGGTGCAGCGGCTGACGACCAGCCGTTCGGCGATCCGTGCGGCGCGATGGACATCGATTCCTACGTAGCCTACTGCGCTGATTTGCGGACAGGTCGGCAATAAATGCGATACAAAGTTCGCACAGGCATCAATGATGTGTTCACAGTTATCCAGGATGAGAAGTGAATGTTTCGCTTGAAAATAATCGGTGAGTAGATCGAGAGGAGTCCGGGTAGGCGATTCAGGCAATCCCAAGGATTGCAACACCGCTTGCGCGCTCAATTCCGGATCATGCAAGACCGCAAGTTCAATCCACCAAACCCCATCTTCGAAATGGCTTGACAAGTCTGTTGCAATGCGCAAGGCGAGCAGTGTTTTGCCACAACCTCCCGCGCCAGTCAAAGTGACGAGCCGAGAGGTGGAAATCAAATGTTTGACCTCTGCCAGCTCGCGCTCACGACCAATAAAACTCGTTAACTGTATTGGCAAATTGTTGAGTGTCATCTTGCTCTTAGAGTGTTATACCTCAAAATAAGGGGGAAAGGTTTTCGATTGGTGTAATCAATCACTGCAATTGATCCGCGTGATTCAAATCATCATATCCATCTCCCACGGTATGTTGAACTAGCGATTTTTG
>Ga0065704_10000808_pt1 | contig 18577 bp, 13 predicted proteins | sample SwiRhicommuniRL2_FD_59091 | JGI IMG/M metagenome (GOLD analysis project Ga0065704, IMG submission 59091) | Switchgrass rhizosphere bacterial communities from Rose Lake, Michigan, USA - RL2 v2 (version 2) | ecosystem: Host-associated > Plants > Roots > Rhizosphere > Soil | place: East Lansing, MI
ACCCGCCGCAATGCCGCCGTGCCCACAAAGAACGACGGCCCCTTGCGGGGCCGTCGTGGTGCAGCAGACGCGTCGATCCGGAGATCAGAAGCGCTGGGTGTACTTGACGTACAGGTAACGATCGAAGTCGAAGCCACCGTAGTACGCGAAGTCGCTGTGGCGGTACTCGGAGTTCGAGAACATCAGCGGACCCTTGTGGTCGAACACGTTGTTGGCGCCAATGGCGATCGTGGCATCCCACGGCGCCTTGTAGCTGACCTGCAGGTCATGGAACGTGTTGGAACCGACGCGGCGGATCGCATCCTCTTCACCATTGGCGATGTGGTCGGGATCCGTGCAAGGACGGGCCGGCACGCAGCTTTCCTTCATGCCCGAGTAGTAACGGGCCGTCCAGTTGACCGCGAAGTCACCCAGCGACCAGTCCACGCCCAGGTTCGAGCGCAGGCGGAAGATGCCGGAGTTGCCCACGTTGCCCACGATGATCTTCTCGCCGGCCGAGTTCTCGCTTTCCTCGTCGTAGACGCTCGTGTACGACGAGGTCCAGTCGAACGCGATCTTGCCGAACGACTGCTCCGGCAGGGCGTACTTCACACCCAAGTCGAAGCCTTCGGTTTCCATCGAGCCCAGGTTGGCCAAGCCATAGAACAGGCTGGTGATATGGCCATCGTCCGCACGCACGATGCCTTCGCAACGGGCGCTGTTGCCCAGCACGTAGCAGTCACGCAGGATGCGATCCACGCTGTCCGAGATGATCATGTCCGTCAGCTCGTAGCGGTACCAGTCCAGCGAGATGTCCAGACCTTCCACCCAGCGCGGCGACCACACCAGGCCCATGGTCTTGCTCTTGGACGTCTCCGGCACGAGCGAAGGATTGGAGCCCGTGATGAACTGGTCCGGCGTGGCGCACGGATACGTCGTGCAGGGCACCAGGCCCTGGCCCAGCTGCACGTAGCCGAGCGGAACGCCCGCGCCGGTGCAGGCCGCGTTGCCGTTGACGCTGTTCACCGCGCCGACGCCGCAGGGGTCGGTGTAGTTCTCGAAGCTGGTGCCGATGCCGCCGTACAGGTTGTCGATCGTCGGGGCGCGGAAGCCCTCGGCGTAGGTGCCGCGGACCAGCAGCTCGTCGATCGGACGCCAGGTGAAGCCGAACTTGCTGTTGATCGTGTCGCCGAAGTTGCTGTAGTCGGAGTAGCGGCTGGCGACGTTGAAGGTCAATTCCTTCGCGAACGCCATGTCGGCCAGCACCGGGATGTTCAGCTCGACATAGAACTCGTCGACCGAATAGTCGCCCTCGGTGGTGGTCGCGCCCAGGCCGGTGCTCTGGCCTGACTGCGCGAACGCGTCCGGCACGAAGCGGCCCTGCTCCTTGCGGTGCTCCACGCCCACCGCGATGCCCAGATCGCCGGCCGGCAACTCGAACAACGTACCCGCCAGGTTGGCGGTGTAGCTGGTGGTGCGGGTCAGGCCGGTATCGGTGAACCACGGGAACAGGAACTTCTGCAGCTCCGGATCGGACAGCGAGCCCGGGCCGGCGACGCCGTTAGGCAGCAGCGGGTTCCACGGACGGCAATCGGAGAGCGGGGTCGGATCGGCCGCGCTGCCGCACTGGGCGACACCGTCGGCGTTGATGAACGACGGACCCAGCGCCTGGCGCGAGGCGATCAGGCTCATGTCGCCGCGCGCACGCTTGGTCGACTGGTTGCGGTTGATCAGCGCGCCGACATCCCAGTCCCAGGTCTTGCCGCCCAGGTCGAAGAAGCCGGCGAAGCCGCCCGCGAAGCGGTAGGTTTCCAGCTCGCTGTCCGTGGTGCGCGGCATTTCCCACAGGCGACGACGGAACGTGGTGTCGCCCGGCATCGGGTTGAACGCACTGTCGGCGGACAGCGGCGTGCCGAACGCGGCCGACTGGTACGGATAGCCGGCGATCTGCGACTGGGTGGAGCGATGGTTGTACAGCACGTCGGCGTTGAACGTGACGTTGTCGGTCAGGTCGTAGTTCGCGTTGACGAACACCGAACGACGCTCGATGCCCGTGGACAGGAACATCTGCTGGTTGGCATTCGCGTTGTCGTCCGCCGTGTGCACACGATAGTCGGCACGGTTCGCCGGATCGCCACCCTCGCTCAGCGTCCACCACACGGCGGATGCCGCGGGCGAGCACGGATCGCAGAACGAGCCGTTCTGGCTGATCGGGCTCCAGCCCGAACCCGGATAGTTTGGACCGGCGTTGCCGTCCTTGGAGAACCAGCGGTCGGCGGCGGAGATCGGGTCTTCCTTCGAGTACTCGACCGACAGGGTGACGCCGCCACGGTCGCTGGCCGAGCCCACGGTGAAGGAGTACTGCTTGGTGTCGCCGTCGCCTTCACCGGTCTGGCCGATGTACGCCGAAGCCTCGGCGCCTTCGAAGCGCTTGCGCGTGATGACGTTGACCACGCCGGCGATCGCGTCGGAACCGTAGATGGCGGACGCGCCGTCCTTCAGTACTTCGATGCGGTCGATGGCCGACATCGGGATCTGGCTCAGATCCTGGTAACCACCGGTGGTGGCGCCCAGGCGGCGGCCGTTGACCAGCACCAGGGTACGGGTCGCGCCCAGGTTGCGGATGTCGACGTAGTAACCACCCACGTTCTCGCCCGAGGCCAGCGCTTCGGAACGCGCGATCGCGGGGGAACCGGCGGAGGTCAGGTTCTGCAGCACGTCGGCCACCGAGGTGAAGCCCTGCTTCTCGATGTCCTCACGCGCGATGGTGATGATCGGCTGCTGCGTTTCCATGTCGGCGCCGCGGATGCGGGAGCCGGTGACTTCGAGGCGATCGAGCGTGGTGGTGCTCGAGGGCGCATCGGTGGTTTCCTGCGCCATGGCGAACGCCGGGACCAGTGCGATGGCAATGCCGGCCGGCAGCAAGCCGACCCGCATCGCGCGACGCGGACTACGATGGTTCATTGAATCTCTCCTCAGGGGAACGTGTTGCGTTATGGGCGTGTTAAAACGCCTTGCAAACTTACGTTCCAGTCTTCACGGCCGCTTTGCGCACGAGGGCCGATGACTTTGCCGAGTCTGTCCTCGACGCGGTCGATGCCATGCGATAGCGACTGGCCGAGGTTCCGAAGCGCGCACGGAAAGCACGCGCGAAGCTGCAGCAATTGTCGAAACCCGATGCCGCGGCGACTTCGCCCACCATCATCGAGGTGTTGCGCAGCAGTTCGGCCGCATGCTCCAGCCGCATCCGTGCCGCGGCCGCCTGCGGACTTTCGTCATACAGACTGTAGAAGGTGCGCGAGAAGTACCAGCTGGAGAAACTGGTCAGTTCGGCCAGTTCACTGATCCGCACCACGCGGTCGCAATTGCCCTCCAGATAGAGGCGCGCGCGCTGCAGGCGGCCGAACACCTGGCGCTTGCGGCTGCGTGAACGCCCCGGGCAACGCTGGATGTAGTCGGAGAACTCCTGCTGGACGGCCACCATATGCAGCAGCAAGGGGCGCAGTGCGAGGAAATCCGGGCCTTGCGGGGCGTGCCGGGAGACCGCGCGCCACAGGCGCAGCAGGGTCAGCGCATCGCGTCGGGACAAACGCCCACGACCGGCATACAAGGGGCTGTCGGCGAATCGCGCCATCGCGCGCAGGGCGTCCACGCTCAGCGCCACCCCCAGGCACAGGCCATAGCGGTCGCTCTGCACCAGCGGCTTGGAGTCGCGTTCCAGTGCGATCCAGTGCCCCCGGCGCAGCCGGAAGCGTCCTTCCTTGGCCTCCACCCACGAGGTACCGCGCAGTTGCACCCACACGGTGAACACGTCGGCACCCGCCTGCACGGCACCCAACCGCGAGACGGCGATGCAACCGTTCGGATCCTGGCCATCGGCCGCATCGGCGCGGACCACTTGTCCGCGGTCCCCCCACAAGGTTTGCTCCATCGGTCATTCCACTTTGCGCAACAGGAGCAGTGGATGTGCCGGAACATGGCGGGCGGCGCAGGAAATTGCGCGGAAAACCCGCCGAAATCTCCACGAATCCACTTCCGAAGAACTTGCGAAAGTGTTTTCTTTTTCTGGATCAGCGACTTACCAGAATCGCACCGGCGGCGTCGCNGCCGTTCGCCGCAACGACAGCAGGCCGATGTCGGACCCGTCGTTGATCGCCATTGAGACGTACGCCACGCGCGTGCGCGCATGTGCGCTGAAGCCATTGATCGTGGAGAGATGGTTCGGCTCAAGGCATCGGGGGAGCGGATGCGAGCGTCCTGCCCCGATGTGGCGCAGGCTGACATAGCACCCGGCCCGCTGTTCGAGGTACTCGACCTGGCCGTCCTCGGTGACCGTCCAGGTGCGGTATCGCTGGCTCACAGGGTGATTGCCGTCGATCTGGCGAATGCTGCCGGGAGACAGGGACAGGTCTGCCTGCCACAGCCCGTCGTGGCCCAGCCGGGTGAACAACACCCGTCCCTGTGCACCGTCAGGGCGCGCGAACGACACGCCCTCGATGGTGGCGACCTGACGCCACGGCGTGCTATTCCGGTCGAACAGCACCAGTTGCTGGCTGTCCCCGCGTCCCGCGACCACGAAGATCCGCGCCGGGTCCGGCGAATAGGCCGCGAACAGCAGGTCCTCCAGCGCCACCGGCACCGCCAGCGACTGCAGCTGGCCGCTGGCGGGGACCAGTTCGTGCAGGCCATAGCGCCCGGTGCCGTCCGTCCCGACGACGAGCACCCGCTTGCCGTCCGGCGACCACGCAGGCAGGTGGCGGGACTCGGGATGGATGCCCTCGATCAGGCGCAACGACGCGGGGCGCTCCATGTCGGCCCACCACAGGGCGTAGTCGCCTGAGCGGTCGGAGGTGAACACGATCTGGCGGCCATCCGGTGCCACCGACGGCAGCGTGTCACGACCGGTGGAAGGGAACAGCCGTTCCGGCACGGGCAACTTCCCGTCCATCGCCGGTGCACTGCTGATGCGGTACACGCCGAACTGCGGCTTGCGCTGCACGAACGCCAGCTGGTCGGCACGCGCTGCAATGGCCGGCGTCTGTGCATCCTCGATGCCGAGATCCTCGATGCGCCCATCCTGCAAGGTCAGGCGATACAGACGCGTGTGACTGTCGACGCGGCGCCCGAACACGATGGCCTTGCCGTCCGGGGTCCAGTCCCAGCCGCGCAGTTCCGCACGCTGATGGGTGAGGCGTTCCGCACGCCCCCCTTCTGCGGGAATGCGCCATAGATCGCCCAGCGGCGTGTTGCGGACAAAGGCGATCCATTTGCCATCCGGCGAATAGCGCGGCGCGGTATCCACATCCTCGTCGCTCGCGCCGTAGTCCAGCGCACGCCAGCGCCCCGTGGCGAGATCCAGCAGGCGCAGGCCCGGTTCGCCCGCACCCGTCAGCGGACTGCTGAACACCAGTCCATCGCCGCCGGGCATCCAGTCGAAACTGGGCCGGTTGTTCGGATCGCAGATCCCGAGCGTGCGCGGTTCCCCGCCACTGGCCTGGACCGCCATGATCCGGCAGTCCTTGCCCGGGAAGCGGCGCAGGAACGCGATTTCACGGCCACTGGGCGACCACTCCGGATTGCTGTCCCACGCGCCCTCCGGCGGCACGGTCAGGGTGCGCGGCTGGGCCGGCTCGGTGGTCTGCACCATGACCGCGGTACCCGCCAGTTCTTCCGTCAGGCTGGACAGATAGGCGACCTGCGAACCGTCCGGCGACAGCGTCGGTGACAGCTCGAATCCGGGTGCCGAGGTGATCAGGCGATACGGACGCGGTGCAGGTACCAGTGTCCGCACGCCGGGCTCCACGGCAAGAGGGCCGCTGCGGGTCCCCATCATCCAAAGACCCCACGCTGCGATACCCAACGCCAGCACGCCCAGCCCGATGCCCCAGGCCCAGCGACGGAACAAGCGGGGGTCTGGCGCCTGCCCTGCGCCGACCATCACCGGAATCGGCGCCGCCGCGTGTCGGGGTGCATCGTCGACCGGCACGACGACGGGTGCGGCAGCTGGCGCGGACGAAGCAGAAACAGGTTCATCGGCAGCAGGCGGCGAAGCATCGTCGCCTGCCGCCGGCAACCACTCCACCGACGCCAGCAGGCGATACCCGCTCTTGGCGATGGTCTCGATATAGCGCGGACCATCGCCACGCTCACCGAATGCCTTGCGCAATTGGGTGATGGCCTGGGTGACCACATCGTTGGTCGGCAGCGTGTCGGGCCAGACCACGGCCAGCAGCGTGTCGCGTGTGACGACCCTTCCAGGCGCGTCGGCCAGCGCCAGCAGCACGCCCATCGATTTGGGCGTGATGCGCGCGGGCTTGCGGGCACCCGGCGCGCGGATCTCGCGCAGGGAGATGTCGACGAAGCACTCGCCCACCTTCAGGTGTTCGGCAGGGGGCACGATGGGGGCTCGGCAGGTCGGGGCATGTGGGGGCGGATGCTGCGCCGGCGCCCTTGTCCCGTCATGTGCCTGAATACCTGTCACCGGCCGGATCGTTCAATCCGGCAGATTCGGCAAAGTGCAGGAACAGCATGGGGAAAGCGCACCGTCGCGGTGCATTTTACAGTGACCGCCGTGTTCCCCCTGAACGGGAACATCACAGGCAACCTCTCTCTCTCGCCGACGTCCTATTACAACCTGCTCCAGTATTCGCGCCCCCGGGCGCGAATTTTTTGCCTGCCTGAAACGCTCAGCCTTCCTTGCGCACCGGGTGCTTGAGGATCGTCAGGCCGATCAGCCGCGATACCACCACGGCGATGTACATCACGCCCGCGAACTGCTCCAGCATCACCAACGCGCGTGCCTGGGGCTGGATGGGGACGACATCGCTCAGGCCCACCCCCGACAGCAGGCTGAAGCTCAGGAACAGCAGTTCCATCCAGCTGCGCGGCGACTGCGGATCCACTGCAGCGGTGAAGCTGCCCGGATACCACTGCTGGCAGACCGAGAACGAAAAGGCGAAGGCCCATGCGAGCAGCGTGAACGTGGCGCCTGCGGCGAACAGTTCGTCGCTGGTGACCGAGTGGTCCTGCAGCATGTAGGCGATCAGGCTGCCCGCCGTGTAGAAGTACAGTCCGCTCTCCAGCAGGTGGGCGTAGATGCCCAGCGCAGGCTGGTCGAAGATGGCCGACGACACCGACAGCAGCACGGCGGGCACCGCGAGCGACCATGCGATCCAGTTCACCGCCGCGCTGCGATTGACCACCCACAGCGCAAGCGCGAGCACCAGGATGCCGAACGCGCCGAACAGGGCCCGGCCTGCCTGGGTGTCTTCCATCACCGGATACAGCAGGATGCCCGCCAGTTGGACGATCAGCAGGAAGGCGCAGGGATGCCGTCGCGCCGTCACCAGCCAGCGCAACCAGAGCAAGGGCTTCGTCACGCGGCGAAACTCATTTGAAGTGGTACACCAAGGCGTAATACACCACGTAGATCCATGACAGCACGCCATGGATCACGGCCCACAACAGCGATTTGTTGGCGCTCCACGAGATGGTGATGGCCAGCGCGGTGCCGAAACCTATGCCCGCCCTTGCGATGCCCGCGCCATTCCCCTTCACGGCGACACCGCAGGCGTGCCGCTGCCCGCGCGGTAGGGGTAGCGCAGGAAGATGTCGGCCACGGCGGCATCGATCTTCGCGGCCCGCTCTTCCGGCGTGGCACGGCCCACGCGGCCGACCGCCACGCCCGTCCACACCAGCCGGTTCTGCGCCGCATCCACCAGATCCACGTTCATCGTGCCCTCGGTGTACTGGTAGACCTCGGTGCGGTCGCGCCAATAGGGCACCGATACATAACGACGGGCGCGGTAGCTGTAGTAGTAGTCGTAGTCGACTTCCGGCATCGACACGACATCGGTCTTTTCCTGCATGTAGGCATTGAGGTTCACCCGCAGGTCGGGCGAAGTCTCATCGTAGACGTAGCCGCGCGCTTCCATCTGTGCCCGCGCCGCATTCTTGATACGCCCGCTGGTCAGGGTCGCGTAGCCTTGCGCCTCGATCGCCAGCGGCGAATAGAAGGCGAAGCTGCGGTACTGCGCGAAGTTCGCGGACGGGTCCACGTCACTGGTGACGCGCGGGCCGGTGGCGCAGGCCGCAAGCAGCAGGACGCACGCTGCCATCATCCAGCGGCCGGCATTACGGGCGAAACGGGCCATGATCGTTCTCCTGTCGGGACGCCGCCAGAATGGCGGACGCCCGGTGAACATTACGCATGAGTACGCCGGATGGATGCCTGGCACCAAGACCGGTCAGCCCTGACGATACACCTGCGCGCCCTGCGCCAGGAACTCCGCCGACTTCTCCGCCATGCCGGCCTCCAGCGCCGCCCGCTCCTCCACTCCGTGTTCGGCCGCGTAGTCGCGCACGTCCTGGGTGATCTTCATCGAACAGAAGTGCGGACCGCACATGCTGCAGAAGTGCGCCAGCTTGTGCGCATCCTTGGGCAGCGTCTCGTCATGGAACTCCTTGGCCTTCTCCGGATCCAGGCCCAGGTGGAACTGGTCTTCCCAGCGGAATTCGAAGCGCGCCTTGCTAAGCGCGTTGTCGCGCACCTGCGCACCCGGATGGCCCTTGGCCAGGTCCGCAGCATGGGCAGCGATCTTGTACGCCATGATGCCGTCGCGCACGTCCTGCCGGTTCGGTAAGCCCAGGTGCTCCTTCGGCGTGACGTAGCAGAGCATCGCCGTGCCGAACCAGCCGATCATCGCCGCACCGATGGCGGAGGTGATGTGGTCGTAGCCGGGCGCGATATCCGTGGTCAGCGGGCCGAGCGTGTAGAACGGCGCTTCGCCGCACTCCCGCAGCTGCTTGTCCATGTTCTCCTTGATCAGCTGCATCGGCACGTGGCCGGGGCCTTCGATCATGCATTGCACGTCGTGCTTCCACGCGATCTTGGTCAGCTCGCCGAGGGCTTCGAGTTCACCGAACTGCGCGGCGTCGTTGGCGTCGGCGATGCAGCCCGGACGCAGGCCGTCGCCCAGCGAGAAGGCCACGTCGTAGGCCTTCATGATTTCGCAGATGTCCTCGAAGTGCGTGTAGAGAAAGTTCTCCTTGTGGTGCGCCAGGCACCACTTGGCCATGATCGAGCCACCACGCGAGACGATGCCGGTCACGCGCTTCGCCGTCAGCGGCACATGGCGCAACAGCACGCCGGCATGGATGGTGAAGTAGTCCACGCCCTGCTCGGCCTGTTCGATCAACGTGTCGCGGAAGATTTCCCACGTCAGCGCCTCGGCGCGGCCATCGACCTTCTCCAGCGCCTGGTAGATCGGCACCGTGCCGATCGGCACCGGCGAGTTGCGGATGATCCACTCGCGCGTCTCGTGGATGTGCTTGCCGGTGGACAGGTCCATCACCGTGTCGCCGCCCCAGCGGATCGACCACACCAGTTTCTCCACTTCCTCGGCGATGCCCGAGGACACGGCGGAGTTGCCGATGTTGGCGTTGATCTTGGTCAGGAAGTTGCGGCCGATGATCATCGGCTCGCTTTCGGGATGGTTGATGTTGTTGGGCAGGATGGCACGGCCGCGCGCGATCTCGTCGCGCACGAACTCCGGGGTGATGAACGTCTGGATGCTGGCCCCGAAGGATTCACCGGGGTGCTGCTTCAGCAGCATCGCATCGCGCACCGCATCCAGCCGCTGGTTCTCGCGGATGGCGACGTATTCCATCTCCGGCGTGATGATGCCGCGCCTGGCGTAATGCATCTGGCTGACGTTGGCGCCCGCCTTCGCACGGCGCGGCAGGATGCGGCCGGGGAAGCGCACGCTGTCCAGCTTCGCATTGGTTTCGCGCGAACGGCCGAACTCCGAGCTGAGCGCCGGCAACTGTTCCGTGTCCCCGCGTTCCTCGATCCACTTGGCACGCGGCACGGGCAGGCCGGCAGCCAGGTCGATGGTCGCTGCCGGATCGGTATACGGGCCGGAGGTGTCGTAGACGGTGACCGGCGGATTCTCTTCACCACCGAACAGGGTCGGCGTCTGGGTCAGTGCGATCTCGCGCATCGGTACCTGCAGGTCGGCCCGCGAACCCTGCACGAAGATCTTGCGCGAACCCGGAATGGGCCGGGTCACGGATTCGGAAAGTTGCCCGGTCTGCTGCAGCAGATCGGCGGCGGGCTTGGGAATGGCATTCATCGGCATCGTCCTTTTGGATCCCCGCACATGGATGTGCGGGCTCTTGCGAGGGATTCGCATAATGCGACGCGAGGGAATCGCATCACGGACGAAGCGGCGGCGCGGCGGCGGGCGGATTGCGGGCCCGCGAGGGGCGACACGGCAACACGGCGCATCCTGCGAAGCTTCCCTACGCCGGTCTCAACCGGATCAGGTTCGAAGGGTCTGTCTCAATCACCGGCCAGGCCGGCGATACCCCCGCTTCGGGGCGAATTAGACCACATCGGCCAGGTGGCCGTGTTCAGCCCAGCGTGTAGCCGATGCGGAAGCCTCCCCAGTGACGGCCATGGACGTGGATCGGCACCGACAGGTCGAACATGATCTGTCCGGTGTCGCGGCGATACACCTGCAACCGGTATGGATCGGTATGCGCGCCGACACTGCGGCCGACGCGATCGGTGAACAGGCGCTTGGTCCGGTTGCCGACCAGGTCTTTCTCGCGATCGCCGGTGAGCGGCTGGCTGAAACGCAGGTTGTGGGTGGGCACGTAGCCGTCGGGATTGGCGCTGATGGCGAACACGATCCATGGATGCCTGGTGGCGAGGGGCTCCTGGAGCGGTGGCAGTAGCTCATCGCACAGGGTGTCGAAGGCCGTGGTGAACTTGGCCGGCTCGATGCCGGGTATCGGTGTGTAGTCGCGCGCGAACAGGTCGTTCTCCCCCAACCGTCCGGTGGACAGCGCGTGCTCGAACGCCGCTCCGATCCTCGCCGCGCCCACGCAGGCGAGGTCGTGCACGCGTGCGTGCCGTCGCACGCGCAGCGGATCGGGTGGCAGCCGAAACAGACCCACGCAGTCGTGCAGCGTGTCCGCGCCCTGTGCCAGTGCCGCGCCCCGCGCCGCGACCTGGCCGGCATGCTCCAGGTTGCTGCGACTCAGGTCGACCACCTGTTCCACGGCACGGTCGATCGCAGCGATCTCGTCACCCTGGGCGGCCACCCGGCCGCCTGCGGACTCCATCGCTCCGCTCGCACGGCCCAGCAGATCACCGATGCTGCCCAGTACCTGCTCGGTGGCCTGCGCGGAGAGCGCGCTTTCCGCCAACGCCTGGCCGCTCTCTTCCAGCATGGTGCGCACGTCGCGCGCGGCGGCGGAGGCCTGTCCGGCGAGCCGCCGTATTTCGCTGGCGACCACGCCGAAGCCGCGCCCGGCTTCGCCCGCGCGCGCGGCTTCGATACCGGCGTTGATCGACAGGATGTTGGTCTGGAACGCGACCGCGTCGATCACCGCGATGACATCGCCCGCCCGGGCCGAACGCCGTTCCACTTCACGCATTGCTTCGCCCAGCTGGCGCGCGGCGGATACACCCTCGCGTGCGCTGGCATCGGCCTGTGCTGCGATGCTGACCACTGCCCGCAGTTCCTCGCCGGCACCCTGCAGCCCCTGCAACAGGCGGCGCGTCGCGACCAGCACCTCCTCCAGTGCGGACACCTGGGACTGCGATTGCCGCAGCAGGTCTTCGTTCTCGTGCACGAGGTGCGGCACGTCGCCGGCCACCTGATGCGACAGCGCCACTGCCTGCCGGATCGCTTCGGCCAGGTTGCCGAAACCCGCTGCGATCTGCCGGAACAGGGGATCGGCGGCCTGTCCCTCGACGGGAACCAGGTCCAGGTCACAGGCACCGAGCAGCAGGCCGATGCGTTCGAGCAGCGCACGATCCGCCTGCGCTTCACACAGGCGCTGGGCCAGCGGCTGCAAGGCCGGCGATGCCGCCACCGCGGCAGATTCTGCTGACAGACCCGCCGCTTCGCGCAGCAGCGTGGCTGTTTCGGGGTGCGGCAGGGAGAGCATCCAGCCATCACCGTCGCGGTCGCGCTGGTACCGGACGCGTCGCGCCGGGTCGCCGCCCGGTGCCTGCCAGACGCCCTCCTCGCCGGTCAGTGCGTCCGGTGACAGGCCCCACACATGCGCACCGTCCTGCCCCAGCAGGTGTTCGGCGGACACATCCAGCAGGTCCAGCGCCGCGCGGTTGGCGTCCAGCACGCGCGCATCGGCCGCCAGCCTCAGCAGGCCGACGGGGGCGTCCGGCAAACGATGGCGGGTATCGACGCCGGCTGTTGCCGCGTCCGCTGTGACTGACATGGACACACCTCCCCTGATCATTCCTTCTAGCGGCAGGGGAGGCGCCGAATTAAGGGTGCCGTCCGGCGGCAGGCACGGTCCGCGCCGCGCGCCGGTCAATCAATGCGCGTCGCCTGCGACGACAGTCGGGCGATATCGGCAGGCACCAGGCGCTCCGCATCGCCGAATTCCGGCCAGCCTGCGCGAAGGGACGCCATCACGGCCGGATCCCTCAGGTGCGCTTCCAGCAGCCACGCCGTGATCGCCTGGCAGGGCACGCCCGGCGCCGGGCGACACAGCAGCGGTCCCGGCGGGATGGGATCGGAGCGCCACAGTTCCACGATGGCCTGCTGCTTCGGCGATGCGTCATAGACGTCGGCCGCAAGCGCGGCAACGTCCGCCTCGCCTTCAACCACGGCCTGCAGCGCAGCCGCATGCGAACCCGCGTAGCGCAAGGATGCGAACGCCGCCTCCGCCTCCAGTCCCAGCGCGCGAAGATGGTGTACCGGCACGAATCCGCCGGAGGCCGAATCGCGCCCGACCAGGACCAGCCGCAGACGGGCCGCGTCGCGCTCCAGCGCATCGAGTGAGGACACGCCTCGCGCAACCAGCACCGCGCGGTAACGATCCGCCTGCGCCAGGGGCACTTGCGGCACCGGCAGGGTGGTCATGTGCTGATGCCAGCGGCGCATCTGCAGATAGGCGTGCAGGTTGGGCACCGCGACATCCACCTGACCGTCGCGCAGGGCTTCGACCAATGCCGTCGGCGACGGGAACAGTCTCACCTGTACCGGATGGCCGCCACGCTTGGCGAGGTAGTCGGCCAAGGGCTGGATCGCGGCGATGCGATCGCGCTGGGGATACGCATAGGTGGCGACGACCCAGGGTTTCCTCTCTTCGTCCTGCGCCGTAGCGGGCAGGACGAGGCAGGCGAGCAAGACGACGAGAATGCAGCGCAGGACCATCGGTGTATCAGAACGCATCCAGCAGCGCCTTGTCGCGCACCGCACCCTTGTCGGCACTGGTCGCCAGCAAGGCATAGGCCTTCAGCGCGGTGGTCACCTTGCGCGTGCGCGGCAGCGCGGGCTTCCATCCGCGCGCATCCTGCGCCGCGCGCCGCAACGCCAATTCGTCGTCCGCGACTAGCAGCGCGATCGAGCGCTGCGGAATGTCGATGCGGATGCGGTCGCCGTCGCGCACCAGGCCGATGGTGCCACCGGCCGCCGCTTCCGGCGACGCATGGCCGATCGACAGGCCGGAGGTGCCGCCGGAGAAACGCCCGTCGGTCAGCAGCGCGCACTGCTTCCCGAGTCCTTTCGATTTCAGGTAGCTGGTCGGGTACAGCATTTCCTGCATGCCAGGCCCGCCCTTGGGGCCTTCATAGCGGATCACGACGACGTCGCCGGACTTCACCTCATCGCCGAGGATGCCGGCCACCGCCGCATCCTGGCTCTCGAACACCCGCGCCGTCCCTTCGAACACGTGGATCGATTCGTCCACGCCCGCTGTCTTCACCACGCAGCCATCCACCGCGATGTTGCCGTACAGCACCGCCAATCCACCTTCTTGCGAGAACGCGTGCTCAACGCTGCGGATGCAGCCTTCCGCGCGATCGGTGTCCAGCGACGGCCAACGGGTGTCCTGGCTGAAGGCGACCTGCGTCGGGATGCCCGCCGGCCCGGCCTTGTAGAAGGCGGTCACGGCGTCGTCATCATTGGTCGCGACATCCCACTTCGCGATCGCCTCGCCCAGTGTCTTCGCATGCACGGTGGCGACCTCCGTGTGCAGCAGGCCGCCGCGCGCCAGCTCGCCGAGGATCGCCATGATGCCGCCGGCGCGGTGCACGTCCTCGATGTGGTACTTCTGCGTGTTCGGCGCCACCTTGCACAACTGCGGCACGCGTCGCGACAGGCGGTCGATGTCGCGCATGTCGAACGGCACCTCCCCTTCCTGCGCCGCAGCCAGCAGGTGCAGGATGGTGTTGGTGGAACCGCCCATCGCGATGTCCAACGTCATCGCGTTCTCGAAGGCCTTGAACGTGGCGATGCCGCGCGGGAGCGCCGTTTCGTCTTCACCGCCGTACCAGCGGTGGCACAGTTCCACCGCCACCACGCCGGCACGCTTGAACAGCTTTTCGCGATCGGCATGGGTCGCGACCACGGTGCCGTTGCCCGGCAGCGACAGGCCCAGCGCTTCGGTCAGGCAGTTCATCGAGTTCGCGGTGAACATGCCGCTGCACGAGCCGCAGGTCGGGCAGGCGCTGCGCTCCACGGCCGCGACTTCTTCGTCGGACACGTTGGGGTCCGCCGCCATCACCATCGCGTCGACCAGGTCCAGCTTGTGATCGGCCAGCTTGGTCTTGCCGGCTTCCATCGGCCCACCCGACACGAATACGGTGGGGATGTTGAGCCGCAACGCCGCCATCAGCATGCCCGGCGTGATCTTGTCGCAGTTGGAGATGCACACCAGCGCATCGGCGCAATGCGCGTTGACCATGTACTCGACCGAGTCGGCAATGACTTCGCGGCTGGGCAATGAATACAGCATGCCGTCGTGGCCCATCGCGATGCCGTCGTCGACGGCGATGGTGTCGAACTCCTTCGCCACGCCGCCGACCCGCTCGATCTCGCGCGCCACCAGCTGGCCGAGGTCCTTGAGGTGCACGTGACCCGGGACGAACTGGGTGAAGGAATTGGCGACCGCGATGATGGGCTTGTGGAAGTCGGCGTCCTTCATGCCGGTGGCGCGCCACAGCGCACGGGCACCGGCCATGTTGCGGCCGTGGGTGGAGGTCTTGGAGCGGTACTCGGGCATGAAAACCAGCAGTGCGGCGATGACGTGGGAAGCCTTGATTCTGCTGCGTTTCCACGGTTTCAGTTGCAACCATATCGAGTGAAATCATCCGATCGTCGCAAAGGCGGGAAAACTGCTTGACACGCTTCAGAGCGGCATGTTTCCCTTGCCGCATGTTGCAACGCCACACGCCCACGATGACCGACCCGACCGCACCCGCTGCGGCCTCCGCCCTCGTACTCGTCCTTATTACCTCGCCCACAACTGCGGGACGGACCGGCGCGTAAGCAACAGACAACGCCAGATTCGCAAAACCCCGCACTGAGAAGTGCGGGGTTTTTTGTTTAAGAGCCTTTCCCTTCACCTCAACCTCCAGGAATCCAGCTCCATGACCACCGCCAACGCTCTCCCGCACCCCAAGATCGCCGTCGTCGGCTACGGCAGCCAGGGCCGCGCGCATGCGCTGAACCTTCGCGATTCCGGCTTCGACGTCGTCGTCGGCCTGCGCCCGGGCGGCCCGACCGAAGCGAAGGCGGAGGCCGATGGCTTCGTGGTGAAGGCGCCGGCCGACGCGGTGAAGGACGCCGACCTGGTCGCCGTGCTGACCCCGGACATGGTGCAGAAGAAGCTTTACGCCGACGTGCTGGCGCCGAACATGAAGCAAGGCGCCGTGCTGCTGTTCGCGCACGGCCTGAACGTCCACTTCGGCATGATCGAGCCGCGCGCCGACCTGGACGTGGTCCTGGTGGCGCCGAAGGGCCCGGGTGCGCTGGTGCGCCGCGAGTACGAGATCGGCCGTGGCGTGCCGTGCATCTACGCCGTGCACCAGGACAAGAGCGGCAAGGCCGAGCAGTTCGCGCTGGCCTACGCAGGCGGCCTGGGCGGTGCGCGCGCCAACATCATCAAGACCACCTTCAAGGAAGAGACCGAGACCGACCTGTTCGGCGAGCAGGCCGTGCTGTGCGGCGGCGCCTCGTCGCTGGTGCAGGCCGGCTTCGAGACGCTGGTGGAAGCCGGCTACCAGCCGGAAATCGCCTACTACGAAGTACTGCACGAACTGAAGCTGATCGTCGATCTCTTCTACGAAGGCGGCATCACCCGCATGCTGGAGTTCATCTCCGAGACCGCGCAATACGGCGACTTCGTCAGCGGCCCGCGCGTCATCGACGCCTCGGTCAAGGCGCGCATGAAGGACGTGCTGACCGACATCCAGAACGGCACCTTCACCCGCAACTGGCAGGCCGAGTACGACGCGGGCCTGCCGAACTACAAGAAGTTCCAGCAGGCGGACAAGGACCACCCGATCGAGAAGGTCGGCAAGGAACTGCGCGCGAAGATGGTGTGGCTGCAGGCCAATGCCAGCCAACCCGATACAGACGAGCAGGCCGCCGCATGAACGCCGCCGCGGCCACTGCCCCACGCAATGGCGCCCGCTGGCTGGCCCATGCCCTGGAGACCGAGGGCGTGGACACGCTGTTCGGCTATCCCGGCGGCACCATCATGCCGTTCTACGACGCGCTGGTGGATTCCAACCTCAAGCACATCCTGGTGCGCCATGAACAGGGCGCGGCGCTGGCCGCCAACGGGTATGCGCGCGCCAGCGGCAAGGTCGGCGTGTGCGTGGCCACCTCCGGCCCCGGTGCATCCAACCTGGTCACCGGCATCGCCGATGCGATGCTGGATTCGGTGCCGATGGTGTGCCTGACCGGCCAGGTCGCCACCACGCTGATGGGCACCGATGCGTTCCAGGAACTGGACGTGTTCGGACTGACGCTGCCGATTGTGAAGCACAGCTTCATCGCCCGGCGCGTGGACGACCTGCCGGAGATGGTGCGCGAAGCCTTCCGCATCGCGCGCGAAGGGCGTCCGGGCCCGGTCCTGATAGACCTGCCCAAGGACGTGCAGATGTCCGATGCCTCGCACCTGCCCGACCATGTGCCGGCCAGCGTCGATCCACTGCCGGCTCCCGAGGACGCGAAGCTGGCCGAAGCCCTGGCCGCGATCGCCAGCGCTGAAAAGCCGGTCATCTACGGCGGCGGCGGCATCGGCATTGCCGATGCGGTGGACGTATTCCGCCAGTTCGTCGATGCAACGAAGATCCCCACCGTGCTGACCCTGCGCGGCCTGGGCGCCCTGCCCGCCGGCCATCCGCATTACCTGGGCATGCTGGGCATGCACGGCACGCGCGCCGCCAACATGGCGGTGCAGGAGTGCGACCTGCTGATCGTGGTCGGCGCGCGCTTCGACGACCGCGCCACCGGCAAGCTGGCCGAGTTCGCTCCGTTCGCCCGCGTGCTGCACGTGGACGCCGACGCTTACGAGATCGGCAAGCTGCGCACGGCCGACATCGCCGTTCCCGGCGACGTGGCTACCAGTCTGAAGACGCTGACGGCGGCACGCAGCACGTGCGACGAATGGCGCAAGCGCTGCGCGGGCAACCGCGAGCGTTTCGGCTTCCGCTACGACGCGCCGGGCACCGACATCTATGCGCCCGGCCTGTTGAAGCGGCTGAGCGAAGTGGCGCCGGCGGACGCGATCATCGCGTGCGACGTGGGGCAGCACCAGATGTGGGTGGCGCAGCATTGCGGGTTCACCCATCCGCGCAACCATCTGACCAGCGGCGCACTGGGCACGATGGGCTTCGGCCTGCCGGCGGCGATGGGCGCGCAGTTCGCCTGTCCCGACCGCACCGTGATCCTGGTCAATGGCGACGGCGGCTTCATGATGAACGTGCAGGAGCTGGCGACCATCGCCCGCTGCAAGCTGCCGGTGAAGATCGTGCTGATCGACAACAGTGCATTGGGCATGGTGCGGCAATGGCAGGAGCTGTTCTTCGCCGAGCGCTACAGCGAGATCGACCTGTCCGACAACCCGGATTTCGCCGCCCTGGCGCGCGTGTTCGGCATCCCGGCCCGCCACATCAGTCTGCGCGATGAAGTCGAGGACGGCCTGGCCGACCTGCTGGCCCAGCCCGGACCCGCGTTGCTGCACGTCACCATCGACATCAAGGCCAACGTCTGGCCGCTGGTGCCGCCGAACCACGCCAACAGCTCAATGCTGGATGCCAATCCCGCCAAACAATCCGCCGAGCCTGCCGTCACGGCCGACGGCCCGGAGAAGAAGAATGCGTTACCGGCTTGAACTCAAGCTCAAACCTGCCGAGGGCGCCTTGCTGCGCGTCCTGGGCATGATCGAGCGCCGTGGTTTTCCGCCGCATGCGGTGCATGCCACCCACGACGGCGAAGGCTATTGGGCACTGGCGCTGGTGATCGACAGTACCCGCGCGCCGGAGACCCTGCGCCAGCAACTGCTGAAGATCTACGATGTCGAGGAACTGTCCTTCAGTGCCGTGCAGGAACTGAGCAGGGATCGTCGTCACCAGGACCGCGCCGCATGAACGCCACACCCGCCAACGCGGAAGTAGTGGTCCGGAGGCGTCTTCTTCAACATCAGCCGCACACGTGCCGCGATGCCTGATGCCGGCCGCGCCCCCGCCAGCAACGAACCGGACGTAGGCGACGTCGTCGTCACCGTGGCCGACGTGCTGGCGGCGCAGGCGCGACTGCGGCGGGAC
>Ga0065704_10070640_pt1 | contig 18572 bp, 16 predicted proteins | sample SwiRhicommuniRL2_FD_59091 | JGI IMG/M metagenome (GOLD analysis project Ga0065704, IMG submission 59091) | Switchgrass rhizosphere bacterial communities from Rose Lake, Michigan, USA - RL2 v2 (version 2) | ecosystem: Host-associated > Plants > Roots > Rhizosphere > Soil | place: East Lansing, MI
CGAATGGGGCATGCCGCCGCAGATGGTCAACGCGTACTACAACCCGCTGCAGAACGAGATCGTGTTCCCGGCCGCCATCCTGCAGCCGCCATTCTTCGACCCCAATGCGTCGGATGAAATGAACTACGGCGGCATCGGCGCGGTGATCGGCCATGAGATGACCCACGGCTACGACGACCAGGGCAGCCGCTTCGGACCGAGCGGCAAGTTCGAGAACTGGTGGAGCCCGGCCGACGCCAAGGGCTTCTCCTCCCGCACCGACAAGCTGATCGCGCAGTTCAATGACTACCGCACCAGCGACGGCCAGAAGATCAACGGCAAGCACACGCTGGGCGAAAACATCGCCGATCTCGGCGGTCTGGCCACGGCCTACGACGCGATGAAGGCAGCGGCCGGCGACACGCCCGACCCGAAGACCGATGGCCTGACGCGCGACCAGCGCTTCTTCCTCAACTGGGCCACCGTGTGGCGCCGCAACTTCACTCCGGAGGAACTCAAGAACCGCATCGCCACCGACGAACACGCCCCGGCGCAGTTCCGCGCGATCGGTGCACCGTCGAACCTGCCGGCGTTCGCGGCGGCGTTCTCCTGCAAGGCGGGTGACGCGATGGTGCGCAGCGGCGACCAGCATGTCGTGATCTGGTAAGTCCCGCGTCAACATGCGATGCACGAAAGGCCCGGCGATGTCCGGGCCTTTCCTTGTGCGCATCCCCGGTTACGGTCCGCCCGGCGGTCGGCCGATCGAGGGTGTTCCGGGCGTCACCCCTGTGCTGGCCACGCATCGAGGGGGCGTTGCAAGGCTGTGCTTCCATCCATCGAAGGAGGACTGCCATGACCCGTCTCACCGTGTCGATACTGGGCGCCGCGATCGCCTGCGTCGTGCTGGCCGCGTGCCAGAAACAGGAAACACCGCCTCCTGCGGACGCGCAGGCCACGGCTGAATCCACCGCCGCCGAGCCCGCCGAACCCGCCGCGCCGCCCGTTGACCTGGAGCAGCTTGCCCAGCGCCTGGTTGCCAGCGCAGCGGTGAAGGAGGGCGACGCCGTCATCATCGTCGGCAGGACCCACGATGCCGAACTGCTGGAAGACATCGCGCTGCAGGTGCGCCGCGCGGGTGCATTCCCGATGATCGAGTACACCAGCGACCGGCTCGCCAAGCGGATGTTCTTCGATGTACCGGCGCAGTTCGACACCCAGGCGCCGGCGCTGGACCTGGCGCTGTCCAAGGTCTTCGACGTGGTCATCTCGTTGAGCAACGGCACCTCGGAAAACCTGTTCGAAGGCGCCGACCCGCAGCGCGTGGCGGCGCGCGGCAAGGCCGGGGAAGCCATCGGCCAGGCGTTCATGAAGGAGAACGTGCGCCAGGTGGAGATCGGCAACGGCCTGTATCCCACGCCATGGCGCGCACAACGGCTGGGCATGTCCGAAACCGAACTGGCCAGGACGTTCTGGGAGGGCGTCAACGTGGATCATGCCGCGCTGCAGACCCGGGGACAGGCGGTGAAAGGCGCGCTGGCCGCCGGCAACGAACTGCATGTCAGCCACCCCAACGGCACCGATTACCGGATGCGGATCCAGGGACGCCCGGTGCTGGTCAGCGACGGCGTCATTTCACCGGAGGACATCCGCAGCGGCGGTCCCGCACTGCAGGTCTTCCTGCCTGCCGGCGAGGTCTACACCACGCCCGTCGCGGGCACCGGCGAAGGCCGCATCGTCGCCACCCGCGATTACTTCCGCGGGCAGGCCATCGATGACCTCGCCGTGACCGTCGCGGGCGGCAAGATCACCGCACTCACCGGGACAGGGCCCGGCTTCGCAGCGCTGAAGGCCGAATTCGATGCCGTGAGCGATGCCCGCAAGAACGAAGTCTCGTTCTTCGACATGGGCATCAATCCGAACGTCAAACTGCCTTCCGGCAGCCAGGTGGGCAACTGGGTGCCGGCCGGCACGGTGACCCTGGGCCTGGGCAACAACCTGTGGGCAGGCGGCGACAATGCCCTCGCCTACGGCCTGAACTTCTTCCTGCCCGGCAGCACGGTGACGCTGGACGGCAAGGTCATCGTGGACAAGGGGCAATTGGCGTTGTGACGTCCTGGGTGGGCGAGCGCACCGACGCCCGCCCACCACGGCATGTGCGCTCTGTGACACAGCGCATGAATGCGTCGCCAAGACCGTCGGCAGATGTGGGGAACCGTGACAGGGCAGATGGGGCGCGCTTGCTAGAATCGCCCGACCCCTGAACCCTTGGATTCTCCTGATGCCCAGCCCGCGCCCCGCTCTCGGCCGCCCCACCCTGATCGCCTTCGCCCTCGTCATCGCGCTGGGCGCCCCCCATGCCGAAGCGCAGCGCAAGAAGCGCGCGACCACCCCCGCCGTGAGCGCGCAGTGCACCGACTTCTACACCGCCACCAATGCGGACTGGCTGAAGAACAACAGCCTTCCCGCCGGTGCCGGCAGCGTCAGCGTGCTGGGCGCCTTCCGCGAGCGCACCCTGGAGCAGCAGCGCGCGCTGCTGGATGGGGCCATGAAGGCACCCCAGGGCAACGTGCAGAAGCTGCTCGGCGACTTCTGGGCCAGCGGCCTGGACGAAGCCGCCGTGGAAGCGGACGGTTCTAGGCCGATCGCGCCGCTGCTTGACCGCATCAATGCCATCAAGAAGCCCAAGGATGTGGCGCCGGCCATCGCCGCGCTGCACCAGGTCGGCGTGCCGGTGACCTTCAACTTCAGCCCGGACGTGGACCTGCAGGCGCTGGACCGCCACATCGGCTACTTCATGCAGGGCGGCCTGGGCCTGCCCGACCCCGCCTACTACACCCGCACCGACGCCGACACGCGCGAACTGCTGGGCCGCTACCGCGCCTACGTGAAGCAGGTGCTGGCCCTGACCGGCACGCCGGCCAACAAGCTGGATGCCGAATCCGCGCTGGTCATCGACCTGGAAACCAAACTGGCACAGGTGTCCAAGCCGCTGGTGGACCTGCGCAGTCCGTTCGCCAACTACGCGCCGGTGCCGACCAAGGATCTGGGCAAGCAGTACCGCAACCTGCAACTGGATGCCTTCCTCAAGGTGCAGGGTGTCACCGACGACACTGTGTCCATGGCCGACCCCGCGTTGTTCAAGCGCCTCGATGGCCTCGTCGGCAGCCTGAAACCGGACCAGTGGAAGGCCTACCTGCGCTGGCGCGTGGGTGATGCCATGGCGCCGTACCTGGCAAAGCCCTTCCGCGATGCCGAATTCGAATTCCGCGGCCGCGTGCTGCGTGGCGAAGCCGCCCCGGCACCACGCTGGCGCCAGGTGCTCGATGCCGTCAACCTCGCCGCCGGCCCGATGCTGGGCAAGGAATACGCCGAGCGCTACGTGCCCAGCGAGCACAAGCGCCGGGCAGAACAGATCGCCGGACAGGTGCGCGACGCGCTGGGCCGCGGCATCGAACGCAACACCTGGCTGAGCGAGGCCGCAAAGGCCGAAGCCAAGGCCAAGCTCGACAAGCTGAAGATCGAAGTCGGCACGCCCAGGCGCGACCTGGACTACAGCGTGCAGCCGATGGGCCGTGGCAGTTTCGGCGGCAACATGCTGATCGCCTCCACCTGGCGCCATCGCGAGGAAATGAAGCGCATCGGCAAGGGCAACGCCGACCGTCGCTGGGACGTGCTGCCGCAGCAGCCCGCGCTGGCCTACGACCTGGCCCAGAACCGCTTGATCGTGACGGCCGCCGTGCTGCAGGAAGAGATCTTCGACGCGAAGCAACCGGCTGCCGTGCAATACGGTGCGTTCGGCGCACTGGTCGGCCACGAGCTGAGCCGTGGTTTCGATGGCAAGGGTCGCATGGTCGATGCCAAGGGCCAGTTGCGCGACTGGTGGAGCGCAGCCGATGTGGCCGCGTGGAATGCACTGGGCAGCAAGGTGGCAACGCAGTACGGCGCTTACGCATACCCGGGGCTGAAGAACGTCAAGGTCAATGGCACGCTGACCCAGGACGAGAACCTGGCCGACCTGGCCGGTGTGGAACTGGCGTGGGACGCGTTCACCACCGCCGAACCGCAGGCCAATGCCGCCGCCAGGCAATCGTTCTACAAGGCATGGGCCACGCTGTGGGCGCAGAACCTGTCGGAAACCGAGGCCGCCCAGCGCGCCGCCGTGGACGTGCATGCCCCTGGCCAGTGGCGCGCCAACGGCCCGCTGACCCAGCAGCAGGCCTTCGCCCAGGCCTTCACCTGCAAGGCAGGCCAACCGATGCAGGCGAAGGAAGCGGACCAGGTCCGGATCTGGCGCTGAGCCGGAAACGGCACCCTGACGAAAACGGCGCGGATATCCGCGCCGTTTTTTTTGCTGCCGCCCGCCTTATTTCACGACGCGCATCCGCGGCGGACCCCGGCGGCGTCCACCGAACGGTGGCTGGCCGCGCCAGTAGCGGATCATCAGCCACCCGAACAGCATGCCGCCGAGATGCGCGAAATGCGCCACGCCGGGCTGCAGGCCGGTGAAGCCGAGCACCAGGGCGAGGACCGCGTAGAAGATCACCAGCGTGCGTGCCTTGATCTCCATCGGCAACGGAAACACGATCATCCGCTGATTGGGGAACAACATGCCGTAACCCAGCAGCAGGCCGAACACGCCACCGGATGCACCGACCGTGGCGTATGGCAGCGCGCCGGCGGACACCATCCACCATCCCACGATCAGCTGTAGCAGGCCTGCGCCCACGACGCACACCAGGAAGTAGGTCAGGAACCGCTTGGGGCCCCATGTCTGTTCCAGCGACGAACCGAACATGTACAGCGCCAGCATGTTGAACAGCAGATGCGTCAGGCCGCTGGTGTCGTGAAGGAATCCGTACGTCAGCAACTGCCATAGCATGAAGCCATGGCCCACCGGCCACAACGCGAACCATGCCTGGAACGCATTGCCCAGCATGAGCTGCAGAAGGTAGACGCCGACATTGGCAATCAGCAGGTTTCGGGTGACGGGAAGCAAACGGGGAAACATGGCGGGCCTCGGGACTGTCGCGTCACATCATAATCGGCGGCGCGTCACCGTGCGCCAGGCCCCCAAAGGGCGGCATCGAGGTCGTCTTCCCTGCGCGTGCGTTTCACGCGCCCGTTCTCCACCTTCACACCTTCCGCGCGCAGGCGCTGGCTCTGTTCGCGGAACGCCTTCGAGCCATCAGGGAACGCGATGCGCCCATCCGACCGCAGCACGCGGTGCCACGGCAGCGTGGCATCGTCGTTCTGGCTGAGGATGCGCGCGGTGAGCCGTGCACGGCCAGGCAATCCCGCGCGGTGCGCCACTTCCCCATAGCCTGCCACCTGTCCGTGCGGAATGGCGCGGATGACGGCCAGAATGCGATCTTCGGGAGACTTGGCGCTCATGGCGGATTAGCATAGCGGCATCGGCAACACGGGAGTACACCATGCAGAACTTCGAACAGGTGCGCGGCTACCTGCATTCCTCCGGCTACAAGGTGGCGATGCACGACGCCTACGTGGCCTGCGTGGAACTGTCGCTGGACAACGGCAAGCGCCACCAGTCCATCTTCCTTTCGGAACTGGGCAACGACGACGAGCGCGGCTACCTGCGCGTGAGCACGGTGATCGCACCGATGACCGGCATCGACGCCAAGCGCGCGCTCAAGTTCAACTGGCAGAGCAGCGTGGGCTACCTGGCCATCGGCGAGCTCGACGGCGTGCCCTACCTGCAGCTGTGCGAGAACCGTCCCTACGAAAGCCTCAACCCGGCGGAAGTGGACCGGCTGGTGCTGGAGATCGGCGGCCTGGGCGACAGCATGGAGCGTGCCCTGTCGGCAGAGGGCGACCTGCTCTGAGGGCTCACCTCATCGGATAAAGAAAAACGCCGGGCAGTGCCCGGCGTTTTTCGTTCCCGTGCATGCGCGGGAGCATCACGCCCAGCCGATCGCCTCCAGCAGGCGCAGCAGGCCGTAGGCGATACCACCGGCCGCCGGGATGGTCAGCACCCACGCCCACAGGATGCGTTCGATTACGCTGAATTTCAGCGCACGCGGATTCTTGGCGAAGCCCACGCCCATGATGGCGGTCGAGATGCTGTGCGTGGTGGACACGGGCATGCCGAAGTGCGCGGCCACGGTCAGGATGGTGGCCGAGCTGGTTTCCGCTGCGAAGCCGTTGATGGGATGCAGCTTCACCATCTTGTGGCCCAGCGTCTTGATGATCTTCCAGCCACCGGACGCCGTGCCCAGCGCCATGACAATGGCGCAGGTGATCACGATCCACATCGCGATGTCCTGCTCGCCGGCCGGACCCGGGTGCAGGAACGCCAGCCAGCCCGGCAGGTCGTCCAGCGCACCACTGGCTTCGGCGCCGAACAGCGTCAGCGCGATGATGCCCATGGTCTTCTGCGCATCGTTGTGGCCGTGCGCATACCCCATGTAGGCCGCCGACAGGATCTGCGCCTTGCCGAAGAACCTGTTGACGAAGTGCGGGCGCGCCAGTCGCCCCAGCCAGCCACCGGCACGCGACAGCAGCGCGATCAGGCCCCACAGCGCCACCATCACCAGGATACCGAGCAGGAAGCCCGCCACCGGCGAAGTGACCATCGGCAGCACCACCTTCCACAGGATGCCCTTGTTCTTGGTCCAGTCGCCCACCGTCTCGGACCAGATAAGCGCCGCCCAGTCGTTGTGGGCGGCCGCCAGCGCGGCGCCGCACAGGCCACCGATCAGCGCGTGCGACGAGGATGACGGCAAGCCCTTCCACCACGTGATCAGGTTCCACACGATGCCGCCCAGCAGCGCACACAGGATGACCTGCGAGGTCACCTGCACCACGTCGGTGTTCACCAGGCCAGAGGCGATCGTCTTGGCCACGGCGGTGCCCATCAACGCGCCGATCAGGTTCATGCCGGCCGCCAGCATCACCGCCTGGCCCGGCGACAGCACCTTGGTGGCCACGACGGTGGCGATGGAGTTGGCGGTATCGTGGAAACCGTTGATGAACTCGAAGACGAGCGCGGCCAGGATCACCACCAGCACGAGGGTCAGCATGATGGTGCGCCCTCAGCTGTTCTTCAGCACGATCTGGTACGCCACCACGCCGGCCTCGCGGCAGCGGTCGATGGCCTTCTCCAGGATCTCGAAGAATTCCTTCAGCAGGAACATCTGCAGGTGGTCCAGGCGGCCAGAATAGATGTCGCGGTACAGTTCCAGCATCAGCCGGTCGGCTTCGTTCTCGATCGCGCGCAGCTTCTCGTTGAGCGAGGTCATGCGATCGATGTTCATCTTCTTGATCTCGTGGACCATCTCCACGACCACGCTGGCCGCCTGCTCCAGCATCGCCGCGCGTGGCGCGAAGTCGATGCCGTCCAGGTGCTGGATGGCCAGCGAGTAGCGGTCGGCGAACTTCTCGACCTGCTTCGGGATCTTGTACAACGCCGAGCCCAGTGCCTCGATGTCCTCGCGCTCGATAGGCGTGATGAAGCTGTCCACCAGCGCCTTGCCGATCTTGTCCGAGGCCGCGCGCTCGCGCAGGCGCGCCAGTTTGAAGGCATCGAGCGCCGGCTGGCGGTCGGTGGCCTTCATCATGGTGTGCAGGGCCTTGGTGCTGTCGTGGGCGGCTTGGGCGGCCTCGTCCAACAGCGTGTAGAACTGCTGGCCGGAGCCGAAGATCGTCTGGAGGGAGAACATCGGGCGGTCCCACCGTCACGGGATGGACGGCTTCAGGGGCGGAATTATGACCGTTCCGTGACGGTTGCGGACAGCCCGACCCGGCAGCTAAAGCCGCCTGCGGGCCTCCGCACTAGCCGAATGTCTCGTTCAGCTTCACGCTTCCGCCCGTCGGTCGTTTGCTAAACTCGCCCCGCGCCTCCGGGTGCACCCTATGGATGACGACCCTACCTCCCCCCACTGTCCTCCGCGACAGACCCCGCCCGCCTCGCCGGTCCTCCCCGCTGTGAACGGAGGCTCCCGTGCTTGAGCTGCTCATCGTATTCGCCCTGGTCCTGCTGAACGGCTTCTTCGCCATGTCCGAGATGTCGGTCATGACCTCGCGCAAGAGTCGCCTCAAGCAGATGGCACAGACCAGCCACCGTGCCCAGCGCGCGCTGGACCTGTCCGAAAAGCCCGAGAACTTCCTCTCCACGGTGCAGATCGGCATCACGCTGATCGGCGTATTGACGGGCCTGTTCGGTGGCGAAGCCATCGGCATGGCCATCGCCGACCGGCTGCAGGGCATGTTTCCGTCACTCGCGGCCAGTTTCACCCTTGTGGGTGAGCCACAACCCTGGTCGGAGCTGATCGGCAAGACCCTTGCAGTCGCCTTGATCACGTTCCTCACGTTGATCTTCGGCGAACTGGTACCCAAGCGTCTTGCGATCACGGCGCCGGAAACGATTGCCGGGGTCGTCGCGGTGCCGATGGGTTGGCTGGCGAAAGCCGCCTTCCCCTTTGTCTGGCTGCTCTCCCACAGCACCCGCCTGGTTCTGCGCCTGCTGGGTCTGGGCAAGGACCAGGTGTCCACCATCAGCGAGGAAGAAATCCGCATGCTGGTGTCCGAAGGACACGAGGCCGGCGTAATCGACGTTGACGAACGCAACATGATGAATCGCGTACTGCGCCTCGGCGACCGCACTGCCGACAGCCTGATGACGCCGCGTAAGAAGATCACCTGGCTGGATGCGTCAGCATCGTACGAGGAGAACCTGCAGACGATGCACGAGTCCGCGTTCTCACGTTTCCCCGTGTATCGCAGCAACGATCAGGACGTCATCGGCGTGCTGGAAGTGAAGTCGCTGCTGGATCGTTTCGGCATCGACAAGCCCGATCTCTTCATCAAGCTGCGCGAGCCGTTGTTCGTCTCCGAATCAACCCATGCGATGAAGTTGCTGGAGATCTTTCGCGAAGAGCAGCAATCGCTGGCGCTGGTCGTGGACGAATACGGCGAGATCCAGGGCCTGGTCACCCAGAGCGACCTGATGGGTGCCGTGGTCGGCCGCCTGCAGGCCAGCGAGAACACCGAGGATGCTCCCCTGGTGGTGGTGCGCGAGGATGGTTCGCTGCTGGTGGATGGCTCGCTGCCGAACGATGACCTGCGTGAGCTGCTCGGCGGCGTGGCGCTGCCGGACGACGACGAATACAACACCCTGGCCGGCATGATGATCGAACGCTTCGGCCGCATCCCGCATGTCGGCGAACGGCTGGACTGGGCGGGCTGGCGTTTCGAGGTCGTGGACCTGGACGGCGCCCGCATCGACAAGCTGTTGCTGCAGAAGCTGCCGGAAACCGACGGCGAAGACCTGGCCGTCTGACATGAGCCCCGATGCGACACCCCACACGAGCACGGTGACGCTGCTCGACGGCTTCGCCACCGGCGATCCCGACGATGTGCTGCGCCTGGGCGACCTGTTGAAGGACTTCGGCCCGGCCGCTTTCGGCATGCTGCTGTTCCTCGGCGTACTTCCCGCCTTCATCCCGGTCCCGGGCGTGGGCGGCGCCATCGGTGGCCCGATGGTGATTCTGGTGGGCGCGCAACTGCTGCTGGGCATGCGCAAGCTGTGGTTGCCGCAGTTCCTGGCCCGCCGCGGCCCGCATCGCAGCGCGATGATGCGTTTCCGCCAGCGCATGGCACCGTGGCTGCGCCGTCTGGAGAAGCTGGTGCGCCCGCGCATGGCCGCGTTCCTGGATAACCGCATCGCGCTCAGCTTCACCGGCCTGCTGCTGATCCTGCTGGGCCTGCTGCTCGCGCTGCCGATCCCGTTCACCAACTACGTGTTCGGCGTCCTGCTGCTGCTGTTCGCCCTGGCACTGCTGGAACGCGATGGTGCGCTGTTGCTGGTGGCGTGGGTGGCAGGCGGCATCGCCATCGTGGTCTTCGGCTTCCTGTCCGGCAACCTGGTCGAATCGCTGACACAGCTGTTCGCGCGCTGGTTCTGACGCTTCCTGCTTTTGTAGGAGCGACGTGAGTCGCGACCGGAGCAATCAAACTGCCTTAGAAAAAAGAGCGCGCGGGAAGGTCGGGCAATACATCATCGCGTCACGTCATGGCGCACGGTCGCGACTCACGTCGCTCCTAGAACAGCGCCCTCTTTCAAGCCACGAGCTGCGCGAATTCGGCGGCGGTGACGGGATACCCCAGCCAGTAGCCCTGCGCCAGGTCGCAGCCGCGCTCGCGCAGCAGGTTGAACTGGCCTTCCTTCTCCACGCCCTCCGCCACCACGGTGATGCCGAGCGAATGCGCCATCGCGATGATGGCCGTGGTCAGCGCAAGGTCGTCGGGGTCGCGCAGCATGTCGGCGATGAAGCTGCGATCAATCTTCACGCCGTCCACCGGCACGCGGCGCAGATGGCTCAGGCCTGAAAAACCGGTACCGAAATCGTCCAGCCAGACTTTCACGCCGGTGCGATGCAGCGTGGCCAGCAGCGCGCTGGCGTGTGCCTCGTCGCTGATGACGGCGGTCTCGGTGAGCTCGAGGTGCAACCGCGATGCCGCCAGCCCGGTATCGCGTAGGCACTCGGCCACGACGTCCGGCAGGTCGCCGCTGCGCAATTGGCGCGGCGACACGTTGACCGAGACGAACAGCGGATCCAGCGCATCGCGGTCGGTACCCCAGCGCGCGGCCGCCGCGCAGGCGGCCCGCAGTACGCGCGGACCGATGCTCTCGATCAACCCACTCTGCTCGGCCACGTCGATGAAGACCGATGGCGCCACCATGCCCAGCTCCGGGTGCTGCCAGCGCAGCAGCGCCTCGGCGCCGACGATGCGGCTGTCGGCCATGCGGAACACCGGCTGGTACATCAGGCTGAGTTCGCCACGCTCCCACGCGCCGCGCAGTTCCTGCTCCATCCGCACGCGACGCTCCACGGCCTGGTCCATCGCGCGGCTGTAGAAGCGGTAGCAGTTCTTGCCTGCCACCTTGGCCTGGTACATCGCGATGTCGCCGTTCTTCATCAGGGCGGTCGCACCGGATGCATCTTCCGGGAACAGGGTGATGCCGATGGATGTGCCCAGGAAAACCTGGCGGTCCTGCACCACGATGGGACGGCCCAGTTCGGCCACCAGTTTCTCCGCCAGACGCGTGGCGCTGCTGCGCACATCGCCGTCCTGGATCAGGATGACGAACTCGTCGCCGCCGAAGCGCGCCAGCAACGCGTCATCTCCGCCCATCAGGTCCACCGCATCGCGTATGCGGTGCGCGAACTGCTGCAGCACTTCGTCGCCGGCCTCATGGCCCAGCGTGTCGTTGACGCGCTTGAAGTCGTCGATGTCGGCGAACAGCAACGCCAACTGGCGGCCCGCGCCGCGCAGCATCATCAGGCGGTGGTCCAGGCTTTCGCGGAACGCCAGCCGGTTGGTCAGCCCGGTCAGCGAGTCGGTGTACGCCATGCGGCGCACGTCGCGGTCATGCCGCGCGATGCTGTCGCTCATGGTGCCGAATGCACGCACCAGTTCGCCGACTTCGTCCTGGCGTTCGCTGGCCATGCGCTCGCCGTTGTAGTTGCCCACCTCGATGTCGTGCGCCGCACGCGCCAGTTGCCGGACCGGGCGGATCAGCGTGCGCTGCACGTACAGCATGATCGCCACGCAGGCGGCGACCAGCGCGGCCAGCAGCAAGGCGATCCAGCCGAGGTGGCGCGCGCCGAGTTCGTTGAGGCGCGCCCGCGCGGCCGCGATGGCCTTCTCCTCGTACGCACGCACGGAGGCGACCGAGTAACCGACGCGCACCCCGCCGATGCGTTCGCTGCCGATCATGATGGGTTCGGACACGTCCACGATCTGTGCCGACCACTGCGTGTGCATGCTGCGGGCGTTGACGGCCTCATAGGCCAGCGGGTCGGTCATCGTCTGTCCGTAGACGGCGATGTCCGCTGTTCCGTCGTGGATGATCCTGCCCTGGTTGTCGTACACCAGCACGTAGCTCACGTCCGGTTCTTTCTGCGCCGAACGCACGATGCTGCCGATCGCGTCCAGGTCGAAGTAGTACAGCGGATTGGCCAGTGCATCCCCAAGCTGGTCCACCGTGGCCTCGCCATGCCGGCGCAGGCTGTCCTCGACCATGCCGTGCATGGCGTCGCGCCCGAGGTCGGCGACTTCCTGCTGCATCACCTTCTGGCGGTGCAGCAGCGTCGCGAGCAGGGCGATGACCACGACCAGCATGATCGCCATCGCGGCCAGGAAGCGCGCCTGCAGGCCGAAGCGCAGCGCCCTCACTCCACCTGCTCCCTGACGCGGGCGACGCCACGGCGCAGGTTGTCCAGCGCCTGCTGCGATGCCGGATCCACCGGCAGGAACCGGGTGGTGCGGAAAAAGACGTTGAGCGCGTCGCGGGCAGCGGGATCGTTCGCCGCCTCCAGCAGCACCTCGCGCAGGCGTGCTTCCACCGCAGGGTCGAGGTCGCCGCGCACCATCTCGAGTGCGCGCGGGAAATCCTGGGTTTCGTGGATCACGCGGAAGTCGCGCCGGAAGCCCGGCGGCATGCGCCGCACATCGTCCCAGTCGAGGTTGCTGACCACGCCCGCGTCGACCAGACGCTTGTGCACCCAGGCCGCGATATTGAGCTCTGAGCGCGCGAAGACATAACCCACCGAATCCGCAGAGGGGCGGTCCATCGGCGAGAGCAGGATCTCCATCCGCTGGCCTGCATCCAGCAGGGCCACGGAGGGTGCGAAATAGGCGCTGGTCGACGCGGTGTTCTGGAAGGCCACCGTACGGCCCTTGAGATCGGCCAGCCGCTCCAGCCCGCTGTCGCGGCGGACGAAGAACACGCCGTGGTAGCGGCTCACGCCCCCGCGTTCGGTCAGCAGCATCGGGCGCGCGCCGGCACGCTCCTGCAGCCGCATGCCGGTGCCGGCCGTCTCGGTGACCCAGTCCACCCGGCCACGACGCAGGTAGCTGGTCATCTGCTGGGTATCCCGCGCCATCAGGATGCGACCTTCGGTGATGCCCACGTCACGCATCCGCGGCACCACGTAGTCGAGCAGCGGCTTGAGCTGCTCGTAGTGGGCCTTCGGATCGTCGCTGATGCGTCCCAGAACCAGGACGCGTTCGTCACCGGCGGCGCTGGCCGGCGCGACGCTTGCGGGTAGCAGTGCTGCGCCGATCGCGGCCAGCGCCAGGCTGAACCAGGTTGTACGCAACGATAGGCGCCCGCCGAAACGATGGCGGCAGCCTAGCGGAAAACGTGACCTTAAGACAGTGATCCGGCGCCGCCACTGCCCGCCAGCCGGGCCATGCGCTGCGCATCGGCCAGGATGCCCCGCAGCAGGCGTACCTCCTGCTCGTTCAGATCGGCCTTGTTGAACAGCCGCCGCAGCTTGCGCATAGCCGAATCCGGCGTGCGCCCCTTGTGGAAATCGATCGCGTCCAGCGTCTCGCCCAACTGGAGGAAGAAGCCCTCCATGTGCGCGTGGCTGGCGGGCGCTTCATCGGGCGGCACGACCACGGCATCCGCCACCTGCGTGCGCTCCAGCAGCGCGAGCCTCAGCTCGTAGGCCAGGACCTGCACGGCCGCCGCCAGGTTGAGCGAGCTGTACTCGGGATTGGCCGGGATGTGCACCGCCGCGTGACAGAGCTGCAGTTCCTCGTTGCTCAGCCCGGTGCGCTCCCGGCCGAATACCAGCGCCACCTCGCCACCTGTCGCGGCACGCTCGACCGCGAGGGCAGCCGCCTGCCGTGGCGCATGTTCTTCCAGTTGCACGCGACGGCTGCGGGCGGTGCAGCCGAGGACCAGCTGGCAGTCGGCCACGGCGTCGGCCAGCGTTGCGACCACGGTGGCGTCGGCCAGCAGGTCGTCGGCTCCGGCCGCGCGCCGGTATGCCTCTTCCGCGGGGTAGTTCTCGGGCGCCACCAGCACCAGCCGCGCCAAGCCCATGGTCTTCAGCGCGCGGGCGGCCGCGCCGATGTTGCCGGGGTGCTGGGTGCCCACCAGCACGACGCGCAGGCGGGCGGAGGCGGCCAGGGAAACGGGATCGGTGAAGGAAACGGGCGTGTTCATGGGGGCAAATGGTAAACTGCGCGGGCCGGTCTTCGCGCCGTGCCGCTCTTTTCCACTTGTTCGCCCCACCCCACGCCTGTCCGAGGTTCGTTCGCATGCAGAAGCCCGTCGTCACCGTCATGACCAAGGCAGCCCGCCTGGCAGGCAACGTGCTGTTGCGCAGCATCAACAAGCTGGATGCGCTGAACGTGGTACAGAAGGAGCGGATGGACTACGCGAGCGAAGTGGACGCCGACGCCGAGAAGGTCATCATCAAGGAACTGCGCCGCGCCTATCCGGACTACGGGTTCGTGGGCGAGGAAAGCGGCGCCCAGATCAACGGCCGCTACACCTTCGTGATCGACCCGCTGGACGGCACCAGCAACTACCTGCGCGGCTTCCCGCACTACTGCGTGTCCATCGCCCTGGTGGACAACGGCGAACCGACCGACGCGGTGATCTTCGACCCGCTGCGCAACGACCTGTTCACCGCCAGCCGCGGCGCCGGCGCGCAGCTCAACGAGCGTCGCATCCGCGTGGCCGACCGCAAGGAACTGGCCGGCACCGTCATCACCACCGGCTTCCCGCCGCGCGAACGTGCCCGTGCCGGCGCCCAGCTGGAGTGCGTCCGCGAATTGCTGGTGCACGCCGAGGACATCCGTCGCACCGGCTCGGCCGCGCTCGACCTGGCCTACGTGGCCTGTGGTCGTGCCGATGCCTACTTCGAAGCCGGCGTGAAGGACTGGGACATCGCCGCCGGCGTGCTGCTGGTCCGCGAAGCCGGCGGCAAGGTCTGCGACTTCCGTGGCGCCGCCCTGGGCAAGATCGACGGCCGCACCGCCCTCCCCCGCCAGATCGTGGCCGGCAACCTCAAGGTCGCCGAAGCGCTGCAGAAGACCATCGTGTCGTCGGGTTACGCGGCGGCGTTCAACGCGTGAAGCTCAGCGGGTGGGCCGTTGTAGGAGCGACGTAAGCCGCGACCGCGCATCCAGGGCGCCAGGGACACCCGCTACACGCGCCGATCCCAGCCGGTCGTGTCTCACCGATCCATCCGATGGTCCAGCCGTGCGATCGCGACTGACGTCGCTCCTACACAAGACAACGCCACGAAAAAGGCCGCGCAATGCGCGGCCTTTTTCTTTCCTGCCTCCGTCCGGCTTATGGACGACGCGCCAGCAGCGCCTCGTCCTTGGCCTTGGGCATCAGGTCCTGCTTGGTGACCGTCAGGAAGCCGATGGTCAGCAGCGGACAGGCCACGAAGATCGACGAGATGGTACCCAGCACGATGCCGATCATCTGCGACAGCGCCATGCCTTCCAGCGAACCGCCGCCGTACAGGTACAGGGCGAACACGGTCAGGAAGGCGACGAACGAGGTGATGATCGTGCGCGACAGCGTCTGGTTGATCGAGCGGTTGAGGATCTCCATCGGCTCGGCGCGCAGGTTGCGGAAATTCTCGCGCACACGGTCGAACACCACGATCTTGTCGTTGATCGAGAAGCCCATCACCGACAGCAGGCCAGCCAGGATGGTCAGGTCGAACTCGATGCCGCTGAAGGCGAAGAAGCCGGCCACGATCAGCACGTCCGCCAAGGTCGTGACGATGGCGGAGACGGCGAACTTCCACTCGAAGCGCACGGCGATGTAGATCAGGAAACCCACCACCACGAACAGCAGCGTGTACAGGCCGTTGAGTGCGAGTTCCTTGCCGACCTGCGGGCCGACGAACTCGCTGCGCATCACCGTGGCCGTGTTGCCTTCACTGGACGCCAGGCGCAGTACATCCTGCGCGGTGCGGTCGCTGGCCTCGGCGCCGGCCGCCGTGCCGGCGTCCTCGCGCGGCTGCAGGCGCACCAGCAGGTCGCTGCCGGTACCGAACGTCTGTACCTGGGCGCTGCCGTAACCGCCGGCTTCCAGCCGCTCGCGCACGCTGTCCACGTTGGGCGGGGTCTGGAAGCGCAGTTCGACCACCGTGCCGCCGGTGAAATCCAGCGCGAAGTTGAAGCTCTTGAACGCGATGGCGCCGATCGCGGCGATCGCCAGCAGCGCGGCGATGCCGATGGACACCCAGCGCACGCGCATGAAGTTGAAGTTGGTGGTGTGCGGAATCAGCCGCAACGGGAAAAGGCTCATCTTCTGTCTCCCGTCAGATGGCGATGGACTTGATCTTGCGGCGGCCGCCGTAGATCAGGGTGGCGATGCCGCGCGACACGGTGACCGCGGTGAACACGGACGTCAGGATGCCGATGACCATCGTCACGGCGAAGCCCTTGAGCGGGCCGGTGCCGAAGGCATACAGCGCCACGCCCGCCAGCAGCGCGGTCATGTTGGAGTCGAAGATGGTGCCCGACGCCTTGTCGTAACCGGTCGCGATGGCGGCCTGGGGTGGCACGCCCGCGCGCAACTCCTCGCGTATGCGTTCGTTGATCAGCACGTTGGCGTCCACCGACATGCCGATGGTCAGCGCCAGGCCGGCGAAGCCGGGCAGCGTCATGGTTGCACCGAACAGCGACATCACCGCCACCACCATCACCAGGTTGAGCAGCAGCGCGATGCAGGTGATCAGGCCGAACATGCGGTAGTACACGAGGAAGAACGCCAGCGCGAACACGAAGGAGAACACCACGGCCTTGGTGCCGCGAGCGACGTTCTCGGCGCCCAGGCTGGGGCCGACCACGCGCTCCTCGATGAAGTCCATCGGCGCGGCCAGCGAGCCGGCGCGCAGCAGCTTGGCCAGGTTGTCGGCCTCGGTCTTCTCCAGACCGGTGGTCTGGAAGTTCTTGCCGAACACGCCGGCAATGCGGGTCGGCGCCAGCGCTTCCTCGCGCACGCGCACGCTGCGCACTTCCTTGCCGTCGACCATGGTCACGGTCGGCACGCGTTCGATGTACACCACCGACATCAGCTTGCCCACGTTGGCGCTGGTGTAGTCGAACATGCGCTGGCCGGCGATGTTGTTGAGGGTCACGTCCACGGCCGGCAGGCCGTTGTTGTCCACGCCCACGCGGGCGTTGACCATTTCGTCGCCGGACGCGAGCACGCGCTTGTTCAACAGCACCGGACCGGCGTTGTCGCGCAGCTGGAAGACCTTGGCCTCCGGCGGGATACGGCCGCTGGCCACGGCGTCGGCGGCATTGCCTTCCACCACCGCGCGGAACTCGAGCGTGGCGGTCGCGCCGATCAGGCGCTTGGCCTCGGCGGTGTCCTGAACACCCGGCAGCTGCACGACCACGCGGTCGTTGCCCTGGCGCTGGATGATGGGTTCGGACACGCCGATCTCGTTGATGCGGTTACGCAGCGTGGTGAGGTTCTGCTCGATCGCCTCGCTGGCGATCTGCTCCAACTCCGCCTGCGGCAGGCCGATGGTGATCTGCTGGCCCGCTGCCTGGTAGGTCAGGCCCGAGCCCGTGGCCAGCGTGCCGCCCGTGTTGCCGCGTGAGCTCAGGGTCTGCGCCAGCGCCTGCTGCGCGGCGGCAACGTCTTCGCCATCTGCCAGCGTCACCACGATGCTGTTGTCGGGGCGACGTTCGACCGCTGTGTAGCGTACGCGCTTGTCGCGCAGGGTGACGCGGGTGTCTTCCAGGTAGCCGTCGACGCGCTTGTCCAGCGCCGCCTTCTGGTCGACCTGCAGCACGAAGTGCACGCCGCCCTGCAGGTCCAGGCCCTGCACCATCGGACGCGCACCGACATTGCCCAGCCAGTCCGGCACGGTGGAAGCCAGGCTCAGTGCGACCAGGTAGTCCTGGCCCAACGCCTCACGCAAGACGTCGTTGGCCGTGGTCTGTGCCTCCAGGCTGGGCAGGCGCACGAGCATGCTGGCGGCCTCGGTATCGACCTCCTTGGCCTGCACGCCCGCATCCTTCAACGCGGCATCCACGCGGCTGCGCAGCGCGGCGTCGATGGCGAAGCCACGGTTGGCGGTGATCTGCACGGAGGGATCCTGCGGATACAGGTTGGGCAGCGCATACAACGCGCTTGCCAACACGACGATCAGGATCAGGACGTATTTCCAGCGAGGGAATTCAAGCATCGTGGCGACCCGCGCAGGCCCTTCCCGGGCATGCGCTCAGCAATGGTTCGGAAACAGCGGGAATCCGCCCTGCCACATGCGCGGCAAGGTGGAGGAAGCGGATCAGGCGGACTTCAGCGTGCCCTTCGGCAGCACGTTGCCCACGGCGGCCTTCTGCACGCGCACGCGCACGTTGTCGGCCACTTCCAGGGTGACGAAGTTGTCGCCGATGTCGGTGACGGTGCCGGCGATGCCGCCGGAGGTGATGACCTCGTCGCCCTTGGACAGCTTGTCCAGCATCGAACGGTGTTCCTTCGCGCGCTTCATCTGCGGGCGGATCATCAGGAAGTACATGACGGCGATCAGGGCGATCGGCATCAGCAGGCCGAAGCCGCCCATGCCCTGCGGGGCCGGCGCGGCCTGCGCGAACGCGGGAGCAATGAAGAAATCAAGCAGATTCATGGACTTGTCCATTCAGTATTAAAAGCAGCCGCGGATTATGCCATGCGCGGCAGGGGGCCGCCCGGGCTACCCGCTGGCCCGGACCGGAAAAGACCGCGGCGGCGCCGGATGGTTCCCGGCCGAGGGCGGAAACCGCCCCGCGCCGGGACGCCATGGACCCGC
>Ga0065704_10000607_pt1 | contig 18542 bp, 18 predicted proteins | sample SwiRhicommuniRL2_FD_59091 | JGI IMG/M metagenome (GOLD analysis project Ga0065704, IMG submission 59091) | Switchgrass rhizosphere bacterial communities from Rose Lake, Michigan, USA - RL2 v2 (version 2) | ecosystem: Host-associated > Plants > Roots > Rhizosphere > Soil | place: East Lansing, MI
CGCCCTTCTTCAAGTGATCGTTGAATTCAACAATGTCAGCAAAGGTATACTGCGGCGTCTCCTCTGGCAGGACAGTAGCCATGTAGCGGCCGGGGTAGATGATGTCGGTTGAGATGTCATCGCCAAGTTTCAAAACTACTTTTGCCATATCAGCCTTCCAATCTTGGATCAGTGATCTTGCCGGTTAGTGCACTGGCCGCGGCCACAGCCGGGGAACATAAATACACTTCTGAATTAGGATTCCCCATACGCCCTTTGAAGTTGCGATTGGTAGTCGAGAGCGCCACTTCCCCGTTGCCCAGGGCACCCTGGTGAACCCCCAAGCAGGGGCCACAACCTGAGTTGACCACCACAGCTCCAGCCTCCATGAGTGTCATCAGGTAGCCGGCTTTTATCGCTTCGCGGAAGATACGCCCGGAGGCCGGGAAGACCAGCATGCGTACCCCGCGCGCGATCTTTTTGCCAGCCAAGATTCGCGCGGCAATCTCGATATCATCCAGGCGTCCATTTGTACATGAACCGATCACGATTTGCTGGACAGCGGTCCCCGCAACTGCATCCACGGATTTGACATTGTCAACAGTGTGCGGGCAAGCAATTTGGGGAATAAGAACTGCGGCATCAATTTCGACGACTCGCTCATAGGTGGCGTCTGGATCAGGACCAAAGGCTGCTACTGCTTCATTGACTCCCGCCACCTCTTTGAGGTAACGCATCGNCTCTNCATCTNGCGGGACAATACCCGAAGTAGCGCCAGCCTCCATCGACATATTGCAAATGGTCAGCCGGCCTGAAGTGGGCATGGTGGCAATCGCTTCTCCGCCGAATTCAATCACTTTGAAGTTGGCACCTTCTGCAGTGAGCTGGCCAATCAGGTACAAGATCAGATCCTTGGGTAGGACCTTGGCGTGAAACGTGCCATGCACCAGCACCTTGATTGTGGCCGGCACTTCGACGTTCAGCACTTTACCCAACGCCCAGACAGAGGCCATCTCGGTCGCGCCAATGCCAAAGGCAAAGGCCCCCAGCGCGCCGTGGCTCGTGGTGTGACTGTCTGTTCCGACGATCAACCTACCGGGGCGCACATAACCATTTTCGGGCAGGATCTGATGACAAATACCACCCTCATCTCCGCGGATATCATGAAACTTGGTAATGCCCTGCTGACTAATAAATTCGCGCACATTCTTCTGATTGGTAGCTGTCTTCGAACTTTCTGCGGGAACGCGGTGATCAAAGATGATCGCGATCTTTTCCGGATCCCAAACTTTGGATTCGAGACCGGTACCGTTGTAGATCTCCTGAAACTGATTGAGGACGAGCGCCGCATTCTCGTGCGACATGGCCAGGTCAACGCGCGGCTCGACCACCTCCCCCACCTTAACGGAAGCCTGCCCGCTGGCTCTCGCCAGAATTTTTTCGACCATTGTCATTCCCATAAATGCCTATCTCCTTGTACTGTGTTGTTACACGATCATTTTTTCCTTCAAGCTCTTCTGTTCATCATCCGTATATCCTAGTGCCGTCAGGATTTCCGCGGTATGTTCCGACAAGATCGGGGGTGGAGTCTCAATCCTGGCAGGGGTTTTAGAGAATTTGGCCGTCAGATTGAAAATCTTGATATCGCCAACATGCGGCTGATTGACATCTGCAAGCACCTGGCGATGCTGGGCTTGTGCAGAAGTAAGCGCCTCATTCAAACTAAGAACACTGCCGGCCGGAATACCTTTGGCGTTTAATACGTTGACCCAATGAGCGGTAGTCATCTCGATCAGTTTAGACTCAATCAACGGAGTAAGCAGGCAACGATTGGCTTTGCGAGTGTCGCGTTCCTGGAAACGCGGGTCCGTTTTCAATTCGGGCAGTCGAAGTTCATCAGCCAGATTTTCCCATTGCTCCTGCTGGTTGGCTGCGATATTGATATGGCCGTCCCTTGTCTTGAACATGCCCGATGGAGCAGCGGTGAAGTTGTCGTTGCCCACGAGCGAGGGTTGTTGTCCACCGATCAACAAATTCGCAGCCACCCATCCCATTAGCGGCATGATCGAGTCTAATAGGGCAATGTCAATGAATTGGCCTTCACCGGTCTGAGCGCGATAATACAATGCCGCCATGATCGCAAAAGCCGCGTTCAGCCCACCGACCGTGTCACAGATCGGGAATCCGGCGCGTAGGGGATTCAGCCGCTCATCGCCGTTAATCGCCATCACGCCAGAGAGCCCCTGGATGATCTGATCGTAGGCCGGTTTGCAGGCATCCGGCCCACTCTGGCCGAAACCCGAAATGGCACAATAAATGATCTCCGGATTGAGCTTACACAGTTCTTCGTAAGAGAACCCTAATCTGTGCATCACGCCCGGGCGAAAGTTTTCCACCACAACATCAGCGGTGCAAGCCAGCTTACGGAAAATTTCCTTGCCTTCCTCGGTTTTGAGGTTCAGAGTCAAGGATTTCTTATTGGCATTCTGGGCGAGGAAACTGGTGCCCAACAACTCTTTGTTATATCTGGGAACATTACCCAGCTTGCGAGCTAAATCTCCACCCCCAGGGTTTTCGATCTTGATCACCTCCGCACCCAGCAAGGCAAGGTGTAGTGTGGCAAACGGACCCGAAAGCACATTTGTCAAATCGAGAACGCGGATCCCTTCCAGTAACTTCATATAGCTCTCCTAACTACGGATGGTGTTTTCCCATAAAATCAACGATCGAACCTGATTTCAGAATGAAGCCCGGTAATTCACGATCAAAAAAAATACTTACCTGACGAGCAACATCGAGGAGAATATCCAGCTTGATATCTTTGCGAAGTCCCATACGTTGTAGTGAGTGAATCAGGTCTTCACTGCAAACATTCCCGGCCGGCAGTTTCGTGAACGGGCAGCCGCCCAATCCGCCAAAAGCAGACTCGAAATACGTCACGCCACTTTTCATTGCCGCGTAGCAGTTGGCTAATCCCAACCCATAGGTGTTGTGAAAATGACAGGCGAGTTCGATATGTGGATCGAGTTCTCGGATGTCCCCAAACAATTCCTCGACCTGTAGCGGTTGCGCGTGACCGGCTGTATCAGCCAGGCTGATATTCTGGATCCCAGCCTCCAGATACGAATTAACAATATCAAGAACTTTCTCCTGTTCAATCGGACCCTCAAATCCGCAGCCGAACGCCGATTGAACTGAGGCTTGAACCTTTTTCTTTGCGGCCAGAGCTTGTTTTGCCATCGAGAGGATTCGCCGGAGAGCTTCAGTTGTCGACATNCCCGTGTTTTTTTGGCTGTGCGTCTCACTGGCTGAGACACCCATACAAAACATCTCAACCCCACAGGCGAGGCCGCGTTCCAGGCCCTTTTCGTTCAGAACCAATCCAGAGAGAGTCACGCCAGCCGGTTTGTTTCGAGTGAAGTGCCGAAACAGGGTGTCGGTGTCGGCCATCTGCGGCACCTTCTCGGGATGAACGAACGATCCCAATTGGATCATGTCGATACCTGCCCCGAACAAACTTTCAATCCACCGAATCTTCTCTTCCACTGGGACTATCAACTTCTCGGTCTGCAGACCATCGCGCGGTCCAACTTCGTGAATGAAGAGATTATTCATGAGATCAGAGCTGACTGAAAGCTTAGTACAACTTCGCTGCAATCGCTTCACCCATTTCAAGCGTGGTATTTGAACCACCCATATCGTAAGTGCGGACCTCCCCCTCTTTGATCACTTCCGCAGTCGCCTGCTCGAGCGCAGCACCTTTCTCAGTTTCGCCGAGCCAGTCCAGCATCATCTTGGCTGAAAGGATAGCGGCGATTGGGTTCACTTTATACAAGCCTGCATATTTGGGCGCGGAACCGTGACTAGGCTCGAAGACCGCCAGTTTCTGGCCGATGTTTCCCGAGCAACCGAAGCCCAGCCCGCCAACCATTTGCGCTGCCAGGTCAGAGATGATGTCACCGAACATATTCGTTGCCACCATCACATCGTAATTCTTCGGGTTCTTCAAAAGCCACATGCAGATCGCATCCACATTTGCATCATCCATCTCGATCTCAGGGAACTCTTTGTGAACTTCTTTGGCAATATCAAGGAACATGCCTTCGGTGGCGCGCACTACGTTCGCCTTGTGGATGACGGTCACTTTTCTGCGTCCATGCGTGCGAGCGAACTCGAATGCCGCCCGAATGATACGCTCGGAGCCCTTACAGGTGATAATCTTGTTGGAGATCGCCAACTCATTGAGCGGCATATCCTTAAAGGCCCCAAAGGGTTTGGAAAATTTTGTCAATACCTCAGCCAGTTCTGCTGGGACCGGGTTGAATTCCACACCTGAATAGAGATCCTCTGTGTTCTCGCGGAAGATCACCAGATCGATATCTTCCTCATAATTAAGAGAATTACCGACATAGGCTTTGCAGGGACGCAGACAAATATATAGATCGAAGATCTGGCGCATCCGCACGATCGGCGAACGGTAGATCAATCCCTTCCCCTGTAGTTCGGGCACCAATTCCAGCTCAGCCGCCTTGACCGGCTTCGAGGTGATGGCGCCAAACATGGCAACCTCCACATTCTGTAGCAAGTGGACAGTCCGGTCCGGGAGAGCATCACCCTCTTTACACCAGAATTCCCAGCCTATGTCGCCGTGGATATATTCAGCATTCAACTTCAATTTGTCGAGAACAATTTTGGTGGCATCCAAAACATCCACCCCTATGCCGTCGCCTGGCAACCAGGCGATTCTGTATTTCGATTGCTGTTTTTTTATTTCGCTCATACTCGGCTCCCACAAGAGAATTCAAAGCATGTTTCTAACAGTTATTAGTTGGGCACCTTCACGTGCTACTGAAACTCAAACACCAGAACAGTTTTTGGAGGCGTAATCGAATAACAATACGACCCAGAGATAGCACAACTACACTTATTGCACCACTGAAGGCTGTCTTAAGTCCTTCTGCCAGATGTTACTTTATCCTACGTCTCTTTAGCGCTACAATATTATCAAGATCTCACCTAGAAAATTTCTTCTAAAGACCATCAACCCGCAGCTGGTGCCTCAGCACGGGGATGGTGATGTCTGCGTCATGTACAATACTGTTACCGGTATAAAGAACAACATTCCTCACAAGGTGGAATACTTCATGTGGGAACAGGCAAACAATGAATTTTCGGCGATGTCTCGCGTAACCAGTTTTCCGGCCGCCATTGGAGCCAAACTAATAGGGATGGGAAAAATTGATTTAACGGGTATCCGCGCGCCTGAGGAATGCATTGCCGGAGAAAACTATCTGTGGTTCCTGGATGAATTAAAAAAAAGGATATTACTATTATAGAGAAATCTTCTCTGGTTGGAGAACAGGAACTTTTACCCGCATACGTGAGGTCACTCACGTATTGAGAAACCAGAGCCGGCGAAATCGCTGGCTCTATTCTTTCCTTATAGACTGCTACATACAAAAGCTCTTTATCACCTGTCTGAATACAAACCTGTATAGACTAACAAATCTGCTATCTCTTCGGTGGTCAGAAATTGACTTAAATTTTCCTTAGATAATTCTTCGACCGAGAACACGCAGGAGATATAATCGTTGACTGTTCATATTCAAATTTGGAGGCTTCATGCAACGTAAAACCTTACTCGTTGGGGTAAGCATTTTTGTGGGCTTGCTGGCTCTAACAGCCTTTTTATACCTCACCAGCAAACCATCCTTCCGAGGTGCTGTCATTACTCCGCCCTGGTCGGCCCCGGAAATCAATCTCACAGATCACAATGGAAAAACATTTAAAATGAGCGACCAGCATGGCAAGGTTGTTCTACTTTATTTTGGTTATGTCAATTGCCCTAATGAGTGCCCGCTGACTATGGCACATCTAAAACTCGCCCTGGAAAGCCTTGGAGATCGTGCCAAGGATGTGCAAGTGATCATGGTAAGCACCGATCCAGTACGTGATACTCCGCAAGCGCTCAAGGATTTTATGGAACACTTCAATCCATTATTTCTGGGACTGACCGGAACTCCCGGAGAACTTCAGAAAGCTTGGAAAGATTACGGAGTCACTGTGGAAGCAGGTGGCGAAACTCACTCTACATACCTCTATGTGATTGACCCCGCTGGAAATGTGCGAGAAACGTTCCTGCCGGACACAGAACCAAAGGATATTGTCGGCGACGTAGGCTTGTTTCTAAAAGGAAAATAAAGCGTGATTTATTTGGAAGATGTTCAGCTCACTTAGAATTATGATGGTTATGAGGCCGGATCACAAATATGTCGGGCCGTTTCTCTTAATTCAGGTATTTCAGTCCGGAACCAGTATTGAAGCAAACAATCCTTTCATGCCTGCCAACCTGTTTTTGCTCAATTAATTTTATTAATGTAGCAATCTTTGCAGCCCCTTCAGGTGCTGCAAAGATCCCTTCTTTAAAGCCTAGCTCTTTCTGGGCGCCCAATATTTCTGAGTCACTTAATGCAATGGCCAGCCCATTGCTCTCGCGAATGTCATGTAATATGATTTGATCTGCAAAACTTTTTGGAACGCGCAACCCACTTGCTTTGGTTTGAGCGCCCATCCAGAAGTCGCAGAATTTCGCAGATGACATGCTTCCCCGCCAGCAACGCGGCTTTCGCATGAGGATGATGAAGGTAATTTGGCGTGGCGAGATGCACGATATCAATATCGGAGTCAGCTAACATTTCATCCAAAGAGCCAAAAGAGCACGGAATGCCCAGTTCCGCAGCCTTTTGCTGTGCCGTCTCCTTATGGAACTCTGCAAGCCCTGGCACGCTGATGCGATTGCGCCGCAGACCTTCAATATGCGCGGGTCCGATAAATCCCGTACGTGCCACACCCACACCAATCGTTTGTTTCGTCAGTGTTTTTACCATTGGGATGTTCCCTTCGGTTACTAGCATGTTTGTAAAGCGGAATCCAGCTTTGCCCTTGATCTGCTTGAGGTTATTGAGGAATACTATAGTCAGCGGCTGTAAGACCTTTCATATCAGGTTTATGTATGGTTTACCGCGAGTCTTCCTTTTTCCTTGCGGGTCTTCACCAGGACCTGGGTATAAAACTTATTATAGGTGGCACAGCCGATGGGCTCCTGCTGGATGAGCAGTTCAAGGCAGTTATCGCAGGTAGTGCAATAATTGATCTCGCTCCCGCGTCCTTCGCGCAATTTCAGCGGCAACAACGGATCAGCCAGAGACTGTCGGCCCACAGCAATCATATCCACGAAACCCTTTTCGATGTTTTGCGCGCCATACGCCAGCAAGGCGCTGTCTTCGCTGCTTACGGCCTGCAGCTTATTCTTGCCCTTGCCAAACACAGAGTAATTCGAACCGATAACCACGGTGTTCGGTTGGAGATTCTCCTTCAACACCTTGGCAAAATACTGGTGCAGATAAGCGAAATAGGGATGATCCTTATCAGCCTGTGTGAGGCTGATTGTGATCGACGGGCTGCCTGCGGATTGAATGAAATATTGCGCGCCGCGCTCTTCCAATCCCTTTACGAGGTCAATCGGCTCACTCAGATCAATGACCGGGGTATCGGGTCCGGCCGTGCCGAAGCCGCCGGGGAATCCTTCCCAAACGGAAATCTTGGAACCAATCAGAAAGTTCTCATCCGGAATAACTTTGCGAATCCGTTCATATAGATCGAAGGCAAATTGACGGCGGTTTTCCCACGGTCCACCATACTTCCACTTGCGAGTATTGTAGGGGCGCAGGATTTGTGAACCCAGGTAGCCGTGGCAGAATTTCATATCAATTCCGTCCGCACCGACATCATAGGTCATCTTAGCGGCCAGAACGAAATCATCCATGATCTTTTCAAATTCATCCTCGGTGAAAACATCCGCAGTAAAACCGGGCAGAGGCTTGACCGAAAGAGGCTTTGAAAATTTGGGATTGCTCAGCTCACCTGAGTGTGTCAGTTGAAAGATGAATAAGGCTTTAGGATTCACCTCTCGCATCCGGCGGACAAAATTGGCCAACGCGACCTGATTCGTAGGCATGATGAACAACTGGTTCATGCGTGAGCGGTTCTTATCAGTAATGGTGATTGCTTCCAAGCTGACCAGACCTGCTTCGCCTCTAAATAAATTTTCGTAGCGTTCGTAGGTCAGATCAGTTGGATTGCCATCTGCGTCTGCATCATTACATTCCATTGCCTGGCTAAAGAAGCGATTTTGGCAGGTGTGCGTGCCGATCTTGATCGGGGATAACAGGATTTCGCTTTTATTCATTGTCTTTACCTCATGGGTTTAAGAGATAGGTTGGTAACATTATTCTGATCACAACAGGTTTTCACAGAATTCAAGGGTCACGCCATTGGGATCCAGAAATAGAAGCACACGCGCCCCAAGATTGGGCAGATCGCAGGTGGATAGGATGATCTCCACGCCCTCTGCTCTCAAGAGTTTCTCATGCGCAGCCACATCTTCCACTTGAAATGCAACATGGCGCAATCCGCTATCATCATCCTTGCGGAGGACTTCTCGATTTTTGCCGTGATAATCGAACAATTCCAGGCGCGTTCCGTTTGGTAGCGCGAAGTAGAGAATGTCGAAATCGCCGCAATTGACAGTTTGAAGCTGTTTGAATTCGAGAATACGCTCGTAGAAATCTAATGAGCGCTGGAGGTCAATGCAGTTGATCGAGATGTGATCGATGTTTCTGATATTCAATTTGTTGATTCCAAGGATGACAAAATGCAGCCCATTTGAATTATGGGCTGCATCAATGCACTGTTTACAAAACTTCCCGTTTCGAGACTTCGGGGGAGACAAAGATCTTAAAGAGGTTCGGATCCCGACGCAGTTCATGCAGAGACCACTCCAGGTCTTCGAGCGGGACCTTCATGGAGAACAATGGTTTCGGGTCAATCCGACCGTTGGCAAGGAGTGTAATGGCATCCGGCCAATCATCACCGATGCCCGCGCAGGAACCAGTGATCTTCTTTTCGCCCAACACAAATTCAAAGGGGCGGACCTGCATAATATCCTGCTCACCGGTGATACCGAAGGCAGAAAGTGTGCCGCCCTTGCGCAGCATGGCGAAAGCCTGTTCGTAGGTCTTGGTGGTACCGACAGCTTCGATGGCATAATCGACTCCACGCCCGTCGGTCAATTTCTTGACCTCAGCCACCGGGTCGGCGACCTCATTAATATCAATGGTGTAATCGGCACCCATATCTTTTGCGATCTGCAGCCGTTTCTTGTTATCGCCAATGATGATCACTGGCGCACAGGCGCGCAGCACTGCCATGCGAGCGTGCAGGACACCCAGACCACAGCCAACGATGGCCATACTTCCACCGATTCGCGCGTTCACAGCTTTTGCGGCGTGAATGCAGCAGGATAGCGGTTCGATGAACGCGCCTTCTTCAAAGCTCAAATTATCAGGAAGATGATGAACGAGTGAAGCCGGAGCCTTCACGTATTCGGCATATGTACCGTTCGTATGAATTCCAAGCTGGGTGAAATTATTGCACAACAACTGCTCACCACGAATACAGTAGTAACAGTGACCGCAGGACATATTGATATCTGCTGTAATGCGGTCGCCTTCCTTGAACCCATTACCATTCTTGCCAACTTTGGCGATCACTCCCGAGAACTCATGCCCGGGGATCATGGGAAGTTTATCGGCAGAATACCAGCCGTTGTAGATGCTCCAGTCCGTGCCGCAGATACCAGTGTTCTTGATCTGGACCAGAACCTCACCCTCGCCAATCTCTGGAATTGGTACCTCTTTGATTTCGAAATGTTTTACTGATTCGAGTACAGCTGCCTTCATTGTGTTTGCCATGGGATCTACTCCTTGATCAGGGTCTGTTGCTAGTTGAACAAAACATCGTGCCGTCCCTCGTAAGGCTTTTCGATCAGGAGGGGCTTTAGATAAGCAATGGTCTTGGTAATGCCATCATGACGACTCATGGTCACATCTTCGTGCTCATAGCTCATCACATAATCGTAGCCGATCATCGAAAGCTCTGTGATGACTTTCTTCCAGGGCACTGATCCCCAACCCGGAATGCGGAAGCGGAAGCCGCGATCGAGTCGCTGCCAGTCGCCTTGTGGGATCATTCCCGAGCGGCGGATATTATGGCTTACCAGTTCGCCGTCCTTGGCATGGACGTGGAGGATGTGTTTCCCAAGGGCATCGATGAAGTTCTCCACATCGATTCCAAGGTAAATGAGGTTGGCCGGGTCAAAGTTGAATCCGAATTCCTTGCGTCCACCCATTAATTCAACTGCGCGCAGGGCGGTTTCCACGTTGTAGACCAGTTCATTCGGATGAGGCTCATGCGCAAACTTAACGCCATACTCACCGAACTTGTCGAGGATCTTGCCCCAGCGCTCAACGAATTCCACTTCCATGTCAGACCAGCCTTTCGAATAAGGCCAGGGGAAGAAGCGCCCAAAATTCTCACAGCCGATGAAGCCAGTCACCACGGGAACTTCCAGCGCATTGGCTGCCTGGGCAGTTTTGATCATTCGTTCCGTGCCAAATTTGATCTTCTCTTCCTTGGTCCCCTGGAAAATTGCATCCGTGTCTTTTCCGTAGGGCCCAAGCACGATTTGGCCTTCCGGGTGATTGGCCAGGGCTGAGATGATCAGGCCATAGGAACTGGCCAGCCGCTTGAGTTCGGCAGCATTTTGCCCCTTGATGATTTCTGCGATATCAAGATGGGGGTTATTTATGAAAGCAGGCATTTCTACCGCCTCATAACCCAGATCACAGGCCATATTGAAGACTTGTTCAATCTTCATGTCCAGAAACGTAGCTGTGAATAGACCGATTTTCATTTTGTTCTGCCTTTCAGAGATTGGTTTTTGTTTTTGCATTGATTATTCACAACGAACTACTTACAACCACTAAAATGGCACACAAATAAGAGCCAGCGACGGGCAATCGAATAGAAAAGGTTGAGCGTTCCTATACCAATAAAGGGGATTTTTATGAAATAGAGATCGGTTTTTTTACTGATAAACAATAATAGTCCCCTGATGTAATCCTGTTATTACAACTTATTATAAGTATTTCCAATTGGTCTGTCAATAACAATGGTCAATTTATGATTAAAATAACCAGCCTGGTATGACTAAATCTCAACTTGGTGCAATGCATCACTAAGCTTTGCTTGGTACTTAGCAGCCAAGTCAAACACCGGGAGCAATTTCTCGTATTTACAATTATTCTCTTTGTTTGGCTCAACGGCCTCGACTATTTTGTGAATTGCATCGATCTTGTCAAAACTATCCCACAAGCCGCAACCTACCGCAGCAATCGCCGCCGCTCCGAGCGCACCAGCATCCTGGTCAATGTTGGTTTTTAGGATGCGCGTATTGAACGCGTCCGCGAAAATTGCAAGATAGAAGCGGCTCTTCGCGCCGCCACCCACAAAGAGAATCTCCTCTTCCAATTTGGTGTATTTCCGCAATAAATCCAGGCGCAGGCGCAAATTCATGGCGATGCCTTCCATTGCGGCACGGATGAGTTCGGGCTTGCCATGTTTCAGATCCAAGCCGATATACGCACCGCGGATATGGATACTGGCATCTTGAGAGGTCCCTCCGGCCAGACTGGGATTGAAGAGTAATTTGTTCGAGCCAACTGGAGCCTGTTCAGCAACTTTATTCATCAAACTGTATACATCCTGATTCGTGGCATTTGATTCCGCGATCAAGTCTTCGCAGAGATTGTCCTTAACCCACGTAAAAGAAGTTCCAGCCGAGAAAATGCTGACCGCCGACGTGAACATGTTTGGAATCACATGCGCAAACACATAGGGTTTGTAGTTTTTGTCCAGTACTGGCTCTTCGGAAGAAACGGCGATCCAGGCCGAAGAACCCAAAGAAGTGTAGACTCGCCCCTCGCGAATGTTCTTGGCACCCAATGCCATGCATGAGTTGTCCACTCCCCCACAGACCACTTTTACGCCATGACCAAGGCCTAACAGATCCGCTATATCCGGACACACTTCACCAAGAACCTGTGTGGAAGGGACGATTTCGGGCCACACGTCTACCGGGATTCCGCTGGCGTTGACGAATTCCGGATCGTATTTCCAGCCCTTCAGATCATAAATGCCAGTGCCTGAAGCATAAGAGAAATCGGTTTTTAGTTCACCGGTCAACCTAAAATTAATATAATCCTTAGTCCCAAGAATTTTGTCTACCTTCTGGAACATCTCCGGTTCATGCTTCCGGTACCACATCACCTTGAAAATCGTGTAGCAGGCTGCCGGAAAACCATTACCGGTGGTCAGATACCATACGACCGGATCAATTTTGCCAAAGAACTCTTCCACTTCTTTTTGGGCGCGGATGTCAGACCAGATCGGCGTCGCTTCTCGGAGCAGGTTTCCATCTTTATCGACCGGCACCGCGCCGAGGCTGTGCCCCGAGATCCCCAGACAGACGATGTCATCTTTATCTACTCCGCTGGACGTCATCAACTTCCGGGTACTTTCTACAATGGCATCCCACCAGTCCATGGGGCGCTGTTCATGCCATCCCACTTGGGGATATTGAGTGGTGTAAGGAACGAATGCGCTCGTCAGGCAATTGCCCTCCACATCATAGAGTGAGGCTTTGTTGCCGCCAGTTCCCAGGTCAAAAGAAATGATTTTCTTGTTCATGATCTCCTCTTTGGGTTTCTGTTCCAGCTAGATTTCGATCCCTGCTTCCATTCGCAGACACTTTTCCACGATCTGTATTCCACTCTTAAGGTTCACGCCAAAGCGGGTTGCTCCTGCTCTATACATTTCCAATAGCATATCCAGGTTGCGGATGCCGCCCGAGGCTTTGATCCTGATTCGGTCGCCTACGATTGATTTGATCAAACGCACATCGTCCAGGGTTGTGCCTCGTTCCGCCCAGCCCGTACCGGTTTTTACGAAGGAAGCGCCAGTACGCAGGCAAATGTTACAAGCCTGCTGAATTTCGCCCGGGGTCAGGCTCATGATCTCAATGATCACCTTCATCGGAATTGGATGCACCACTTGAACGACTGACCGCACATCCGCCTCGACCCCATCCACTTCTCCTGAGCGCAGTTTGCCAATATTCATGACCATATCGATCTCGTCACAACCGGCTGCGATCATCTCTTTCGCCTGGAGAACTTTGATGGAGGTTGAATCTGAGCCTGAGGGAAAGCTCACGTTACCCACCACACGGACCTCCGGCGCATCTTTGAGAAGTTGGCGAGTATAGGGAATGAAGCACTGTAAAACAGAAACCTGCCCAAATCCATATTTATAAGTAGCCTCCACCATCTCCTCAATATCCGCTTTATTGGATATTGTCCGAACACACGAGAGGTCGATCATCTTTGCGATTTCATTTCCTGTTAGGAACATTATTGTTAGCCTTTAAATTTGAGTGATTAATGAGCGGGATATAGCTTCGTCTACAGTTTACGCGCAATCATCGCTATCTTCATAGTATGGTTGCGCGGTTTCTGCTTGTCAAAAGTAATCTCTGAGGTTGAGGTCTTACTTACCTCTGACAGATGAGGCGGCCTCATTCAACTTGTCGAACAGTGCAGGAGTGAGGTCGAAGTGCAAGACCTGGGCGACCACCTGCGTCCAACCGTGCACAAAATAGATCCAGCCATCTTCCACTTTTACGCTGCGACTTTCCACCTGTGCCAGGGACTGATGCATGAAGTCCAATTCGCCGCGATAGTTGAACTCCCAGGAGATACTATTCAACGGGAATTTACCCTCCCAGGTGATCGGTGAGCCCGGTGTATCCTTGCCCATTCCGGTCGCGTTGATGATGATGCTGTACGGAGGGAACTTTTCCATGATCTTGTCGTTGACCAGGGGATCAGAATTGCAGATGTATTCAATTTCAATGTCTGTTTCCAGCCCACCCACCATTTCTTTTGCATGATCCAAACGGCCCTGGGAGCGGTTCACGAACGTGAACTTTTGTGGGCGGTCGTCCTTATCTTTCTTGTTAATCAGATGCAATAGGGTAGCGACCCCCGAGCCCCCTGCCCCAAAGCACAGAACGTGTCCATTAGTTTTCCCGAAATAACCATTTTCGATAATCGCATCCAGGCTCGCGCCGGAAGTGAGAGGATCTTTCGCGTGTCCCTCTAGGCGACCCTCCAGCTTTGAGATACTGGAAACTTCACCAGTAATCACCGCGTACGGATCAAGGTATTCAAACATATCGCGGGCTGCATCCAAAAGGTCAATTTTGTGCGTGGTCACCAGCGCCCCTACAGAAAGAGGATCGTATTTGATCTGTGCAACGGCTCGACGATAATTTTCAGGCTCATCATGAATTTTACAGTCGACGCCCTCCAAGATAACATCTTCCCGACCCAGTACTTTCATCCATAGAGGGAAAACCTTCATGATGGAAGATTTTCCTGTGGTTACCCCAATGAAATAGAAAGTGGGGACTGGCTTCTTTACGAGCGGATAGGCTTCTTCAATGGCTCCAATTTCCTTATTCATATCTATTCTCCTTTTTACTTGGATTTATCCCGCGCAGCTTTTACAACTTGCATGAACTCTGAGGCTCGTTTTGATATTTCATCAAATTTCCCATCCTTGGCGAGCTGCGGTGGGCAAAGCTCGCTTCCTGCGCCTACAGCGACCACGCCGGTCGAAAACCATTCCGCCATGTTGCTCGCGTTGACTCCGCCTGTGGGCATCATCGGGATGTAAGGGAAAGGTCCTTTGAGAGCTTTGACATAGGCGGGCCCTCCCAAAGAGCCTGGGAAGATTTTTACGACATCAGTACCCAGACAATAGGCCTGGAAAACTTCCGTGGGAGTGAACGCGCCAGCCATCGTCAATAATTCACTGGCAACCATGCTTTTGACCAAGTTTTCTTCGCAAATGGGGCTGACCAGGAAGCTTGCACCAGCCGCTTTGGCAGAAAGGGCTTGTTCAAGCTTGGTAAGCGTCCCCATGCCAAGTACGATACTGCTACCAAATTTTTGGGATAACGTCCGCACCACTTCTTCAGCATTCGGAGTACTATACGTAATCTCGATGCCTAAAACACCTCCAGCGATCAGCGCTTCCACTATCTTGATTGTTAATTCAGGAGATGGGCCCCGAATCACAGCCAGCAGACCCAATTCTTTAACTTTTTCAAGGACTTCAACTTTGTTCATATGTTCTCCAAAAACATGCATTGCTTATCATTGCTAGGCAACCCGAAAAACTGGTTCTTCGTTTCTTAAGACTGCCAGACAATCTTTCATTGCCAGCCAGCCCATGTTACTTGTCGCGCCATCGGTTTGCGCACCCAGATGGGGAGTAGCGATCACCTGCGGCAAAGCCAACAGCGGATTTTTGGGATCGGGAGGTTCCGTCGTAAAGGCATCCAGCGCGACACCTTTGAGATGACCAGTTTGTAGTGCTCTCAAGAGAGCATCTTCGTCGATGACTTCTCCGCGCGATGTGTTAATAAGGAACGATCCTTTTTTCACCTTGTTCAAAAAGGCATCGTTCACCAGGCAGCGCGTCTCGGTCGAAAGTGGAAGATGCAAACTGATAAAATCTGATTGCTCAATGGCTGCATCCATCTTCACCAGTTCAACATGATTGTCCCTGGCAAACGCTGCATCCGCACATGGATCGAAAGCTAAGACTCTGCAGTCAAAGCCGGCTAGCCGGCGGGCAAGTTGTTTCCCAATTGCGCCAAGCCCCAGAATCCCAATTGTCTTTCCTTCCAGACTTAATCCTGCAGAGCGTGGCCATTTCCCCTGATGCACCGCTTCAACGGCTTCAGGGATTTGTCGCGCCAACGCCAGCATCAATCCAAGGGCCAATTCGGCAACTGAAACAGAATTTGCCCCGGGTGTATTGGTAATGACAATTCCTTTTTCCCGCGCAGCACGAAGATCCACGTTATCAACGCCAACCCCATAGCGTGCGATCACTTTGAGCCGATCGGCTGTTTTTATGGCATTCGCATCGATGCCGTCCAACCCGGCAATATATCCATCTATTCCTGGGAGTAACTTCGCAACATCGGCCGAGGTAAGCGGCTTGCCGGTTGGGTTGTATATGACCTCCCCTACCTGGGCTTCCAATTCCGTTTTGAGTCGAGAATCATTTTTCCCGTAACTGGTGGGAGTCACGAGCAAACGACATTCCTTAAGGTTCATAGATCCTCTGGATTACTCGCAGCGTGGGTTATCTACAATTTCAGGTCCGCTCGCGCCGTCCAAAACCAACTTTCGAAAGCCCTGACGTTCGATCGTGCCATAATCGTGGCCTGCATTCGCCGGATAGGCAAAGAAAGTGACCAGGTCTTCCTGCCTGGAAGTGCATACAGAACGATGCGCCCAGCGCGGCGGCACATAGAGGACTTTTCCAGGAGACAAAGATTCAACAGAAGTTTCTCCTTCCGGTGTTTCCATCACCATATATCCTTCCCCGTGCATGCAATAGTAGACTTCCGATGTTTCCAGGACAGAATGGAAATGACCTTTCGTCATGAAAAATTCCCTGCCCACTTTTCCCGGATGAACAATCGAGATACCCATTAGTATTTCGCCTTCCACTTCCGGTCGCTTGATTTCATAGACTTCATAGATCAATTGGTCTTCAGCAGAAAGCATTTTGTCATAAGTCTCTTGATCAGAAAATTGACCCCGCAGCGCAGAGAGGCGCCTTTCAATGTGATTGTCCACTCTCGAAGGAATGACATCGTGCATCGGGAGCGTAAACGTAAACGGCAAATCAGACATTTTATTCTCCAAAGTCGCTTTAATTTATTCCGGCCAGCCGACGGGCGATATTGCCGCCCAGCATTTGCTTTTGGGCAGCTTCCGGAATTTCTTTTTCATTTAATTGATTCTGAATCTCACCTGGCAGGCTTGCCAAACCCGCGCCACCTCCAATGAAGTGATACAGTTCAGCCTCGGCCATGTCGGTCGCGAGAGCAACAGAGTCTGAAAACCCGGCGCTGACCATTTGCTCGATCAGGGGCCAAAGGTTTGCCGATGGGTTGTATTTGGGTCTGTAAAATGTGTCATATTCAAGCAGGACCCCCAAGCGTGCCAGCTCTTTTTGAAGACTGATATCCGGTCTTTTATCCATATGACATAACACCAGCTGGTTTGGTGACAATCCCAAGTTCATGAAATAAATGCAAGCCTTTTCGGCCAGAGCGCCTTTTTCGGTATGGATCTCCATAAGGGCCTTTGATTTAAGTGCCGCATAGGCGGCACCTTCCATGGCAGGATGAGGGCAATCAGCCCACGTGGCTTCGAGGGCAATCTTGATAAATCCGGCCCTGACAGGTGCCGGTGTGTTCAGGGTCTCAGAAAGTCCCTGCTCCAGTTCGCAATATAAGAATTCGCAGATTTCATTCGCGTTGGCCTTCCAAAGCCAAAAATCCTGGTGATAGTATTTTTTGCGATGAAAACCTGTACACGCGATCAAATTGACTTTGGAAGCCTTCGAAAGCGACAATAGCCTGTTCCCATTCCGACCGCACCCTCCAGGTTGACAATCCAATAGTGTTTCACCACCTTTTTCTCGGTACTCGATCAACTCCTTAAGGATAGAGTCAAACTGGTTGAGAACAGGGCTACCAGGGTCCGCGCCCAGAACAGGTTCGATCCACATATGATTATGAGCGTCTGTAATACCCAGTTGGTCATAAGAGAGGTGACCTTGAACCGTCATTACTGGATATGGCACGGCGGGCTGATCAGAAAGTGTCATTGAATTTATGGTTCCAAAACGATTTTGAGAGATTTACGATCTTCCGCGGCTGCGAATGCCATGAGAGCATCCCTGAGTGGAAAACGCTTGCTGACCACATCGGATAGATCGACTAATCCTGAGTTTACAATTTGAACTGCCTGCCAGCAATCCGCGGTGCTGCAAGCTGTGGTGCCGGTGATCACCAGTTCTTTATAATGAACAAGATTGGAATCAAAGTTGATTATAGGGCGATCCTTCGGAAGCCCACCAAAAAAGTTGATCCGCCCGCCAATAGCTGCCAGGTCAAGAGCGCTTTCCTGGGCAGCATGGATGGGTGCTGCTACGATGATCACATCTGCGCCACGACCCTGACTTTCTTCAATTAGAACTGATCTTAGATTCTCCGTTGCAGGATTAACCACCTGGTCCGCGCCCATGCGGAGGGCTTGTGCAGCACGGTCTGCCATGGGCTCGCTGACAATGACGCGGGCTGCGCCGCGCGCTTTCGCGAGTTTGATGTGCATCACCCCGATGGGACCCGCGCCCATGATCAAGACAATCTCTCCGGGTTTCATATGGAGCGCGTTCTGCCCTCTCAGTACACACGCAAAAGGTTCCATTAAAGCAGCCACAGCCGGATCCACTGATCCGCTGACGGGTATTACATTGCCTTGTTGAACAGAGTTGGCGGGAATGCGGATGTACTCCGCAAAGCCGCCATCTGAGGTGACACCTATGGCGTCATAATTGGCGCACAGATTGTTATTACCGGTTACACACTGTGGACAATGTCCACAGCCAGTATTCGGTGCACAAAAAACTCGCTGTCCAACGGAATAATTCTGTGCTTCCTCATCCACCTC
>Ga0065704_10070641_pt1 | contig 18540 bp, 16 predicted proteins | sample SwiRhicommuniRL2_FD_59091 | JGI IMG/M metagenome (GOLD analysis project Ga0065704, IMG submission 59091) | Switchgrass rhizosphere bacterial communities from Rose Lake, Michigan, USA - RL2 v2 (version 2) | ecosystem: Host-associated > Plants > Roots > Rhizosphere > Soil | place: East Lansing, MI
CCGGCCCCCGAGGCTCGCCATGTTGGCGGCGGCGTTGGCCGCCCCTCCGGGAACCACGTCGGTGGAGCGGTGGCGCAGGATCAGAACCGGAGCCTCGCGGGAGATGCGGGTGACCTCGCCGTTGAGGAACTCATCGGCGATCAGGTCGCCCAGCACCATCACGCGGGTGTTCGAGAACCCACGAAGGATACGGGAAACGGTGGAGGTGGTGATCATATTCGATTAATCCTCGACGGCGGCGGCAGCCTGCCACTGGCCGCTGGCTTTGGCACGCAGGTAAGCCTCGATGAAGCCATCGAGGTCCCCGTCCATGACGGTGGCGACGTTTCCGACCTCGTGGCCGGTCCGGTGGTCCTTGACCATCTGATAGGGATGGAAGACGTAAGAGCGAATCTGGTTGCCCCAGGCGGCCTCGGAGTAGCCTCCGCGCAGCTCTTCGAGCTTCTTGGCATGCTCTTCCTGATGACGCTGGAAGAGCTTGGCCGTCAGGATGCGCATGGCGGTTTCGCGGTTCTGGTGCTGGGAGCGCTCGTTCTGACAGGCCACCACGATGCCCGAGGGCAGGTGGGTGATGCGCACGGCCGTCTCGACCTTGTTGACGTTCTGACCGCCGGCGCCGCCGGAGCGGAAGGTGTCGATCTTGAGATCGTTGGGGTTGATCTCGACGTCTCCGGCCTCTCCGACTTCCGGCGAGACTTCGACCGACGCAAAGGAGGTCTGGCGCTTGGCGTTGGAGTTGAAGGGAGAGATCCGGACCATGCGGTGGACGCCCTTCTCGGCGACCAGGCGACCGTAGGCGTAGGGACCGGTCACGATGAGGGTGCAGCTCTTGATGCCGGCTTCCTCACCCTCCGAAAGGTCCACCAGTTCGACCTTGTAGCCGCGCTTCTCGGCCCAGCGGGTGTACATCCTCAGCAGCATCTGAGCCCAGTCCTGGGCATCCGTGCCACCGGCTCCCGCGTTGATCGACAGAATCGCGGGGCTCTGGTCGTACTGTCCACCCAGCAGCTGCTCCATCTCCCAGTCGCCCAGGGTGTCGCGCAGGGTCCCGAGGCCTTGCTGGATTTCGGGAAGGACCGAGTCATCTCCCTCGTCCATGCCCATCTCGATCAGGACCTCCAGGTCCTCGCTCAGGCGCGACCAGGTGTCCAGGCGCTCGGCCTGAGCCCGCACCGCGTTGAGATCCTGCATGGTCTTTTGGGCCGCGGCGGCATCGTTCCAGAAGTCCTGATCCAGGGTCCTCCGCTCGAGATCCGCCACCCGTCGATTCAGACGGGCTGGGTCAAAGATGCCTCCTGGCTTCGTCGATGCGCTCCCGAAGGGCGCCGAGCTCGGCCTTGCAGTCCTGCAACATAGAAAACTCCCTCTAAGACGGCCCGCGATGCCGCAAACGCGCGATTGGGCGGGCGAACAGACTTACTCTACCGAAAAGCGGCGTGATTTGAAAGACCCGCGGCAGGTCGCCACGGGTCTTTCAGCGGATGGGTTAGGCGTTGCCCTGGTCGTCGATTCCCTCGGGGCCGAAGGTGGCCATGTTGTGAATCAAGGACGGGGCCATCGGCGGCACGTCGTAGACCACCTGGATATGGAAGGCCTGCTTGACCAGGTCATGCTGGATGGCCTTCAGGAGGTCCTGGAACAGGTCATAGGCCTCGCGCTGGTACTCGCGGAGCGGATCCTTCTGACCGTAGGCCCGCAGTCCGATGCCGTCGCGCAGCGCGTCGATGTCATGCAGGTGCTCGATCCACTTGGAGTCGATGATCCGCAGCATCAGGTAACGCTCGATCTGGCGCATCATCTCGGCGCCCATCGTGGCCTCCTTGGCCTCGTAGGCATCGATTCCCTGCTCGACCATGAAGGATTTGAGGGCCTCGGGCGAGGGGCAATCCTCGAGCTCCTTGACGTCCAGCTGGCCCAGGAGCGGCGCGTAGTCCGCAGCAGCCAGATGGAGGCCCTGGAGGTCCCACTCGTCGCGGTTGACCTGGGCGTTGGCGTACTGGTCGACCACGTCCTCCATGACGCGCTTGATCATCTGGCGGAGGTGGGCCTGCATATCGGCGCCCTCGAGCACCTTGCGCCGCTCGGCGTAGATGATCTCGCGCTGCTTGTTCATGACGTTGTCGTACTCAAGGACCTGCTTACGGATGTTGAAGTGGTAGACCTCGACCTTCCGCTGGGCGCCCTCGATGGCCTTGGTGACCAGGCCGGACTCGATGGCCTCCTCCTCGGGGACGTTCATGCGGTCCATGAGCTTGGAGATGCGATCGCCGCCGAAGAGGCGCATGAGATCGTCTTCGAGCGAGAGGTAGAAGCGGGTGGTTCCCGGGTCGCCCTGACGGCCGGCGCGACCGCGCAGCTGGTTGTCGATGCGGCGGGACTCGTGGCGCTCGGTGGCGATGATGTGAAGGCCGCCCATCTGGAGGACCTTCTGCTTCTCCTCGGCGCAGATCCGGGTGGCTTCCTCGATGGCCGCCTGCATCTCGGCCTCGGGGGCCTCGGCCGGGTTGACGCCCTTGTCGAGAAGCATGTCCCCGGCCAGGCCCTGGGGGTTGCCGCCCAGGATGATGTCGGTACCGCGGCCGGCCATGTTGGTGGCGATGGTGATCGCCCCGAGGCGACCGGCCTGGGCGACGATCTTGGCTTCCTGCTCGTGGTACTTGGCGTTCAGGACCGCGTGCGGGATGCCGCGCTGCTTGAGGATCTCCGAGAGGGCCTCGGACTTCTCGATCGAGACGGTGCCGACCAGGACCGGACGGCCCAGCTTGTAGGCCTCCGCGATATCGTCGGCGACGGCGTTGAACTTGGCCCTGACGGTCTTGTAGACGACGTCCGAGAGGTCCTTACGCTGCACCGGCTTGTTGGTCGGGATGACCGAGACTTCCAGGTTGTAGATCTTGCCGAACTCGGCTTCCTCGGTGGCGGCGGTACCCGTCATGCCGGAAAGCTTGTCGTACATGCGGAAGTAGTTCTGGAAGGTGACGGTCGCGAGCGTCTGGGTCTCGTTCTGGATGGGCACGCCTTCCTTGGCTTCGATGGCCTGGTGGAGGCCGTCGGAGTAACGGCGACCGACCATGAGGCGGCCGGTGAACTCGTCGACGATCACGACTTCCATCTGGCCGGACTCGGGGTTCTGGCGAACCACGTACTCCCGGTCGCGCAGGTAGATTTCCTTGGCGCGCAGGGCCTGGGTGACGTGGTGAGCGAGTTCGGGGTTGGCGGCGTCGTAGAGGTCGCGCACGCCGAGGAGCTTTTCAGCCTCGGTGATGCCGTCCTCGGTCATGATGACGTTCTTGGCCTTCTCGTCGAGGGTGTAGTGGGCCTCGCGCTGAAGCTTGGTGACGATCCGGGCGATCTTCTCGTAGAGCGAGATATCCTGGTCGATCTGGCCCGAGATGATGAGGGGGGTACGGGCCTCGTCCACCAGGATCGAGTCGACTTCGTCGACGATCGCGTAGTGGAGGCCGCGCTGCACGCAGTCCTCGATCGACTGGGACATGTTGTCACGCAGGAAGTCGAAGCCGAGCTCGTTGTTGGTGGCGTAGGTGATGTCGGCTCCGTAGGCGATCCGGCGCTGATGGGGGAAGAGGTGGTTCTGGATCAGACCGACATCGAGGCCCAGGAAGCGGTGAATCTGGCCCATCCACTCCGCGTCGCGCTTGGCGAGGTAGTCGTTGACGGTCACGACGTGGACGCCCTTGCCCGGAAGCGCGTTGAGGTAGGCGGGAAGCGTGGAGACCAGGGTCTTACCTTCACCGGTGCGCATCTCGGCGATGTTGCCGCGATGGAGGAAGATGCCGCCGATCATCTGCACGTCGAAGTGGCGCATCCCGAGGACGCGCCGACCGGCCTCGCGCACGGTGGCGAAGGCTTCCGGCAAGAGAGAGTCGAGCGGGGCTCCGTTGGCGAGGCGCTGGCGGAACTCCGCGGTCTTGCCGCGCAGGTCCTCATCGGAAAGCCTCACCAGGTCTTCTTCCAAGGAGTTGATGCGGTGGAGAATGGGACGAACGGCTTTGACCTTGCGCTCGTTGGCGTCGCCCAGAACCTTGCCCAGTAGCTTCAACATGTCGATAACGCCCTAGTCCTTCCGGGGAAATGTCTTCCCTGCGTCCAGTCGCATGCCCGGAGGTCCCTCCGGGCGATGGGAGTGATGTTTCAAAGCCACATCATACCATGGTGGGAGAGGCGGCGACGGCATCGGGTAGAGCCCCATGGAGCGGGGCCTTGCGGGAGCTCGCTCGGAGGCCGATGACGCGTTGACCCCTGGCCGCTGATCAGGTATGATACGGCCTTGTTAAATTTCACAGGTCCGATGGTGGGCATGAGCGTGTCTACCGGGATCGGCGCGAGGAGTCTCCATGAAAGCCAACATCCATCCCGTCTACAACCAGGTGAGTGCCACCTGCGTTTGCGGCAACACCTTCAACACCGGCTCGACCAAGAAGGAAATCCGGACCGAAATCTGCTCGGCCTGCCACCCCTTCTTCACCGGCACCCAGAAGATCGTCGACACGGAAGGCCGCGTCGAGCGCTTCATGAAGAAGTACAACCTGAACGCTCAGGGCAAGCAGAAGGCCTAAGCTTCAGAAGAATCGACAGGCGGAGCCGAAAGGTTCCGCCTTCGTCATTCCTACCCCCCGCTTTCCAAAGGACCCCGCCATGACCTCCCAAACCGCCATTCCGTCACACCTCGACCCCCTCAAAGACACCATCCCCCTTCTCGACCACGGCTACATCAAGTACATCGCTCACCTGGGCGACGACCTCACGCCGCTGGAAGCCGCCCGCATGAGCACGGGTAACCCCACCGGGACCGATGCCGTCAAGGATGCCGCCACCCGCGACTACCTCTGGCGCCACGCGCATGCGACCCCCTTCGAGATGGCCGTCCTCCAGATCGAGGTCCAGTGCCCCCTGTTCGTGCGCTCCGAGTGGCATCGCCACCGGACCCAGAGCTATAACGAGGCCAGCGGCCGGTACATGGAGATGCCCGACATCCAGTACCTCCCCGAATCCGACCGACTCCAGCCCCAGTCCTTGACCAACAAGCAGGGCTCCGAGGGCGAGCTCTCCGTCGAGCTGCGCGAGGAGATGCTCCAGCGGATGAACGCCGAGCAGCGCCTGGTTCGCGAGAACTACGAGTGGTACCTGGAGCAGGGCCTGGCCCGCGAGGTCGCCCGCATCAACATGCCGCTCAGCCAGTACACGCGTTTCCGCGCCCAGGCCAACCTCCGGAACTGGATGCACTTCCTGAACCTGCGTATGGCGCCCAACGCGCAGTACGAGATCCGGGTCTACGCCAACGCCCTGGCCGAGATCGTCCGCAAGCTCTGGCCCGAGACTTGGGCTGTCTTCGAAGAGCATACGTTGAAGGCCACGTCTTTCAGCAAGACCGAGCGTTCGGTCCTGACGGACCTGCTGGAGATGGCCTTGGCGGGCCTGACTCCGGCGGAGCGCGAGGCGAAGATTGCGGAGATTGCGGGCGATCGCCTCTCCAAGGGCCGCCTGCGCGAATTCGTCACCAAGCTTTCCTAGTTCCTCAGCTATCACCCCCGCCTCCCGATGTCACGGAGGGCGGGGGTCCGCTGGATTCCCGCTTTCGCGGGAATGACGCGCGGGGGCGGTCGACGTCCCAGCCTTGCATTGGGTATGATGGACGCATGCGAAACCTATTAATCCTCACGCTCCTGCTCGTCGCGGCCGGTTGCCAAAAGACCGAGCCCCAGTCCACCTCCGGACGTCCGTACGAAGCCGAGCGCATCAAGACCCTCACCCACGACACCGATCTGGTGGCCCCCAAGTCCACGGGTCCGGCCGACCTTCGCTCGGCTGCCGAGGCCCTTCGCGGCGACGCCTCCCCCTCGACGCAAACGCCCTAGTCGCGAGCCTCTTCGGGGGGCCACAGCCTTCGAAACGGACCTTGCGGGACGCTCTCCGACGTCGCATCATGCCATGCACCCCCTTTGGCAGGGCTGCGACGCCACTTCGGCATGGAGGGCAAGATGAGCCAAAGCGCTTCCGAGATTTCCCGCATTCCTCCCGCTCGGGTGAAGGAGTGTCTCGACGCGGGCGAGGCGATCTTCATCCTGGACGCGCGCGCTCAGCGCAACGATCTCCAGATTCCGACCTCCTTCTGGTTCGATCCCATGGACCTTCTGAAAGCGGACCGCATCTTGGTCTCGGCTCGCAAGGACCAGTTGATCGTCGCGTACGACGACAGTCCCGATGAGACGCTGAGTAGCCAGGTCGCCGAGAAACTGGTCTCCCAGGGCTACTGGAACGCTCACCCGCTCGAAGGCGGCCTAGGCGCCTGGCGAGAGCAAGGACTCCCGACCGAGCCCCGCCCCGTGGAGACCCTGATCGGCACGGAAGGAGCCCCGCCGTGAGGCTTGCCCTGGGGAGGTTGAGCCGTTACGGAGCGCAGATCCCCAGATCCATGGAATAATAGGGGTAGCCAGCTTCCGCTCATGCCTTGCGCCTGGAAAGGACTCCCTAGATGGCTGCCCCCAACCCCACAATCTCGCGTCCTGCGGATCTCACCGCGGAGTACGTCCAAAAGACCTTCGACGACCTCCTCGCCCAGCTCAAGGCCATGCCCGATGAGCCTGCGGACTGGGAGGCGTTCTTCCTCCGTTGGAACGCCTTCAAGAAGGTGCTCGCCGGGGAGGCTTCCCGCCGTCACTACCGCGAAGCGCAGAACACCCAGGACGCCCCGGCCGAAGAAGCGGTCCGGTACTTCCGCGAGGAGATTCAGCCCATCGCCGAGGTGGTCAACGCGAAGATTCGCGAGGTTCTGCTCTCTTCCCAGCACCGGGATCACCTGGAAGCCCGCTTCGGCAAGCTCCTCTTCCGCTACTTCGAGCTCGAACAGGAGTCCTTCGCCGCGGTGAACATTCCCTTGCTCGTCCAGGAAGGCGAGATCGGCAGCGACTACCAGAAGGTCTTGGGCTCGGCCCAGATCAAGGTCGGGGATGAGCATCTGACCTTCCCCAGGGCCCGTGCGCTCTTCAGCGCTCCGGACGAGAGCGTCCGCAAGGAAGCCTGGCTTGCCGTCGGCCGCTGGATCAACGGGAAAGCCCCCGAGCTTCACGGCTTCTACTCCGAGCTGGTCGCCCGCCGTCACCAGCGCGCGCAGAACGTGGGCGAAAGCAACTTCATCCCCATGGGCTACCGCGGCATGTTCCGTACCGACTACGGCCCCGCTCAGGCCGCGGCCTTCCGCGAGGGCATCCTCCGTTACGTCGTGCCCGTTGCCGCCAAGATCCGCAAGATGCAAGCCAAGGCCCTGGGCGCCGAGACCGTGAAGCCCTGGAACATGAGCTTCTTCCCCGGCTTCTCGCTCTCGCCCACGGTGGCGCCCGTCGAGACGCAACTGCCCAACGCGGACAAGCTCTTCAGCCGCCTGCACCCCAAGCTTCAGGCGCACTTCAAGCGGATGGTCGATGAGAAGCTGATCGACCTCGAGAACCGTCCCGGCAAGCAGCCCGGCGCATTCTGCACCACCTTCGACGACGAGGGCCTGGTCGCCATCCTCTGCAACAGCACCGGCGCCTCGGACGACATCGGAACCCTGAACCACGAGATGGGGCACGCCTTCCAGGCCTGGGAATCCAGCTGGATCGAGCCCCTTGAGCTGCGCTGGCCCACCTCCGACGCCGCCGAGATCCACTCGATGGGCATGGAGTTCCTGGCCCTCCCCGAGATCGAAGCTTACTTCACCCCCGAGGATGCCAAGAAGTTCCGCCAGCTCAAGATCATCGACACGGTGGTGCTGCTTCCTTACATCGCCACGGTCGATGCGTTCCAGCACTGGGTCTACGAGCACCCCTCGCATACCGCCGAGGAGCGCGACGCGGAGTGGAGCCGGATCTGGGACATGTTCATGGTGGGCATCGACTGGGAAGGCGTCGAAGAGATCAAGCCCGCGCGCTGGAAGTACCAGGCGCATATCTTCGAGGCCCCCTTCTACTACATCGACTACGCGATCGCCGAATCGGGCGCCATGCAGCTCTGGCGCAAGGCGCAGGAAGACCGCGAGCGGACGATGGAGAACTACCTGAAGCTCTGCCACATCGGCGGTACCCAGTCGGTGCTGGAGATCTTCCGGTCGGGCGAGATGCAGAGTCCCTTCGATCCGGACGTCTTCAAGCCGCTGATGGAAGCGTGCGAAGCCGAGCTCGGACTCTAAAACGCGAAACGCAAAGGGCGGCGAGGAAAACCTCGCCGCCCTTTCTCAATTCAACGTAATCCACTCGTAATGGATTTCCCCGGGCTTCAGGTCCAGGATCCCCACGGACGGCGGGGTCCCGTCGTAGGAGTAGGCCGCGCTCGAGGGGCAGAAAGCCTTGATCCGCCCCGCATCCTCCCAGACGCGCCGGTGGATATGGCCGAAGAGGACCAGGTTCGCGTCCATGTCCTCGGCGCGGCCGATCAGGTCCACGAGCGATCGCTTCACGCCGTAGAGATGGCCGTGGGTCAGGAGGATGGTCCAGCCCTCGATCTCGATGATCTTCTCGGGCACCACGCTCAGCGGAAGGTCCGCGTTCCCCAGGACCTGAATCACGGGGTTCGGCTGCATGAGCACGAGCTTTTGGCCGTCGCTAAAACCATCACCCAGGTGGATGACGAGATCGCAGGCGGCCCCCAGCTCGGCAATCTTGGGTAGCGGGGCCTCGCCGTGGGTATCGCTAACGACCAGCAGTCGCATGCTGGAGCGCCTCGACCAGCAGCTCGGCCGCCTTGGCCCGGTGCGAGTGGAGGTTCTTTTCTTCGGGTGAGAGCTCGGCGAAGGTCTTGTCCAGGGACGGCACGTAGAAGACCGGGTCGTAGCCGAAACCGTGCTCGCCGCGCGCCTCATGGAGGATCCGGCCGCTCACCATGCCTTCGACCGTCAACTCCCCGTCGCCGGGCCAAGCCAGCACCAGGGCGCAGTGGAAGCATGCCCCTCGCTCGGCGTCGGGAACTCCCTCCAGCTCGCCCAGCAGCTTGCGGTTCCGGTCGGCATCCGTGGCGTTGGCACCGGCATAACGCGCGGAATGCACGCCGGGGCGGCCGCCGAGAGCTTCCACCGAGAGGCCGGAATCGTCCGCCAGGGCGGGCTCTCCCAGCAGGCGCGCGTAGGTGCGGGCCTTGAGGCGAGCGTTCCCGCGGAAGGTCTCTTCGGTCTCGTCCACCTCGATGGCATGCGGGGGCATGACCAGCTCGACGGGCGAGCCTTCGAGCATCTTCTGAAGCTCTTCGAGCTTGTGGGAGTTGGTCGTCGCGAGGACGACCCTCAACTTGCGCTGGGTCACGATTTCTTTCCTCGGCGGGGGCTCCGCGCCACCCGGTAAGCCTTGATGACGTCCGAGATTCGCCCGATGGTCGCCAGCACCCGGTTGAGGTGGGCCATGTCGACCACCTCCAGGATCAAGGTGATGACCACGATCTTGTCCTTGGCGGACCGAACCTTGACCGTGCGGATGTTGGTCTTGGTATCGGCAATCTTGATGGTGATGTCCTTGAGGATGCCCACCCGGTCGATGACCTCGACGGCCACTTCCACCGGGTAGCTCGACTGGCTGGTATGCGAGCCCCACTCGACCGCGAGACGCCGCTCGGGCTCAACGGCCAGGAGGTTCGGGCAATCCGAGGCATGGACCGAGAGGCCCCGTCCCCGGGTGACTGTGCCCATGATGGTCTCACCCGGCACCGGAGCGCAGCACTTGGCGAGGTTGAGCAGCATGCCGGCGTCGCCGTTCACGAGGATGCCGGTCCCGCGCCGCTCCTTGGAAGGAAGCTTGGTGTTGAACTGCTCCGGGGTCACCTCCGGCTTGGGCAGGTACTCCGAGCGGATCCGGTTGGCGACCTGCAAGGCCGTGCGTTCGCCGTAGCCGATCGCCGCCAAGAGGTCGTCGAAGGTCGAGTAGTTGAACTTCTCGGCCAGCGCGGCTTCCTTGCCGCTCTTGAGGAAGAGGTCGAAGGACTCCTTGCCGAGCTCGCGCTCCAGCACGTCCCCGCCGGTCTGGACGTTCTCCTCGCGCCGCTGCTTCTTGAACCAGGCGCGAATCTTGTTCTTGGTGGAGTTCGCCGAGACGAAGTTCAGCCAGTCAAGCGACGGTTTGCTGGTCTTCGAGGTCATGATCTCGACGATATCCCCGGTCTTGAGGCGGGTGTCGAGCGTGACGATGCGGCCGTTCACCTTGGCGCCGATGCAGCGGTTGCCGACCTCGGTATGGACCCGGTAGGCGAAGTCGACGGGCGTCGCGCCGGACGGCAGATCGACCACGTCCCCGCGCGGCGAGAAGACGAAGACCTCCTCGGAGAACAAGTCCTCCTTGACGGTGTTGACGTACTCCTGGGAATCGCGGACCTCGCCCTGCCAGTCGAGGAGCTGGCGCAGCCAGGTGAAGGTCTGCTCGGGCTGCTGGGCGGCCGCTCCGCCTTCCTTGTAGCGCCAGTGGGCCGCGATACCGAACTCGGCGATGCGGTGCATCTCGTAAGTGCGGATCTGGACCTCCACCGGCTTGCCGCCCGGCCCGATGACCGAGGTATGCAGCGACTGGTAGAGGTTGGGCTTGGGCATCGCGATGTAGTCTTTGAAGCGACCCGGAATCGGGCGCCAGATCGAGTGAACGATGCCCAGGACCTCGTAGCATTCCTTGATGCTGTCGACCAGGACGCGCACGGCGGTGATGTCGAAGAGGTCGTTGAATTCCTTGCGGTTCTTCTCCATCTTGTTCCAGATGGAGTAGAAGTGCTTGGCGCGACCGTAGACATTGGCGTTGACGTCGACGCGGCGCACCTCGTCCTGGATGCGGCCGACGATCTCCTCGATGTAGCGCTCGCGCTCGTCGCGCTTCTCACCCAAGAGCTTCGCGATTTCGTAGTAGGCGTCGGGATGCAGGTAGCGCAGAGACCAGTCCTCGAGCTCCCACTTGATCCGTCCCATACCGAGTCGGTGGGCCAGCGGGGCGAAGATCTCCAGGGTCTCCTTCGAGATTTCCTGCTGCTTCTCGGCGCGCATGTGCTTGAGCGTGCGCATGTTGTGGAGGCGATCGCAGAGCTTCACCATGATCACCCGCACGTCCTGGGCCATCGCCACGAACATGCGGCGGAAGTTCTCGGCCTGGCGCTCTTCCTTGCTGGAGAAGGTGAGCTTGCCCAGCTTGGTCACGCCCTGCACGATGCGGGCGACGTCGGGACCGAATAGCTTGGCCAGTTCCTCGGGGGTGGTGTCGGTGTCTTCGAGAACGTCATGCAAGAGGCCCGCGGCGACGGTGGCCCCGTCGGCTTCGAGCTGCGCGAGGATCAGCGCCACCTCGTAGGGATGGATGATATAGGGCTCTTCCGACTTGCGGAACTGCCCCTCATGCATCTGGTGGGCGAAATCATACGCGCGCTCAACGAGGTTGACCTCATCGGGCGTCATATACTTGCTGATGGTAGAGACCAAGCTCTCGGTCGCAACCGCACCGTTCATAATACCGACCCCGATTCCTCATCGTTTGCCGCAGGCGCTGCCTTAGTCCGCAGGCGCCGCGTTGAGCCCAGGCATCGCCATTCGCGCCGCAGGCTTGAAATCCCCATTATACCGCAAGCTCCGGAGATTTCTTATACCCGGCTAGCGAGGGTCTTGGACGGGAGAAACGCCCTCCGGGGCGACCACGGGGTCGGCATGAGCGGGGAAGACCGCATGCAGGCGCATCTGGACCCGGGCTTGGCCCTGCCAGAAGTTGAATTCCGGGGTGAAGACCACGTCAACGACATCCGGCACCGGATAGATCCCGCCCATGCCGAAGGCGACCGCCTCACGGATCTCGACGCCGTCGCGCAGCTCCAGCCAGAGGTGGGTCTTGTCCTTGCCGCGCTGCTTCTGGCGCAGCACCTGGACCCGGCGCAGTCCCAGGCGCGGCTCGGGATTGCCTTGCCCGGTCGGTTCCAGCCACATCAGCTCGCGGATCAGCTGCGGTGAAACCTCTCCGAGCGAAACCTCGGCATCCACCCAGACCGGTCCTTGCGGACGGTCGCCGCCCGTCTGGCGCTTCACGGCGTCATTGAGCTGCGCCCGGAACGCCTCGAGGCGGCTCTGTTCCAGCGCCAGGCCCGCCGCCTGGGCATGCCCGCCGAAGCGATCGAGGTGCTCGCGGCAGGCTTCGAGAGCGGCAAATAGGTGAATGGAGTCGGGTGAGCGGCCCGAGCCCTTCCAGTAATCTCCGTCGGCGCCCATCAGGATCACCGGGAGGCCGTAGGCCTCTACCAGGCGCGCCGCGACGATCCCGATGATGCCCCGGTGCCAGTCCTCCTTGGCGAGGACGATCACGGCATCCTTCTCCAAGTCGACTTCGAGGGCCACCAGCGCATGCGCCTCAGCCTCGATCCGCTTGGAGGTTTCCTGACGCAGGCGGTTGAGGCGCTCCAACTCCGCCGAGAGCTCCTCGGCCTCGTCGAGATCCTGCGCCAGCAAGAGCTTGAGGGCCACTTCGGGGTGGTCCATCCGCCCCGCGGCGTTGATGCGCGGACCAATCCGGAAGCCGATGTCCTGAGCGGCCATGTTGGCGACCGAGGCCACCCCGGCGACGTCCGCGAGGGCCTTGATGCCGGGACGCGTGGCGGTGGCGATCTGGTGGAGACCGGCTCCCACCAGGGTCCGGTTCACCCCGGTCAAGGGCGCCATGTCGGCGATGGAGCCGATCGCGACCAGGTCGAGCAGGTCCTCCACTCCATAGGAGGGGGCGCGCTGCTCGAGGGCCGCAGCCAGGGCGAAAGCCACTCCGACGCCGGCCAACCCGCTCATCTCTGCTGGGCAGCCCCCCAGGCGCGGGTTGAGCAGGGCGTAAGGCTCGGGCAACAAGGCCGGCGGGGTGTGGTGATCCGTCACGATCACGTCCATACCTAGCTCTCGGGCGTAGGCGACCTCGCGAACCGAGCTCACGCCGTTGTCTACCGTCACGATCAGGCGTGCTCCCTGGTCGGCCAGCTCTTCGATGGCATGCAGGTTCATGCCGTAGCCGTCCTCGAAGCGATGCGGCAGGAAGTAGGTGACGTTGTAGCCGGCGCGCAGCAGGTAGCTGTAGAGCAGGGCCGTGCTGGTCACGCCGTCGGCGTCGTAGTCGCCGTAAACGACGATTCGCTCTTGAGCTTCCAGAGCGTCCAGCAGGCGTTCGGCAGCCGTCTCGACCCCCGGAAGCTCCCAGGGATTGAGGAGCGAAGGGTCCTGCCCCAGAAAGCGACGGGCCGAAGCGGCGTCGGCGACCTGGCGCACCCATAAGAGCCGGGCCAAGAGCGGGGAGATGCCCATCTCTCGGGAAAGCTGGGAAACCTGGGGGAAATCGGCGTCTTTGAGCTGCCATGAAGCAGGAGGCATGCGGGCTCCGGTCGTACAGGATCAAGGGCGAGGGGGCGATTTCCCAGTATAGCACGGCGTTCGGGCCCCTCCGGCCTCCGAGGGAGAGGACCCAGCGATCGCTAGTTTTAGGAAAAAGTTAATCCGCCGATAACCGCAAACACCGTCTTAACGGCAGATATGCAAGATCAGCCAGCGGTCTTCTGGCTACAACGCCCTCTCCCGAGGCTCTCCGGCACCCAAGACACCGGAACCCGGCACGACGTTGCAGGAGGTATCCATGCAGATGACGCTCGCAACCCCCAACGGCGCCTCTTACCAGACCATGCTGGCAAACTTGCACCAGGCGGCGACCTCTGCCGCTGCGACGATCCCGGTGATGGGCCCCGTCGCGATTCCTCCTTCCCCAATGCTGCCGACGGCCCCCACCATGGCTCCCGCGGGCTTCTTGGGCGATCTCCGCGAAGCCTACCAGAACCTGGTCAAGCGGCTCGCCGATTTCGCGAAGCGGGTGCTTTCGCCCAAGGCCGAGCCAGCCCCTGCGACGCCCGAGCCGGCCAAGCCTGCGCAACCGGAACCCGCCAAGCCCGCCGAGCCGGCGCCGGCTCCCGCCCCTGCGACCTACACCGTCCAGAAGGGGGGATTCGTTGTCGGCGATCGCCCAGCGCGCCCTCGGCGACGGCAATCGCTGGCGCGAGCTCTACGACCTCAACAAGGACGTCATCGGCGGCAACCCCAACTTGATTCACCCCGGCATGACCCTCAAGCTGCCGGGCGGCGTGGCTGCCCCTCAGCCGGCTCCCGCACCGCAGCCCAAGCCCGAGCCGAAGCCGGCCGCGGGTCCCAGCTACACGGTGCAGTCGGGGGATTCGTTGTCGGCGATCGCCGCCCGCACCCTCGGCGACGGCAACCGCTGGCGCGAAATCTACGATCTCAACCGGGACGTGATCGGCGGCAACCCCAACCAGATCCACGCGGGCATGACGCTTCGGCTGCCTGGTGGAGCCTCGGTCTCGAGACCGCCCGCCTCGTCGGATTCCGGGAAGTGGCAATGGCCCACCTCCGGCAGCAAGACCTCCAACTACGGCAACCGCAAGCACCCCATCACCGGCGAGCACAAGCTTCACTCGGGCATGGACATCGGCGCCGGGACGGGCACGGCGGTTCATGCCGTGAAGTCGGGCCGGGTCACCTTCGCAGGCTGGAACGGCGGCTACGGCAACTACGTCGTGGTGGACCACGGCGGCGGCCTTCAGACCGCCTATGCCCACCTCTCCAAGATCAACGTCTCGAACGGCCAGAACGTCGGAGCCCGGGACGTCATCGGCAAGGTCGGCAGCACGGGCCAGTCGACGGGTCCCCACCTCCATTTCGAGGTCAAGAAGAACGGCAACTTCGTCGACCCGGCCGCCTACCTGGCCTAACCCTCCGTCCCCATGCCCACGCTTCCTCGAATCGGTGCTTGCGTGCCGAGGCGGGTTGGCGTAGAATGAGAACTCTTCCGCGGCCAAGTGGCGGAATGGCAGACGCAGTCGACTCAAAATCGACCGCCCGAAAGGCGTGTGGGTTCGACTCCCACCTTGGCCACTAAGCGCCCTGACTGAGTCAGGGCGCTTTTCGTTTTCTCCAGCTTAGTCCCTTCACGACTCCTGGAAATTCCTGGACGTCAGAAACTGTCGCTTCCTCTCGACAACCCAGTAGGAGAATCTGGACATCAGGAGGAGAGCGATGAAGCACGTATTTAGAGCCATGCTCCTTGGAATTTCCGGACTCGGCGTATTCCCCACCTTGGCACTGGGCTCCCCCCTCGAAGGCAAGATCGGCCTCAATTCCGTCGGGTTGCCCATGGCCTTTGGCGGCCTCGCCGAGATCGGACTCAAGGACCATCCCCTGGGGATCGGAGTTCACGCCTCCTACGTGGTGCCGCGGTATCCGACCTACTACGTTTCCGCCTGGGGATCGTACGCTCTGGCGGCGACTCAGACCTCCTCGTTTGGCTTGGTAGCAGGCGTCAATCAGAGTTGGACCGAAGGGCGAATGTCCGATCCCAGCCGCCCGCTCCTCGATCAAGGCCTGAGACTCGTCCTGGGTGTCTCGTACGAGCATCGCTGGGATCGCTTCCGGATACGCATGACCCCCAATCTGGTGCCCATGCCGAATTTCAGTCTGGCCACTCCCCAGTTCAACTGGGTGGATACTTCCAGGACGGGCCCCGCTTGGCTTGAACTCGGATACCGCTTTCACCCTTCTTGGGAACTCAGCCTTCGCTCCACCATGATGCCCTTGGGGCTTTCCATGCTCTTCTAGGGCTTCCGGAGGGTGCCCCTCGAAGCAAGCTTGTTTCTCATCCCTTCAGGCATGACCGACGACCCTCGCATCAGGAGTACGCCCATGAAAGCCGTCGCAACCGTCGCCCTCCTCTCCGCCCTCGTATTACTGCCTTCTCCGAGCTTGGCCTTCCCCCTTTCCGGAGACATCGGCATCGCTGCCTCTCCCATGACGCTGGCGCTCGAATCCGACCTGAGCCTACCTGGAACGCCCTTCTCGCTCAGCGGCCGCCTGGGCACCATGGGGGCGATTTACTCTTCCCAGGACTCGACCACGCTCAGTATGAACGGGAACTGGCTCGCCTTGTGGGGGAACTACCAGTTCCCGTTCACCTCCTCGACGACGCTCGGCACCTTCCTCGGAGCGAGCCAGAGCTGGTTCTACGACATGGTGCCGATTCCCTTTCGTACGGTGTACTCGCGACCCCAGCCCTTCGTGACGATCGTGGGCGTGTCGTTCCGGCATGATTGGAACGAGGTCTGGGGCTTGTCACGCCTCTCGCTCAGCGTGGCGCCCAGCGTGGCCATCACCACCCCGCCGCAAACGAACTACCATACGTTCGACTACTTCGAGGCGGGCATGTTGGGCCCTGCCTTGGTCGAAGTCTCCGCTCGCTTCAAGAACGGGACGACCCTCAAGATCAGGCCCAGCATCACCCCGATTTCGCTCGCCTTCTCGATCTAGTCTCACGGGAGGAGAACATGAACAAGGCACTTCCTTTCGCTCTCTCCACCCTCTTGTTCCTGGGGTGTGACGGGAGGCTCGTATTTAAGCATCCCCAGTTCATTCCGAACAATCAGGGCACCATGGTCACCGGGTTCGAGGCCGAGGTCAGCCCAAGACAAGTCAAGCTCGGAGAGACGCTCACCCTGCGACTGTCAGGACTCTCTGAAGAACTTGTGACTCAGGCCTACCTCAAGGCCGCAGACCTCCCGTCAGGAGTCGATTTCGAATCCCCCGCCCCCAAACCGGGCGACCCCCCGGTCTTTCGCTTGGGCAGGCTGAAAGCCGTCAACGGCGCCGCGACGCTGAGCTTTGAGGTGCGTTCGACGATGGGCAACGATCAGTTCGGAAACCCGTACACCCTCGCCGCCAGCCAATCCATGGAATTCGTGATCACGCAACAATCCAAGTACGGAGGGATGGGTTCGACGTCGGGCGGCGGTTTGAGCTTCACCATCGTCCCAAGGCCCTAGAGCCGAAATCCCTCCAGGTCGCTTCGAATGGCAAGGCAATCACGAGGTATGATTGACCAGACATCCCAAGGTGAGACCCGCGCCTCAGGCCGCGCGGGCTTGCCTTATGCTTCGACAGCCCCCTGGAGGGATAGATGACGCCAAATCGCCCCCGCTGCTCCGTCTTCATCGCCGTCAGCCTCGACGGCTACATCGCACGCCGTGACGGCGGCATCGATTGGCTTCACAGTGTCGACATGCCCGGCGAAGACTACGGCTACAAAGCGTTCTTCGACTCGGTGGACGTCGTGCTCCTCGGAAGAAATAGCTACGACGTCGTGCTCGGCTTCCCTGAGTGGTACTACGGCGACAAGCGCTGCGTGGTCCTCACCCATCGCGCGGCGGAATCCCTCCACGGCGAGGAGTTCTATTCCGGCGACGTGGCGGCCCTCGTCCAGCAACTCGGGGAGAGCGGAGTCCGGCGGGTCTACGTCGACGGGGGGACGGTCATCCAGCAATTCCTCAAAGCCGGCCTGATCGACGATCTCACGATTTCCGTCATCCCCATTCTCCTCGGGGACGGGATTCGTCTCTTCGCGGGCGGGGAGCCCGAGCTTCCCTTGAAGCTCGAAAGCAGCCAGTCCTGGGAATCGGGGCTCACTCAGCTGCGCTACCGGGCCGAGAAGCGCTAGGAGATCCCAATGTCCGACGTGCTCTCCCTCAAGGCCCTCAATCGTGCGACCCTGGCCCGGCAAATGTTGCTCCGGCGCGAAGCGACCTCCGCGCTCGATGCCGTCCGCCGGCTCGCCGGATTGCAGGCCCAGGTTGCGAAGCCGCCTTACCTCGGGCTCTGGAGCCGCCTGGAGGGTTTCCGGCGCGAGGAGCTGCTCGAGCTCCTGCACCGCCGCGAGGTCATCCGGGCCACCGCGATGCGCGGCACCCTTCACATTCTGACGGCTTCCGACTACGTGGCGCTGCGCCCCGTCCTCCAACCGATGCTCTCGGCCGGCATGGCCTCTACGCTTCGCGCGCGGGCCGCCACCCTCGACGTGACCGAGCTGGTCGCGGCCGCGACGGCGTTCTTCGAAGAGAAGCCCCGGACCTTCACCGAGCTCCGCGCCCACCTCATGGAGCGCTTCCCCGACGGGGACGAGCGCGCCATGGGCTTCGCCGTGCGGACCCACCTGCCGCTGGCCATGGTCCCCAACGACTCGACCTGGGGCTTTCCGGCCGATTCCGACTTCACCACCGCCACGGCTTGGCTCGGGATGCCGATCGCCGGAGACGAAGGTCCGACGGACCTGGTTCGCCGCTACCTCGCAGCCTTCGGGCCCGCCACCGTGGCCGATGCGCAGACCTGGTCGGGCCTCAAGGGTCTCAAGAGCACCTTCGAAGCCATGCGAAGCGAGCTGGTGACATTCCGCGACGAACGCAAGCGCGAACTCTTCGACCTGCCGGACGCCCCGCGCCCCTCCGAAGAAACCGACGCTCCCGTCCGTTTCCTGCCGGAGTACGACAACCTGGTGCTCGCCCACGCCGACCGCAGCCGGCTCATTGCCGAGGAGTTCCGTCCCCGGATCGTCACGGCCAACCTGAAGGTCCTCGCCACCTTCCTGGTGGACGGGCGGGTTGCCGGAACCTGGAAGGTCGCCCGCAAGGGCAAGAGCGCGACGCTCGTCCTCGAGCCGTTCGAGGCGATCGCCGCCCCTTTCCGCG
>Ga0065704_10070642_pt1 | contig 18535 bp, 17 predicted proteins | sample SwiRhicommuniRL2_FD_59091 | JGI IMG/M metagenome (GOLD analysis project Ga0065704, IMG submission 59091) | Switchgrass rhizosphere bacterial communities from Rose Lake, Michigan, USA - RL2 v2 (version 2) | ecosystem: Host-associated > Plants > Roots > Rhizosphere > Soil | place: East Lansing, MI
CCACCGCCGCCGATCCCGCCACCATAGAGACTCGCGTAAATCTGGGCAGCGTCCTTCACGGTATTCCACATCGACTGACCGGCGGCCCCGAACCGATCCGCCACATTCATCGGTTGCCTGTAGCCGTAAATGTTGGCCCGGCTTGCCGTACCATAGTCCAATGGAATGCGCTGCGCCCCTGTCGCCAGCTCCAAGCCGGCCTGCAACGGTATCAACCCGCTCATGTCGATGTTCCGGTACCCAGCCTGAATCTGCGGGATGTAGCCGGCCGCCAGCATCTCATCGGTCACGCCTGCGTCCCTGAGTTGCTGGTAGACCCTCGGCAGTTGTCCGTACACGTCTCTGGCCACGTCGTAGTACCGACCGCTGGCAATCCTCGCGTTCCTCAGACGCTCTGCTGTGGAGTCGAACATCGCGCCGCCGAGTCCCCTCGCCCTTCTCGAAATCAAATTCTGATTCACATCGAACTTCGCCAGCGGATTGATGACGTTCGGATCGATGAAGCTGAAGAGGGTGTTCCCAGTTTCCCGGAGTTGCTGCTGAGGATCGTTGGCCAACCTTCGTTGAAGCAGTCCACGCAGCACGCCGGCCTGCTCTCCTTGAAGGCCGCGCTGAAGCTCTGTGCCCTGGGCAAAGGCATTGCGGAAATCGGGAAGCCCCGTGCGCAGCGAGTCCAGAACGTCCCTGCCGACAAGCCGTGCGCCGCTCAGAAGGTTTCGGGAGCCCTGGAAGTATTTCGGTTTCGGCGCCGCGTCGCTGCCACCAAAGGCCGCGATGACGCCGCCAAGCCCACCAGCCTGTCCGCCAAAGGAATCAGCCATAGAGTGGAGCTTTCACCTGTTCGGGCGATTTGCAAGCGCATTCTCAGTCATCGACTGGCTCGCTTAAGATGGCGTCCGTCGCAGCGTTGGCCTTGGCGGTTACTTCATTCGCCGCTGTGGCCAGAGCCGGATCGTTGCTTTGGATTATGTCTACGAGAAGCTGTCCGAACGCAGCTTGTCGCTCGACGTATTCTGATAGGGCAGTTTTGGTTGCTTGAGTCAACATATTATGCTGGACTCTTGACGGGTTCGGGGGATTTGCAAGAGGATTCCATGGCGGCCCGCTCCTCTTCCCAGAAGAAGTCCATGGTTCCGCCCTTCCAACCCGGCAGCCACTTTCCACCTAACGTGAAATGGAGAACGCCGTGTAAATCATCTGAATCTGGTCCGACGCCGACCCCTACGAGATGGTTCCACTTCTTTGGCAGCTCTCCGATTTCGTAATCGTGGAGCCACTTGAAAGCATGGAGGTCTCGGCCCAGCCAAGTGTTGAGCGCCTTCAGGGTTAATTTCGAGTTGCCGCAGATGTGCTTGTCGCAATTCCAGAGCACGCAACTACTCCAGTTTTTCCTCGCATAGAACGTCTGGAGTTGCCCATCCATCTTGGTCTCGCCATCCTTAACCTTCTGCTCATGCTTCACACACATCACCGAGTAGGCCGGATTCGCCAGCGCGAATAGTTCCCGGATGTCGCCTAGGCAGATTACGTCGGAGTCGATGAACAGCGCCCATCCATGGTCCTGAAGAAACGGCACACAGAACCGCGAGATCGCAAACTCGGTGGCCATGGGCGCCTGCGAGATCGGACACCAGAGCTTTCCGTCCCTGCGCTCGATGGGTCGCGTCAGTATCTCCTTCACCTCCACGTTCTCAAGGTTCAGCGGGATGATCTCCACCTCTTCAGGATCTGTTCTACTGAGGATCGAATGCTGCGCTACGTCGTAGGCCAGCGCTTCCCGAGGGTCGTAGCCCATGTAGATTGTGTATTTCATTTTGATTTTGGTGCAACAATTACATGCAGCATAGGGGGATGCTCTTCTATCTGGCAAACAGTAAAGAACTTTTTAAGTTTGAATTTCCACCAGCTCCTGTCCCGCTGAAGCAGATGTGCGTTCTGCCCGTTTGCGTAGCACTTAGAGGCCGGGCCTGTGTGTACAATAAAATATCCAGCCTTTTTGACACACCTCTTCAAATCAGAAAGCACAGCCATTATTTTGTCCGGCTCGACGTGCTCAAGAACGTCGAAGCAGCAAACCAAGTCCGCAGGTCTCGGCGGCGCACTGATCTCAGGGATGACTGGATCATAACTCCATATCGGAAACGGCAGCTCTCTTGCCAACTGCATTTTCCCGGCACCAAAGTCCAAAACGCTTGTGGTTTTCAACTTCTCGCACATCTTCAACACTGTGGGCGCGTGCCTTGCCCCGCCAATACCGTACATCGGATTATCCTGATGCAACTTCGCATTGAGATCACGGTACTCCGCAGAGATGAGCGTCGGCTTGTCGTACGCGATGAAGACCTGCGCTTTCTCTGGCAACTCCTTTCGCACGTAGTCCTTCGCCATGGCCTGAACAAGGCCCTCTCCGTAAAAGGTCGTCTTCACGTCCTTCATCATGTCCAGCTCGTGCCAAGTGTTGCGCGCCGCCTCCAGCATCGAAGGCGTCGTCCGATATTTCACCCCGTTGTACTCGGTCTCATGCACCGTCTTTTTCGATGCGTCGTTCGGATGCTCCGCCGCGTGCGACCCCTCCCCACCAAAGCTCCCGTCCATGCCGAAGATGTGCAGGTCGGTGAAGCCCAGGAAGCGGGAGATCGTTAAAAGCCGGACCCCCACTGAGCAGCCCCCTGTGACCATCCACTCCCCCGGCGGCAGGATGCGATACCCCTCCTCGTCGTTATCAAAAATATGCCAGAGACGAACATTGCACCCAGCGTTCTGAAGGTAGTCGATAAGCCTCGGGTGACACGTCGATGCGATGAGGTACTCGCACCCCTTCTGCGGCTCCCCGATGAGCTTTATCTTGTGCTCCCTCGGGTCCACGTCGATGTGATGCGTCGGCACAATACCGTGGTCCACAAGGAACTTGTGCGACCCCGAGCAGCTCATCACGTACTTGAACTCCTTGATTTTTTCCCAAGTGTTCTTCAACGACGGGCCGAAGGAGACCAGGGCGATGGGCTCGGAACGAAGCTGGGTGGCCGCTTCAATCCTTCCACAGTTCTTTCGGAGGTTGATCTTTATCTGCTCGAACTTAACGGGCGGAGGCACGCAGTAAACGACGTTTTGGCGAGCCTTCCAGTCCAACACTTTTGGCTCAGCATTTATTTCAAAAGCTTGCATTTTAGAGAGAACACCTCGGCCTCAAGCTCTTTAATCCTATGCCTGAGCCTTGACACGTAATTGTATCTACCCTTCTTTACGGCATCCAGAACGTTATCGCGCTGCGTTCCTAAAAATAGATGACTTGGCCTAACACAGGCCGGGTTGTCGCACTTGTGGAGCACCCATAAGCCGCTCGGGATCGGCCCGCGTGCCAGCTCCCACGAGATCCTGTGAGTAAGCTCTGCTTTGAGTCCTGACTTTGTGCGCTTCACGAATAATCTACCGTATCCCCTGACTTGAGTTTTGCCTGTCCAGAGCCAACAGGTGTGAGTTTTATGAACTTTTCCCCATAACCTTTCGGCGACAGTTTTCTTTCTCGATCTCAGTGAAGCGATTATTCGTTTTCGCCCATTCTTGGTAAGGCGATAACCTCCATTTGGACTTCCGGTTCGACCTGTCAGCTTGCGCTTTTTTTTGGCCATGCCGCAGACTGAAGAACAGTATGAGTTGCCTGTTTGCCTGTATCTTTGGATTGTGCTGTTTGTGCGTTCCGAGCCACGTTCTATAGAAAATTTCTTGCCGCAGTTCTGGCATTTGAACTTTGCTGGCGGCTTCATTGCCTTGCCCTTGTTCCAGACAGGCTTGCCGTGATTCCAAGTATGATTTCCGTTGAATGGCATGATCAGCCAATCCTGTAGGCTCGCACCCACGATCCGGGCTTAATTGCGATTGCAAAGTCTCCAGCACTGGCAGCAACGACAACTTTTAGCTGCGACTGCACCGTGCTGGCTTGGAGCACTCCGTCGAAAAACATCGTTCCTGTCACTGATGCCGAAGCGCCGACGTTCGGTTTGGCAGAATACATGATGGAAGGCGTTGCGCAAATCGCGCTATTGCCACCAAACTGGGTGAAGGCGCTCAAGCCTCCTGCGGCTGCGAGCAGTCCTGTATTCCCCTGCATCCTAAACATCGCCATTACCGGCTGGGCAGTCATTGACATCCCGAAATTAAAGATGGCTGATGCACTACCTGTTTCGGATTGTGACCAGATTAGCTGGCCATGCACCTCGTAGAATCCAGATCCAGCAATGCTTAACGACAGCCCGCTGACTTTAGTAAACGTCGCCGTGGCCACAGCCTGATCGCCGGTCGTCACCATCTTGAATTGGCCGCGCCCGAACTGCACCGACACCTCGTTAATGATCGCCGCCGACACTGAGTTAATATCCGTCTTAATTGCCGCTGACACGGAATTGATGTCCGTCTTTATAGCCGCAGAGACCGATGTCAAATCCGCCTTCAGCACGACGCTCGTCGAAGCCAGGTGCGACGCCACATCAGCCATGATCGCTGCGCTCACCGAAGCGATGTCGGTTTTTATCAGGGCGCTCGTAGAAGCCAAGTGAGAGGCTGCATCCGCCATGATGGCCGCGCTGGCCGAAGCGAGATGAGAGGCAACGTCCGCCATGATGGCGGCTGAGACAGAATTTATATCTGTCTTGATCGTAGCGCTGGTAGAGGCGATATGAGACGCCTCGTCGGTGCGAATCGCCGCGCTGACGGAATTGATGTCCGCCTTAATGACGGCGGAAACTGAGGTTATGTCCGCCCGCAGGGCTGCCGAAGCTGAAGCCAACAGGCTCGCCAACTCCGCCGAGACGCTGACCACCCTGGCTGAAACCGTATTGGCATGGGCATTGGCGGATGTCGCCGCTGCCGAAGCAAGGGAGGCGTGGACATCTGCAAGCGACGCTCCGTTGCTGGTGAAGTCTATCCTGGCGCTTAAGGCGTTAACCACGCTTTGAAGCCCCTTGACCGATCCACCATCAGTGGAACGCACCGAAATGGAAGCCAGGAACGCCCCAAAGTCATCCACCAGGCCGGGGTTAATCAACATCTTCGTGGGGGCGATGGCTGTGCCCACCGGCCTGATAAAGCCACTGGTCGGCGGCGTCACAGTCAACTTACCGGAGGTGTTGACGTAGTACTTCGATCCTGTCGTCAGCCCGCCTGTCTGTCCCGTCGTGTCATCCCATTGCGCGGAGGTTAACGAGAGTATTCCCCGTGTCTGCACAATGCCAACCGAGCCCTGCGCGATCAATGATACGGCCAACCCAACCGCATCCTGGTCTCCGGGATTACCCACGTTCGTCGCGAGATGAAATGCGCTGGCCGCCGATGCCACCAGAAACACCGGCCCACCAGCACTCACATCGGCGTTGTCCTCGTTGGTCAGATTCAGGAACTTCAACCCCTCAACAGCGGCGGAAAGCTCTGTTGAAGTAACGCTCCCAGCCCCACCGGTCACGCCGGAGATTCGATTCGACAATGCGTCGAAGGCGCTCTGAAGACCGTGGGTGGAAACATTGCCGGCCGATCTCACTGAGATACTGGCCAGCGCCGCGCTCAGCGAGGCAATCCTTCCATCGACTGATGTTGCGGCGGCGCTGGCAGTGTTAGCATGAGCGTCGGCTGACGTAGCCGCTGCTGAGGCGATCTGGACCAACGATGCAAGCTCGGCGGATATGGAGGCCGCTCTTGTGCTGACCGTGTTCGCGTGCGCGTCCGCGCTTGTGGCCGCAGCGGAAGCGGTATTCGCGTGGGCATCCGCCGATGTCGCGGCGGCGCTTGCGATTTGCACCAGCGAAGCCAACTCTGCGCTTATTGACGCCGCTCTCGCCGAAACTGTATTCGCGTGCGCATCCGCACTGGTCGCAGCAGCAGAGGCCGTATTGGCATGGGCGTCAGCCGAGGTAGCCGCCGCGCTGGCAATCTGAACGAGGCTGGCTAACTCGGCAGAGACCGACACAACTCTCGCCGAGACAGTGTTCGCGTGAGCATCGGCGGATGTAGCGGCTGCGGATGCAGCGGCAGCATGAGCATCAGCGCTGGTAGCGGCGGCGCTGGCGACTTGGACCTCCGCCGAGGTAACGCTGCCCCCACCGGTCGCCGAGTTTGCCGAGACGCGATTACTGAGAACATCATGCAGCGAGGTGAGATTCGACAGCCCATTGCTGACGACATCAATCGCCACCTGCAACACGCTGGCTGTAGCGCTGAGTTCCGCGCAGGTGACGCTCTGTGTGCCTGGAGGACCGACAGGACCAGTGAATCCAACGACCTTCAGCCGTCCCTGTGAATCGTAGACCTTCATGGCGCGACCTCCACGCCATGCACTGAGTAGTCCACACTGGCCGCGTTCGTGGTCTCCGCCTCCAGTTCATCACCAGCATCCAGCGTCCCGATGTCCTCCTCGTGGGCGAACTCGTCCAAGTCCAGTTGCGCCCTGGAAAACAACCGGCTGACGCTACCTGACTTCTTCACGTACAGATTCAAGTTCTCCGTCAGGCCGCCGATGTTCCCGAAAGCCACGTCCCGGATTATCGCCTGCAATCCGGCCGGCACCGTGTAGATCGTTGCCTTGGCCGCAGCGAGTTGGCCTTCAGCAAGAACTTTTGGGGTCGTAGTTGCCATCAGAGATCCATCCAGGTTAACACAGTGTCGCCCTCGCCGTCTTCGCCGGCCGCGCCTTGAAGCGATGCTAACCACTGCGCCTCAGTGCCGACGAAGCCGTTGTCCACGGCAATCTGGTACGCCGATTTACCGGGTGTTCCCGGCTGCGTGGTGCAGTTGATTACTGGTGGCGCTGCGGGCTCTTCCTCATCGTCCTCTGCCACCGAAGCGATCCTCCCATTCAACTGCGTCAGCATCCGGTGAAACGCCTGCTGATCCCGCTCCTCTTTCAGCCGCATCTGCTGGAACCACGCCTCCACGCCGGGCAGCCTTCGCATCTGGTCCGGCGGCTCCGGGATCTTGTCGAGGTGGATCTCAACCAACTGGTCGCTTCGCAGCTTCAGCCGCGAGAGCTTCCGTGCTTTGTCGGTTGTGGGCATGGTTTACGGCGCATCATGCTGCCCCCAGCCCTTGATGAGCTTGTGCAATGCCGAAAACATCCCACCTCCGCCAATCCCTGTCACCCTCCATCGCACCGACAGATATTTCCCACGCACCCACGTCGGAAAGTGAAACCCGTCATCGGGCCGCGTTCGATCCGCCGCGTGCTGTGCTGCGCTCTTCTCGGTCTGGCACTCAAATTCCAGTGGTCTCACCGCCTTCCACGTCATGCAGCTCGGCTGATTCCCGAACGCCACGTCGCATTCCAACGGCGCGGGTGTGGAGGCTGGCAGCGGCTCCGCTTCCACGGTGGCCCGCTTTAGCATCTTCTCCTCGTCGTTGCGGTAGTTCTCAGCGCCCTCCTGGAACACCGTGTCGTAGCCGTCTTTGATGTAGCAGGCCCCCATGCAGGAATGTTCGGCGTCCTCAACGTAAACGCAGCCGCTGTCCTGGCAGCAAAAGCTGACCGTTGCCCCGCAGATACCGTACGCGGAGTATCCGGCGCCGCCAAGCCGTCCACTGGAGAGGAATCTGATTCGCCCATTCGCGGCATCCAGTTCGTAGTCCACGCCCGAAACAAGCGGTTCCTGGTAGGGAACACATTGATCGCCGGAGCCAGCGCCGCCAACGAACGACGTTCCTGGATCTGCCTCCATGACGGCATCGCTGGTGAGGGTGACGCTTGTTGCCGGTACGATGAAGGCATCGCTTCGGATTATCGTCGTTGTCGGCGGGACAATGAGCGCATCGCTGGTGATGGTTATCGTTGCCGGCGGCGAGATAACCGCGTCACTTGTAATCGTGAAGCTCGTCGGCCCCGAAATCAGGGAATCGCTGGTTATGGTGAACGATGGCATTTCCCATCCTCAAAGAGTCGGTATTCGGTCCTTCCCGTTGGGCTTTTTAAGCCAACACCGTACCACAGGCACCTGTCCGCAGCCGTGTTTTTGTCGGCTGTAGCAATCTGTTTCTCCATCCTTCGATACCAAAGAAGCGAGCAGCAGCGCAGTTCGGAGTCTTTTTCTTGGTGAACGATTCTGGAATCGAAAAGAATCCGGCCGGACAGCGGGAGTACTGTGAGCGACCACGAGCCAAGCTTAACTGAAAAACTTTCTATGCCGTCACGTAACGGCTGGAGCGCAGGCGGTAGTAGTCCCTTGCCCTGATGCTCGATTCCCGCAAGCTTCAGTGTCCAGTTCGGAAGAAATGGGTACGGCTCCTTGCCTTCGGCGCTCATGTCTCATCGTACTGAATCGTGAAGGTCTTTTGATTTACAGCCCCGGCCGGCGTGGAGCCAGTCGTGTACAACTGAAGGTACCAGTACTGCGTGTAGGTATCGACCACCGTAAGGCTTCCGCTCACGGTGTCTGAATTCAGGTCGTCCGCCGTGCCATTGGCGTCGATACCTATGTTTGGCGTCGTCGGAAGCACGGTTCCAATATCGAGCTGAATTGTTGGAAACGCGGTCTCCGCCGGGGTCTGGTAGCTGATCCTGAACCATCGGCCGAAGCCGGTTCCAGCATCTCTGTCGCATGAGCACTTAATGCTCTCGCCAGTCACGTACGTCCCCGAGGTTTTGTAGATTAGAAAATTGTCCAATGCGCTGCTGCCTCCCAGCGCGGTCATCTTGCACCGCAGATTCTTCCAGAAGCTTTTTTGTCCGATGATGATCGGGCTCGCGGCGGCCACAAGATTCGGGGCGTCGTCGCTCCCGAAGTTGATGTTGCTGATATTGTCGGTGACGGTTGCCCCGGCGCCATTGCTCTCACTCACAACAACTGTTGCAGCCATAAAGTTCCTAAAGTTGGACCAGTCGAAAGGTCGGATTCGGACTTCCGTCTATATTGTCAGCGTAGGGGGCGTCGTGCAAGTACATCCCAATCGATCCGCCAGTATGATTGATGATCATGGATGCCCCCGCGTTTGCCGCCGCCGCTTGCGCCTGGGTTGGGAATTCAGCCATGGACGCCACCGGGAAGATTTCATCTGCCGCTCCGTTGTTATAGACCACATGGTAGCCGGCGTCATCTTTGCTAACCCTCCAGTCATTCAGTGGATTGTACCTGAGGGAACCAGTGACGTACGAAATCATGTAGAACCCAGCCGGTAAATTGCTGCTCCAGTATTTCCTGGTGGATGAGAAAATGTCTGGTGTGACGACGTTGAAATCGCTCTGAAGAACACCGGCCGTCAGTTCGGCAATGAGTACTTGGCAGGCAACGCCGCCGAGATCGAGCCACGTATCCAGAGCCAGATAAGCGCCGTAAAAACCGCCTCCGGCTCCGGTGTAGCTGTAGAAATCCTGCTCATTACAAACCTCTCCGAAGCCGAGACGCTCCCTGTAATAGAAATCATCCTCCCACTGCTTCAGCGCAAAGTCCGTGGCGCTCGCCATGATGAACGTGTCCGGCGCCGCGCAGTCCCGGCAGAAGTCGTCCAAGGTTTTCCCCTGTAACCGCGCGCACAGCGAATCAGGATGCACCGGCAGACTCGCGTCCTCGGTCGGATTTCGCATGTAGAGCGGCGGATTCGCCACCTCCTCTTCTGAGCCCATGCAAATTGGCCCATCTCTCGGCCCGGTGGCTACCTGAGTTCCGCGTTCGCAGATCCCAAGATCCTCAAGCCACTGCCCGAACGTCGGCCTCAGCTCCTTGCGGAACGTCTGGAACGCTGTGAAGCCGTGGTCCACAAGGTCCGCCGTGGCGAACTTCAGATTGAATCGCAGCGTCACATCGGGGCAGATGTTGTCGCCGCTCGGCCAGGAAAGGTACGCCTCCTTCGTCCGCTCGTTGTAGCCGCCAGTGACGAGGTTGCACATCTCCTCGTTGATTCGCTGGTACGTGGCGTCATCCTCCGTGATCCCGTTAAAGATCATCCCGCAGGCTTTGGTGATCCACGGCACCATCACCGGGCGCGTATCAAACTGCGTGAAGACCCACACGTCGCTCTCGCCAAGGTACAGGTGCATGTCCCCGGCGTTGATGAGGGAGTACTTGTACTTCAGGGCGTCGCCTGTGGACTGACTCCCCTTGTAGATGTCCTCGAAGTTGAACACATCTTCACCGGCCACGAGGCTGCACCGGATGAACCGCTTGTCCGTGTAGAAGATGAGCCAGTTGCCCAGCGGCGCGGCGTTCAGGATCGTTTCGCCCACGGCAATCGTAGCGAAACCAGCCAGGCTGGTATCGCTCTCGATGAACGAGTTCGGATCTTCAAAGTCCGACCAGCGGACGTTGCCGCCCATGCGCTCCCCGGCCTCCTCGTAGTCCCAGATGAAGAGGAAGCCCTTCCACTCGATGGCGCCACCGGCCCGTGTTATTCCAAGGGCGAGGAGGTCCGTGATCGGCTGCATCGCTTGCTGCGAGCATTCATTGGGGTCGCTTCCGAGAAGGTAAATGAGAACGGGGTCAAAGTTGTTAGCGTAAATAAGGTACGACCCGAACTTCGCGAAGATACCTCGTACTGAGTTACACGTACATTGCAAGGCGGTGTACCCCGAATTCCCGAGCCCATCTGCAAGGATTCTCCAACTGCCAGAACTTTGGTTGTACTCATAAACTCTGCTCATCGTCGCCGCGAAAAGTTTTCTTCCAGTCGAGAGCACCAGTTCCCCGAGGGCGGTTATGGCCTCTCGGCATCCCGGCCGGAAGAAAGTGGTGCCCCCGCAGTAGATGTAATCGTAGGCGAACTCGGGGTCGTAGACCGGGAAGCTCGGGCCATAGGGGTAGCTCGCAAAGTCCTGTTCCGGGATGAACGTCGGGCAGGAGACGTAGATGTACGACAGGGGGTAGAAGTTCGGAGCCCCAGTGTTGCACGCTCCAGGAATCTGTGGGGCCTTGACGTAGGGATAGCCTACGAACGGGTAGAAGATTGAGCACATCCCCGGCCCATAGCCTTCACCGTAGTCCGGGTAGTACGCGGGGCAGTAAGGACCAGCCGCGCGAGGGAAAACATCATGGCCTGGAATCGTCGTGGCCGGATACTGGTAGGGATAGCCGAGGCCGGTTTGATCCCCGCCGCCCATCGCGTGGCCGACGTAGGAGCCGTAGTAGGACTGGCGGTCGATGAGCTGGTCGTGGAGGTCTTGATTGTTATAGGGGTCGTCGTCAGCGAAGAGGCGACGCCAGCCTCCGGCCCTCTGCCTGTTCCGTGTTGCGCGCGTGGTCGCGTTCTTGACGAGCCTGAAATTCCCAAACCCAATTTCATCCGGCGATGAAAGACTATCGAAGACGCCGGTAACGGGCTTCAGCGTTACGTTCTTGAAGTCGGCGCTGGGCATTGCTCATTCGGCAGGCCCGTACGTGGCGGCAAAGATGTCCGGCTTGCAGGGGTATTTCTCACCCTTGATGCCAGTGATAATCCAGTCGCCGGGATTGGCGCGGTGGTTGCCTTCGAGAGTAGGAATGCTGAGGTGGTAGCCGTGGCCATCCACCAGCACTGGAAACTCCATGAACATATCCCCGGTTTTTACGAGTGTTCCATCGGTAGATGCGCCTCCGTTTGGGTTGAACTGTTCAGCTTCGATGACGACGGGTTTCTTTCGGTATTTTGCCATAGGTCAGGTCTTCACAAATGGAAACAGCACAGTACTTGGGTGTACCACGTTGAACGGCTGCCCACCGCCTGTGTCACCAATCGCATCCGCGCGATACTGAGCGCCTGCACCAAGCGAGGTATTCAGTCCGCCCGCAGCGACTCTCCCAAAGATCTCCGTCATCGGTGCTCTCGGATCGTGCGCGTGGCTGGGCATCTCAGCGATGGTCTGGAGGTGGGTTTCCTCGCCAACGTGCGGCGAGTTGATGTCCCGGAACGTCAGGCCGGTTCCACTGCCTGCGCCAATCGGCGATCTCCCCTGAAGGTCCGGCAGATTGAACGTCGTGCTACCATCCCCATCGCCGTACCGAGTTCCAATCGCACTGAACAATGCAGCGTAGGTGGTCCGCGACACGGCCTGCCCGTTCGCCAGCAGCCATCCATCTCCACCATCGGCTGAGGCGCTGTACATGATGAAACCGGGAGGGATGATGAAGCTGGCAATCTCGGTCTTGGCAGCGCTGGAGATCGCCCCGTCGGAATCGATGAACCAGCTAAAGAAATCACAAAGGAGCTGGGCGATGCCGAAAAACTTCGACACCTTGACGCACAGGTCCGACTGTTGCGTTGGGACCGCCTCGCAAAATTGAGATGGGGTTGACGGGCTTGGCATTTAGACGATCTCCCTGAGCCCTTCTTGGCTGTGCTGGACTGCCCATGATTTTGTTGGGGTGAACACAACGTCCCAAGGTGAATTGAAGCCTGTCTTGATTACCACAGAGTCGTCCGATGGATCAATTACCGCAACCGTGTTGTCGCCAAAGGTCGGTGCGTAGAGCAGGCCAGTGTGAGGATTACGTCGAATGTTCCAGACATCGGCGAGCGGTCTTCCGATGTCAATAGCAGTCCCAACAATGTTCGCGCTGGCGTCCAATTTCAGAATTAGCGTGCTTCGATTTGCGCAGTAGTGTTTGTTACTGGAGGCCACGAAGGCGAACCCGTAAATCCTTTTGGTGTTCGGATCGGAACCGATTACCGGATAACCTCCGCCTGATTCCACAAAGACTCCGGCACTGGTCCTGCGAATTACTCCGTCGTTATACTGATCGTCATCGACGTACTGCCAGTCGGTCGAGCTTGGATATGGGCTTACAGTCGCCCACCTTGACGCTGTGTTTGTGCGCGCGAACACATTGCCCGGCAGGCTGTCCGGGTTGAAGAAGACGAATTGCACCCCGTTACTGCTGCCTGCGGATGTTATTACAAATGCCAACTGCACTCCATTGCTTCGCAGATTGCGAATAACGTGGTTGGCCATGTAGTGGGTCGATACGGCGGAAAGTGCCTGCGCTCCTATTCCTATCGTCTGCTCGATGGCAAATGTGTCCGGATTCAGCTTGTAGATGTACTTGTCATTCGTTGGAAACTGATTCCCTGGAGGCGCATTGAAGTTTGGCGAGTACGTAACCCAGAGCTTATCCCGTCCTGAATCGTAGTCGATGTAACTATCGGATAGGTCTGGCCCGCCATACCGTGAGGAGCTGACGATTTCCCCAGTTTCCGGGTCCAGCTTGAACACCGTGCCACCACGCACGGCGTAAATGGCGTCCCTGCCCGGCTCGTAGACCGCAGAGTGCAACGGCGCTGTCTCTGGGCATTCTGGACACTCCGGGCATTCGGCTACCGCTGGCGGAGCAGCGTAAGCTGGGTATAGCGGCGTGGTTGCCGCCATCAGCTCCTCGATCCCGGCCGAGCAATCTCGCTTCGCTGGAGTGTCTTTCTCATCCCCGTACCGGTACCGCAGCATTCGCAGGTTCACTGTGTAGGCATCAAAGTAAAACTTCGATGTCCCGGTGTCCTTCTCCTTCATGGCGACTTTGTGCTCCACGTAATTCGTCACGGCCTCGCGAAGCTGCTGGTCCACCGGCACTAGATCCACACCGTTCCACTTGCGGTTTATCCCCTGCCACTGGACGAGGAGGTTGTAGCCGCACGGAAACCTTGGCGCTGCGTAGATCTTGTAGTCCGGCCCAACGGCAAAGATCCTATCGTCATCGTCGAGACTCCGGAACTTACAGTCATCCTCCGGCTCTGTGAGAAGGTAAGGTGGTCCACACGCCTCATCTCCTTCCAGCCAGTAGTTGCAATAAGGAGAGTCATAGATCTGGTGCGATGGGGGATTGGTCGCGTTGCAGAGCGCGCACCGCTGCCGTTCCAACCAGCAATCCACCGCCGCAGTAGAGACTCGCTGGTAGTAGAACTTCCGGCAGTCCTTGCCCGGCTTGTAGGCGAAAATCTGCGTCACCTTGCCGACCGGCCCCTGGAAGATCGACGCCGCACAGAACTCATTCACGTCCTCCTTCGTGATGAACTGGAGATTGAACGAGCGAAAGCCTTCGATGAGGGTTTGGATGTCCGAGAGCGCGTTGCCGACCTGATCCCGGAAGTACGGCACCAACTGCTCCGCCAAATCCTCCGGCGCCACGAGCTGCTGCACCGTGGAGCGGAACGTGTCGAAGGGTTGGTATTCGATGGGCATTACTTCCCGCTGATATTCGCCACTGGCGGCGTGATGAACTGCGTTGGGCTCGGGATCTGAATCGGGTCTGGCATGGGCGTAGCGTCATGCCGGCCGTTGAGAACTGTCCCATCCCTGCCCACCTGCGGCCGGGCAAACATCCCGCCGCGTCGCCCGCCAGGATTAGCGACGACCTCCACAGCACGCCGATCTTGGGGGAGCTGGACTGCTTTGAGTTCGTGCCGCTGATGAGGCGGCTTCGAGCTGTCGCGCAATAGATTCTCGGTGATTTTTTTTTGAACCGCCACGTCATGCTCTTCCTTCGTGATGGCAATCACGCCGCCGCGTTGCTTGGCGATGCACTTGTCCAACTCGTGGATGAGCTGCGGATCTTCGGTGGCAAGAACGTCGAAACGGAATGGTTGTCCGAAAATGTAAATCGGCACAGTCTCCAGCTCCTTCATGTAGTAGCGCATGGTATTTATCGTTAACTGCCGGAGTAATAACTGAACGCCCCGGAGTTGCAAGGAGCAAACTCCGGGGCGCGAGCACGCACGGCAGAGCTTATGCGCCGTAAATATCTCCGTACGGATAGTGCGCTGCGACAGCCGCCGGGATGTCGTCACTGAAGTTCTCGATGATCGCCGAGTTCGCCGGGCACTCCACCACCGCCGTCCACATGAGCGAGTTGAGCGAAATTTCCTGCGTCGGGTTTTCCATGATGCAGGCGTAGTCCTGGTCCACCTTGGCCAGCGCCTCGATGTCGCCCGTGCGATGCACCTTGCGATTGGAGCCGAGGATGCCGGGGTAGATCCCGGTGAAGTCCAGAATCCACAGGAACCGGCCTGTGCTCTGGATGCCTTCGTCGTTGGCCGCCGAGGCGAAGTCGTCGAAGAAGGGATGTGTCACGACGCGGATCGTCACCACCGGGTACTGGAGCTTGTACTCGTCGTAGTTGAATCCGAGCTTGCCAAACTGGCCCATCATCACCTGTTTGGTGTCGATGACGAAGCGGGCGAGACCTTCACTACGCTCGTCGTAGTACCGGATCATGCCGCGCTGGAACTGCTGCGCGGTGAAGCTGTCGGTGAAGATTTCGATGACATCGTTCGGGATGCCCTGGTCGCCGCGCGCCCGGTAGATGTCGTAGATGACCTGCTCGAAAAGCTCGATGAGGTTGAGTTGGTTGTTCTGGAGGTCGAACACCCGGCCGCATTCGGCGAGCTGCTCGTAAACTCCGATGGCATTGGCGCGTCGGCCGACGCATCGCCCTTCGCCGGGGATGTAAAGCCCCTGCGTCGAGTTGGAGAACGTGACCACCTCGTCCAAGCTACGGTACGTGTTGAGCGTTTGGTTGGCGGAGATCCTCTTGTTCCAGAAGAAGGAGTTCACCCATTCGCGCTGCTGAATCATTCCGAGCTGGCGATTGCGTTCCGCCGCATCGACGTTGCCGAAGAGCCGGAAGTAATCGTTTCCTTCTCTCAGACGGTTGAACCAGTGCTCGTAGAGCTGGTCGGTGCACATCGTGTGCCGGCTCACCTGCCACCAGAACGGGACGTGCTTCCGGTCGTTGAGCGCCGGCCGGTTGTAGCACCAGCGTTCCACGTCCTGCACGTTGTTGGTGCCGCGAACGAGGAAAGCCGCCGTGAGTGTTCCCGTGAAGGCTGCCTTGGCTACCCAGCCCAGAGTCGAGTTCTCACCGGTCGCGGTGATGATGATGACATCGTTGCCACCGGAGGTTCCAGTGGTGGCGCCCGTGACGACGAATGAACCACGCAGGGCGGTGCCGGCCGCCGAGCGGGCAAAGACGAAGACCCGCATCCCTGGTACGAACCAGCGCACATCCAGCGGGATGTTGGTTCGGCTGCGCACCAGAATCTGGTAGTTGCTGCCGCCAGTGTTGAGAAGCTGCACCACGCTCCAGTACTCAGCGTTGATGACGCTGCGCTGGTAGGCCAGCACGAAAGGATCGACCTCTGAGTTTCCGGGGCCAAGGGAGTTCGGCTTGATGGGCTTGTTCATCAGCCGCTTATTCGACATCAGGAAGTCGTAGAGCCCGTTCTGCTTTGCGCCACACGCCTTGATTTCAAACTGTGTGGCCAGGAGGGCTTTGAGATCCCGAAAGTCAGAGCCATCGGTAAAGATGGCAGCCAACTCGTCGGCCTCGGCGGTGAGAACGTCGCAGCTTGTTACTGCGCCGCACTCATTGATGTTGTTCCCGATTGCCGGGAGACACTTCTCGAAGATATTTGCGCTGACAGCCATTGTGCATCGAGACCGTGCCGAGTTAATTCCCGGTTCAAGGTCCGTGCATCAATGTTCCATTTGTCAACGTGGATAGAGCACTTTTCCTATTTTGGACCACATGTCGTCGTACTTGGTCTTAACGCCTTCGCCCTGGGTGTCGATCTTGGCGCTCCCACCGCCGTCCGGTGATGTGGGCTTCGTGCCTGTGGTTGTTGTGGTTTCCTCTTTTTTGGATTCGGTCGTCTGAGTCGCATCCGACTTACGAGAGTCTTTGGCAGATCCGCCGTTGGTTTCGACCTTGGGCACATAACCGAGTGCCGCCGCCACTTTTTTCCCACGCTCACGCTCTTTTTCGATGCGTTCCTTGACCTCAGCCATGGCGTCGGCCGTCATCTCGGAGATGAGGTGGTCCGCTGTGAGATACCAGCGTCGAGCCTGCTGGGCCGCCGGAAGCTTTACGAATTCACTACGCGAAGCGAAGAGACGGCCTTTGTCATCCACCTGCCCAGCGTATTGCGCCTCCTTCTCGAACAGAAAGTTCAGCCACTCGGCTTGGTCTGGGTTCTTCTTTGCGTCAAATGAGACTCGCTGCTCCGGATCATCCACCATGACCGCCGTGTGGATGCGTGGGCTCAACCTATTCAGCGCATCGACCAATGCCTCAGCGGTGATAGGATCGCCCTCCTCCAACTTATTGAAGCCTTGCTTCACGATGATGTCATGCGCTGCTTCATCGACGCCTTTGGCCAGCAGCACTGCAACGGTGTTCACGGCGTTCTGCGCCACGCCGGCCAACTCGCGCTTGGCTTCGCGTTCTTCGATGCTCTTGTGTTTTTCCTCCAGCTTCGCCGCTTTGACCGAGATCTTCTGCTCAGCGATCATGTCGGCCCGCGCGTCAATAAACTCCTCGTCGCCCCACGGCCGCTCCAGTGAGGAGTAGAAGTCATTGTGCTCCTCCGCGTCTGGATCAAAGACCTTTCCTGGGTTCGCCTGCTCCCAGCGGCTGGCGTACTCCGCGCTGCGGCGATGCTCATTGAGAATAATCTGCGGAGCATCCTTGTAGGCCGGGTTCGTCGCCGCCAAATGTTTGGCGATCTCATAATCGCGCCGGTAATCCTTGGGCAGCTCGTCCTCTGGCGCCTCGGTCTTGGTTTGTTGCGTGGAAAACTTCGGCATTGCCGCTGTGACCGCTGCTGATGCGGCTGCGGCTGCCATTTCGCCGGCTGCGCGCGCATGATCCGCTGCGGTGGGCTCGGCCTTCTTCTTGGTGACGACCGTTTTCTGGTCTTTCGTCTCGGTCTTGGCGTCCTTCGTCTCAGTTTTCTCCGTCTTCGTCTCCGTTTTAACCTCTTCCTTGGCCTTTTCCGGGGTCTTTGTCTCACTCGGCGCCCTGAATTTGAGGTTCTTGGCGAGCAGCTCGGCAAGGTTGGAGCCCGGCTTTGTTTCCGTCTTTTCCCCCTCTTTTGGGGTGGTTTCGGCGGTTTTCTCCGTCTTCGTTTCCGCTTCAGTGCCGGTTTTGGTCTCCGCGCCGTCGGTTTTCTTGCCCCGCTTGCCGAGCATCACCTGCATCTTGTGATTCGGGTCGTCCTCCACGCCCATCGGCTTCTGTGGAGGGATGTCGAAGCCCGGCCGATAGCTCCTTGTCGGCGCCTTTTCGGTCGTTTGCTGCGTGGCCTGCTCTGTGGTGGTGGTTTTGGTCTCTTCGGTGGTCGTTGCTGCGTCTGCCATAGGTCGTGCTCTGTGTTATGGACGTGGTTCCAGCTTGGCCGTGAACCATTCCGTGTCTTTGGCTTCGATTTCTTCGAGGATGTCGAGTGTCTTGCTGTATTCAGCGGCTTTTCGGATGGCCGACTTCGTGTCGGCGGCGGCATCGTCGCTCATAAGAGCGTACAGGCCGGCGTTCATGGCCTGAGCCTGTCTCTCTGTAGCGTGCGCGCCGATGATTCCCTTTAGCAGGGCGTAGCCGGGATGCGCAAACAGCTCCGCGAGACGGTTTCGCTGATCTGAATCCACGGAGGCGCGGCTGAAAATGATGGTCTGGCGGGGCTGGTTCATGACATTCCTACCGGCACCGCTTCGGCTGGTGGTTGCGTGCCGGGCATGGGGCCAGTGGTGGCATTCACTACGGCCTCCTCCATTTGTTCCAACCGCTGATTCAACGCCGCCACCGCCGCGCCGAGCTGCTGTAGCTGCTGC
>Ga0065704_10001061_pt1 | contig 18528 bp, 16 predicted proteins | sample SwiRhicommuniRL2_FD_59091 | JGI IMG/M metagenome (GOLD analysis project Ga0065704, IMG submission 59091) | Switchgrass rhizosphere bacterial communities from Rose Lake, Michigan, USA - RL2 v2 (version 2) | ecosystem: Host-associated > Plants > Roots > Rhizosphere > Soil | place: East Lansing, MI
GGGGCGGCGAACCCCTGCCACAAGGCCTCGACACTGGCCTGCTCGCAGGTTTCATCCAGCGACAGGCCGACGCGGGTCTGGTCAATCAGGCGCAAGTTCAACTGCGCACCGTGGGCGGCGGCCAGCACCTCGGCCACAGGCTGGGCAGTCACCACGCTAACGGTGTCGAAGAAGTGCGCCTGCTCCACCAGGTGCCCAAGCTGCTGCAGCCCTTGCACCAGGATCGCGGTCAGGCGGTGTACCCGCCGGGCAATCTGCGCCAGCCCCGCGGGGCCATGGTAGACCGCATACATGCTGGCAATGTTGGCCAGCAGCACCTGCGCGGTGCAGATGTTGCTGGTCGCCTTCTCACGACGGATGTGTTGCTCGCGGGTCTGCATGGCCAGGCGCAGGGCCGGCTTGCCGAAGCGGTCGATGGACACACCGACCAGGCGGCCAGGCATGTCGCGCTTGAACGCATCGCGGGTTGCAAAATACGCCGCGTGCGGGCCACCGAAGCCCAGCGGCACGCCGAAGCGCTGAGCGCTGCCCAGCACCACATCGGCATCGAATTCACCCGGTGGGGTCAGCAAGGTCAGCGCCAGCAGGTCGGCAGACACCGCCACCAACGCACCGACGGCATGGGCGCGTGCTACCAGGCTGCGGTGGTCGGCGATGGCGCCGGTGCTGGCCGGGTACTGCAGCAGCAGGCCGAAGTACGGCTCAAGGCTTTGCCCCTGCAGCGCCGCTTCATCACCGATGACCACTTCTATGCCCAGGGGTTGGGCGCGGGTGCGCAGCACGTCGAGGGTCTGCGGGTGGCAATGGCGGGAGGCAAAGAATGCCGGCGCCTTGCTCTTGGCCAGGCGTTTGCAGAAGGTCATGGCTTCGGCGGCGGCGGTGGCCTCGTCGAGCAAGGAGGCGTTGGCGATCTGCATGCCGGTGAGGTCGCTGACCAGGGTCTGGAAATTGAGCAGCGCTTCCAGGCGGCCTTGAGAAATCTCAGGCTGGTAAGGCGTGTACGCGGTGTACCAGGCCGGGTTTTCCAGCAGGTTGCGCAGGATCGGCGTCGGCGTATGGCACGGGTAGTAACCTTGGCCGATGTGGTTGCGAAACAGCTGGTTCTTCGCGGCGATGGCCTTGAGTGCTGCCAGGGCTTCAGCCTCGCCCTGCCCTTTGCTCGGCGCGAGCACGCTGGTGCCCTTGATGCTGTCGGGGATGACGCTGTCGATCAGGGCATCCAGGGTGTCGTGGCCGGTCAGCGCCAGCATCGCCTCGATGTCGTGCTCGCGAGGGCCGATGTGACGTGCGATGAACGCGTTATCCGTGGTCAATGCGACAGGTGCGTTGGTCATGTCGATACCCTGGTTCAGGCGTTGTCGGCCAGGAAGCGCTCATAGCCTTCCTGGTCCATCAAGGTGTCGAGGTCGGCGATGTTGGCGACCTGGATGCGGAAGAACCAGCCGTCCTTCATCGGTGAGGCATTGACCAGTTCCGGGTCGTCGGCCAGGGCCTGGTTGACCGCCACCACGCTACCGTTCAGGGGCATGCTGATGTTGCTGGCGGCCTTCACCGACTCCAGCACCGCGACTTCATTGCCCTCGGCGTACTCGCCCGGCTCCGGCAACTGCACGAACACCACATCACCCAGCGCCTCCTGGGCATAGGTGGTGATGCCGACGGTCAACTCGCCAGTCGCTTCCAGACGCAGCCATTCGTGCTCGGGGGTAAAACGCAGCGTGCTCATGGGTCTTCCTCTCTTGTTATCAGGTGGGTCCCGGTCCAGGACTGAAACCACAAGAGCAAGGGCGATGCCAACTTGTATAAAGCCTTTAATTTCAACTAGTTAGTTGAAAATCGAGGTCATTTTCAAACGGCTTCTGCGGAACGAAACAGCTCCAGTGCGTCGCGCCGAGAGGCGCCCTTGAAGGGGCGTGCCAATGAATGTGGGGGCCCCGTTCCAGTGGAGTGCATTCACTCCACTGGAACGTATTGGCACCAGGGCGGCTACGAGGGCCGGCTGGCGATGCCGTATTTGCGCAAGCGCTGGCCGATTGCGGTGTGCGAGGTCTGCAGGCGCGCAGCCAATTGCCGGGTCGAGGGGTACGTCGCATACAGGTTTTCCAGCAGGGACTTTTCAAACCCCTGCACCGCCGCTTCCAGGCTGATGACCGCTTGGGCGTCAGGCTGCTGGCTGCTCAAGGCGGTGCCGGCCAGCTCCAGGTCGTCGCAGTCGATCACCTCCCCTTCGCTGATGGCTGCCGCACGGAACACCACGTTCTGCAACTGGCGCACGTTGCCCGCCCAGCGGTTGCCCAGCAGCAACGGGTGGGTGGCCAGCGCCAGCCGGCAGGGCGAGCGCTGGATCTGCGCGCAGGCCTGGCGCAGGAAGTGCTCGGCCAGCAGCAGGATGTCCTTGCCACGCTCGCGCAAGGGCGGCACCTTCAGGTTGAGCACGTTGAGGCGGTAGTAGAGGTCTTCGCGAAAGCTGCCTTCGAGCACCATGTTTTCCAGGTTGCGGTGGGTCGCACAGACCACTCGGACATTCACCCGCACCTCACCGCCGCCGCCCACCCGACGGAAGCTGCCGTCATTGAGAAAACGCAACAGCTTGGCCTGCAGGTAGGGCGACATCTCCCCCACCTCATCGAGAAACACCGTGCCGCCATCGCCCAGCTCCAGCAGGCCAGGCTTGCCGCCGCGCTGGGCGCCAGTGAAGGCGCCGGCGGCGTAGCCGAACAGTTCGCTTTCGGCCAGGCTCTCTGGCAGTGCAGCACAGTTGAGCGCCAGAAACGACGCATCACGCCGGGCGCTGAGGGCATGGCAGGCACGGGCGACCAGCTCCTTGCCAGTGCCTGTCTCACCCTGGATCAGCAGCGGCGCTTCAAGGCCGGCCACTTTGTGCAGGCGCACCTTGAGTTCCTTGAGCGCGGTCGAGTCACCGAGCAGCCCGTCCAGCCCTTCACCAGGGTCGTGCAGCAACGACGCCAGGCGCTCGCCGATGCGGCTTGGCGGGTAAAGGGTGAGCAGACCGCCGACCAGGGCCTCGGCACCGCCACTGATGGGCGTGGCTTCCAGCAACAGCGCCTGGCCCTGGAAACCCACCTCGCACATGGGCAGGCGAAAGCCCTTGTCGATCAAGGTTTGGGCCAGGTCTGCCTCGGCAAACAGCCGCGATAACGGCTCACCGGCCGGCTCGCGGCCAATCAGGCTGACCAGCGTGGGGTTGGCCAGCAGCACATGGCCGCCAGCGTCCACCGCCAGCACCGGGTCACTCATCGCCGCCAGCAGCGCCTCCAATTGCAGGCGTCGGCGATGGCCGGGCAGGAAGTCGACCAGCTCGACCGCCTGCACACCGGCCACCCGCAACAGCGCAGCATGCAGTTCGTCCAGCACCGCCTGCTGCAGCGCCGGGGCGTCGATGTAGACGTTGGGCGGGATCATTTCCACCGCATCCAGGTTGAGGTTGCGCGCCCCCAGCAGTGCCAGGATTTCCTGGGTGATGCCGACGCGGTCGATGAAGGTGACGTGGATTCTCATCGTGATTCCCTGGTTGGCAAAACGACAACAGGGGGACGGCGCACACTGCGCTGTCCCCCTGGGTAAACGTGACGTTGGCGATCAATCCGCTTCGAAGGACAACGCAGTGTTCCCCTGTCTTTTCTGGCGGACGGACCGGTAGAACAGGCCCAGCAGCGCGAACCACACCGGCATGGCGAACAACGCCATGCGGGTGTCCGCTTCCAGGGCCAGCAAGCCGAGGATGAAGGCGAAGAACGCCAGGCACACCCAGCACATGATGGTGCCGCCCGGCATCTTGTATTTCGACGCACGGTGCAGGTGGTCGCGCTGCTTGCGGTACGCCAGGTACGACAGCAGGATCATCGACCAGACGAACATGAACAGCAGGGCCGACACCGTGGTGATCAGGGTGAAGGCGTCGAGCATGTTGGGCACCAGGTAGATCACCAGCGCACCGGCGGTCAGGCACACACAAGAGAAGATCAGGCCGTTGGACGGCACGGCGCGGCGCGACAGTGCGCTGAACGTGCCCGGTGCATCACCTTCCATCGCCAGGCCGTAGAGCATGCGGCTGGTCGAGAACACGCCGCTGTTGGCCGAAGACGCCGCTGACGTCAGCACCACGAAGTTGATGATGCCTGCTGCGGCGGGTAGCCCGGCCAGCACGAACAGCTCGACGAAGGGGCTCTTGTTGGCCACCACATCTCGCCAGGGGGTAACGGCCATGATGGCGATCAACGCCAGCACGTAGAAGACGATGATGCGCAGCGGAATGGAGTTGATGGCACGCGGCAGGTTGCGTTCCGGGTTCTTGGTTTCGGCAGCCGTGGTACCGACCAGCTCGATGCCGACGAAGGCGAACACCGCAATCTGGAAGCCGGCGAAGAACCCCATGAGGCCATGGGGGAACATCCCGTCGTCGTTCCACAGGTTGGCCAGCGTGGCGACGTTGCCAGCGGGCGACTGGTAGGCTGCCGCCACCATGTACACCCCAGTGCAGACCAATGCGCAAATGGCCACGATCTTGATCATGGCGAACCAGAACTCCAGTTCACCGAACATCTTCACCGTCATCAGGTTGAGGCTCAGCAACAGCCCGACGCAGCCCAGCGCCGGCAACCACAAGGGAATATCCGGGAACCAGAATTGTGAATAGGCGGAAATGGCGATCACATCGGCAATCCCGGTGACAATCCAGCAAAACCAGTAAGTCCAGCCCGTGAAAAAGCCTGCCCACGGGCCTAACAAATCGGCGGAAAAATCGATGAACGACTTGTACTGCAAGTTGGACAAGAGCAGTTCGCCCATGGCCCGCATGACGAAAAACAGCATGAAGCCGATGATCATGTAGACGAAGATGATCGAAGGCCCAGCCAGGCTGATGGTCTTGCCAGAGCCCATGAACAGGCCGGTGCCAATCGCACCGCCGATGGCGATCAACTGGATGTGGCGGTTGGAAAGATTACGCTTGAGTTCGTGCGTGTCACCCTCAGGCGGACAGTGACCCTGCGGCAGGTTATTCATTGTTATTTACCTTGCTAGTTTAATTGTTTTTATAACGTCACAAGTTCAACTTTCTGCCCGGATATGCCGTGGAACATCCGGACGAGCACAAGGGAATCAGCAAGGACTATGCCAAGGAGTACAGGCCACTAAACACGGGGTTTTGTGCAACTATCAGCTTTTGCCACTGTAATGAAGCCACTCCAGTGGCAAGGCTAAAGGGCACGGTGTACGACACCGAGGCGTCGTATACCGTGCCCTGCCCTGCGCTGTATTGATATCACTACAATGGAGCGCTATCAGTCCAAGCCTTGCTTTAGCGTCTAAAACAGGTGTGCCCCCGCGAATACCGGCGAAGCCGGTGCCATACACCGCGCCGCGCCATTCGCGGGGCGAGCCCGCTCCCACAGCAATAGCGCGTCCGCTGGGGTTCCTACAGTCCGTTCTAGGGATGTTTCAACCTGTGCGCACCTCGCGCCGTGGTGCGCGGCTGCGCTGTTGATCCTGCCAATCCTCTACCAACCCGACCGGCACATCGGCCGGCGCCATCGGCTCGCGCCCGCGCACCAGGTCGGCAGCGCGCTCGGCGAGCATGATGGTCGGCGCATTGAGGTTGCCGTTGGGCTCGCTCGGGAACACCGACGAGTCGATCACCCGCAGGCCCTGCAAGCCGTGCACACGCAACGCCGAGTCGACCACCGCCATGTCGTCCTCGCCCATGCGGCACGAGCCACAGGGGTGCATGGTGCTTTCCATGTTGGCACGCACGAAGGTATCGATCTGCTCGTCGGTCTGCACCTGCGGTCCGGGCGCCAGCTCCTCGCCGCGGAAGCGGTCCATCGCCGGCTGGGCGATGATCTCGCGGGTCAGGCGCACGCAGCGGCGGAAGCCCTCGCGGTCCTCTTCACTTTGCAGGTAGTTGAAGCGGATTTCCGGGTGCTGGTAAGGGTCGGCCGACAGCGCCCGCACATGCCCGCGGCTCTTGGGTTTGTTCGGCCCGGTCAGCACCATGAAACCATGGCCTTTGAAGGGTTTGTCGCCGTCATAGCGCATCGCCGCCGGCAGGAAGTGGAACTGAATGTCCGGCCAGCGCAGCCCCTTGGCCGAGCGGATGAAACCACCTGCCTCAAAATGGTTGCTGGCGCCCAGGCCATCTTTGAACAGCAACCAGCGCAGGCCGATCATCGCCTTGCCCAGCAGGCCCATCTTGCCGTTGAGCGTCACCGGCTCCTTGCAGGCGTACTGGATGTAGATTTCCGAGTGGTCCTGCAGGTTCTCGCCCACACCCGGCAGGGCATGAAGCACCTTGATCCCGGCCTTTTTCAGCACCGCCTCGGGGCCGATACCCGAGCGCTGCAGCAGGTGCGGCGAGCCGATCGGGCCGGATGCCACCAGCACTTCGCGGCTGCAATGAACCGTGTGGGTCTGGCCGCCTTCGTCGTACTCGACCCCCACCGCCCGCTTGCCATCGAGCAGGATGCGCCGGGTCATGGCGTGGGTCACGACGGTCAGGTTCGGCCGGCTCATGGCCGGGCGCAGGTAGGCATTGGCGGTGGACCAGCGCACCCCGTCCTTCACGGTCATGTGCATGGCGCCGAAGCCTTCCTGCATGTAGCCATTGCAGTCGTCGGTCTTGATGTAGCCGGCCTCGGCACCGGCTTCTATCCAGGCGCCGTACAGCGGGTTCTGCATGTTGTTGCCGTTGTTGGTGGCCAGCGGCCCGGCGCCACCGCGGTAGTCGTCGCCGCCGAACTTGAAGTTTTCGGCGCGCTTGAAGTACGGCAGGCAGTTGCGATAACCCCAGCCGTTCGCGCCCAGGCTTTCCCACTCATCGAAGTCGCAGGCATGGCCACGGATGTAGACCAGGCCGTTGATCGAGGACGACCCACCCAGCACCTTGCCTCTTGGGCAGTGCAAGCGTCGGCCGTCCAGGTGGGTTTCGGCGGCGGTCTCGTAGCGCCAGTTGTACTTCTTGGTGTTCATCGGCAAGGAAAACGCACTGGGCATCTGGATCAGCACACTGCGGTCGCTGCCGCCGAACTCCAGCACCAGCACCGAGGTGGCAGGGTCTTCGCTGAGGCGGTTGGCCAGGACGCAGCCGGCAGAGCCTGCGCCGATGATGATGTAGTCGTATCGTTTGTTCATTGTTCTAGTCCTGTACGCGAAGGCCTGCGGCCTCGATGGTGCGTTCATTGCCCTTTGGGTAGCCGCCCCAGCCCAGGCGCGTAGCCAGCAGACGGGTCAGCCCGTAATGCACCAGCCCGGCCAACAGGCAGGACGGCAGCGAGGCGGTGGCGAAGGTGAAGAAGTCGGTATGGGCCAGGGTCTGCGGGTTGAACACCACCACGTAGATGGCAAAGCCTGCCACCAGCGCCAGCAGCGCGATGGGGTTGAAACCCTTGCAGAAGCGCAGCGGCGAGCCGCTTTGCTCGGCATACAGATGGCGTAGGTTCAGGCGCTGCTTGCGCAGGAAGAAGTAATCGGCAATGCCAATGCCGGCCAGGGCGCTGTTCAGTGCCGACGTCCACACCAGGAAGATGAAGAAGCCGTCGTAGATACCCGGGGCCAACAGCACGATCACCACCGGTATGATGCAGAACAGCCCGATCAATACCCCCCAGCCCAGGCTGCGCAAACGCTCCCCGGCCAGTTGCCGCAGGCCGATCACCGCGGTGTAGAGGATGTTGACCATGCCGGTCAGGTTGGCCAGCGCCAGGAAGCTCAGGGCGATGACGCCGAATGTCATGCCGCCGGCCAGCCGCATCCAGGCCGTAGGGTCGCTGCTGCCCAGGGTGGTGGCGGCGAACAGGCTGACCGACTCGCCCAGCGAAGCGGCGCCGAAGATGCCCACCAGGTTGGGCCAGAAGGCCGTGCGCTGGTTGCTGCACAGGCGCGACAGGTTGCCGATGTAGGGCCACCAGGAGAACCCTGCGGCGATGTTGATTTCAACCGCGATCATGAAGTTGACGTGCGGGTTTTCGAAGGGTGGCTGCAAAGGCGGCATCGCCAACAGTTCGCCGAAGCTGTAACGGCGGGAGATGAAGTACATCAGCGCCAGCATGATCAGGATCAGGCTGGGCGCGATCACCGCGCTCAGGCGGCGGATCATGTCGGGCCCGCGCATGGCCACCAGCGCCGCCAGCACGATGGCCAGCAGGGCCCCGGCGGTCACCAGCCAGTCGCCGGCGTCGGGCTCGCTGTGCTGTACCAGGGTTTCCAGGTTGTCCAGCGCCCGCCCGCACATCAACCCCAGCACCGCCAGCCAGCCCATGGTCAGTATCACCACCGAGAGGATGTACACCAGGCGGCTGCCATTGACGCCGAACATGCTGCGCAGGAAGGTGAACTGCTCGACGCCATATTTGCCACACGGCAGGCAGGTGGACGATGCCGCCAGTACCACGCCGATGATGTTGCCGATGATGATCGCGGCAATCCCTTGCAACGGCCCGACGAACAGCGCGGTGGCACCGCCGATCAAAAACACCCAGGTGGCCACCGCCAACGCCGAGTTGGCGTAGGCATAGCCCCAGAAGCCCCAGACCCGTTCACCCGGCAGCAAGGGCGTGTCGCCGCGTTCGGCGGCCAGGCGAAATTCCTGCTCTCTGGCCCGGCTCATGGCTGGCCCCCCAGCACATACGCGCCGACCACCATGACCAGGGTCAGCACGGCAAGGGCGATGACGTCCGTTGCCTTCAGCGCGCCGGGCCAGTGCGCCCTGCCCTCCAGTTCTTCATAGGCGCGCAGGCGCCGTTCCAGGTCTTGTGCACGCTCGGTATCCACTTGGCTGTTCATGGGCATCACCTCGACGGGTTCTTGTTCTTGAAATTCGATGCGTTCGTGTTGCCTGCGTCGCTCGCCAAACCAGGCGACGCAGGCCGGCCCTGTCCCTCAGGGCAAGGTGATCCAGACCGCCTTGGTCTCCAGCAGAAACTCCAGTTGTTCGGCGCCCATGTCCTTGCCATAGCCCGACTGCTTGTAGCCACCGAACGGCATGGACGGGTCGAGTGTGCTGTGGGCATTGACGTAGACCGTGCCGGCACGCAGGCGCGGGATCAGCCCGTGGACCTTGCCCAGGTCGTTGGAGTAGATCGCCGCCGCCAGGCCGTACTGCGAATCGTTGGCCAGCGCCAGCGCCTGTTCCTCGGCGTCGAAAGGCATGGTTACCAACACCGGCCCGAAGATTTCCTCACGGACGATGCGCATGTCGTTGTTGCAGTGGGCAAAGATGGTCGGCTGCACGAAGAAGCCAGCGCCCTCGACCGGCTCACCGCCGTAGTACACCTGCGCCCCTTCGGCCTTGCCCAGGGCGATGTATTCCAGCACCCGCTGCTGTTGCTGGCGCGACACCATGGGGCTGATGAAGCAGTCCGGGTCCAGCCCCGGGGCGATCTTCAACGTCGCCGTGTAGCGCGCCAGCGCTTCGAGGAAGGCCGGGTAGACACTGCGCTCGACATAAGCACGGGTACCGGCATCGCACACCTGCCCCGAGTTGAAGAACACACCGTTGGCGACCGCCTCGGCCGCAGCAAAGATATCGGCATCGGCGAACACGATCACCGGCGACTTGCCGCCCAGTTCCAGGGTCAGGCGCTTCATCTGGTCCATCGCCGCCTTGCCCACCGAGCAGCCCACCGGGGTCGAACCGGTAAAGCTCAGCTTGTCGATGCCCGGGTGGCTGGACATCGCCGTGCCCACCACGCTGCCGCGCCCGGTGACAATGTTCAGCACACCGTCGGGGATGCCCGACGCCTGCACCAGCTCGGCAAAGCGCAAGGCCGACAGTGAGGTCAGCTCCGCCGGTTTGACCACCACGGTGCAGCCGGTCGCCAGCGCCGCGCCGAGCTTCCAGGCCATGGTTTGCAGGGGGAAGTTCCAGGGCACGATGGCCCCTACCACGCCGACGGCCTCCTTGCGGGTATAGGCCAGGTAGTTGCCCGGCAGCGAAGGCTCGACGGTGCGCCCATGGATCTTGCTGGCCCAGCCGGCAAAGTAGCGCAGCGTATCGACGGTGCCCTGGATGTCCACGGCACGGGCCTGAGCGACCGACTTGCCCATGTCGATCGACTCGATCTGCGCCAGCTCATCGCCATTAGCCTCGACCAGGTCGGCCAGGCGATGAATCAGGCGCTCGCGCTCCAGCGGCTTGAGCTGGCTCCACGGGCCGCCATCGAATTGCGCGCGGGCGGCACGCACCGCACGGTCCAGGTCGTCCGGGGTGCCCATGGGGATGCGCGTCAGCACGCCCTCGGTGGCCGGCTCGATGACCTCGGCGCTGGCACCATCACTGGCCTCCAGCCAGGCACCGCCGATGAACATGCGCTGGGGCTTGCTGAGAAAACGCTGGGCGGCCTCTGAAACCCCGAAGGCCTGCAGGTAGGCTTTTACCTTGTTGTCCACGGTACAGTCTCCGGATCAGCGGGCGTTGGCGCGCGCGTGGAAGATGAAGCCGATGCTGTTCATCAGCAACTGCGCGGCAAGAATCGAGGTCACGCCTGCCGGGTCGTAGGCCGGGGCCACTTCCACCAGGTCCATGCCGACGATCCGCCCCTGGCTGCGCCGGGCCAGCGCCTGGATGATCTCCAGTACTTCGTAGTAGAAGAATCCGCCATGGCTCGGTGTGCCGGTACCTGGGGCGATGGACGGGTCGAAACCGTCGATGTCGATGGTGATGTAGTAGTCGCGGCCTTCGGGGATTTTCGCCATCACGCCTTCACAACCCAGGCGGCGCACATCGCGTACCGAAAGGATCTGCGAGCCGGCGTCGCGCGCGGCATCGTAGTCATCGCGGTTGGAGGACGACACGTTGCGGATGCCCATCTGGGTCATGCCGACGATGTGGTCCAGCTCCGAGGCGCGGCGCAGTGGGCTGCCGTGGCCGTAGCGCACACCATGGCGCTCGTCGACGAAGTCCAGGTGGGCATCGAAGTGCACGATGTGGATCGGCCCATGCCCTTCGAAGGCCTTGATCACCGGCGCATGGATCGAGTGGTCACCGCCCAGCACCACCGGCATGGCGCCGGCCTTGAGAATCTGGCGCACGGCCGACTCGATGTTGGCATTGCTGCTGGCCATGTCGGTGTGCACGATATCGGCGTCACCGACATCGACCATGCGCAGTTGGTCATCGGTCAGGTAGGTGGCGTCATCTTCGAAGTCGTAGGCGCCGGCATGGCCGAACGAGAACAGGGTCGATGCCTCGCGAATGCCGCGCGGTCCGAAACGTGCGCCAGAGCGCCATTGGGTGCCCATGTCGTTGGGCGCACCGAGGATCGCCACATCGGCGTCGATGGCATCCCAGTCGGTGCAGATGGGCGATTTGGCGAAGGTGCAATGCCCGACGAAGGGCAGGTTCAGGCGGCCGGATTCATAACCGTGCTTTGCCATGTTCAGGTTTCTCCACTTATTGTTCTGGTCAGGAGACGGGGCGACTGCTCGACCGCCGTTGCAGCCACTATGGCGGCAGGCCAACAGCGGAAAAATGCGCAAGTGCAGATGCATACATCGGGCAACCCGAAGTATTCGCCCGAATGCCAAAGGCCCGCCTGCATTTCCAGGCGCCAGGCATTGCAGTGATCACGGGTGCGTGGTTAGCTTGAAAAAAAACAATGGCCGGACGCTCATATCAGCCAGCGCGATGTGACGCAGCGATGTGAAGCACCGCCAGGAGGCCACAGTGATCCAGCTCCACGATGTCGATCTGAAGCTTCTCAGGGTGTTCACCACCATCGTCAGGTGCGGGGGCTTTTCTGCCGCGCAGGCAGCACTCAACGCCGGCCAGTCGACCATCAGCGAACAGATGACGCACCTGGAAACCCGCCTGGGGGTCAAGCTTTGCCAGCGCGGGCGCAGCGGCTTTCGCCTGACCGAACAGGGCGTGGCCATCCATGAGGCCACCTTGCGCCTGCTAAGCGCGGTGGAGAGCTTCTGCATGGATGCCGACGTGCTCAAGCAGCACATCAGCGGCAAGCTCAACCTGGGCATCATCGACTCCACCCTGACCGACAACGCCTCGCCCCTGCCGCGCACCACCCAGCGCTTTGTCTCACGCGGGCACGATGCCCACCTGCACATTTACATCGGCGCCCCGGCGGAGCTCGAAGAGCGGGTACTGGACAGCCGGCTGCACCTGGCCATCGGCCACTTCCCGTTGCGCGTGCCGGGGCTGTCGTACCTGCCGCTGTACGACGAAGCCCTGGGGCTCTACTGTGGCCGCCGCCATCCGCTGTATGCCAGCAAGGCGGCCAACGGGCGCCTGCTTGAAGAGGTTCGCCAGTGCCACATCGTCGTGCGTGGCTACATGCAGCAGTACGACCTTGAGCAACTGGGCATCAGCAAGGCCGCCGCAACCGTGGAGAACATCGAGGCAGCGGCGATCCTGATCATTTCCGGCGCCTACATCGGTTTCCTGCCCGTGCACTTCGCCGAGCAGTGGGTCAAGACCGGCGAAATGCGCCGCCTCGGCGCCAGCACACTGGACCTGACCTCCCCCTTCGATGTAATCACCCGGCGCGGCGTGTCGCCGCCACCGATCCTGCGGGCGTTTCTTGAAGACCTGAACACCTGCATCCACCAGGCTGGCGTCTGACCATGCTCGGCTTACCCTGTACTACGGCTTCCCGCAAGCTGCCCCTCGATCCAGTCGATGAAGGCACGCACCTGGGGCCGCTTCAACTGCTCCTTGCGGGCGACCAGGTAGTAGGCAAAGCGTGACGGCCAGGGCCGATCCACGGCCACCACCAGGCTGCCGTCACGCAGCCCCTCCTCGGCATGCTGCGCCTGGACCAGGGCAATGCCTTGACCGCTCGCGGCCGCGCGCAGCAACAGCAGCTCCTCGTCAAAGCTCGGCCCGCGCCGGCTGCGGCTGTCAGGCTCGAAGCCGTGGGCCTGCAACCACAGCGTCCAGTCGGCACGGTCGGCATCCTGCAGCAGCGGGTACTGCAGGCAATCTACGGGTTCATCCAGTGCCGGCCCACTGGCGAGCAGCGCCGGGCTGCAAACGGGTAGCAGCACAGGCGCCAGCAAAGGCATCGACTGCAGCCCCGGGTAGTCGCCCAGGCCATGGCGCAGGGCAATGTCGACACGCTCGCGCTGCAGGTCGACCAGTGCCGCTGTGGCCTCGACACGAACCTCGATACCAGGGTGCAGCGCGCTGAAGCTACTGAGGCGCGGCACCAGCCAGCTGGACGCGAAGGAAGGTTGCGTGCTGATGGTGAGGGTGCTGGCCCGTGCCAACGCTTCAAGGTCGAGCAAGGCGCTCTCGATTTCGCCGAAACCGCGCGAAACGCCGGGGTACAGGCCCGCCCCGGCCTCGGTGAGCTGCACGCCATGGCGGCTGCGTGTCAGCAAGGTGACGCCGAGGCGGTCCTCCAGCAGGCGAATCTGCTGGCTGATGGCTCCCGGCGTAACCCCCATGCGCTCGGCGGCAGCCTTCAGGCTGCCCAGGCGGGTGGTTTCGCTGAAGGCGCGCAAGGCAAGCAGTGGCAGAACGGCACCCATGGAATTCCTCGATTTAGAAAAACTAACGCTGGCGTAAGAAGCAATCGTTTTAGTATCGCGCTCAATCTGCATAGCATAGCGCTCAGGCCAAACAACTTGCGTTAGTTTTCCTGAGGTTATTCGACATGCATGATCCCTCGCTGGTGCTGTACACCGACAGCTCGCCCAATGGCTTCAAAGCCACCATCGCACTCGAAGAGATGGGCCTGCCCTATCGCCTGGAGCATGTTCGCATCGAGCACGGCGAGCATTTGCAACCGGGCTTTCTCGCGCTCAACCCGGCAGGCCGCATCCCGGTCTTGGTCGACCATGCTGCCAACATCGTGCTGTTCGAGTCTGCTGCCATTTTGCTGTACCTGGCACAGCTCAGCGGCCAATTGCTCGACCCAGCGCCGCAGCCGCGCTGGGCGGCGATCACTTGGTTGATGTACCACAGCGCCAGCATGGGGCCGCTGCTCGGCCAGCGCGTGCACTTCGAATGCTTCGAGGCCACGCCCAACCCTGCGGCGCTCAAGCGCTACCGCAGCCTTACCGAAGGCACCTTCAGCGTCCTCGACCAGCAGCTTGCCACCCAGCCATGGCTGGCCGGAGAGCGCTATTCGATCGCAGACATCGCGACCTTTGCCTGGCTGCACATCGCCGCCCTGGTGGGCTTCGACTTCAGCCCCCACCGCCACCTGACACGCTGGTACCGCCAGGTCGAGCAACGCCCCGCCGTGCAACGGGGTATCCGCCTGCCCGCCCCGGCCACTGGCCCATGAAATCGCCCACCCAAGGAACGGCCATGAACCCTACAACTCCCACCTGCGGCGCCAACGCCAGCGCCTTCGCCCAGCACCCCGGCTACCGGCGCATGTTCGCGCCCGATCAACTGACCTTGGGCATCTTCATGCCGCTGCGTTTCTACGACGGCAACATGCAGGCACTGGCCGGGCAGGCACGGCTGGTCGGCGACATCGACCGCCTGGGCTTTGCCGCCGCCTGGGTGCGTGATGTGCCCTTGTTCGACCCGGCCTTCGGTGACGCCGGACAGGTATTCGACCCGTTCACCTACCTGGCCTACCTGGCCGCGCAGACTCAGCGCATTGCCCTGGTGACCGGCAGCGCGATCTTCGCCTTGCGCCACCCGATCGACCTGGCCAAGGCCGCTGCCACCCTCGATACCCTGTCGGGTGGGCGCCTGGTGCTGGGCATCGCCTCGGGCGACCGGCCCGTGGAGTTTCCAGCCTATGGCTTGGACCACGACACCCGCGGCGAGCGCTTTGCGCAAAGCGTGGACTACTTCCGGCAACTGTTGGCCGAGCACCCCGGGCCGATCCAGTCGCCGCTGGGCCAACTCGGCAGCGCCCGGCTGCTGCCAAGGCCAGTGTCAGGGCGCATCCCATTGGTGGTGACCGGCTCGTCACGCCAAAGCCTGCAGTGGCTGGGCGAACACGCCGATGGCTGGCTCACTTACCCCGACGCCACCCATAACGTGCTTGGACCACGACGGTTGGCCGAAAAAATCCGCGCCTGGCGCGCAGCGATACCGGGCGGTGGTTTCCGCCCGCACATGACCAACGAATGGATCGACCTGGACGACGACCCGAACTTCCCGCGTACACCGCTGCAAGGCGGCTACGTGCTGCGCACCGGGCGCAACGGGTTGATCGACCTGCTCGGCGAGTGGCGCGAGGCCGGGGTCAACCATGCAGCATTGGGGGTGCAGATGGCGCGGCGCCCGGCCCAGGACATCCTTCAGGAACTGGCAGAAGAGGTACTGCCGCTGTTTCCGGCGCTGGCAGGGCCAGCACCGCATTCGCAGGACTGGTAGCTCGCTGCTCAGTTGCACAGTGGGTCGCGCAATGAATCGGCAATGTGCGTGTGCAGCGCATCGGCTGCGCGCGAACCTGCAGCGTCTCGGCTGCGGGGTATTGGCATGAGCAGCTGACACAAGTGACTTGCCTGACATCGAACTGCTGTGCGACTGGGGAGCTGTCAGCTTAGGGTCGAAAGTGGCCAATCGCGAGTGGCTGCTTTCGACTTTCCAAACATCGCACAACGAGATCAGCTGCCTTGGCCAGCTATTTGCCCTGCCCCATTCTGCTCATCAAAATTGATCCTGTCTTAGGGCGCGATCCAACCCGCCTGCCAATGTTCGCCTTGCAGAATGAAGCGTGCCCGCTGGTGGATATCCTGGGTAAGGTCGAGCCACTCAATTTTTCTCAGGTGGACAGTCACTAACGCGAAGTTTTCGAAACCCTCCAGGTGCGTTTCATAGGCTGATGAAGGTGCAGAGATCGCCTCACCGGGGATGCTTCCATGGCGAAAGAGTGCTTGAGTTCTTCCTCGTGCCTGCTCCCAGTGCTTGGTAAGTAACGAAACATCCGACACAGGTTCACCTCGGCCTTCCATCCGCAGCTGAAGCTTGCCGGATGGGTCGACGGAGGTTATGCCGACTCTAGGTTCGGCAAGTATCTCCGCGCATTTTGCCGACCGCTTGTCCGCATAAAAGATGATCGACTTCGTAGATTCATCCGCATGGCGCAAGACCACAGTGCTTACCTTGGGTTGCCCTTCAGCATTGACGGTTGCCAGTTGCATCAAGCGAAAGGGATTGGGAATACCGCCAACAGGTAGAGATAAATCCGACCATACCTTGGTCAATATCAGATCAAGCATGGCAATCGCCCAAAAATGAAAAAGGGCCGCGAACGGGGTGCGGCCCGGAGGCTCAGACGCTGCGGGTAAGGCCGCCGTCGACCTTGATGTTCTGGCCGGTAATGTAGGCTGCCCCTTCGCTCGCCAGGAAGGCGATAGTGGCGGCAATCTCCTCACTCGTGCCATAGCGCTTAAGTGGCACACCTTCTCGACGCTGCTCGGTAGCAGGGAGACTGTCGATCCAACCCGGCAGCACGTTATTAATGCGAATGTTGTCAGCGGCGTACTTGTCAGCAAAGATTTTGCTGAACGACGCCAAACCGGCACGGAAAACTGCCGAGGTAGGGAAGAGTTCGCTTGGTTCGAACACCCATGCAGTAGAAATGTTGATTATTGCACCGCCGTTCTGGCGCTGCATGTACGGCGTCACCAATCGCGTAGGGCGAATGACGTTGAGCAGGTAGGTCTCCATACCCAGGTGCCAGTCTTCGTCGCTGATCTCAAGGATCGGTGCCCGCGGGCCATGGCCGGCGCTGTTAACCAACACATCGATACGGCCCCATTTCTGAATGACTGCATCGACGAGGCGCTGCAGATCTTCGTTTGACTGGTTACTGCCGGTTACGCCGATACCGCCTAACGCTTGCGCCAGGGCCTCCCCCTTGCCAGAGGAAGAAAGAATACCCACCTTGAAGCCGTCGGCAGCCAGTCTACGTGCTGCTGCCGCTCCCATGCCGCTACCACCGGCAGTGACTATTGCTACTTTTTCTACTGACATACATCCTCCTGAGTGAGGCGTGGATGGGTGGTTGATGAAATGAGACTAGCACCGCTCAGCACCGCTCAGAGAGACAGCAACGCTTGTTCATGTCAGTAGATAATCTATAGCCTCGCCTGTTGTCATTGGAACAAGCCCTTGAGTCCGCGCGTGTCGATTACGGTATTTTGCGGGCCGATTGGCGTGCATGACGGGCCGTTATCGACCCTGAGCGGACGGTAGGTGTTGGGCATAGAGGTGACAGCTTTGATATTTTCAACGTCTGTCAGATCGAGCGCCGCCCGCGCGGCGCTCGATCTGGTAAGCGCCAGAAATGTCATGACGAACACCTCCCGGCCCACTCCGAACGCAACGCCATTACCGTCCGCTCAGGGTCGAAAGCTGCCGTTCGTGGAAGGCGGCTTTTCGACCCAACGCCGCCCATTATGCCCCCCCACTAATTCCACTCAGTTTCAGGTGGCAGCGGACTGCCTCAACCTGCGACTCGACCCAGGCGTCTTACCCGTAACACGCTTGAACGCCCGACTGAACGCCGCCTGAGACGTATAGCCCAAACGCTGCGCGACCTCTTCAATCGGCACCCTTTCCAGCGTCAGCCACTGGCTGGCAAGCCGCATTCGCACTTCGGTGACGTAGCGCAGCGGGGTCATGCCAATCGTCAATTGAAAACGCTCCGCAAAGACCGAGCGGGACGTATTGCATTGCTCCGCCAACTGCTCGACGGTCCAGTCGCGGCCCGGTTGTTGATGCAGCGCCAGAAGTGCACCTGCCAGCCGCGGATCGCGCAGGGCGGCAACCAGGCCGGAGGCGTTGCCGCAGGCGCACTCGACCCAACCACGAACGACCATCGCGGCGACCACGTCGGCCAATCGCGCGAGGATGCCGGCGAAGCCGACGCGTGCGGCGCTGACCTCGCGCTCCATGGTGGTGAGAATAGGCACCAGCCCGGGGTAACGCTGGCCGCCGGCATCAATCAGCATCAGGCCCGGCATCAGCTTGCCAAGGCCATGGAGGCTGCCCAATTCGAATTCCATGCATCCACTGAACAAAAGCGTGGTCGGCATGGGGCCGGCATCGGTTCCGGTGGCCACCGCGCTGACGGTGTCGCCCAGAGGCTCGCCGCCCAGAAGGTCGATGTCCTGCACGGGCACGTGCGTATGCGAGAGCAATTGATGGGCCGCGCCATGGGAGATGAAGACGGCGTTACCGGCGCACAGCGCATACGTTGTCCCGTCTTCCATACGCAGCACCGCGTTGCCGACCGCCAGGAAGTGGAACCAGGCATGCCCGGGTTTGGCAGCGAAGCCCAAGCCGAAGGCCGGGCCCGCTTGGATACGCCGGTAGTCGACACCGCGCAGGCGCATGCCGCGCAACAGCTCGTTGATGAGATCGGAAGAGAGGGCAAATGGGTCTTTCGGCATTATCCAGGTGTTTTGGTCAAAAAATTGAGTTTTTAGATCATAGATCATCCAAATTCTCGCGCCTAGACTACGGGTCAATTGAAGATTGGGAGATCCGTGCAATGACTGACCTTGTATGCAATGCCGTACCCGACAGCCGTCCCGGCGCCGGGCCGGATGCAGAACCTGCAACCCCCGCGTGGATGG
>Ga0065704_10070644_pt1 | contig 18492 bp, 17 predicted proteins | sample SwiRhicommuniRL2_FD_59091 | JGI IMG/M metagenome (GOLD analysis project Ga0065704, IMG submission 59091) | Switchgrass rhizosphere bacterial communities from Rose Lake, Michigan, USA - RL2 v2 (version 2) | ecosystem: Host-associated > Plants > Roots > Rhizosphere > Soil | place: East Lansing, MI
CACGGTCACGCTCCAGCCAGGGCGACTGGAAACGTTGCTCATCAGGCGCGGCGCAAAACACCAGGCGCAACTGGGCGATGACCTGGGCAAAAAACTCATCGAACAACGGGCTGCCCATCAACCCAACAATGTGCTGATGGAACAGCAAACTATGGGTAGCCACCGCACGCCAATCCTCGCGCTCACGGGCCAGAGAGGTGGCGTCAATGGCGTTTTGCAGGCGTTCAGATTGATCGTGCGTCAAGGCGCTGCTTCCGGCGATGGCCTGCAACTCCAGGGTACGGCGGACTACAAACAGATCGCGGACTTCCTCTCGCTCCAACCGCCGTACCATAACGCCCTTGTTGCGCACATAACGGGTCAACCCCTCCTGCCCCAAACGGTGCAAGGCTTCGCGAATCGTATTGCGCGACGCACTGTAGGCCTTGACCAGATCCACCTCGACCAATGCCATGCCCGGCAGTAACCGCCCCGCAATGATGTCGGCACGCAGCTCCAGGGCAATCTGGTCGGCTAAAGACACACTGAGCGTCATGACCACCTCACGATTGTTGAACAATCCTCCCTCTAGACTTAATCACATTTCATGCCAACGACCTGAATGCCCACACGTGTGTAAAAAAACTCAAGTTGGTTAAAATGCCCGCCTGTAACCGAGGCTGCCCTATGCGTTATTCACAAAACCACAAAGCCCAAACCCACCAACGCATCATCAAGGAAGCCTCTGCGCGCTTTCGCCGCGACGGCATCGACGCCACCGGTCTGCAGCCACTGATGAAAGCGTTGAACCTGACCCATGGCGGTTTTTATGCGCATTTCAAATCCAAGGGCGAACTGGTGGAAACAGCCCTGCAGGCAGCGGCTGCAGACCTGGACGCCCATTGCGACATACTGTTTAGCCAGGAGCAGCCGCTGAGCGCGTTTATCGACAGTTACCTGTCGGAATGGCACCTAACCTCTCCAGACCAGGGCTGCCCACTACCCACGATGTCTTCAGAACTGGGGCTCAGAGGCCAACCCAGTGCGACAACGGACCAGGTGCTCGACGCAAGGCTCAAGCAAATAGAAACAGCATTGGGAGAGGAGCGTTGCGATGCGGAGAGCCTGGTGATGATGTCGACACTGGTGGGCGCATTGGTACTGGCCAGAAGTGTTGAAGACTCTCAATTGGCAAGACGGATCATGGCCGTGGTACGCGAAAGACTGAAAACGCAAAACCCGGAGGGTAAAAAGGCCGATCAATGACCGGCCTCCTGGATGGATCAGTGGATGGCCAGCCTATCGCGATTCTTCTCCAGCAACGCCTTGCCAATCCCCTTCACTTCCAACAACTCGTCCACCGCCGTGAACGGACCATTGCTGTCGCGATAGGCGATGATCGCCTTGGCTTTAGCGGCACCGATACCGAAGAGGTCACGGCGTAGGGTTTCGGCGTCTGCGGCGTTCAGGTTGACTTTGGTGGATTGCTCGCCCTGGGTCATCTGGGCGGTGATCGGGGTTGGGGCTTCGGGTTTGACGGACGGGGCTGCGGTGGTGGCGACGGAGAGGGTGGTGAGGCAGGCGAACACCAGGGAGGTGAGATAGGTGTTTTGCATTGTGACGCTCCATGACATTGGTAAGAGAAAAGCAGCTTTTCCGAAGCTGCTTTTCAAACTTAGGCGATGTTGAGAGGACGTCAAAAATGGGTGAGTAACAGGGTGTTAACTCATGGATCCAAACGACGTTGCTGGTAGATCCAGTCAACAATTTCACCGTCCGGAGAGTAGCCGCTGACGGTATCGCGCAGGAGCTGGCGGACACGGCTGTAATCGTCATGATCCACGGCAGCGAGCAGTTCTTTCAGCTTAGCCTTGAGAGGGTCCCAAGCGAGGTGATCTTCATTGGCACTCATGATCATAGGGTGTTGGGTTCCTACGACGTTGTCACCAATCAGTAACTCCTCGTAAAGCTTTTCACCGGGGCGCAGGCCAGAGAACTCTATTGCGATGTCACCCTGCGGGTTACTGTCCGAACGAAGGCTCAAACCCGAGAGATGAATCATCTTTTCCGCAAGCTCGACAATCCTCACAGGCTCGCCCATGTCCAGCACAAAAACGTCCCCCCCAAGGCCCATCGAGCCAGCCTGGATCACCAACTGAGCCGCTTCCGGGATCGTCATGAAATAGCGAGTGATCTTAGGGTGTGTAACCGTCAGCGGACCGCCAGATTTGATCTGTTTGTGAAACAGAGGAATTACTGACCCAGAGGATCCCAGCACATTACCGAAGCGGACCATGGTGAAACGTGTTTTGTTAACATGCGAAACGTTGGACCTGTCGCCAAACAGGACCGGAGCCACCTCACGACTGAGTGCCTGCAGAGTCAACTCTGCCAGGCGCTTGGTACTCCCCATCACATTCGTAGGCCGCACCGCCTTATCGGTGGAGATCAGCACAAAGTTTGCTACACCGGATTGAAGCGCTGCCTGGGCAGTATTCAATGTGCCTAAGACATTGTTCAGGACACCTTCGGCGATGTTGTGTTCGACCATGGGCACATGTTTGTAAGCCGCGGCGTGATAGACCGTATTAACTTTCCAAGTCTTCATTACATCCAACAGCTTTCCGGGGTCACGTACCGATCCCAGGATTGGCAACAGCTTTATTGGTAAGGACTCACGAGTAACACGCTGCTCCAGTTCCGCAAGAATACTGTAAAGGTTGAACTCACTGTGATCGAACAGGATCAGCGAGGTTGGACGCAGCAATAATATCTGCCGGCACAACTCGGAGCCGATGGAGCCCCCCGCCCCCGTGACAAGAACGCTTTGGCCCTTGATGCAGTGCTCCAGCAACTCATCCTGAGCCGGAACCGCGTCACGTCCAAGCAAGTCTGCAATATCGACCTCTTGAATATCGTCCACCTTGACTCGCCCGCTGGCCAAGTCCATGAACCCAGGAACGCTGCGCACATGAAGTGGAAAGCCCTCCAGGAAGCTGAGGATTTCGCGCCGACGCCCACGATTGGAAGAGGGGATTGCCAGCAGTATCTCTTGGGCACCCGTGGCCTCAATCATCCGTTGGATATTTCTGGGCTTATAGACTTGCAGTCCTGAAATGACACGGTCGGTAATACTCGAATCGTCATCGATAAACGCAACCGGGCGCATGACACGGCCCATGCGCAGCGCGGCGACCAATTGATTACCTGCGGAGCCTGCTCCATAGATGGCAACACGCAGCAAACCATCTTCCCGGTTGGTAAATGGCATGTGCTGAGACGCTGAAAACCAGTCTCCCATAAAAAATTGACGCATGGCCAACCGCAAGCCGCCGACCATGATTATGCTGAGCCACCAGTAGTTAAAGATAATTGAACGCGGCACTACATGCTGATGATTGCTGTACCAATACACCAGGACGCCCAAAACCAGGGACGAGAGGCTGGCTGCCTTAATAATGGCTATCAATGCGTCATTACCAAAGTAACGCATGACTGCCCGGTACATACCGAAGCGGATGAACAAAGGAATGGCAACCACAGGCGCGGCCAGGAACAACCAGAAGTGATAGATCAACGGATTGATCATGTCTTCCGTTCCCAATCTCACGATGAAAGCCAGCCAAAGCGCAGCCCAAAGAACTACGACGTCAGCAGATACCTGAATGAGTCGTTTCTTTCGTCTAGGCAACCGCAGCAGCATTGCCCGAAACTTATCCATCACCCCTTCGTCCACTCAAACCGCTCCTGATGACATCATGCCAACTATCATTCTAAGTCCCTAAGCCGATCCTGGCTCAAAAATCTTCCTGGGTAGCCTTGATTTCCCTTTCAGGTTTCCCGGCACCCTGGTTGATGACCAGCAGCACGAGTGGCGCGTACGCCAGCGCAACGCAAGAAAAACCATCCAACTGAAACAGCACGATTGACAACGCAATGGGCAGCAGCCAAAACACGTTGATGGCTACCACTGCCAGCGTCACCGGAAGATGTTTACCAAAATGCCTGGATGCATACTGATAAGCGTGGGTTCTATGCGCCACATAGAACTTCTCGCCCAACGAGACTCGCCGAATCAGTGTGAAGGTCGCATCGACTATAAATACACCCAATAGTACCAACCATGCCCATAGCAGATTAGAGGACGCCCAACCTGCCTGAATGGAGAGACCTCCCAGAATAATGCCGAGAAAGCCACTGCCTGCATCTCCCATGAAAATCCGGGCCGGCGGGAAATTCCAAAACAAAAACCCTGATACAGCCATGGACAACACTAGTGGCAACCAAATCAGTTGTTCAAAACCCATGACCCAATACAGCAGGATTGCGCCAAGACAGGCGCAAATCGCTTCGACGCTCGCAATTCCATCAATACCGTCCATGAAATTGTATAAGTTGAGCATCCATACCAAATATACGGCTCCCACGACATAACCGACCCACTCACTGCCAACGAGCATGCCAAAGATATGAAGCGGCGGTAGGCCACCCAGCCAGAACAATGCCCAGGCAGCGGCGGCAAAATGCCCGGTCAGGCGGCAGCGTACGGAAACCGGCTTGTGGTCATCAAAAAAACCGACAATGGCCACCAGGATACCGGCTCCCCCTATGCCCAGGAACTCCGCAGTCGATATCACCTGCCCATAGGCCAAACCAGGCAAAGCCAAGAGGAAGGCAAGCACAATGGCAACGCCGCCCCCCCTGGGAGTTGGAATGATGTGTGAGCTTCTGGCACCAGGCACATCAATGAGCGATCGCGAGACAGCATAGCGGCGCATTATCCCCGTAAACATGAATGAGGCCACTGCAACGACGAGAGTAAGACACCAGAACATTATCTGTTTCCGTATAAACATAGAGAAAGTGCTACGATCGCTTGTTGCCAAGCCAACTCATCAACAGTTGAGAGACACTTTAATATCACCGTTAGTTCACCCTACTACCCTGCAGAAGGTGTTGCGCGGTGAAATAAAAAACCACCACAGAGATATCTGCCCACGAAGCATTCCAGAAGTTCGCCTTTCATCAAGCGTTTCGAGAAAATTCGTATTGAACGCAATAGATTTCACGGCATTGACCCAATAGCGGCCATATGCCTGCACTTGCGTTACTCCCAGGTTCAGATGAGACGCAGGGGGGATTCGCCTCATCCAACAGTTGACCCGCGTTGTATGGGCTCAGCAGGCGACGTAGCCACAAGAATACGCCGATGCTGAGCAGATCGCTCAAGAAACGGCCTGGCCAACGATCTCCTATACGTTCTTTTACAGATCAAATGTCTTGTGCCTCAATCATGACTTCGGCCAATACCTGACAGGTCTTGTCGATCTCGTGGGGTGTAAGCGTCGGATGCACCATAAACATCAAACTCGTCTCTCCCAACTGCCTTGCAATCGGCAGGCGCTCCGAAGGGCGCCATGGCGTACCATCGAAAGCCTTTTCCAGATAGACCTCCGAACAAGAACCCGAGAAACAAGGAACGCCACGCGCAACAATCTCGTTAAGGATACGGTCACGCGACCAATCGGGCTTGAGCAATTGAGGCTCGACAAATACGTAGCATTTATAGGCAGCATGCACGTATGCCTGCGTGATACCTGGAACTCTCAACCCCCTCAACTGCTCAGCCGCAGACCAGATTCTATGGGCATTGCTCAAGCGAGCTTCATGCCAGCCCGGCATCCGCCGCAATTGAATACGGCCCAGTACGCCTTGGGCTTCCAACATGCGCCAGTTTGTCCCGAAACTGTCGTGCACCCAACGAAAACCGGGGGCGTGCTGACGTTCATAGACTGCCTCCCAGCTTTTGCCATGATCTTTATAGGCCCACATATCCAACCACAAATCGCGGTCATTGGTCGTTATCATTCCACCCTCGCCCCCGGTGGTCATGATCTTGTCCTGACAAAAAGACCATGCGCCGATATGACCAATGGAACCGACCGAGCGGCCCTTGTACTGCGCACCATGGGCCTGAGCACAATCTTCAATTACCTTGAGATCATACTCCTGCGCCAGAGCCATGATTGGATCCATATCACAGGCCAATCCTGCAAGGTGGACACAGACAATCGCTCGGGTGCGCGGCGTCAATACCGCGGCGATCGTCTGAACTGTAATGTTCTGCGAGTCGGGATCAACGTCTGCAAACACGGGGACAGCGCCGGCATTGATAATGCTGGACACCGAGGCAAGGAACGTCCGAGGGGTCACGATGACCTCATCCCCCGCGCCGATCCTCAATGCCTTGAAAGCCAAATCCAGAGCAACGGTTCCGTTCGCCAGCGCGACGGCGTGTTGGGTGCCGCTCCAGGCTGCAAACTCTTTCTCGAATTCGCGACACTCTTGCCCGGTCCAATAATTGACTTTGTTGGACAAAATGACGTCGCGTACCGCGTCAGCCTCTTCTTCGGAAAAAGAAGGCCAGGGAGAAAAAGGGGAGTTCAACACAGTCCAGACCCTACCAATTTAAAAATCTTATAAAAAATAAATGTTTGCAGCGATATCTCTGCTTGCCGGCAGCTCACCCGCGAACATGCTACAGATACAGCTAATCGCCACGGCTCCTGCGACGAGACTGGCTTCAGTGATGAAGTCAATCGCTTCAGTGAATACGCCCGATGATAACGCTCGCCTCAACTGTTATTCCCGGTAAATTTAGACATCGTGGCCTCCCCATCCGCGCTGATGCCCTCTTTGACGACCACTTTCTTGATTGTCATGAAAATAATCTTCAGGTCCAGACGAAAGGAACGGTTATCGACATACCAGACGTCCAGCTTGAATTTCTCATCCCAACTGAGTGCATTTCGACCATTCACCTGCGCCCAGCCTGTCACTCCGGGGCGAGTATGATGGCGACGGTTTTGTTCTGCGCTATAAAGTGGGAGATACTCCATCAGTAACGGCCGAGGCCCTACCAGACTCATATCCCCCTTAAGCACATTCCATAGCTCCGGAAGCTCATCCAGACTGCTCGCTCGAAGGAAACTACCGAACGCAGTCATTCGCTCCGAGTCAGCCAAAGGATTACCCTCACCATCGAGCGCGTCACGCATCGTTCGAAATTTGATCATCTCAAAAGGCCTGCCGGCCAGTCCTGGGCGGAGTTGTCTGAACAGGACCGGTGAGCCAAGTTTTTTCCGAATGTTCCAAGCGACTACGGCAATGACCGGAGCGAGGAGAATGAGGGCGCACAAAGAAGCTATGATATCGAAGAACCGTTTAAACATTTGCTGACCTGAATGTTGACTATAAAGCGTGTGAACTCATTGCCGCCATGGGACCTGCGCTCAAGGCGACTGCCGGGATCAAGGCCTGCGCGTTAATGAACTACTGACGACTGTAGACGGCGACACCGCAAGCTAAAGACACAGTGCCCCCGAAAGACAACATCATCCCGCAGAAAAAGTCCAGCTCATGGGGCCCGCAATGAAAAAATAAGAGCCGGTCATAAAATTTCATTTTTACCAACGACCTCAAACAGAGCGCTTGCCAAGTACGGACGTAGTTATACCACCCCCCGGTATCGCTCAGACAGAAGATCTGAAATTGATCTCAGAAAAGAGACGAAACCTTGACAATCATACTTTTGCCAACCAAGCAATGAATGGGGTTCCCTAACATACTTATTATGTTCGTAAATATGCAATCAACTCGTTTTACTTGCCAGAAACGCTCTATCCAGTATCATTCTCCCCTCTGCGGATCAGTCTGTTTTAACAGCACGTCCATCCAAGTACGCCGCGGCCTGGGCCTGCATTGGAGGGGGCAGGTAACTGAGAAAACGATTTTTCGGTGCACCACAGACCAAGACACGCTTCTCGATCCAGACCATTGCCCTATGGAGCCGGAACGTTGAGAAAATTCCGTACACGGTACAGGGAGTTCGAATTGAATAGTTTGCTAAAGAAATCCCTCGCACTGTACTCAGCCAATGGCCTAAACTTTTTCCTTAATATCCTGATCATTCCGATCCTTGTTCATTTTATTGGCTTTCAAGGCTACGGTTTTTATTCGGTTTACATCATTCTCTCCAGCACACTGCTGTTTCTAGATTCGGCACTCTCTAAATCCGCTGTTGCCGCTATCTATTCTGGCGGGCAAGATCAACGTGCCCAGTTCATCAGCGCTTGCAGAGTCGGCTATATTGCGACAGGTGTCCTACTATTGCTGGCAACTCCTCTGATAGCCGAAGGCACCTCCATCCTGTTTCCGCTGCAGACCGGCCACCTCAACTTGGCGTACTGGATTGGTGTCGCGGCGGTCGCTGAATACGTACTTGCCCTGCCTGGCCAGTACTTCCAAATGCTGAATGTGTTGCAGGCCCGGCATTTTGCTTACGCACAATACCAACTGTGCATCCAACTGAGTCGTTTTGTCACAGTTGCAGCTGTCGCTGCAACCACCCAACAGATCGAATGGGTGCTTGCAGCCGTTGTATTGAGGAAAATTCCTGACTACTTGATCCTGTGGCTGTTCTGGCGCAATCAAATGTCGGAGCGGCGCACGCCAGTCAAATGGCCACTTGTGGCTATGCTTTATCGTCACGCGGCACCCATTATCGGAGTAGCACTTCTGCAGGTGCTCGCGACCGAATTCATTTCTATCTATATCAGCCATGCCTATGGAGCCGAGACGCTGGGCAAGTACAGGTCCGTTTACGATGTGCTGAACAAGATCTGGTTCGTTGCCACACTCTATCCCGTATTGGTATACCCGAAAATTTGCCAATGGCTGGCCGATAAAGAACAAAAAGCATGGCTCAGCAAAAATATTTCCAGTCTGAACCTGACAAGCGCACTGATTTACGGCGCCCTCACAACCGCAGGACTTGCACTTTACCCACTGCTGAGCCAGTGGTTACCGGCCTTGAATGCGGCAGCACCGTTTGCTGCCGGGCTGCTTGCCGGAATTTGTATGTCCGGGCATGTCCGGCTCGGTTATGAGTTTCTGCAAGCACAGAAGGATGCAGGCACGGCATTACTCATTAACCTGGCCTCACTGGGCGCTGGGGCCGCTACATTGCTCGCGCTTGAAACAAATAACGCAAGAGAAATAGGGTGGGCCTGGTTCATATCTCAACTGCTAGCCGTATTTTTTGTCGACATTCGCAACGGGATACTATTGTCTTCCCCACTTCGAAAGTCACTTATCGGATTATTACCATGGCTAGGAGTAGTCACAGCAGTTTTAATCACCACCTCCACCGATAGACTGGCAGGCGTAGCCACCTCACTGCTCCTGCTGGCTATTTTCATGAGCAGCCTCGCTTTGTTGGCAAGGCGCTTGCGTGACCCGAGGTAGGAAATGCTCAAGTTGAATCTCATATCCGTCGGCGCAGCACTTATAGTCTTTGCCTCTGTGGCTACGGCGCTGCGTTTCGCAAACCTACCCTTTGGCGTTGGCGAGGTTGCCGTCGCGCTATTATTTTTGTGGTCGCTGCGCTACAAACAGGCACTGCAGTATCTCAAGCACCCAATCATGCTCTTCTGGATTGGTTTCATACTGATCGCTGGGTTAGCGGCAGGGGTCAGCCCCCTTAAGGGCGGCAGCTCTATCCATACTGCCATAGCGTATGTTTATGCGGCTTGCTGCTCACTCGTTGCGCTGGCATGTATCGGACAAGCTTCGCAGTCGGACCTTAACCGGTTCATTAAGGCCCTGATCATAGTACCGATCGCACTACTCGCTTTTCCGTTCTTTTGTTTTGTAACCCAAGCTAGCGGCCTCGCAGAAACCCTAGGGATCGTCTCCTACTCCGTGCCACGTCTTTCCGGATGGTCCATAAACCCCAATCAGCTCGCCATGTTTCTGCTGCCGCTTCCGATCTGGCTCATGGCGATCAACCGTGAGAGTGACTGGAGAGGCGCACGCCTGCTTGGCAACTTTCTGCTTCTGTGGGTCCTTTTTCTCTTTGGAATAAGCGTACGCAGTGACGCACTGTTAATCTCCTGGTGCGTGGGTTTGCTTAGCCTCACACTCATCGCTTATTTCTGGCAGAAACCCTTCAAGTGGAAGATGTCGGCAGCGCTGGTTGCGGCTTTTTTCCTGGCATTCGGTACCGTCAAATTCATGGCCGACGGACCCGGCAGGGAGTACTTGTCCGGCACCGCGAAGTCGGACTCCGTATTGGGTGTCGGCTTTGATAAAAACAAGGGCGGTGTACGCAAGACATTGCGCGACAATGCCACTGTAGCCTGGCTCGAATCCCCGATTATAGGGAACGGCCCAGGCGCCTATTCCTATCTGGATGACCCGGAAGTCAAGCAAGAAGCACATAACCTGGCTCTCGATATACTGACCCAGGCCGGACTGGTGGGTGCGCTGCTGTTCGGCGCGCTATACCTGTGGCTGATCATCAGGGCTTATCAAGCCAGGGACCCTTACTCGCTCGTCATACTGATTGTTTTAATGATTTTTTCGGGAGCCCACTTCATGCTCCGACAACCGACATTCAGCCTCTACATGATCATTTGCGCGATGGCCGTCAGGAACGGCTGTTTCACGACGCTGCGCGAGAAAAATCAACCCATTTGATTACAACGAGATTGCTCCATGTGCGGTATCGCCGGGTTCTGGCACCCTAATAGCCAAGGCAGGTATGACGGCTCATCAGCCCTGACCCGTATGACCAACGCTATTCTTCACCGTGGCCCCGATGATGCGGGGGCTTGGGACAATAACGCAGGTTTGTTCCTGGGACATCGCCGCCTTGCGATTGTAGACCTCACATCGGCCGGGCATCAGCCAATGGAGTCGCCACAAGGGCGCTACATTATTATTTTCAACGGTGAGATCTACAACTTCGAGGCATTGCGTCGGGAAATTGATGCCGCACGCTCGACTCCTGTGCCTTGGCGTGGCCACTCAGACACCGAGGTCATATTGGCGGCATTCGAGCAGTGGGGCATTCAGGCCTCCCTGCGCAAACTGGTTGGCATGTTCGCGATAGTGGTATGGGACCAGACCCAAGACACCCTCACACTGGCGCGCGATCGAATCGGTGAAAAACCTCTCTATTACGGGCTGAGCCAAGGCGCGCTGCTCTTCGGCTCAGAGTTGCAGGCGCTTGAAGCGCATCCAAATTTTGGCGCAGTTGTTTCACGCAACAGCCTTGCGCTACTCCTTAAATATGCATATGTGCCTGCACCACACTCCATTTACGAAGGCATTTTCAAACTGCCCGCCGGGACTTATCTGGAGCTCAAGTCAATCGACCTTGAAAATGGCAGCGCCGGCACACCACAAGCCTATTGGGAACTCCCGAGCGCACAAACCGACGGCCATTTCTCTCTTTCCGATACAGAAGCAGTTGACCAACTTCAAGAATTGATGGGTGCAACAATACGTGACCAGATGGTTGCCGATGTCCCACTGGGGGCGTTCTTGTCTGGCGGCATCGACTCGACCCTGATTGTCAGCCTGATGCAGTCGCTGTCCTCCCAGCAGGTCAAGACCTACACGATCGGTTTCGATAACCCGGGCTACAACGAGGCTGAGCACGCGAAAGCAGTCGCTCGCCACTTGGGCACCGACCACACTGAACTCTACGTGTCCGGAGCGGATGCACTGGCAGTTATATCAAAGCTGCCGGAGATCTACAGCGAACCTTTTGCCGATTCGTCACAGATTCCGACTTACCTGGTTTCTCAATTGGCACGCAACCATGTCACGGTCAGCCTGTCCGGCGATGCGGGCGACGAATTGTTCGGGGGATACAATCGCTACCAATATTTACCTGGCGTATGGAACAAACTGGGCCGCGTACCGGGCCCCGCACGCAGGCTGGCAGCCCGAATGATAGAGTCCACTTCTCCGGACCGCTGGAACTCCATTGCCACCACATTAAGCCCATTCACTCCGGCCCGCCTGCGTGTAAGGCTGCCCGGAGATAAACTTCACAAGCTTGCCAGCGTCATGCGGCATGACTCGCCCAGCCAAATGTATGACCGAGTCGTATCGCAATGGCAAAATGCATCTGAAGCAGTGATAGGTGCCTCCCAGCTTCCCAGCCCGGCGCCTGTGGGAGACAGCGATTTTGCATCCTGGATGATGCGTCAAGACACGATGACTTATCTGCCAGATGACATTCTTGCCAAGGTAGACCGGGCCGCGATGGCGGTAAGCCTAGAAACCCGCGTGCCTTTTCTGGATCACCGGATCGTCGAATTTGCTTCGGCGTTGCCAATGTCACTGAAAATCCGTAATGGCAGCACCAAATGGATATTGCGCCAGTTACTTTATCGCTATGTGCCGCGAGAAATGATTGAACGCCCGAAAATGGGCTTTGGTATTCCACTGCACGAATGGCTGCGAGGCCCGCTGCGTGAATGGGCTGACGCTTTGCTGGATCCGCAAAGACTGGCCAGTGAAGGCTATTTTGTACCTGGAATGATCCAAGCCGTGTGGGAAAAACACTTACAAGGCCAAGGAAACTACCAGCACCAGCTATGGCCGGTGCTCATGTTCCAGGCGTGGCTCGATCAAAAACGAGCTATCTGAAAACAGATTTCATTTATTAAAGGAAAACCCATGTATCCGAGAAAGGTATCAGTGGTCGGACTGGGCTATGTAGGCCTGCCTGTGGCCGTAGCGTTCGGCAAACACGGCCCGGTAATCGGTTTCGATATCAACGAAAGTCGACTGGAAGAGCTTCGCGCCGGAAATGATCGTACCAATGAAGTGAGCCACGACGAATTGGGTGAAGCGCAAATCGAATTCACCAGCAAGCCAGGTGTTCTAGCCCAAGCGGATTTCCATATCGTAGCCGTACCCACACCGATAGACGACGCTCACCAGCCGGACTTGACGCCGGTAGTGAAAGCTTCGGAAAGCGTAGGCAAAGCACTCAAGCAGGGCGACATCGTCGTCTATGAGTCTACCGTCTACCCAGGTGTGACCGAAGATATCTGCGTGCCAATTCTTGAGCGCATATCAGGCTTGAAGTGCGGTACCGATTTCACCGTGGGCTACAGCCCAGAACGAATCAATCCGGGCGATAAAGAGCACACATTCACCAAGATTAAAAAAGTGGTATCCGGGCAAGACGCTGCCACCCTTGAAATTGTCGCCGACGTATACGGCTCCGTAGTAACCGCCGGCGTTTACAAAGCAGCCTCTATCAAAGTGGCCGAAGCAGCCAAAGTGATCGAAAACACTCAGCGCGACCTTAATATTGCACTGATGAATGAGCTGGCATTGATTTTCGACCGCATGGGCATCGATACCCTCGATGTTCTGGAGGCCGCCGGAACCAAGTGGAACTTCCTGAAATTCAAACCAGGCCTGGTCGGCGGTCACTGCATCGGCGTTGACCCTTACTACCTGACGCATAAGGCTGAAAAACTTGGCTACATTCCCCAAGTGATTCTGGCAGGTCGTCGCATCAACGATAGTATGGGAGCTTTTATTGCACAACAGGCCATCAAGCAGATGATCCATGCTGGTCATCCAATTGCGGGCGCCGTTGTTACAATACTTGGCCTGACCTTTAAAGAAAACTGCCCTGATCTACGTAACTCTCGGGTCATCGACATCATTCGTGAGCTGGAAGAGTTCGACATCAAGGTACAAGTCTTCGATCCTCAGGCCGACTCAGTAGAAGCACTGCATGAATATGGCGTCACGCTGCTTCCCCTCAACGAACTCAAACCAGCCGCGGCCGTCGTAGTTGCTGTTGCGCATGACGCATATGCCAAGTGGTCGCCTGAAGACTATTTGAAGTTGATGCAAAGTGCGCCCGTCGTTATTGACGTGAAAGGCGTTTGCGACGGCCCTGCCCTAGAACGTGCTGGTGCACGCTTCTGGCGCCTGTAATGGAGAATGAAATGAATGCATACGAGACACTGCGCCAGGAGTTGGCATCTTCGCCACGCAGTTGGCTTATCACCGGTGTCGCGGGCTTCATCGGTTCAAACCTGCTGGAAACCCTCCTCAAACTGAATCAACGCGTCATCGGCCTGGACAACTTCGAAACGGGCCACCAACGTAACCTTGATTTGGTTCAAGGCGCGGTCTCCGACTCTGCATGGGCGAGATTCAAGTTTGTTGAAGGCGATATACGCAAGCTGGAAGACTGCAAGCGAGCCTTGGAGCACGGCGCTGACTTCGTCCTTCACCAAGCAGCATTAGGCAGCGTACCGCGCTCACTTGAAGATCCCATTCGAACCAATGGCACCAACATTGACGGCTTCCTGAACATGCTGGTAGCAAGCCGAGACGCCAAGGTAAAGCGCTTCGTATACGCAGCATCAAGCTCAACCTATGGCGACCACCCTGCCCTGCCCAAGGTCGAGGAGCACATTGGTCGTCCACTCTCCCCCTACGCTGTCACCAAGTACGTCAACGAGCTGTATGCGGATGTATTTGCACGCTGCTATGGGCTGCAAACCATAGGTCTACGGTACTTCAACGTATTTGGCCCAAGACAGGACCCTGACGGCGCATACGCAGCCGTCATTCCGAAATGGTTCGGAGCATTACTACGCGGTGAGTCTATTCACATCAATGGTGACGGCGAAACCAGCCGTGACTTTTGCTACATCGCCAATACCGTCCAGGCCAATTTGCTCGCGGCTACAACACAAAATACCGATGCCGTGAATCAGGTCTTCAACGTTGCCGTGGGCGACCGCACTACGCTGAATGACCTCTTCGCCCATATCCGGCAACTGGCTGGCGCAATCCACCCAGCAATCAACAGTGCGACACCTGTCTATGGTGATTTCAGGTTGGCCGATGTACGCCATTCCCAGGCAGACATCAGCAAAGCCCAAAACCTGTTGGGTTATGCGCCCACTCATCGTATTGCCGCTGGCCTACAGGACTCTGCTACCTATTACACGGCGCACGTAGGTAAGCATGTCTAAAATTGTGGTAATCGCCGGTTTTGCCGAATCACTGATCCGGTTTCGCGGTGATCTTCTGGTCGCGATGCGAGCGAACGGCCATGAAGTTGCCGCCATCGCACCGGAAGACGATGACTCCGTACGCAAACGACTCGCCGAAAAAGGGGTGGAGTACCACGTCGTACCGATGGCCCGTGCGGGACTGAATCCCTTTGCCGACCTGCGCTACTTGCTGCAACTCAGCCAATGCCTGCGCAAGATAAAGCCTGATGTGGTGCTAGCCTATACAATTAAACCAGTGGTTTACGGCCTGCCTGCCGCTCGCTTAGCAGGCATAAAGCGCCGTTATGCACTTATTACAGGTCTGGGATATGCATTCACCGATGCCGAAGCAAGCTTCAGTCGCAACCTCATCAAACGGGTCGCGTCTGGTCTGTATAAATTTGGGTTGAGCTTTGCGACAGGTTTGTTTTTCCAAAATCCGGATGATCAAAAACTGTTCAAGGACCGAGGACTATCCAGCGAAAACCTTCCGACTTTGGTTGTTAATGGTTCGGGCGTGGATACGGATAGCTTTCCGGTAGCACCACTGCCGGAGCAACCAAGTTTTCTGTTTGTAGGCCGAGTACTACGAGATAAAGGGGTGGTCGAGTACGCCGAAGCAGCACGGATGCTCAAACCCATCTATCCGCACGCTACTTTTCACTTGGTCGGGCCGATGGACTCAAATCCATCCGGTATAAGCGAAGAGATGGTTTCATCTTGGGAGAAAGAGGGCCTGATTCAATACCACGGCGCTGTCAGTGATGTGAAACCCCATATTGCCGCCTGCAGCGTGTTTGTACTGCCATCCTACCGTGAGGGGACACCACGTTCGGTATTGGAGGCCATGTCCTGTGCACGAGCGATTGTCACTACCGACGCGCCTGGATGCCGCGAAACTGTAATAGATGGTGAAAACGGCTATCTCGTTAAACCTCGCGACTCAGCCGATCTTGCCAAAGCCATGGGACGCTTGGCAGGCTCAAGGGAGTTGCGCGAACGAATGGGCAGAACGAGCCGTGAACTTGCGGAACAGAAGTATGATGTCCATCGTGTAAATTCAATAATGATTTCAGCAATGGAACTGCGCGGTTAGACAACGTCAATTCTAGAATCAGCCTTTGCAAGTAGGCGAACTACTTGCGAAGGCGCTTATTATTACGATGAACAATCATAAAGCCCCACAAAGGCCCTAACAGCAGCCCCAGCAAGAAGGCCGCCACAATATAAAATGATACGGGTATTGACGGCGCAGACCATCCTGTAAACGTTAAAGAAACAGACTGCTGATTCTCAAGCGAGAACAACAGGGTAACCACCAGCACTGCCAAAACGGCCAGAAGCAGAGATAACTTCTTAATTAAATGCAAAAGATTACTCCTCATCCAGCTCGATTAAATCGGTTCCTCATCCTCATTGACGCGATCCCGCAGCTCCTTGCCAGGCTTGAAGTGAGGCACAAATTTGCCATCAAGGCTAACGGACTGACCTGTCTTAGGATTACGCCCCACACGCGGCGCCCGATAATGCAGCGAAAAGCTGCCAAACCCGCGAATCTCAATCCGATCCCCAGTAGCCAAACACTGAGACATTTGTTCAAGCATGGTCTTGATAGCCAGCTCTACATCCTTGGATGAAAGCAGCCCTTGATGGGTGACAATTCGTTCGATCAACTCCGACTTCGTCATATTTTTCCCTTCTTTTTCAAGCAGCTAGGAAAAGCGCTTTGAAGGTTTTAGCATGACCTGCAGATTTTGAACAGCCCAAGAACCCACTAATCTTGCACAAGCCCGCCTTCAAGCCCCACGCTCCCTGAACAGTTGAATCAAAACTTCTTCAAAGATACTTGTCGGCCTTCTGCCTTGACCTGATTTTTTTTGCCGGAACCCCATAGGCAACCACAAAAGGATCAATGTCGCTCAAAACCATCGAGCTCCCGCCGATCACGGCATGCTCACCAACAGTGACCCCGTGACGCAAAGTCGCACCGATGCCAATAGCTGAGTGGCTCCCTATTCGGCAGTTCCCCCCTGTTGTCACGGCTGGAGCCAAGCTGGAAAAATCCTCCATCACCGAGTCGTGATCCAGTGAAGCCTGGGTGTTAACAATACAAAACCGACCCACCTCACAGCAGGGATTCACCACCGCACCAGCCATAACGACAGTTCCAGCCCCAATGGTCACGCCCTTACCAATACTGGCGCCTGGATGAATAGCACAAACAAAGGGTAACTTCGGGCATAACGCCGAGAGAGTTTTATATACCCTCTCACGCACGCTGTTATCCCCAATAGCAATAATTGCTCCCTCAACGGAGTGCTCAACCAGAAGCCTTGGAAGGTCTGATTCGCACCCGATAACAGGGTAACCAAGGCTCTCCTCACCCACCTCCCTGAAAGAATCAATCAACCCCACTACCAAGTACAGAGCCTGCTTTTCAACTATGTCCAAAATGACCTTGGCATGGCCAGAAGAACCTATTATCACAATCTTTTGCATACTAGCTCACCCAAGATTCAATACTGCTACCAGGCACACCTTATCACTAAGTCTGGCGCTCCCGAGAGCAATTAGCACTCCTTTCCACTCTCCAATTACCGTCATTGACCAACCATTAAAATCCCACTCAATTACAAATAACCAACATCGTCCTAGTCACCGCACCCGCCGGATTCCAACCAAACAGGTAGTCACCACCCTCCTCCTTGGCATCACTGGACTTTGTCACCACCTTGTAGCCTTGCATCCTGCACTCACGAGCCGCACGTTTCTCGCACTTATCCCAACTCGAACCTAACCCTGAGCAGTCTATTTCGACGCCACTGACGCCATGCCGTACGTGTGTTTTGGCGCTGGCAGCGCACCCTGCAAGTATCGTCAATGCGAGAATTAGAAAAAACCTGCTCATTCAAATCCTTACTAAATCAGCAACGCGGGAACAATCGCCCAAAGACCATAGCCAGTTCTGACAGCGCGATGTAAGCCTTGGTTCTTGCTTGTTGATTCAACGAATTTCAGACACAAAAAAGGGCGACCGAAGTCGCCCTTTTTACAGCTAAACAGAACTTAGTTCTGTTTAGCCATTGCTTCGCGCAGCAGGGAGGCCATGGTGGTCTCGCCTGTTGCAGCTTCCGGAGCTGATTTCAGGCTCTGGATGGCTTCTTTCTCTTCAACTTCGTCTTTCGACTTGATGGAGAGTTGGATCACACGGCTCTTGCGATCAACGCTGATGATCTTGGCTTCTACTTCCTGGCCTTCTTTCAGAACGTTGCGCGCATCTTCAACGCGGTCACGGCTGATTTCGGAGGCTTTCAGAGTCGCTTCGATATCGTCGGCCAGAACGATGATGGCACCTTTGGCGTCAACTTCTTTCACAGTGCCTTTAACGATTGCGCCTTTGTCGTTCTCTTGAACGTACTCGGAGAACGGATCGCTTTCCAGTTGCTTGATACCCAGGGAGATGCGCTCGCGCTCTGGGTCAACCGACAGGATAACGGTGTCCAGTTCGTCGCCCTTCTTGAAACGACGAACAGCTTCTTCGCCAACTTCGTTCCAGGAGATGTCGGACAGGTGAACCAGGCCGTCGATGCCGCCGTCCAGACCAATGAAGATACCGAAATCG
>Ga0065704_10070648_pt1 | contig 18427 bp, 15 predicted proteins | sample SwiRhicommuniRL2_FD_59091 | JGI IMG/M metagenome (GOLD analysis project Ga0065704, IMG submission 59091) | Switchgrass rhizosphere bacterial communities from Rose Lake, Michigan, USA - RL2 v2 (version 2) | ecosystem: Host-associated > Plants > Roots > Rhizosphere > Soil | place: East Lansing, MI
GCTGCACGCTTTGGCTTGGCCGCCGCAGCCGGAGAGCTGGCTACCGCTCTCGGCATCACCGGCTGGCCCGACGGCACCGCGACCACAGCAGCACGTGTGTGCCTGAGCGCCTGGCTGAATGAGCGTGGCGGCGCCGGAAACCTTGAAGGTGATGCGATCTTGGCCCGCCTGCGCCAGATCATCGAGCGCTTTGGTGAAAGCCGCTTTACGCGCTGGGAGACCGCCGCCGCGAAGATCGATGAGCACGGGCCCCGCACCATTGACCGCCTGGGCTTTCGCAAGACGCTGGAGCACGGCATGGGCGACACCATGCACACCACCCATACCTACTACGTGCTGCCCGAGGCGTGGCGATCCGAGATATTTCGGGGCATGAACATCAACGCCGTGAACAAGGAGCTGCTGCACCGGGGGGTATTGGAACCTGGTAGCGATGGCAAGGCATCGAGCTTGGTCCGGTTGCCCGGCCTAGGCCCGCAACGCTGCTACATCGTGAAGACGATTCCCGGAACGGATGAGAGCGAGGCTCGGGCTGCCTGACGGCCTCCCTACTGATCGAGGTAGCGCCGGCTGATTCCCGGCCTCGCCAGCCGCTCAACCCAACCCAATCGAATTACACAGAGACGAAACAATGAACGACATCCAAAAACTGAAAGACCGCCGTGAACGACTGACCTCCGAAGTGGAACACCTGCGAGCCGAACTCTTACACTATGAGACCGCTCTAGCCGCCCCCGAGTCTATCCAGCGAGGCCAGGAGCGGGACGTGCAGGATCAGTACGCCGACCGGAAAAGAAAATGTGATTCACTGGACTTTGAAATTGATCGGTTAAATCAAAAAATTGTTCGACGCGAAAACATCGCCAATCACGAAACCCTGATGGCGGGCTACCGCGACGCCATGGCGACGTGGAAAGCCGACGAGCACGAGCTCAACGAAAAGCGCCAGAGTGTCAGCACCCGCCTGAATGAAATCCGTCAGCAAGCCACAGACGAAATGGCGAAGGCACGTCAGGCCGAAACAGAAGCGGCGACTGCCTATGCCCAGGCTGTCGCTTGGGGCGATACCGAGGGCGAGAAGACCGCTAATGCTGACGCTCAAAAAGCCGCTAAAAATCTCGCGACGGTAGCCGAGCAAAACCGTCGTCAGCAGCTGATCATCGGCGCTCTCGAACAAGAGCTGGCTACCATCGATCAGCACATTTCTGAAGCGCAACAAGAACATCAGAAAATTGAGAACAAGGCGCTGCACCTCGCAAACGCGGTGCTCGAAGAGAAGTGGAATGAGGCCGCTCAAGCATTGCTTGATGTGGGCGGACAACTTTGCGCGGCGCGTCGGATGATCGACCGGGATCCTGTTGCGCTGCTCAAGCTCAACGTTCCAGAGCAAGGCGAAAATTTCAGCAGCTGGGACTGGAGTGACCTGTCGGAGCGCTCAGTGCGGTACAAGGTGCAAGACGTGCTGGCTTTGTAACGACCTGCCCCACCTGAAACAGCCCACGTGTGTGGGCTGTTTAAACAATGCCCAAGGATCAGCACTATGAACACTGCCACGCAGAACAGCCCCAGTCGTACCGAAACACTGAAGGCCAGGAAAACCCATCTGAGCAGCCTGCTCAAGCTCATGGGCTCTCGCTGGGGGAAAAGCACAGCAATACAAGGCCTCACCGCCAACGCGATCAAAGCAGAGCTGAGCCTCATCGATCAGCAATTGAAGCGCCGGAGTTAACGCACGTGGAAGCCTATCCGGCTTCCGCTGCCCGCTCTATAGGTAGTTGGCTGAGCCGACAGATTCAACTGTTCAGTCCCACCCCTTACATTGATTTGAAAAGGCAGCTATCGGCCCAGAAGCGGTCGGTCATCGAGCACCATACTCTCAATAAGGAAGCCTAGGATTGGGTGATTCGGCGATGCCAGTGGCGCGCCGGACGACACACCGTCGGCTCTCAGGCTGGTTGATGGCTCATAGTTCGATCACACGCCCTCTCAATTCCACCGTTTCGTGAAGAACCGGTCCACCGCCGTCAGTCTGACTCAGACTCGCACGGTTCGTGCCGCCCAGGCACATCCATCCGGTCCGACAAGGTTAGTCGCTTCCGCCAAGGAGCAGGCCGCTTCGGCGGCTGATAACGCTTGCAGAGCGACCTGCGACTTGAGCCATACAATTAGCGGTCTAAATCTCGAGCGACTTCATTACCATCTGCGTCGAAGACGACTCCGTCGATTTGGTCCATAAGAGACCCTCGCTCAATAAGAGTCTTGATAGCTCTGCTTACTCTAATTGGTTTTTCGCCAAGTTTTTCAGCAACAATCATATGCGCACCAGGTTTCCATGGTTGTGGAGGCAGCAGATCATGAACAGAAATTAAAAACTCTTCACTCTCCGTATAGTCGGGTGTGATGTTCTTTAGAGGGCGTTGTATTTCACGTCTCCCATCGGTCCATTCACCTTTGATACTCCAAGCTAATGCAGCAGCGTTAGCAATATTCGACATCACTGCGTCAGTCAGCTTTGTGGATTTTTGACGCCCCGTAGTTTGGCTAATTAAGCTCCAGCACTCATCCACAAACGAATCTGTAAGCTTGGAGAGATCCATCGATATTAAATCCCGGTGCAGAAAAGAGTAAGTCCCTATAGAGCGAGCTGCTGCAATGTACGCTAACACACCACGCCATGCTGATAAAATCCCGGAATAAGGTCCTCGCTTGGATCTTTGCGCTCTTATTATCGACAATTCAGAATTGCGAATTAAAGCTGCAACAACCGGCCATGCGTTCATAGGAAATGATTCAGCATATACGGATTGGTATGCTTCTGATGTCCGCAAATGCTTTTGTCTCAGTTTCGAGGACCTAACTGGATTTTTAAGAAGCAAGGCAGTAGACGCAGCCGCAATCGCTAAGGGAGAAAGTATGCGATTCTCAGGTTTACCTTCGTTTTTATAAAAATTGGTTCTGCGCTCGTAAAACCAATCATGCCGAACCAAAATCTCTTCAATGCTGCGTTGGATTTTTTCGGTCGCATGAAGTGCAGCTGGCTCAACAGAACTTTGGTTGTTTGTAGCACGGATAACTTGATCGCGAACCGTTTCATCCTGAGAAACAATAACCTTGACTAGAAGAGTTCTTGAGTCATTTTCTAACTTCGATGACGAAGTATAGTGCTTGTAAATGGACTCTGTAGTTTGCAGTCCATTAACAATCTGGATGTCTCGAAGCTTTAATGTCTTCCCTACAATCGACGCACTAGTTGCCAAAATTGTGACACCATTATTCAACCACCAAAAATTTGGCGACGAAATGTCATTGAGCGTATTATGAATGTCGGCGTTTACAAGATTGAAACCTAAATAAGCTCTTACGTTTGAGTCAAATAAATAGCGTCTTAGATTCCCTTTTTCATCTTGAACAAACGCACTATAGTCTTTCAGCTTGGTAAGGACCACGTAACCTTCCTGACCGGCCGTAAGGCACTCCTGCACTGGAAGATCCAGCGCAAAGCTGCGAACTTGTCGGTAACGCTCGACTAGTTCGGCGGATCCCAGAGCGGTAAAACTTGATGTTGATGCACTAAAATAGGAGTTTAGTAAGCTTGTTAATTGGTTTGCTCGAGCTTTTATGCTTTCCCCAAGTAGCTCTACATTCCCCCTTGACGCATAAATTACATCAAATACTATGGTAGGCCTAAAAAGTGAAAGATTCTTAAATGCCGTTAAAAACAATTCACGACACTGCTTGATCTTACTAGAGTACTTTCCAGACAGCGCAGAATTTGTAAGTGATAGGTCAAAAATGTCTTGTACTGTTGCAAGCAATGAGTCGAGAGGTCCTTGCTGGAATGTTTCATGGTGCTTGCAGGTTATAATAAAAACTTGTATCTCTACTCCGCTGCGAGGCCATGAGAAATCTGTTGGATCTGTCAGAAGTCGTCCGTTTATTAATATATAGAACCCATCTATACCCCCATCCAGCGAACCATCAGTCCATCCAAAGTCGGTCTCTTCCGAAGAAAGATCATAACTCTTCAATATTTGATCCAAAGCAAATCGTTCAAATATATCACCTATGTCCCCAGGTGTTTTTTCTTGCATCTGCTGCAAAAGCGCATCTATCAGTATGGTGTCATTCTTCGCCATTTGTGAACTCCTTGTTTTAGGGCAAATCAAGCATAAGATTCATTTTTTTGATCAGAATCGCTCAAACAAAGTCGATGCTTGGATATATCTGAGCAGGCCATTATAGCCCTTGAAAGGAGGTGACCTTTAACTCCAGGCAAGAAGAGTTCTGTCTCTATTTTCGAAGCGGCGCAGCTATATATTTTCGTTATCGTCCATGATTAATTTTAACTCGGCTAGCCTTCACCTCTTACCCTTAGACCGGCAAGCTTGTGGCATGAGTCAATATGCCACTGCGACAACTGTATTGCTAGCATATCGGTAGGTGAAATGATGGCATTGAGCGAAGAGCCTCATAGCGCCAGAGTACTGGCAACTAGCAGGACGCTGAGGGAAGCGGTGGCTCAGGAGGCCCGTGAGAACTGGCGTTTAGGAATCCACCGCACCGAGCCTGTTCACTGCCCAGCCTAGAGCGGTTTAAGACTCGGCTGGCAGCTACGCCCACATATCTGCCGCCCATCAGCGGTATGTATGGAGCGAAAGTAGGCATCTTGCCAACGTCTCCTTTCGGCCAGAAGCGGTCCTTCGAAGGTGTCAACGGAAGAAGGACCGATTCAAAGGGCTTAACTTAATATGCCCGAAGATTGCGATAGTCTTAGTTAAGATTGTCTAGTCAGCATTCATGATCGGTTAGCATTATCTGAACTCGACAACGGATCATATGTGCCTATGGTTATACCTGCCTCTCTCAATTTATCCAGCCATTCTGGAAATTTTTCAGCCCAAAAATCAATTATGCTCCAAGGGTGCCGTTTAATATATACCTCGCCCATCGAAGCGAGCAGCACAGTATCAAATCGCGTTATTTGACCTTGGCGATTACCCCAGACCACCCGACAAGTGGCATCATCATCATAACCCTTAAGGCAGTCATCTAGCTGCTTAATGGTCGTAAAACCTAAGCGCTTTAAGTAGTCCGCACTTAGCTCGTAACTTGTCTTATTTTGTCTGGCGTCGCCGCCAAGCCTTTTATGTAGATATGCTTTTAGTGCGTCGGGTGTAATTTCAATGCCATCAAGCTGCCCAGCCTCTACAGAAGTTCTCGCTTCTACCCGAAGGGTTTGATCTTCCTCCTGTAAAGCTTGAAACTCCCGATCAGCAATCTCAAGCATCCCAGCAAGTGCTATAAATCTTCGTCGGATAGCGGCAGGGATGACAGACGCACTTTTATATTGAATATCATGTTCCATCTCTGCCCAAGCATGCTGAAGGATTGTTCTAATTTGAATTTCAAACGTCAAATCTGTAAAGCGTTTGTATTCAGGCAAGCCAATCCTGCTGAGTGGGAGCTTTACTAAAAAATGCACACTCTGGTATCCAAATCTTCCTTCATCAATGAGCTCTTCGGCTTTGTCAGATTTTTCAAGCACAAAAAATTCTGATTCAATGCATTCGCAAACTTGTGCAACTACTCCAGGGAGGAAAGTAATTATACGAACAGCCGACAGGTCAGTGATTTGCTTTAATGGGGCGGAGTATTTCGGCTCTTGCGGATTGATTGGAGATGGTTTAGCAGCTTTATTGCCGAAGCTTTCAATCGTTTTAGCCCTCGCTTCAATGGAATGAATGGAAACTCCAGCAGCGCTCAGGGTGTCCTTGAGAACTCGTGTAATAGTCTCGGCGAGATCTTCGTAGAGACCTCTCACCTCCCGGTACAGTGACATTGCAGTATCTTTATGCTTATCGAAGTCGAACGTTTTTTCTTCCATGCTTATCCCATTAGATAATCGTTCCAGTTTTCCATGCTCTTGGCTTGGCTGTCACCGGTTGGCTTGATGTAAGTGAAGGACGTAGGACAAGACGTTACCCACTCAAGTCTAGAGGCTAGCGTATAGCCATCTCAGCACGCAACGCCTAAGCCCTTCGAATGTCAGCGGGTTGATGAGTGAATTGCTCCATTTTTTCGATGGTGGACTAAACTTTGTGCCAAACGCGCCCTTGATTAGGACGTCCGCTTCTGGCCGGTTTCTGCCTCTCGCCTAAGGCAACAATCGGCCAATAGCTGACTGTCAAATAATCAACGAAAACGACTCAAATAGATCTGTCACCCCTACTAAGAAGTCTCTAAAAAGCGCTTCAGCAGAATTAGACTCACCAGTATAAATACCAAGTAACATACGCGAGTTAGAACACCAAGCTTGGACTTAGCAGATTCGAAAGACATTGAAAGCTTAACGCGAGAGCCCTCAATTTTATCCTGAATCTCTTCTACACCGACAACTATGTCATCATACTTTTTGGTGGAACGATCGAATTCCTCTTTGAGCAAAAGAATGTAGCTAACGACGTTATTGTTAAGGGAAATTATCATCCAAGTCGAAATGATCAAACCCACAAGTATAACTAGGTAGTCCCACGGAGTAGTGGCCGGCTTTAAGATGGCGCCAGCCGCGACAATACCGCCTGGCACGGCAAATGCTTTTGTTTGCTGAGCCATGATGGCATCTTGGACCTTGCCCAAAAAGCTAACGCAATCACTTTCGATTTCAGTCAGTATTTTGTTAACTGAAAATTTACTAACGTATACTTTATAGCGTTCGTTGTACTTTTTGTAAAACCTTGGAACAGACTCCATTATCAATCTTAGGTTGCAGTCTTTTTCGTCCTTCAAAAGCTCCGTTAGCGTTTCGCGCATTACGTGACGGCGCTCCTCGCAATGAACATCCTCATCGGCCATCACCGCTGCATGCAGCTTTTGAGCGTCATTTAAATCCATCTCCCCCACGTCGATGGCCATCAGCTCATTGCATGTCATAATGTAGGAAATTTCCAGCTTCGTAAGAAGCGATTCTTTCGAACTGAAAAAAATGTATTTGTGGGATTGACTGTCGTCACCCTCGCTATGGCAAAGCGCTTTGAGCGTTTCTCTAAGTAAAAAATACAAATCTATCAGTCGCGAAACTGAGGCTTGCTGATCTTCGTCCATGCCGATGATGTATATGTGCTCTGGCTTACCGCTGCGCGTCCGTACTGCATGCCACATGTCCTCGGTGCTGGCAAAAAAAGGGACAAAATTAACGTCCCAAGCCGAAGGTGCAAAGAGAAAAAGATTAGTTCCAAACAACTCTAATTTTTCAGGGCTATGGCACCCATGTACTTTCAGAAAAGCAAAAACCTCCCCCATATCGAGCGATCGCGTGTCGAATATGAGTTGGTCGTCATCCACAGAAATGCGATCAAGCATCTTCGGAGCTCGAGGCCGGATCAACAGCGTTGATGCTTCTTAGCTGATTTGATACCTCTATGGGTAGCTTAACCTTCAGATACACGAAATCTTTATCGACGCTAAGGTCAGCATCACTCTCGCCGACGGCCACGGCATCCAGCTTGAAACGCCCATCAAATTCTCCAGATGGGAGCTTGAGATTGGTAAAGGCCATGCTTTTGGCAGTTACACCAGACGGTTGAAACTCTTCGCTCACCTTAAAGCGCTCAGAGTTTTCTGAGATAAATTTGACAAGTCCGCCTTGATGAGGCGAGCCTTCTTTCAGACACTTATTAATGACATGCTGGATTTCTGAAAGGTGGACGCGTTCTCCCGCTTTATTTTCAATATATTCAACGACGTGCTTGTGAATTTTGCGTCGTTCTGTCAGAGATAGGGTATTCGCTTCCTCTTGTAGGTATGCGCCCAATGCGTCTTTGAGGTTGTCGACGCAAACCTTTCCAGGGATTGAGTCTGAGCAACCCAATGCGACAGTGAAGAATTCGCTTTTTGAATTCCCTTTAATAAAATAGAGGTAAGAATCACCTGTATTTTTCGGAAATCCTTTTTTAAATTCTGTCAAGTCCATACAGGCAGCTTGGCGAAAGTCCTGCAAGTTCAGGCTTTCGGTATCTTTAGGGTTGAGGTTGTTGTCATTGTCGAAGTCATAACCAGCTTGCTTGCCCAGCATGACAATCAGGAGATGGTCCACCTGTCGGTGGTCTTGGTAGTGCGAAAATACCACGTAGCCTTCATTCAGTGAGCGGCGGGCCGGGTCGTTGGCCTCGTCACACAGGCGGTCCATTACCCCATTAACAAACGTGTCGAATTCAAGATCGCTGGCATACTTCGAAAAGTTAGCAGCAGCTGAAAGCATGTTCGGATCAACGTAGCCGTAAATTCTCCCGCTCTTGGAGAACTTCTTGCCGATGCGATTTACAAAGTCAACGCATACCGGGGAGTTGAGATCCCAGTTGTTTCCCTTGTTGCTATCGTAAAAAGTCAGACCACCAAGTGTTTTCTTGAAAAATTTCGCTGCACATGCGTTCAAAACAACTAGCGGCTTCACCTCAGGTTTTGATGCCTCTACTTCATGGAGAGGTTGAGGTGAAAATGACGTGCGATCATCCATGCTAGGTTCGTCCGTGTTAACTGAAAGATGCCAAACGCTTTGACGTCAGCGGCTAGCTTTTAACGATAGCACAGTGCTGGCACGAGGGCCCGGACCCGCGTAGTCGCGTCAGATCGTTTAAGGCGTGCGCTAGCATTTCTTGGAGCAGCAATTTCAGTTTTTTTACGCCACCATCGCCTTCAACAAGCCTACCGATGATTTCATCACCCGCTTTTGCACGCGAGAACATTCAGGCTCACCTCCGCGCTTACCAGTCAAGAATGGCAGCTATTGGGCGACAGCTGGCAATCGAAACATGTCTATCAAGGCGTAACACATAAAATTTGCGTAACACTCGAAACAGATTCGCAACCAGTGTGATGTAACGGATAAAAAGCTGCATAAAATCAGATGGTTATGGATATTCGTTACACTTGTAACCTCTGTAACACTGCTTTAACGGTTCCCCCATACCCCTAGCATGGGAATGCCGTCAGCGAGCGGACATCTTCATGACTCTTTGGGGTAGGTGATTGATCATCGCATCTGAAAAAGACAGAAATTGCTAGGGTCCCCGACGATATTGGGGAAACACGGGGTAGGAAACCCGCGTGATCGTGTTAGCGAAAAAGTGCACAGCTTAGTGAACAGGTGAACCTGGTGAACTGATGTTCACCTGTGCATTTGCCCTCTCGCTTGGTAGCTCGCCGGGGACCCTGGGCATTTCGAATGGGTACGGGGCAAAGAACCCGCAGCATCTTGTTAGCGACTGAGTTTTCTACGTCGGTTGACAGGTTGACACCATCCCCCAAGGTTGACCGGGTTCAACCGTTCGCTATCAGCAACACAATGGCTCACCTTTACCGTTGCGGTAACGATGCCCTTTTTTCGTCAGGATCCTTTCAATTTCAACGTTGAAATTTCAGTAAGGTGCAATCTCTGTCGCTACCAAGATCCCGCGGGTTTCCTACCCCGTGTGCAGCGAAATCTCCCAGGGTCCCCGGCGCAATTTTGCCCACCAGGTAAACAGGGCTACTGATATGCAATGCCACTGGCTCGATGTAGATTGGCTACATGGTCAACACGGGAGGGAGAACAGCATGGAAGACCCATCTCTGCTTGCGTCTGTGCTCAAACGAATGAATGAAAATCAGCTTGCCCTGGGAGCAGCTATCGAGGAGCTCTCAAACTGGGTTGAGCAACGAGGATCTACAGAGGTCGCGCAGAACATCAGGGGGGCACTGGAAACGCTGGATAGAAACTCAGGATTTCTCACCCTGGCCCTCGCCTCCCTGGCGGCAGAGGGACGGGCCAAGGAATAACTGTCTTGGCATCGGCCCTGCTTGATCGAGGTACGCCATGTCTGGTGGCGCTTTGACAGGCGGAGGGTACATGGGAAAACAGTAGCCAGAAAAAGGCAGCGTGTATGCCCACATGTATGCCTAACCGAACGTAACGACAATAAACCCTTTAGATACAGCAAGTTGAGCATCCAGTTCAAATGACTGTGTACCACCAAGTACTAAAAACGGCCTATCGAAAGATAGGCCGTTTTTTTATGCCTCGAGAAAAGTGCCTGTCCTCTCAGGATTTGGTTGCCCCCCTGTGGCGAGAGGCCTTGTTGATTTGCGCCACACGCCTCGCATCGCTACAGTCGATCTCCATACCCCTGGCCCACGGATGGAGCGACACGTGCTTATAGATCTGAAACCAAACCTTCATCGTCTTTCAGCCGTTTCGTTGCTGGCTGTCGCGCTAACGCTTAGCGCCTGCAAGGCCCCGCCCTCCTCCTCCGCCACACCGGCATTGCCCGCTCCGCCGGAAATCACCTCAGGCTACCGCACCGATGTGCAGACCCGTTACGCCGACAAGCACATGGCGGCCGCGGCCAACCCGTTGGCGGCCGAGGCCGGGCGGGAGATGTTGCGACGTGGCGGCTCGGCCATCGACGCGGCGATTGCGATGCAAGCGGTACTGACGCTGGTGGAGCCGCAATCTTCAGGCATCGGCGGCGGCGCGTTCATTGTGCTGTGGGATGGCGAGGCCGTGCGCACCTACGACGGTCGCGAAACGGCACCGGCTGGCGCCACCGAAAGACTTTTCCTGCAAGCCGACGGCAAACCCATGCCGTTTACCGCCGCTCAGATCGGCGGCCGCTCCGTGGGTACGCCGGGGGTGCTGCGCGCCCTGGAACTGGCCCATCGCAAACACGGGCGCCTGAAATGGGCGACACTGTTCGAGCCGGCCATCGCGCTGGCAGAGCAGGGTTTTGCAATCTCGCCCAGGCTGCATTCGTTGATCGCGACCGATCCGTCCCTGCCGGGCTCGCCGGATATGGCCGCCTACTTCCTGAACGCCGATGGCAGCCCGAAAGCCGCCGGTACGACACTGAAGAATCCAGCCTTGGCCGGCGTGCTCAAGCGCATCGCCAAAGAAGGCCCGGATGCGTTGTACAAAGGGCCGGTGGCCGAGGAGATGGTCGCCAAGGTGCGAGGTCACGCCAATCCCGGCAGCCTTTCGCTCAATGACCTCCAGGGCTACGCCGCCCGAGAGCGCGCGCCGTTGTGCTCCGACTACAAGCGCTGGCAAGTGTGCGGCATGGCCCCCCCTTCTTCTGGCGGGATCGCCTTGGCGCAGATCCTCGGGACATTGCAGGCCCTGGAACAACGCGACAGCCACAATGCCCTCGCGCCGTTGAAACCACTCAAGACCGAAAAACCCGCCGGCCTCGAGCCCGCGCCCGAGGCGGCGCACTTGATCGCTGAAGCGGAACGCCTGGCCTACGCTGACCGCGCCCAGTACGTCGCCGACTCGGATTTTGTTCCCGTGCCGGTCAAAGGCCTGGTCGACCCGGGCTATCTGGCCAGCCGCGCAGGCCTGATCGGCGCACGCAGCATGGGCGTCGCCAAGCCCGGGACACCGCCGGGCATTCAAGTGGCCTATGCGCCGGACCGTTCGCCACTGCGCATTTCCACCTCGCAAGTGGTGGCGGTGGATGACCAGGGCGGTGCAGTGTCCATGACCACCACGGTGGAATCGGCGTTTGGCTCGCACTTGATGGTCCAGGGTTTCATGCTCAACAACCAGATGACTGACTTCTCGTTCATCCCTGAAGAAAACGGGCAAAAAGTCGCCAACCGCGTCGAACCCGGCAAACGCCCGCGCTCGTCCATGGCGCCGACGCTGATCTTCGATCGTCAAAGTGGTGAGCTGCTGGCCGCTGTTGGTTCACCGGGCGGCTCGCAAATTATCGAATACGTCGCCAAGTCAGTGATTGGCCTGCTCGACTGGAACCTGGACCCGCAAACCGCCATCAACTTCCCCAACTTCGGCAGCCGCAACGGCCCCACCGAACTGGAAAAGGGGCAGTTCAGCCCGACGCTGATCCAGGCGCTGAAAGACAAAGGCCATGCGGTAAGCGAGATCGACATGAACAGCGGCACCCAGGCGATCGTCCGGGTGCGTGATGCACAAGGGAAAACGTCGCTGGCCGGCGGCGCGGACCCGCGGCGCGAAGGTGCCGCGCTGGGGGATTGAGCGCTCGCCGATCAGGTTGAGTCAGCGTGCAAGGATGTTGAATGTGTGGCCGCCATCGCGAGCAAGCTCGCTCCCACAGGAGGTGGCGGCGAACACAATATCAAGGCTATTCAGGGAGAACTGTGGGAGCGAGCCTGCTCGCGATGGTGGCGGCTCGCTCAGCAGTTTTCCTCAGGTCGATAGCTGGTTGGCAAACTGGCTCACCGCATCGACCACCTTCTTCGCCCCGTCCTGGATCTCGACGATCACCGTGCCCGCCTCGGCGGCCAGGGCCAGGCCGTGCTCGGCCTGGTGCTGACCGTCGGTCATCAGGGCCACGGCATTGCGGGCCATGTCCTGGTTCTGGCGGACCACGCCAACGATTTCATCGGTCGCCTGGCTGGTGCGCGATGCCAGTTGTCGCACTTCATCGGCCACCACCGCAAAACCGCGACCTTGCTCGCCGGCCCGGGCCGCTTCGATCGCGGCGTTGAGCGCCAGCAGGTTGGTTTGTTCGGCGATGCCGCTGATGGTCTTGACGATGGTACCAATCACCAGGGATTGCTCGTTCAACGCCTCGATGCCTTCACCAGCGGTTTGCATGTGCCGGGCCAGGTCGCGCATCACCTCCACGGCCTGGGTCACCACCGTCGTGCCGCGCTGGGCGGTGTTGTCGGTCTGCAGCGAGGTGCTGTAGGCGATGCTGGCCGCATCAGCGACGGCTTTTTCCTGGTTGACCTGGTCGGTGATGTTGGTGGCGAACTTGACCACTTTGTACAGTCGATCGTTGGCATCGACCACCGGGTTGTAGGAGGCTTCCAGCCAGACCTCACGACCGTTGCTGTCGAGACGCTTGAAGCGGCCGGCCACGAATTCACCGCTGTTCAGGCGTTTCCAGAACTGCTGGTAGGCCGCACTGTTGTATTCCTCGGGTTCACAAAACGTGCGGTGATGCTTGCCCTTGATCTGCGCAAGGCTGTAACCCATGGCATTGAGGAAACGATCATTGGCCGTCAGCACGTGACCACCCAAATCGAATTCGATCACCGCCGTTGAACGCACCAACGCACCGATGAGGTTTTCATGCTCGCGAGAGGCCTCGATGGTGCGGGTCAGGTCATTGGAATACATCGAAAAATAGCGGATCCGCCCGTCTGCACCCCGTACAGGCTGGAGGATCGAACGCAGCCAGGCTTCCTGGCCATTGCCTCGCAGCAAGCGCACGGCACCGGAAAAGTGCTCGCCACGGGTCAGCGCCGACTTGAAACGAACCTGGAACTCATTGGATTTCAAATACGCAGGGACCAGTTCATCCACTGGCCGGCCGATCAAGTCCTGGCTCTTGTAGCGCATCTCGTCGAGGAAATTCTGATTGACCGATTGAATCCGTCCATCGGCATCCAGGGTGAGGCCAAGCATTTCGCGATCCAGGCTTTCCTTGACTTGCGCAAGGCTGGACAGTTCTTGGCGAAGAGCCAGCAGCTCCTGCTTCAGGCGGTTGTTGAACATGGGTAGCTCCGACAGCAGGAGAATTAAATGCTGTTCCCTAGCCATCGGCCCGGCGATTTTTTTCTAAAGAGCACCACGAGCCCCTGGTGAAAATATTCCAGGACGCCCTCGAACCCGATAAGCCTCCCATGGTCACTGGATTGTTCTACTGTTGCGCCTGACCTTTGAAGCCTTTGCCATCAATACCCATAACCATAAAAACGAGGTAATTGCCGTGACCACCGACATCGAAGACAGCCGTTCCGCCCGCTTCGCCTTGCGCTGTTCCAGTTTCGCCGAGCGCTGGTTCCCCGACTCCTGGGTCTTCGCCGCGCTGGCGGTGCTGGTGGTCGCCGTGGCGACACAATTCATCGGCGCCACGCCCACGGCGGCAGCCATGGCGTTCGGCGACGGCTTCTGGAGCCTGATCCCGTTCACCATGCAAATGGCCTTCGTGGTGATCGGCGGATACGTGGTCGCCAGCTCGCCACCGGCCGTCAAATTGATTGACCGCCTGGCACGGATTCCGACCAACGGCCGCTCCGCTGTGGCGTGGGTGGCGCTGATCTCCATGGTCGCGTCGTTGCTCAACTGGGGCCTGTCGTTGGTGTTTGGCGGTTTGCTGGTGCGCGCCCTTGCCCGGCGCACCGACTTGAAAATGGACTATCGCGCCGCCGGGGCCGCTGCTTACCTGGGCCTGGGCGCAGTGTGGGCCCTGGGCTTGTCTTCGTCGGCAGCGCAATTGCAGGCCAACCCGGCCAGCCTGCCGCCCTCGATCCTGTCCATTACCGGCGTCATTCCCTTTACCCAGACCATTTTTCTCTGGCAGTCCGGGGTCATGTTGCTGGCGCTGATCGTGATTTCCCTGATCGTCGCCTACGCCACCGCCCCTGGGCCGAACAGCGCCCGTGACGCCGCCGCTTGTGGTATCGACCCCAGTTTCAGCATGCCGGCGTTGCAGCCGCGTACCCGCCCAGGAGAATGGCTGGAGCACAGTCCGCTGCTGATCATCGCCCTGGTGCTGTTGGCGGCCGGCTGGCTGTTCCACGAGTTCTCGACCAAGCCTGCGATCAGTGCCATTTCCGGGCTCAACACTTATAACTTCCTGTTCATCATGCTGGGCGCCTTGCTGCACTGGCGGCCGCGCAGTTTTCTCGACGCCGTGGCTCGCGCGGTGCCGACCACCACCGGCGTGTTGATCCAGTTTCCGTTGTACGGCTCGATCGCCGCGCTGCTGACCACGGTCAAAGGCAGCGATGCCCAGACCCTGGCCCACCACATCTCGACCTTTTTCGTACAAATCGCCTCCCATGACACCTACGCCTTGTTGATGGGCGTCTATTCGGCGGTACTGGGCTTCTTCATTCCTTCTGGCGGCGGCAAGTGGATCATTGAAGCGCCCTACGTCATGCAGGTGGCCAACGACCTGAACTATCACCTGGGCTGGGCGGTGCAAATCTATAACGCCGCCGAAGCGCTGCCGAACCTTATCAACCCGTTCTACATGCTGCCGTTGCTCGGGGTCCTGGGGCTGAAGGCCAGGGACCTGATCGGTTTTTCCTTCGTGCAGCTGCTGGTGCATACGCCGTTGGTGCTGGCGCTGCTATGGGCGCTGGGGACAACATTGAGTTATTTGCCGCCAGTGATGCCATAAAGCCATAAAAAAGGGCCGATATTTCCATCGGCCCACTTCTTCTTCGGCCCGGTCTGTTTCAGTATGGATGCGCCCTGTTTCGAGGGGCCCACACGCTGAAAAGGATCTGAGCATGTCCAAAATCGCCGTACTTTCTTTTGCCGCCCTGGCCTTCAGTGCCGCCGCCCACGCCACCGACATTGACGTACAACTGGGTAGCACCGAACGCGTCACCCGTCTCTTTGCCTTCCCCAATAACTGCAACGTCATCTGCTTTCGCGACTGGACCCTGGAACAGACCGTCGAGCACTACCTGACTCAAAGCGTGCAGCGCGACGGCTACGGCACGGCCAAGGTCCACGTCAAAATCGATAACGACAAGGTCTATGCCAGCATCAGCGGCGTACCGAAGAGCTACGGCCAACCACTCAAGGCCCTGCTCGACGCCGGTGACCTGGCGTACAACGGTGCCTCGAAACTCAACAGCGACAAGAAATGGTCCTACAACTGGTATCTGTTCCTGCCGCTGGGCATGGCCCTGGAAAACCGCAAGAGTGTCGAGTTGCTGCACTTCCCGCCGGACTACTCCCTGACCCAGGCCCAGGACTACCTGGAGTCGGCCACCACCGACCGTTGGGCCACGCTGCTGACCGTCAACGGCATTGCGGTTGAACAGACGCCGGCCTACCAGACCATTATCGACATCGCGCCCATCGCGGCACCGTCCAATGCTGGCAGCACATTGGAAGGGCTCTACAGCTACTTCAACGATTACCAAACCACCATGGTCACACAGGTCACCCAAACCGCCAGCGGCGCCGCATTGCCGATGGTGGCCTTCGGAGCGCCCGTTCGGAACTGGATCAAGACCCAGTACGGCCAGACCGTGAATGTGCTCAGCTTGGCGACCATCACAACCGGCAGCGGGGTCAAGGTTCCGGTCCTGGGCTCCAACCACCCGAGCTATATCTGGTACGCCGCCGACAAGGACAGCTACGACGGTGACGAAGCCAAGGCCGATGCCGCCGGCCTGAAAGTCATGGGCCAGGACCTGAGTGCTTCATGCTGGCAGGCCGGCATGGGCAGCAAGCCAGGCACCGACCCGAGCACACTGCTGAACCAGTGCACGCAAACCTGGCAAGTCACGCAAAAGGAAAAGACCTGCGAATTGTTCTACACCTCCATTCGCAACTTGACGCCGGATGAAGCGGCGAAAAAATGCGAAACACCGGCGATCAAGTCGCAACTTCCACAACTGAAGGTGCCCATGCCACTGCCAGCCGAGGCGGTCTAAACCTTGAGGCGCCTTCCCGCGTAGGCTGGCGCTGACGCGGGGAAGCGCCTTTGGCACCTGTCAGAGTCGACAGTAGATGACGCCCCCGACTTGGGCGAAGCTATCAAGGTTTTTTTCAACGACCGCCGGCAGGATCGCCAGCGCCAGAAAGTCGAGTGTTTAGCACCGACAAGGACTGTCATGACCACGTTCATTACAGATCGCGCCTGTTCACAGCACCGGGATTGCATCTACCCGGAAAAACCACTCAGTACCCGCCTGGGCTACCCCTCGGTGCACGACTTCGAAGTGCGTCGCACGACCGACGGCCGCGGCAACGCCATCATCGCCCGAAAATCATTCGCCCCCATGGAGAGGATGTGCAGGGTTTCGGGGCTGCTGGTGAGCCGACGGCGCCTGCACACGCTGCAGATCCTGCCGGACGTCCACATGTATGACCCGCGCTTCGCCGGATTGCTGCTGCATTCCTGCAACCCGAATGTCTTCCTCGACATGAGCGAACTGTGGCTGTGGTCACTGGCCCACATCGATGAAGGTGACTGCCTGACGATGGACTACGCCAGTACCGAACAGAAACTGTATCGACAGTTCGCCTGCCGGTGCGGTTCACCCAACTGTCATGGCTGGATTACCGGCTATGACGAACCGCCCAATGAGCAGGGAATGAAGTTTCTACGGCACTGGCGCCGACAATGTCACCGCGACTGACGAACCGGACTCAAGGCGCGTCGACCGGACGCAGCCGATACTGTGGCGGCAACTGTTCGAAACCGCTGATCGTGGTGTCCAGGCTCTTCCAGCGTCCATCCTTGATGCCGTAGATGCAGCCATGGATCGACAGTTTCTGCCCGCGATGCCAGGCGTTCTGCACTATGCTGGTATGGCCGACGTTGGCCACCTGCTGGATCACGTTCAACTCGCACAGCCGGTCGACACGTTCCTCCTCGGTCGGCAATTGGCCCAACGCCTCGCGATGTTCGTAGTACAGGTCGCGAATCGAGCGCAGCCAGCCGTCGATCAGGCCCAGTTGCCGGTCCTGCATCGAGGCACGCACACCGCCACAGCCGTAATGGCCTGTGACCAGGATGTGTTTGACCTTGAGCACGTCCACCGCGTACTGGATCACCGACAGGCAGTTGAGATCCGTGTGCAGCACTACGTTGGCCACGTTGCGGTGTACGAACAGATCGCCCGGCAGCATGCCGACGATCTCGTTGGCCGGCACCCGCGCATCGGAACAGCCGATCCACAGGTATTCCGGGGTTTGCTGACGAGCCAGCTTGGAGAAGAAGTCAGGATCTTCCTGCTTGATCGCATCGGCCCAACGCGCGTTGTTATCAATCAGATCTTGTAATTCGTTCATGCTGTCTAGCCTCGATTGAGAGTGCGCAACTGTGACAAACGACCGCCGGTCGAGGTCACGTCGGCGATGCATTGGAATTCCTGGATGCGCTGCCGGTCGACACCAGTAAGGCCCACAGTATGAGGAATTGCCATGAATGATTCACGACGCCCCTTCGATGCGACGCAACCGGAACCCATTGACGACAATGAGGATCGCATGGGCTCGATGCATGAACTGGAGTTCGACGAAGAAGAACCCAGCGCGAAAATCGGTGACGAACTGCCGGAAAACGAACGCGAACACCTGATGCCTCGCGAACGCGTCCGTGAAGCCGGGATGACCGGGGCTTCGACGGATGATCACGAATCGACCGACGACGACATGAGCCCGGAAACCCTCATCCACGAAGACGGCGCCCGGGACGCCCACGAGACCGGGGACGACGAACAGGCAGACTGGGACCTGAGCGTGGTGGATGAAAATGATATTGGCGGGGGCGATGGGCTGGACGAAGCGGAAATGGCGGATATCGATCCGCTGGATGGCAAGCGCTGACCCGACAATCGCCATCGCGAGCAAGCTCGCTCCCACAGTGGTTTTGTGTTTGGCCTCGGATTTAATGTACACCGCCAAGCCCCTGTGGGAGCGAGCTTGCTCGCG
>Ga0065704_10000818_pt1 | contig 18381 bp, 15 predicted proteins | sample SwiRhicommuniRL2_FD_59091 | JGI IMG/M metagenome (GOLD analysis project Ga0065704, IMG submission 59091) | Switchgrass rhizosphere bacterial communities from Rose Lake, Michigan, USA - RL2 v2 (version 2) | ecosystem: Host-associated > Plants > Roots > Rhizosphere > Soil | place: East Lansing, MI
CGCCGGTCATCATGTCGGTCGCGATGGCCCGGAACGGGATCGGCAGCCGGTCGAAGTCCGAGGTGCCGAGGCTGCGGGCGACCAGGTCGCGGATCGTCTGCTCGACGTATTGCGAGTTGATGAAGGCGGTCGGCGCCGCCACGGCGCCGTCGCGGAAACCAAACTCGAGCGAGTTGCTGTAGGTGCGACCGGTCAGCTTGCGTCGCATCGGCAGCTTGGCGCGCTGGCCGACGAAACCGATCGTCTCGGCCCACGAGATCTTGCGGATCGCGTCCTCGACCTCCTCCGCCGTCATGCCCGCCGCGTAGGTGCCGCCGACGAGCGCACCCATGCTGGTCCCGACGACACAGTCGATCGGGATGCGCATGTCCTCGAGCAGGGTCAGCACGCCGACGTGGGCGGCCCCTTTTGCACCACCACCTCCGAGCACGAGCCCGATGCGCGGCCGTGTCTTCGCCGTCGCAGTCGCAGTCGTCGTCCCGGTCGCCAACGTGGCCGTCACCGCCGTCGCCGTCGCGGCCGTCTCAGACGCTCGCGCGGCGGCGTTCGCGATCGACACGGGAACCTTGACCGTGTCGGCCGCGGTCGCGACGGACGTCACACCCGACATGCCGACGCTCGCCAGCAGCACCGATGCCGCAACCGCAGGCAGGATGACGCCTGGCCGACGCAGCCTCCTGCGCCGGGCCGCGGCCCGCACCGACGACGAACGTTTCATCGCAGTCCCTCGACCGGCGGCAGGCCGGCTCGCGGCGCATCCTACCGCAGCACGCTCAGGCCCGCGGCGCGCCGCCGTCGAGGTCGAGCAGCGCGAGGCACTCGACGTGGTGCGTGCCCGGGAAGAAGTCGAACGGTGCCAGCGCCCGTACGCCGTATCCCGCCGCTTCGAAGGCCGTCAGGTCGCGCGCCAGCGTGCCGGCGCTGCACGACAGGTAGGCGATGCGCTCGGGCCGCAGCTCGTGTGCCAGCGCGTCGTGCACGTCCGCCTCGAGTCCGGACCGCGGCGGATTGACGTAGGCCACACGTGCCCCGGCCACCCGCTGCTCCTGCCACCACGCGCGGATCTGCGGCATGCGCTGCGCACAGGTGCCCCGCAGCACGCGCGCCTGCGGCGCATTGTGCGCGACGCATTCGACGGCGCCGCCCGCCAACTCGATGCCGAGCGCCGCCGCCCCGGCAGCGCTCCAGCATCGCAGCGAGGTGCCGAGGCCGCAGTAGAGGTCGAGCACCGCGGCACCGGGGCATGGTGCGAGGAACTCGGCGGCCACTTCGAGCGAGGTCGCGTGCAGGTCCGGCAGCAGTTGCTGGAACGCGGTGGGACCGTGCACGGTCGCGTCCGGCCCGACCGACCGCGGCACGCCGAACAGCAGGTGCCAGCCCGAACGTGCAAACAGCTTGCGACCCGCGCTCGGATGCAGGTGCAGCCAGAGGCCCTCGACTCCAGTGGCCGCGACGTGCGCGACGACGTCCTCGAGCCGCGCGCGCTCGACCTGCGGCGCCTTCACGATCAGCGTCGCCTGGGCGCCGGCCACATGCAGGTAGGCGAGCGGCAGCACGTCCGCGGGCGGCGCGTGCGCGCGCAGGCACTGCACGAGCCGATTGACGCGCGGCGTGTGCACCGGGCAATCGTGGATGGCGACCAGTTCGTCACGACGCATCAGGCCGAAACGCCAGCCCGCGTCGACATCCCAGCGCGCGTTCAGCGTGACGCGGTCGCGATAGCCGAAGCGCCGGGCCGGCTCCGAGCGCACCGGTTGCAGTCGATCGACCCAGGGCGCGAGCGTGCGCGCGAGGTAGTGCTGCTTCTGCGCGAGACTCGCCGTCGCCGTCAGGTGCCGATGCCGGCAGCCGTGGCAGGCCGGCTCGCATCCGGCGGCAATCGATTCGTGTACGCTCACGCGCGTATGGTGCGACGAATCGGACGTCGCCGACAGGCCCCTGAGGACATGACGCGAATCCCCGACTTCGACGACGTCAAGGCCGCCGCCAAGCGCATCGCGGGGCACGCGCGGCGCACGCCGTTGCTCGCCGGCACGGCGCTCGACCGCCTGACGGGCGGTCGCGTCCTGCTCAAGCTCGAGACGCTGCAGCACACCGGCTCCTTCAAGTTTCGCGGCGCGTGGAACCGGCTGGCACAGCTCGACGCGAAGCAGCGCGCTGCCGGCGTGGTGGCGTTTTCCTCGGGCAACCATGCACAAGGGGTGGCGGAAGCCGCACGACGCCTGGGGCTGCGCGCGACGATCGTGATGCCGGCCGACGCACCGCGCGTCAAGAAGCAGAACACGCTCGACATGGGTGCCGAGGTCGTCGAGTACGATCGCGTCCACGAAAGCCGCGAACAGATCGCCGCGCACATCGCACAGGAGCGCGGTGCAGCGCTGGTCCCCTCGTTCGACGACCCCGACGTCATCGCGGGCCAGGGCACGGTCGGTCTCGAGATCGCTGAGCAGGCGGCCGACCTCGGCCTCACGCTCGACGACGTCGTGGTCTGCTGCAGCGGCGGCGGTCTCACCGCGGGTATCGCGCTCGCGCTGGAGCGGCTCGCGCCGCAGGCGCGGCTGTGGACCGCGGAACCGGAGCACTACGATGACCATCGCCGCTCGCTGGAATCCGGCCGGCGCCAGCGCAACGAACCGGGCGCGCCCGCCTCTTTCTGCGATGCCTTGCTGGCACCGATGCCCGGCGAACTGACGTTCGCAATCAACCAGCCGCGCCTGCACGGCGGTCTCGCCGTCACCGACGCCGAGGTTCGCCACGCCATGGCATTTGCGGCACGCACGCTCAAGCTGGTCGTCGAACCCGGCGGCGCCGTCGCGCTCGCCTGCGTGCTGACGGGCAAGCTCGACGTGCGCGACCGCACCGTGGCGGTGACGCTGTCGGGCGGCAACGTCGAGGATGCGCTGCTGGCCGAGATCCTGGCGCAACCGTAGACCGGGATTGGTGCCGGTCTTCGCTGGCCGCCCTTGTGCCTGCGCGCAACCTCACCGCACGGACTGCGTTTCACGCCGGCAGCCGCACTTCAAGGCAGCAGCGACACGATCTCCGCTTCGATGTCGCGCGCTTCCGCGAGCCGCAGCCGCGCCAGCGTCACGGGCAGCCGGAACCGGCGCGGCCCGGCACTGCCCGGGTTGAGGTACAGCACGCCGCCCCGGCGTTCGAGCAGCGGGCGGTGCGAATGACCCGAGACGACGACGTCGACACCGCACGCCGACGGGTCGATCGCGAGCTGCTTGAGGTCGTGCAGCACGTGCAGCCGTCGCCCGGAAATCGTCACGTCGGCGACGTCGTCGAAGTCGTGGGCCCAGCGCAAGTCGACGTTGCCGCGGATCGCGACGACCCGCGGCGCCAGCGTCTGCAACGCCGCGAGCACCTCGGGCTTGCCGATGTCCCCGGCGTGGACGATCACATCTGAGCCCGCAAGCGCTGCCGCGGCTTCCGGCCGCAGCAGGCCGTGCGTGTCCGAAATCACGCCGACCACTTGCATCGTCGATTCGGCGGTNGAGGCTGCGAGCTGCATGCGGAGCGTAAGGTGCGCGTGCCGACCGGCGGCCGCAAGCGCGAGTGACTGGTCACCGCCCCTGCCCTTGCTTACAGTTGCCCGATGGTTTCCGGCTTCCTGCTGTCGGCGCTCGCGATCGGCTACCTGCTGGTGCTGTTCGGCGTCGCGTTCTACGGCGAGCGGCGCTCGGTCTACCCGGGCTTCGTCCGCCTGCGGCCGTGGATCTACAGCCTTGCGCTCGGCGTCTATTGCACCACCTGGACGTTCTTCGGCGCGGTCGGCACCGCGGTCCGTGACGGCTGGACCTACGTGCCGATCTACCTGGGGCCGGTGCTCGTGTTCCTGTTCGCGATGCCGTTCCTCGAACGCCTGATCGCGGTCGTCCGCGCGCACAACATCACCTCGATCTCGGACCTGATCTCGTCGCGCTTCGGCAAGAGCCCGGCCCTGGCGGCGCTGGTCGCCATCATCGCGCTGACCGCCGGCGTGCCGTACCTGGCGCTGCAGTACAAGGCCGTCGGCACGAGCATCGACGTGCTGACCGGTTCCGAGGGCGCTTCGGTGACCTGGCACGACGACACGGCGCTCTACGTCGCGCTGCTGATGGCGCTGTTCGCGATCCTGTTCGGCACCCGGCGTCTCGACGCCACCGAGCACCACGAAGGCGTCATGCTCGCGATCGCGTTCGAATCGGTCGTCAAGCTGCTCGCGTTCGCCGCGGTCGGGATCTTCGCGCTGCTGCACCTCGACGACGCACCGGCGCTCGCAGCCACCGCACTCGGATCCCCGGCGAGCCTGTACTCCGGCAATTTCCTCGTGGCGACCGGCCTCGCCGCCGCGGCGATCTTCTGCCTGCCACGACAGTTCCTCGTCGGCTTCGTCGAGTGTGCGGACGTCGCCGACGTGCGCAAGGCGCGCCTGGTCTTCACCGGCTACCTGGTCGCGTTCACGGTTCTGATCGTGCCGATCGTGCTCGCCGGCCTCGGCAGCGGGCTCGACGCACGGCACCACCCCGACTCCTTCGTGCTCACGTTGCCGATGGAACGCGGCGCCGGCGCGCTCGCGGTGCTCGCCTTCCTCGGCGGCCTTTCGGCCGCGACCGCGATGGCGATCGTCTCGAGCATCGCGCTCGCCACGATGATCACGAACGACCTCGTCATGCCCGTGCTCTGGCGCAGCCGCTGGCTCAAGCCGACCGAAGGCCGCGACGTGGGCCGTTACGTGCTGTGGCTCCGGCGCGCGGCGATCGTCGCGCTGGCCATGCTCGCCTACAGCTACTACCGCAACACGATCACGCCGCAGAGCCTCGCCTCGATCGGCCTGCTCGCGTTCGCGGCGTTCGCGCAGTTCGCGCCGCCGATCCTCGCCGGGCTCTACTGGCGCCGTGCCACGCGTACCGCGGTGTTCTGGGGCCTGCTGACGGGCTTCGCGATCTGGGTCTACACGGTGCTGCTGCCGAACTTCGCCGCGGGCGGCCTGATCGGGCCGAGCATCCTGCAACGCGACGGGCCGTGGGACGCGTTCTTGACGCAGGCGCAGGCGTGGCTCGGCCTGTCGCAGCTGAGTCCGGCCACGCGCGGATCGCTGCTCGCGTTCGGCGGCAACGTGCTGGTGCTGGTCACGCTGTCGCTGGTCGCGCGGTCGACGCTGCGCGAGCGCATGGCCGCCACGGCGTTCGTGCGCCCCGCGCTGCACGAGCCGTCCGGGCGTCCCGCCGGCAACGCGCGCGTCGGCGACGTGCTCGCGATCGCCGAGCGCATCGTCGGCTCGCAGGCGGCGCAGGCCGCGCTGCTCGAATACTCGACGCAGACGCTGCGCCCGCCGCCGAAGCCGACCGACCCGGCCGATCGCGGCGTCATGCAGCACATGGAGCGTGTGCTCGCGGGCGCGATCGGCGCTTCCTCGGCGCGCCTGATCTTCACGCACGCCTTGCGTGGCCGCGGTCTCGCGGCCGAGGAAGTCGCCGAAATCCTCGACGAGACCTCGCAGGAACTGCGCTTCAGCCGCCAGTTGCTGCAGGCGACCATGGAGAACGTCTCGCAGGGCATCTCGGTGGTCGACGGCGACGGTCGCATCGTCGCCTGGAACGGCCGCTATCTCGAGATGTTCGAGTACCCGCCCGACATGGTCCGGGTGGGCACGCCGGTCGCCGAACTGATCCGCTGGAACGCCCAGCGCGGCGAGTTCGGCGACACCGACCCCGAGGCGCAGATCCGCAAGCGCATCGCGCACATGCAGGCCGGCACGCGCTACGTGATCCAGCGCCAGCGTGGCAACGGGCGCGTCTATGAGATTCGCGGCCAGCCGATGCCCGACGGCGGCTATGTCACGACGTACACCGACATCACCGAGTTCAAGCACAACGAACAGCAACTGCTCGAGTCGAAGCAGACACTCGAGCAGCGCGTCTTGGAGCGCACGGTCGAGCTGTCGAAGGCGCTCGCCGCCGAAGCCGAGGCGAAACGCGCCGCCGAACAGGCCAATGCGACCAAGACACGCTTCGTCGCCGCGGCGAGCCACGACCTGCTGCAGCCACTCAACGCCGCACGCCTGTTCGCCTCGGCGCTCACCGACGAGACCGACGGCGCCTCGGTGCGCGAAATCGCCACACGCATCGAAGGATCGCTGCGCGCGGCCGAGGAAGTGCTCGACGACATGCTCGACATCGCGCGGCTCGAAAGCGGCGCGATGCGCACGGAGCTCGCCGTGTTCGCGCTCGACGACGTGCTGGCGGACCTCGAACGCCAGTTTTCGTCGGTCGCGGCCAAGCGCGGGCTCGACCTGCGCATCCGCCACACCGAGTCGCACGTACGCACCGATCGCGTGCTGTTGCGTCGCGTGCTGCAGAACCTCGTCTCCAACGCGCTGCGATACACGCAGCGTGGCGGTGTGCTCGTCGCGTGCCGGCCGCGGGGCGCACGACTCGAGGTGCAGGTGTGGGACACCGGTCCCGGCATCGCCGAACAGCACCGGGCGGTGATTTTCAGCGAGTTTCGCGGCCTCGACCGGGCGTCGCCCTGGGGCGAAAAGGGCCTCGGGCTCGGCCTCTCGATCTGCGATCGCATCGCCCGGCTGCTGGAGCTCGACCTGGGCCTGCGCTCGCGCGTGGGTCGCGGCTCGGTCTTCAGCGTCGCGCTCGACGCGGTGGCGCGTCCGGCCCCGACCGTCGCCACAGTGGTGGCCGCAGGTCTCTCGCCGGTCTCGCCGGCGAGCCTGGCCGGTGGCACGGTGCTCTGCGTCGACAACGAACCGGAAATCCTCGACGGCATGCAGGCGCTGCTCGAACGCTGGGGCTTGCGCGTGGTGCGGGCCGGCACCTGCGCGGAAGCGCGGCGGGCCTACAACGAGCACGCTCCAGACGCCGTGCTGGCCGACTACCGTCTCGGCGAGGGCGACGGCGACGGGCTCGAGTTGCTGCAGTCGCTGCGCGTCGAGGGCTCGGCCGCCACGCCGGGCGCATTGCTGACCGCGGACCACGGCACGGCCGTGGGCGAACGCGCGCGCGCCCTCGGGTACACGGTGCTGCGCAAGCCCGTGAAACCCGCGGCGTTGCGGGCACTGCTCGGTGCGCTGCTGGCCTCGGCGAGGCCCGCAGCCACGCCCGCGGGCGAGGCTCGCCGTGCGGTCGCAACGGCCGGCAGCGACACCGCCGGCTGAAACGCCCGTGCCTCTGCGCCGTGCCCGGCATCACTGAAGGGGCGACTGCCGCGGGTATCGGCCGCGTCCGCGTCGCCAATGACGCGCGCTAGTCGAGCTCCTCGGGGGGCGGCTTGACACTGGCGCGGTCGATCGCCAGGCGCCCGGCCGCGAGCACCGCCTGCGTGCGGGTCGTGACGCCGAGCTTGCGCAGGATTGCCGTGACGTGGGCCTTCACGGTCGCCTCGGAAACGTCGAGGTCGTAGGCGATCTGCTTGTTGAGCAGGCCGGCGCAGAGCATGCCGAGCACGCGGAACTGCTGCGGCGTCAGTTCGGCGATCCGCCGTGCGATCTCGAGCTCCTCGGCCGAGGACGGCGGCGTGCGCGGCGCCTGGTACCCCGGCGGCGTGTAGATTTCGCCCGCCAGCACCGACTCGATCGCCCGCCCGATCTGGCCGGCCTCCGTCGACTTCGGGATGAACCCCTGCGCCCCAAAACGGAGCGCGGAGGCGATCGTCTGAGGATCGTCGTCGGCCGAGACGATCACGACCGGCAGTTCCGGGCGGCTGCCCCGGACGTGGGCGAGCGCGTTGAACCCGTGCGCCCCCGGCATGTTGAGGTCCAGCAGCAGCATGTCGGCCCCCGGGTTGGCCTCGGCGGCCGCGAGCATCGCCGCCACCGAATCGGCCTCGACGAAGCCGACGCCGCGGTCCAGACGTCCCACCGCGGCCTTCAAAGCCTCGCGAAACAGGGGGTGATCGTCCGCGACGATGATCTGGCGTGACATTTGTTGCGGAGAGTACACGCTTTGTGGGAAGCCGAAATTGCGACCAATGGAGAATATCTTGCAGGATGCGCCGGCATGAGCATTGACGTGCTTCGCTCGGTCCGGGGGGACGGCCGAACTGCCCGCTCCCGGCTGCGCGCACGCGGTGCCCAGCTGACGGTTTTGTCATACGTGTCGTTCCGACACCACAGACCCCGGGAGTTAGAAAATGCGTGACGTGATCCTTCAACCCAAGGCCTTGTGGGCCGCCGTCGCTGGCGCCTGCTTCGCGTGCGTGGCGCCGGCAGCGAACGCACAGTGGGAGATCAAGCCCACCGACGGCAGCAGCGTCAAGGTCGGCTTCCTGCTCCAGGGCCAGGCCGAGTCCGTGGACGTCGCCGGCACCGACGACACCTCCAACAACCTGTTCTTCCGCCGCGCCCGCATCCTGCTCGGCGGCAAGGTCAACGACCAGTGGTCGTTCTTCTTCGAGACGGACAGCCCGAACCTCGGCAAGGGCACGGGCGCGACCGGCACGAAGGACGCCGGCGACATGTACATCCAGGACTTCGTCGTCACCTACAAGCCGGGCAGCGACGCGTTCAACCTCGACGTCGGCATGATGCTCGGCGAGGTCTCGTACAACTCGACCCAGTCGGCCGCGACCCTGCTCGGCGTCGATTACGGCCCCAACACGTTTGCGTGGTCGGCGCCGCTGCAGGCGCGCGTCGGTCGCGACTACGGCGTCCGTGCCCGCGGCTACCTGTTCGGCGACCACCTCGAGTACCGCGCTTCGGTGCTGCAGGGTGTCCGCGGCGAGAACTCGGACAACGACTTCCGCTTCCTCGGCCGCCTGATGTTCAACGTGTTCGAGGCCCAGAAGGGCCTGTTCTACACGGGCACCACGCTCGGCAAGAAGCAGCTGCTCTCCTTCGGCGTGAGCTACGACACGCAGGAGGACTACAACACGGTCGGCGTGGACGCGTTCTGGGACCAGCCGGTCGGCGACGGCAACGGCTTCACGCTGCAGGCCGACTACAGCAAGCTCGACGGCGACGTGTTCCTGCCGACGCTGCCTGAGCAGGAAAACCTGATGGTCGAGGCCGGCTTCTACATCAACTCGCTGAAGCTGCTGCCGTTCGTGCAGTACTCGGACCGCAACTACGACGACGACGCGCTGGCCGACACCGACAAGATCCAGGTCGGCCTCGGCTACATGTTCGCCGGCCACAACGGCAACGTGAAGCTGTCGTACGGCAAGCTCGGCACCGACGGTCAGGACGACCGCGACGAGATCTGGCTGCAGCTCCAGCTGTTCCGCTACTGATCCCGGACCGGGATCGCGCGACGGTTCGGTTCACCCGGCCGGCGCGCGGTCTCGCCCCGAGTCGCACCGACGCCTCCGCAGCCTCGCTGCGGGGGCGTTTTCTTTGACGGTCGCTAACCCTCGCGTCCGGTCGGCTGCCGGGACGCGCGCACGGTCTCATCGTGCAAACGACGACACCCACTCGGCGCGCGTGACGCGCCATTCGCCGTCCTCGAGCCGCATCTCGAGCTCGACGTCCTGCGCATCGGCGGCGAGGTCCAGGCTCGCGACGTTGCCGCCGAGCGTGCCGACCGTGAGCCGGACCTGCGCCAGGTCCTCGTACGGGAACTCGATGCCGTCGATGCGTGTCGCGACGTGCAGCGACGGGTGCGCCAGCAGGTAGCCCCGCAGCACGCGCGAAATCTCCTGCGGGCCCTCGCCGTAGGCACCTGCGAAACCGGGCGACACCAGCGCCATCAGGTCACCGTGGTCGCGGCGCTCGGCCGCATCCTCGGCCGCGGCGATCACGTCGCGCACCTGCTGCTCCGGTGTCGTTCGATCGCCGCAGGCCGTCGTCGCCAGGCTGACGGCGACGACCGCCGCAGCCGCCGCGGCCTTGCCGAAGCGGTACCGGGCCGGGTCGACGCGACGCGTCTCGAGCCAGTAGCGCCAGGTCGACCAGGGCCAGATCGTGAAATTCCGGCCGTCGTCCTGCTGGTACCAGCTGCGACACCCCGTGCTCCAGACGGTCTGCCGCAGCGCTTCCTGCACCCGCCGGTTGAACTGCGCCTGCGCCTCGGGCTCGACCGCGAGCCAGTCGGCACCGCGCTCCCGCAGCGCGTCCATGCAGCTGAGCACGTAGCGCACCTGGGCCTCGATCATGAAGATGATCGAATTGTGCCCGAGCGCCGTGTTCGGCCCGACGAGCTGGTGCAGGTTCGGATAGCCGGCGACCGAAATGCCGTAGAACGCTTCGGCCCCGGCCGCCCAGTCCGTGGCGAGCTCGTGGCCGGGCAGCCCGCTCACCGGGAAGTGCTGCATGTAGATGCGCGGGTCGACCACGAAGCCGGTGCCGAGCACGATGCAGTCGACGGGTCGCTCGACCCCGTCGGCGGTCACGATGCCGTCGGCCGTGACCTCGCGGATGCCGTCGGTCACCAGCTCGACGTTGTCGCGCCGGAACATCGGGTACCACTCGTTGGAGATCAGCACGCGCTTGCAGCCGATCGTGTAGTCCGGCGTCAGCTTGCGGGCGAGTTCCCCGTCACCGACGGCGCGACGGATGTGCCACTTCGCCAGGCGCTGCAGTCCGCGTGCCAGCGTGGGGTGGAAGATCGGCCAGACGCGCGATTCGTTGGTCCAGTAGAGCCGTGCGCGATGCAGCCGTCGCCAGGCGTCGAAACGCGCGAACCGTCGCCGGGCGCCGTCGCCGTACACGCGCGTGTCGCGTGGAATGACCCAGGCGGGTGTGCGCTGGAAGACGTGCAGCCGCGAGACCTGCGGCGCGATCTTGGGGCAATACTGGATGGCGCTGCCGCCGGTGCCGATCGACGCGACGCGTTTGCCCGCGAATTCGTATGCGTGATCCCAGCGTGCCGAATGAAACACCCGTCCGCGGAAACGTTCGAGCCCCGGCAGCCGTGGCACCTGCGGCACGTGCAGGGGACCGGTCGCCAGCACGACGTGTCGCGCGGAGTACTGCAGCCCGGACGCTGTCATCAACTGCCAGCGCGCCGACTCCGCGTCGAAGTGCAACCCGGTGACCTGCGCGCCGAACCGGATGTGCGGCCGCACGCCATGACGCTCGGTCGTCTCCAGGACGTACCGCTGGATCTCTTCCCAGCCGGCGTACCGCTGGCTCCAGTCGGGCTTGCCGGCGAACGAGTACGAGTACAGGTGGGACTGCACGTCGCACTCGGCCCCGGGGTACTGGTTGTCACGCCAGGTGCCGCCGACCTCGTGCCCCTGCTCCAGGACCAGGAAACGGCGCTCGCCGCGCTCGAGCAGGCGGATCGCCATGCAGAGGCCGCCGAAGCCTGCGCCGACGATCGCGACTTCGAGCGGGCCTTCGAGCGGCGGGGAGGCGGAGGTCCCGGTCTGTGTCGCTGCCATGGCGCAGCGACTCTGCGGTCTTTTGCTGCATCGCGCAACACGCGGACGCGGCTGTCAAAAAAGGGCGCACGACCAGTTCAGCCGTGCGCCCTTTCGTTACCCGGCCGGGACGCGACCGGGGTGACCGTCCTCGGCCGGCGGCCAGAAGGTGCCGCCGACACCAGATCTCAAGTTCGCTCAGCGATTTCCGCCTGTGCCCGTCGAGCCAGTGCCAGTACCCGAACCAGTACCACCCATGCCGCCGCCGCTGCGACCACCGCGCGAGGCTTCGCCGCCCTTGCGGCCAGCCGCGGAAGCACGTTCCGGATCATTGGCAAAATTGCCGCCGGAAACTTCACCGCCCTTGCGACCCGCCTCGCGGGCACGTTCGGGATCGTTGGCGAAGTTGCCGCCAGACGCCGAACCGCCCTTGCTGGCGATCTGGCGCTGCTTCTCCGGGTCCATCGCCGCGAAGCCGCGGTTCGACTTCCCCGTGCCCTGGCTCCCGGCACGGGCGTCGTCGCCACCGCCGCCACGGTTCTCATTGGCCATGACTGTCGACCTCCATATCAACGTCGCTTGACCTGAAGCAGAACGACACGGGACCTGCGCCCAACGATGCCGCCTGTTTCGTGCGACCCCCCGAGACCACGAGAGTTCACCGCACGAGACTAGAAATACACTAGTTTTCCCCTTGAAAACTAAGGAAATTTTTTCCCTGCGTCAGCGACGGGCGCACGCGCGTTGAGCGGTCGTAACAAAGCGGGGTCCGCTGGTTGACAGTCGGCATCGCCTTGCGTATTTGCCTGACGGTTCAGGGAATGTCCGTGCACACGAACAAGGAGTCGAGAAGAAATGAAATTCCGCAAGGCAGGTCTGTTCGGTTTCGCCTGCGCCCTCGCGCTGGCGACCGCGTCCGTGACGGCCGAAGACAAGGCGCCGGTCTACTCGAACAAGTGGCGCATCGAGGTCAGCGATCGATCGCAGTCCGACGGCACGATCCAGTTCCGGCTCACGCCGAAGGAAGGCACGCCGACCGACGTGTCGGTGACGATCGCCAAGGGCCGCGGCGAGAACGACATCGCCAAGGACATCCGCGACGCGATGAAGACGGCGCTCGACGCAAAGGCGTTCCACGTCGAGGTCGACGACGGCGAGGACGTGCTGGTCAAGAAGAAGAAGGGGCCGGACTTCGCGCTCGAACTGGTGCAGACCACGGTGATGGCCACGAAGCTCGAGATCGAGAAAGAGTGAACCCGACGGACGCACGCGTGGGCGCCTCGCGGTGTCCCACGCGGCGTCCGCGACACGGGGCGTGGCCGCTCAGCCGGCGAGCGTGATGCTGGACACCACGACGAAGTGACAGGCGACGCCGGCCAGCACGAACACGTGCCAGACGGCGTGCGTGTACGGACGGCTCTTCCACACGTAGAACGCGACGCCACCGGTGTAGCAGAGGCCGCCGGCCAGCAGCCAGCCGAGTTCGAACACGCTGAGCTTCTGCATCATCGGCTTGATCGCGATGACGGCGATCCAGCCCATCACGACGTAGAGGATCACGGACGCGCGGTGGTAGCGGAAACCCAGTGAAGTCGTCTTGAACACGATGCCGAGCACCGCGAGGCCCCAGACGATGCCCGCGATCGTCCAGCCCCAGGCGCCCTTGAGCACGCCGAGCGTGATCGGCGTGTAGGTGCCCGCGATCAGCAGGTAGATCGCGGCGTGGTCCATGCGCCGCAGCCGCAGCCGCACCGTGTCGCGGCGCGACGCGTGGTACAGCACCGACGTCGTGAACATCAGCAGCGCACTGAGGCCGAACGCGAGGCCGCCCGCGACCAGCCACGGGTCGTCGCTGCGCAACGCGACCCATGCGAGCCAGGGCGTCGCCACGAGGCAGGCGAGGATGCCGAGCCCGTGCACCGTGCAGCTCGCGATTTCCTCGCCCCGCGAGTAGGGACTGGCCGTGCTCATGGCCACCATCCTGCCACGGCCCCGGGGCCCGTGCGAGGCTGGTTTGCCGCGGTGCGACACGGCGCGCCCGGGCAGTATCCTCTCCGCCATGGCGAACTCAGTCCTGGTCCTCTACATGAGCCGCGGCGGACACACCGCGCGGATCGCACGGCACGTCTGCAGCGGCATCGACGCGGCCGGTGGCCGCGGCGAAATGATGTGCCTGCTGGAGGCCGACAAGGAAGGCGTCGACTGGCAGCGCTACGACGTCGTTGCGCTCGGCGCGCCGGTGCTCTACGGCACCTACGACCGCAGCGTGTTCGATTTCGTCGCGCGCTACCGGCCGCACCTCGAGGCGAAACCGAACTCGTTCTTCAACGTGTCGGTGGTGGCGCGGACGCCCGAAAAGGCAACCGTCGCCGGCAACCGCTACATGCAGAAGTTCCTCGAGCTCTCGCCGTGGCGCCCCGGCGACCTCAAGGTGATCGCAGGCAAGGTCGACTACCCGTCGTGGGCCTGGCACGAGCAGCTCATGATCCAGATGATCATGAAGTTCACGCACGGCCCGACCGACCGCACGGCCGTGATCGACTACACCGACTGGGACGACGTCGCCGCGTACGGCCGGCATCTCGCGACGCTGGCCTGAGGCTCGACGCCGCGACCGTCGGGACCCCGTCTGTCGCGGCGGGCTTCCGCGACGAGCGCATCGCGCGCAAGATCGGCTGCGTCATCCTTCGCAGGGGAAACGATGCAGCACTCGAACCTGACGCTGGCCTTGGCGCTGTCGTTGCTGACGTGTGTCGCGGTGTCGCCCGCACGCGCCGCGGACGACCCGAACCCGACCGCCGCGGTTGCGGCCCCTGCCCCGCTGCCCCAGTGGCTGTACGTGCTGCGACTGGTGCCGCGGCTGCACGACGAGCAGGCGTGGACGGACGCAGACAACGCCACGATCGGACGGCATTTCCAGCACTTGAAGGACGCCACGGCCGCACGCAAGGTCATCCTCGCCGGGCGCACGACCGAAGCCGGCGACCGCACGTTCGGGCTGGTGATTTTCGAGGCGCCGGACGAAGCGACGGCGCGGCGCTTCATGGACTCCGACCCGGCCGTGGTCGGCGGGTTGATGACGGCGACGCTGCACCCGTACGCGATCGCCCTGCAACGCAAGCCCTGAGCGATCGGCCCGCAGCGCAGGCTTCGAGCGATTATCGTCCCATGCTGGCGGACACCGGCGCCCGGGGGCCGCGTGTCGTTACGCCGACGCCTCGGGCGACGTGCCCTCGCCCGCTCCTTCGCGGGCCTGGCGCGTCCGTGCGGTCTTCGCGCGTTTTGCCGGCGCGGGCTTGCGTCGCGTCGCAGGCGATTTCGCCTTGGCGGACTTCGCCCTGGCAGCCTTGCGCCTCGCGGGGGCTGCCGATGGCGCCGGCTCCGCCTCGCGATACGCCTGCTCGAGTTCGTCGAGCGCTTCGCCCGTGTAGACAGCCAGACGCTGCAGGTGCGGCACGCGGTCGGCGCAACCCGTGAAGCCGAAGAAGAGGCTCCCGGCATAGCTCAGCACGGTGATGTTGAGCGCCTGCCCGTGCGCCAGCGCGGAGATCGGGTAGTACGCTTCCATCTCGGCGCCGAGGAAATACAGCTTGCCGCGCGGTCCCGGCACGTTGGAAATGATGATGTTGTACAGCGGCGGCACGCGTGCACCGATCGCCGGCACGCGCGTCAGCATCTGCGGCGAGCTGATCAGCACCGTGTAGGTCATCAGCGCCGTCGGGCTCATCTGCTTGAGGTACTCGCGGCCCGCGATGCTGCTGCGCCGGATCGCCTCGAAGCGCGCGCGCACGTCGTCGATGTCGGTGCCGAGCTTGACGTTGGCGAAGCTGATCGCATTGCCGCCGCCGCCCGGCTGCGTCGTGTCACGCGGCAGCGCGACCGGGATCGATCCGATCAGCGACCGCGTCGGCAATGCGTCCGCCTCCTGCAGGTAACGGCGCAACGCCGCACTGCACGCCGCGAGCAGCACGTCGTTGACGGAGCCGCCGGCCGCCTCGCCGATCGCGCGCATGCGTGCCAGCGTCGTGGACTGCGTTGCGACGCGGCGCTGCGGCGTCACGTCGACGTTGAACATCGTGCGCGGCGCCTCGGCCAGCGAGGCGAACTCCGGGTCGGGCTTGAGGCCGATCGCCGCCTGCGCGGAACCGAGCAACCCACGCATGAGCTCCGGCAGCACGCGTGCCTGGTTGCGCAGTGCGGCCGACAGGTGCGCGACCGCACCGTGCGTGCCCGGGGAGGCCTCGAAGCGGCGCGGCTCGCGTTGCTTTTCCGCGGCCCAGACCGGCGGCGTGCGGCTGTCGTCGGGTCGGTCCGCGTAATTGAGCAGGCCGACGCCGGAGATGCCGTCGGCGAGCGAATGGTGCAGTTTTGCGTAGAGCGCAAAGCGGCCGCCATGCAAGCCTTCGATCAGGTGGATTTCCCACAGCGGACGGTCGAGGTCCATCGGGTTCGAATGCAGACGCGACACGAGCATGCCGAGCTCGCGTTCGCCGCCCGGATACGGCAACGCCGAGTGACGCAGGTGATAGTCGAGGCTGACGTTCTCGGCGACCTCGAACGACGGCAGCAACCGGCCGGAGGCGAGGCCGCGCAGCACGTAGTTGAACGGTGCCGCGGTGACCGGGAAGCTGCGCAGGTATTCGTAGACCTGGCGCGGGAAGTCGCGTGGCGCATCGGGCGGCGGCAGGAACGTCTGCAAGCCGGCGACGTGCATGGGCGTCTGGCGCGTTTCCATGAACACGAAGCTCAGGTCCAGCAGGTTGAGCGGCTTGCTTTCGACCATCCGTATCCCCCAGGCGCGCGCGTCCACGTCGCCGGACTATAGGCCGTCCCCCGTGACGCAGCCATAGTGGTCCGTCGCGGTGGCGGGGGCATCGCCTCGATCGAGGACCGTGGGTGTAGAGTCGCAGCCGTCGGTGCCGCGCACGGGATGGGTCGTCGATGAAAGCGTCGATCGCGGAACTGCTGGAGCGTTTGCCCGGGCCGGTCACGGCCGATTGGCCCCAGGGCGAGCGCTTCGTGCGCGCGCTGGCACACGGCACCATGTCGGTCGAACTGTACGCGCCGGTCGGCAGCGACCCGCAGCAACCGCACGACCAGGACGAGTTGTACTTCATCCACCGTGGTCGTGGCGTGTTGCGCATCGACCGGCAGCGGCACACCTTCGCGCCGGGCGACTGTTTTTTCGTGGCCGCCGGCGTCGAGCACCGCTTCGAACAGTTCAGCGAGGACTTCGCCGCGTGGGTCGTGTTCTGGGGCCCGGTCGGCGGCGAACCCGCGTGACGCCGGAACTTGGCGACCCGCGGTGTAACCGACGAACTTGTCTTCATTGCCTGTCGTGGCGGCCCTCGATGCGAGCGGCGGGTCATGCGCTGACGCACGCGCGCGTGCTGGGCCTAGCCAGGCCACTGGCGCAAGACGGTACGGTCGCCAGGTGAACATTCGGGACAATTTCACCGTCGGCCTCGTGCCGGTCGCGCCACGCACGCTGCCGTGGCTGCCGTGGCGATGGCGCGTGTGGTCGTGGCTCGCGGTGCTCGTCGCGACGACGTCGCTGCTGAGCGGTTGCGGCGGCTCCGACGGCAACGGCGCCGGTGGTGGACCGCCACCCGCCGCCGACAGCACCGCGCCGAGCGTGCCGCAGGGGCTGGTCGCGACCGCGCAATCGGCGAGCGAGGTCCTGCTCGAATGGCAGGCCTCGAGCGATGCCGGCACGGGCGTCGCGGGGTACCGCGTCTACCGCGACGGGGGCGTCGATCCCGTAGCGACGGTGACTGCGGGCACGCGTCATGTCGACACCGGGCTGAACCCGTCCACGCAATACAGCTACACGGTGCAGGCGTTCGACGCCGCGAGTCCGTCGAACGCGTCGGCCGTGTCGGCGGCGGTCGAGGCCACCACGCTTGCGGGTGACGGAACACCGGGCGAGGTCACGCTCGCCGTCGAGCGCGTCTTCGACCGCCTGCCGGCGTTCGCGTCGCCCGTGGCGGCACTGCAGGCACCTGGCGATGGCGCGACATGGTACGTGGTCGAGCAATCCGGCCGCGTGCTGGCGTTCGACGCGCGTGCCGACGTCGCCACGACACGCACCGTGGTCGATCTGCGCGATCGCGTGACGGCGGGCGGCGAGCGCGGGCTGCTCGGCATGACCTTCCATCCGGCGTACCCGACGAACCCGCGGGCGTACCTGTCGTACACGACGACGGTCGCAGGCACGCTCGTTTCGCGTGTCGCGGAGTTCCAGACGCGCGACGGCGGCCAGACGCTCGATGCGGGCAGCGAGCGCGTGCTGCTGAGCGTGGTGCAGCCCGCCGCGAACCACAATGGCGGCCACCTCGCGTTCGGCCCGGACGACGGCCTGCTCTACGTCGGCTTCGGCGACGGCGGTGGCGGTGGCGACGACTGGGGCGCGATCGGCAATGGCCAGAACCTGCAGACAGTGCTCGGCAAGATGCTGCGGATCGACATCGAGGACACCGGCGCGACGGCGCCGTATCGCATCCCGACGGGCAACCCGTACGCAGGCAACGCACCGTGCGTCGACGGTGAAGGCGCACAGCCGTGTCCGGAGATCTATGCCTTCGGCTTCCGCAATCCCTGGCGCTGGAGCTTCGATCGCGCGACCGCCGAGTTGTGGGTCGCCGACGTCGGCCAGAGCGCACGCGAGGAAGTCGACCGCGTCGTGGCCGGCGGCAACTATGGCTGGCGCTGCTTCGAGGGCACGCTGGTCTACAACACCGATTGCGGATCCAACGCGGGGTCGAGCCTGCCACCCGTGCTCGAGTACGCACGCGACGCGGGCCACGCGATCACCGGCGGTTACGTTTATCGCGGCACGGCGATCGCGGCGCTCGCAGGACGCTACGTGTTTGCGGATTTCGTCAGCGGTCGGCTCTGGCACGTGCCCGGCGACGTGGCACCGACACGCGTCGTGCAGGCGGCGGACGCGGTGCAGAGCCAACTCGCGATCGTGTCCTTTGCGGAGGCAGCCGACGGCGAGTTGTACGTGCTCGACTACGGCGGCGCGCTGTATCGGATCGTCGCTGCGCCGTAGCCGCGCCCGCGCGTAGGGTCAGGAGCGGC
>Ga0065704_10070649_pt1 | contig 18371 bp, 15 predicted proteins | sample SwiRhicommuniRL2_FD_59091 | JGI IMG/M metagenome (GOLD analysis project Ga0065704, IMG submission 59091) | Switchgrass rhizosphere bacterial communities from Rose Lake, Michigan, USA - RL2 v2 (version 2) | ecosystem: Host-associated > Plants > Roots > Rhizosphere > Soil | place: East Lansing, MI
AGCGATATGCCAAAGCATTGGAAATCGCTGCCAAGGATCCCAACAGTGACGGCATCCTGGTCATTCTCACGCCACAAGCCATGACAGACCCCACCAAGACTGCCAATGAACTGGTACCCTACGCCCAATCCCTTGGCAAACCTGTCATTGCCACCTGGATGGGCGGTAATGATGTTGCTCCGGGGGAGGCCATCCTCAACAAAGCCAGTATTCCGGCCTTCCCATATCCCGACACGGCCGCACGCGTGTTTGATTACATGGCGCATTATTCGGAAAACTTGCGCAGCCTGTATGAAACGCCCATGGCAGTTGGCGAAGGAGCCCAAGGCCAGTTGGATCGTGAGTGCGCAGAAAGTATCATCAAAACCGCACGTGCTTCGGGTCGCACCATCCTGACCGAATTTGAATCCAAGCAACTTCTGTATTGTTACGGTATCCCCACCGTGGAGACACGCATTGCAAAAAGCAAGGAGCAGGCGGTGGAGGCAGCCGAGGCGATCGGCTATCCTGTCGTTCTCAAAATCCATTCTGAAACGATTACTCACAAGACCGATGTGGGTGGTGTACAGCTCAACTTAGCTGACGCAGAAGCTGTCCAAAAAGCCTATACAAGCATCGAAAAGTCGGTTGCGGAAAAGGTTGGAGCTGAACACTTCCTCGGTGTAACCGTTCAGCCTATGGCCAAACTTGATGGATATGAATTGATTCTTGGCAGCAGCATTGATTCGCAATTCGGACCGGTCCTGCTATTCGGACTTGGCGGCCAGCTGGTGGAGGTCTTCAAAGACCGAGCTCTCGGCCTGCCGCCGCTGACGACCACACTAGCCCGACGTATGATGGAACGAACAAATATCTACACTGCGCTGAAAGGTGTCCGCGGTCGCGATCCCATTGATCTTGTTGCTCTTGAGCGCCTGTTGGTTCGCTTCTCACAACTGATCACGGAACAGCGCTGGATCAAGGAATTGGATATCAATCCACTCATGGCTTCACCGGAAAGACTGATTGCACTGGATGCTCGCGTGGTCCTCTTTGACAAGGACACAAAAGAAGAGCAATTACCCAAGCTGGCCATCCGCCCCTATCCCATCCAATACGTGGGAACATGGACGGCCAAAGACAAGACAAAAGTTACCATCCGCCCAATCCTGCCCGAAGATGAAGCGCTGCTCGCCAAGTTCCATACTATTCTCTCCGATCGTACTGTCGTTTTGCGCTATCTGAAACCGCTGATGCTGCAGGACCGCGTGTTACATGAACGCCTCGCCCGTATCTGCCACTGTGATTACGATCGCGAGATCGCTCTGATCGCTGAAAACACGGACAACAAGGCAGAACAGAGCATCATGGGAGTGGTTCGTTTGAGCAAAGTACATGGGACAAACGAGGCGCTCCTCAGCATTCTGATCGGTGACCCATACCAGGGAATCGGACTTGGCAGTGAATTGGTACGGAGAGCAGTGGATGTTGCCAGAAGTGAACACCTGACCGGACTCACTTCCACGCTGACCGCCGACAACCAGATCATGCTCCATCTCTTTCAAAAACTTGGTTTTACGATTGAACCAGGCAGCGATGATAATTTAGCCTCAGCTACAATTAAGTTGTAAGTATCTGAGCTGCATGTAGTTAAGATCCCCAACCGTCTCGTTAGATGGGTGGGGATCTTCCATTTAAGCTTTTCCTACAAAGAACACAAAAGCTTACCTTATTTTTATACGTGCGTTGGGTGATTCATCAGGAAATGACACGCGCCTTCATCCAGTCATTGGAATTATGGAAATCTGCAACAGCGTTGCCCGGGTGCACGAGTTCATCGAACAGCGGACGGTCGGCCTCATCCAATGTTTTGTCCATGATCACCACTGCATCTTCGAGATGCGCAAGGGTACGCGGTCCAATGATGGGAGCGGTGATACCGGCTTGATCTTTCGTCCACAACAGGGACAATTGTGAAGCGGTCAGTCCCCGTTCCGCAGCCATCCTGCTCACCGCATTTCCCACATCAATTCCATCTTGAGTGATGCGTGCATCGCTCATATTTTTATCCCACCGTTGAGCACGTGAACCTTCAGGATAATTCCCTGCTTGAGTGTAACGTCCCACCAGCACGCCCATCGCCAACGGTGACCATGGGATAACTGCCAAATCATATTTTTGGCACAACGGGATAAGCTCGTTTTCGATTCTCCGATCCAGTAAGTTATATGGAGGTTGTTCGCTGATATAACGATTCAATCCATACTTCTCGCTGATGGATAACGCTTCCATCACCATCCAGGCAGGGTGTGTGGAGCAACCAATATATCGAACCTTCCCCGCACGGATAAGATCGTCGAATGCCCGCAGCGTTTCTTCCTGCGGATGTGTCGACGGCGGACGATGAAGCTGGTACAGGTCGATGTGATCGGTCTGCAAACGTTGCAGCGAATCTTCACAGGCCCTCATGAGGTGATAACGTGTCCCACCGCCTTCATTGGGAAGATCGCCCATGTTTCCAAAAACCTTTGTGGCAAGCACAATCCTATCTCGCAAATTGTTTTCTTTTAGAAACTTTCCTGTAACCCGCTCGCTTTCCCCATTATTGTATACGTTAGCCGTATCGAAAAAATTGATCCCTCCATCCACTGCCTTGCGCATGATCTCAAAAGAATCCTTTTCAGGGGTCACGCCGCCAAAGTTCATGGTTCCCAAACATAACGGTGAAACAAGCACGCCAGAACGTCCCAATCTTCGATATTCCATGATAAACATCCCTTCTTGATAATGATCAAGTCATAGAATACCATTCTTTATCTCAAGATGTAAGTCAGTCCGTGATGATTCTGTCAGTTTTATTAACGCGCTCGAAAGCACTTGAACAGATTTGGAATAATCATCCAACGAAATCTGTTCATTCGAAGTATGATCCAAACTCGAGTCACCTGGACCATAAACCAGCGCGGGACATTTCCAAACAGGCGCAACAATATTCAGATCGGCCGTTCCCGTTTTATGGACAAAGCGCGGCTCTCCACCCTGTGAGCGGATCCCGCCTAAAAAAGCTCGTACAAGCGGTGTGTTTTTCTCACCCCTCCAGGCAGGGATCGCGAACCCGATCCGTTCAACGTCTGCCTCGCCCACAATCTCCTCTAATTTTCCATACCAGTCCCCGGGCGAAACATCCAGCGGCAGACGAACTCCAATTCTGAGTCGAGCCCATTGCTTGAAATCATTTGAGTCTGATTCCATACCACGCAATGTCAAAAGCAACTTATCAAATATCTTTGGCTTGTCTACGTTGTATGAATCGACGTATGCTTTTATTTTCAGCCACACATCAATTGCAACTTCGGGGGCAGTTTCTTCTCCACTGGCGGTATGCGCTTGTTCGCGTTCGACGGTAATGTTTGCCCACGCGCTTCCTTTATATCCTAAAGCAATTCTGTCCCATTGATTCGGTTCACCGATCACCGCGAAATCCGGCTTGTATTGATCGACGACAAACCGTGCGCCTTCTGAATCACGTTCTTCTTCCACGGCCCCGATCACGACAAACTGCCATCCCTCTTTTACACCAATTTTCGCCACCGCATCCACAAAACATGCCAGCGGACCTTTCGCATCTACTGAACCGCGTCCGCATAAAATTCCATTTGACATGTCAATGGCAATCTCTCCCGGCACGGTGTCAATGTGACCCAATAACACTGCCTGGTTTGGCCCCTGTCCCATCAGGCCGACCGCATTCCCGGCATCATCGATGAAGGCACGGCTATATCCCAGTAAGGTCATTTTTGCAACAAGCCACTCGACTGCGCCGCGTTCCTGGCCCGATGGACTATATCGCGAAACCAATCCCAGTAATGTATCAAACTCGCCCATCTCTTATGCTTCCACCGCCACCAATTCTGCTGTCAATACTTCTGTCAACACATCCACCAAATGGTCAATCTGCTGATACGAAATCACCAAAGGGGGCAATAAACGAAGGACGGTCATTCCTGCATTTAATGCAATGATCTTATTCTCCTGTAAAGCCTTAATATAAGGTGCAACTTTCTGCTTCATCTCGATACCGATCATCAAACCCATCCCCCGAACTTCACGGATCGCTGGCGATTCAATCTGCTTTAACTTATCCATCAGATACGCGCCCTTGACCAGCGCCTGGCGCGGCAGATCTTCCTCTTCGATCACACCCAACGCTGCGATCGCGGCCGCGCACGCCAGTGGATTGCCGCCGAATGTAGAACCATGGACACCGGGGGTCAAATTCTTCACGCGCCGCCCGATCAATACTGCCCCCATCGGCACACCTCCTGCGAGTGATTTGGCACAGGTCAATAAATCGGGTATGACACCAAAATGCTGGATCGCAAACATCTTGCCCGTGCGTCCAAACGCCGATTGGATTTCATCCATGATCAGCAACGCCCCGCGCTCATCACAAATCCGCCGCGCAGCCTGGATGTATTCAGGGCTGATCGGATACACGCCGCCTTCGCCCTGTACCACTTCCAAAATGACAGCCGCTGTTTCTTCATTGACGGCTTTGTCCAGTGCCTCGATATTGTTATATGGCACATGACTGAACCCGGGCACGAGCGGTTCGAAACCTTCACGATATTTTTTGTTGAACGTGGCCGAGAGTGAGCCATACGTCCTTCCGTGAAAGGCCCGCATTGCTGCGACTATATTTTTTCGTCCCGTGGAAAGGCGCGCAAATTTGAACGCGGCTTCCACAGATTCGGTTCCTGAATTGCAGAGAAAAACTCGGTCCAGTCCATCCACGAGGGAAGTGATCTTCTTCATCAGTTCCGCGCGCTTGTCGTTCAGAAACGTCTCGAACAACGTGATCAGCGTGGAAGCCTGGTTATAGATCGCCTCTGCCACTTTCGGATGGGCATGACCGAGATTGGCAACGCCGTGTCCCGAGGCGCAGTCTAGATATTCCACGCCATCCGCATCGAACAATGACGCGCCGAGTCCGCGCACGATCACAAGCGGTTGTTTTGCATAGGTCCCCGAAGTGTGTTTTGTTTCGATATCAATAATTTCCTGTGTGTTCATTCGATTAGTGTTCCATTTCCTGATAAAGCATTTGTAATTGGATTTTTAATACGACCGTCAGCGATGATGACACGCCTCACGCCGCCCCGGAGTGCTTCCTCCGCACCGAGCACTTTTTTCTTCATGCGACCCTGCGCCCCCTCGCTTGCGGCTGTCAATTGACCCGCTGACAGTTGTCGAATAAGCGTTGACTCGTCTGGAAAATTCTTCATCAAGCCTGGCACTGCCGTCAAGAGAATCAATATCTCAGCCCTGAGTGCCGACGCCACCATCGCCGCAGCACGGTCTGCATCTATGTTGAGCGCTTCCCCTTTTTCACTGACCGCCACCGGCGCGATCACAGGCAAATAGCCTGTATTGAGCAACATCATTAACAGCTCACTATTGATCCTTTCAATCTTGCCCGTGTAATCGTCACGAATAATTTTGCGCTTGCCATTCTCAATACTTTGAATGGAGTCCTTGCGTGTGGCCTGCATCAATTTTCCATCTAGCCCACACATCCCAAAAGCATTGATGCCCAGCATCTGCAACTGCTCAGTCAACAATGAATTGACTTTTCCATTCACGGCCATCAAAAAGATTTCCAGTGTTTTTCTATCTGTATACCGGGAGGTATATCCCGAAGGGGAGGTGATCATCTTCGGTGGCGTCCCCAATAATACGCCCAGTTCATTTGCTTCAGCAGATCCGCCATGCACAAAGACAAGTTGATCGCCTTGCTTTAGTAAATCAGCAGCGTCCTGACAGATTGCAGAAAAATTTATACCTTCTGTTCCGCCAAGCTTTACAACAATGATTGATTGACTCATTATTTTCCAAACTCTCCATTTCAGCGGGTGGTCGAGTAGTTCCGAGCCGCTTTGCGGCGAGGAAGGGATCGAGAGCACTTCGCGTAATTTCATGTTTACTTTTGATCGATGGTCTCGATACAACGGACGGACACCGCCTACTCGACCATCGGAATATTTCTTAAATTGGGTGTAATCCCATGAACTCCAATCCCAATGTTTCGTCCCAACCCATCATCAAATTCATACACTGCACTGCCGAACCCGATGCACCCTTCATTAGGTTATCGATCGCGCAGATAGATACGATGTGACCAATGCTTTCATCCAATTCAAATCCCAGGTCTGCATAATTCGTACCGGCCAAGATCTTCGGCTCTGGCACTCGATAAATGCCGCGCCCCTCTTTAACTACACGCAGGAATGGATTTTCAATTGCAACTGCCCGATAGGCTTTCCATAAATCTTTTGTGCCCACGCCCGGTTTTACTTTTGCATGAGCTGTTGCCAAAACACCACGAACCAAATCAACAGCAGTCATGGTTAACGAGACACGCTCCACGTGAACACCCATCTCCTGGATCACCTCGGCCGTGTGGCGGTGACCAAACGCGGAGAATGTTCGGATCACATTGGCACGTTCCGCATGCAGTGAACCAGAATTTCCTTCTGCTCCACTCTCCGATGAACCCACTTTTATCTCAATAAAAATTGAGGATGATAAATCTAACAGATCGGCTTTGACAAGCGGCAGCAAGGCAAGGTTGCTCGCAGTGGCATTGCATCCTACACCACTGACGTAATGCGCGGTCGCCATTTCTACGCGGTGGAGTTCGGCCAATCCATAGACGAACTTGCTTAACCATTCAGGCGCAATATGTTTTTCACCATACCATTTTTGGTAGAACGCCGGATCGCGCAGACGAAAATCTGCTGACAGATCAACGATCCTTGGCGCGAGATTGGCATACTCTTCGATATGATGTTGCGCCTGTCCATGCGGCTGGGCAAGGAAAAGAATATCCACAGGCTCTAACGTGGCAGGATCACTAAACTTGAGTTGCGTCCGCTTGCGCAGATTCGGGTGGACCTGATAGACATACTCACCCAAATGCGAGCGTGAAGTGACTTGCTTCACTTCCACACATGGATGAGCCAACAATAACCGTAATAATTCCCCACCGCCATAACCGGAACCGCCAATGATGGATACGATTGTCATCAGGCATACTCCCTGGCGATGCTCATCACATATTCCACGATTTCCCCCGCAATATCGATCCCGCTCACCGGTTGCATGGTGTGAAACTCCATGGTGTGATTGATCTCATTGACAACAAGTCCCTTCTCGGGATGTTCCACCAGATCCACAGCCAACACTCCTCCGCCCACAGACTTCGCAGCGCGCAGACATAACTCCTCAATCTCAGGTGTAATCGGGCACAACTCCCCTTCACCACCGCGTGCAGTGTTCGTGATCCAATGCTCAGATTTGCGATACATCGCAGTCAATACCCGCTCACCAATCACAATCGCGCGGATGTCGCGCCCGGGCTTCTCGATATATTCCTGAATATAAAAAACGGAATGCTGCACCGATCCCAGCGTGGACTTGTGCTCCAACACTGCTTCCGCTGCGTCACGGTCATTGACCTTTGCCAGCAATCGCCCCCATGACCCAACGACTGGCTTTAACACCACCGGATACCCAAACGCCTCAATTGCTTCCAATGCAGCTTCGGGTGTAAACGCGGTTGCGTTATGCGGCTGTGGGACTCCATCCCGTGCGAATGCTGCACTCGTCATCAATTTGTCACCGCAAATCTCTGCCACGGAGGCAGTATTCACAGTGGGCACGCCAAAGGCATTTAACAAGCGCAGCGCGTACAGCCCACTGTTGTAACTGATACTACGCTCGAGAACCGCATCATATAGCTGCCACGGCCGCGGGTCATTCAAATCAAAATGGATGGCGCGGTCATCCAGCCGGTCATAATCAATGCCACGCTTTTCCATCGCGCCAAAGATCCACTTTTCTTCGACGCGCACACGGGAATATAGGACGCCAATTTTCAATCGTTGTTGCATAAGTTCTCCACGGGTGGACAACTGACCAAAGACGATAAACCATCATCGTCCATGGTCTATCGTCCATTGTTCGCTGTCTATTCCCCCCAATCTTCCTCTTCCCTGGGCGCAAGCTGCACCTTGGCAGGTTCGAGCGCGATCACTTCCAAATCCACGCCGCAGTCCGAACAGACCAGGATCTCACCAACTTCGGTACCGGCTTCCAACTGGACTTGGGCTTCACATTCAGGACAGGCTACAGTAGACATGATTTAAACTCCTATTTGTTTTGGATTCCAAAGTCTTTGCGGGGCATCCCTATGGGACCAAACTTTGGATTTGTCACTTTCAACGACTGAAGTCTTTGGAATCCAGCGGTTGACTTTAGATTTAAGATTTTTCCAACGACTGGGGTTTTCGGATTCCAGCCAATTGATTTCTTACCGATTGGGGACTCGTGCCTCCAATCGCATTTCTCTTCTTGATGGATTTCAGCGGGTCGAAGACCTGATACACATCTGCTTCAAACGGACCGATCGCTTGATACAGTTCGAGTGACATTTCTTCCAGCGAAATCATTTTGTCCCCCGCGGCGCGGACGGCTTTTCCCGCCATGGAATGTGCGGCCCGGAAGGACACACCTTTGTTCACAAGATAATCCGCCAGATCCGTCGCCATCATGGATGGGTCAACCGCACGACGCATTCGTTCGGCATTAACAGTGATCGTCTGCAATGCGCCAGCGATGACGGGCAGAAACATCAGCAAGGTATCAGTTGCCTGAAAGACAGGTGCTTTATCTTCCTGTAAATCCTTATCGTATGTGGAAGGCAATCCTTTGAGGGTGGCAAGCAAACCCGTCAATAATCCCAACAATGTTCCAGCTTTGCCGCGCGTCAATTCGAAGATATCCGGATTCTTCTTCTGCGGCATCAAACTCGAGCCGGTCGAAAAGGCATCGGCGAGTTCAAAGAATCCAAACTCGGCGCTGGTGAATAGAACAATTTGTTCGGCAAGTTTGCTCAAGTGGATTGCAATCATCGTTGTGCAGAACAAATACTCTGCTACAAAATCCCGATCGGACACGGCATCCAGGCTATTTTGTGAGACTTCAGCAAAGCCCAACGCTTGCGCCAATGCGCCGCGGTCGATATCATAAGGCACACCGGCCAATGCCCCGGAACCCAAGGGCAAGACCGAGACGCGCTTCATCAAATCCTGCAACCGTGCGTGGTCGCGTTCAAGTGGCCAATAGTGACTCAACCACCAATGCGCCAGCAGAATCGGTTGAGCGCGTTGCAGGTGGGTGTAGCCTGGCAAAACCATCTCGCCCGCCTGCTCTGCCTGCTCCGCCAATATAGACTGCAAATCCTGCAAAGCATCATTTAAAGCAGGAACGGCACCCGACATCCACAGGCGAAAATCGGTGGCAACCTGATCGTTGCGACTGCGCCCGGTATGGAGTTTCCCCGCTGCCTCACCGATCAGTTCTGTGAGGCGACGCTCGACGGCGGTATGAATGTCTTCATCGGTGGGCACAAAGGAAAATCGTCCCGAAGAAAATTCTTCTTTGACGGCGGCGAGTCCAAGGGCGATCGAGGCATGCTCTTTATCCGAAAGAAGGCCTGCATCATGAAGCGCGTCCGACCACGCGAGGCTTCCCTCTACATCCTGAATTGCGAGGCGTTTATCGATGGGCAGGGACGAGTTTAAATCCCAGGCCTGGTCATTGAGTTTGGTTGAAAAGCGCCCACCCCACAAGGTCATAGTCCCTCCGAGCAGAGAAGTATACAAGTACACAAGCAGACAAGCGTTTTGTTTAGGTGTTTAGCTGTATAGGTGTGAACTGGTTTCAGGATACGCATTCTAATCTCGCTTAAATTTGGAATAATCTGGTTTAGGCATATCCAAACCAGACACAGGCAAGCCGTTCAGCGCGCGGACTTTGAGACTCAACCCAAATAAGCGGATAAATCCCTCGGCATGACTCTGATCGTAGACATCCTCCTGACCAAAGGTGGCGAAGTCTTCGCGGTACAAGCTGAACGGTGACTTGCGACCTGCAGTGATGATATTGCCTTTGTATAGCTTGAGTCGCACGGAGCCCGTGACGGGACCCTGGGTCGCATTGACGAACGCGTCAATGGCTTCGCGCAGAGGCGTGAACCATAAACCGTTATAGGCAAGCTCGGCATATTTCACCGCGACCATTTCCTTGAAGTGCATGGTCTCGCGGTCGATGACCAGCGACTCAAGTTCGCGATGAGCATAGAGAAGAATGGTGCCGCCCGGGGTTTCGTACACGCCATGCGACTTCATCCCCACCAGACGATTCTCCACCAGATCGACGCGTCCGATCGCATGCGTCCCTCCAATGGCGTTGAGCGTTTCGACGATTTTTGCAGGCGAGAGTTGTTCGCCATTCACGGCGCAGGGAACCCCGCTTTCAAATTCAATTTCTACATACTCAGCTTGCTCAGGGGCATTCTCCGGCGATGTGGAAATCTGATACATCACTTCTTCAGGCTCATTCCATGGGTCTTCGAGTAGGCCGCCCTCGTGGGAAAGATGCCAGAGATTTGAGTCGCGTGAGTAAATGGATTTGATGGTCGCGGTCACAGGGACATTGTGTTTCGCCGCAAATGCAATCGCGTCTTCGCGTGAGCGGATCTCCCATTCACGCCAGGGAGCAATAATCTTGAGGCGTGGATCAAGTGCCATGACGGTGAGTTCGAAACGCACCTGATCGTTACCTTTGCCAGTCGCACCATGCGCAATCGCATCGGCACCCACGTCATGGGCCACATCCACAAGATGTTTTGCAATTAAAGGACGGGCAACGGAGGTGCCCAATAAGTACTTGTGTTCATAGACCGCCCCCATCTTGAGCATTGGAAAGAGATATTCGCCTGCGAATTCCTCTTTCATATCGTGCAGCACAAATTGACTTGCGCCGCTCTTGAGCGCTTTCTGCTCCAGCCCGGCCAGATCTTCATCGCCCTGACCCACATCAGCGCAAAAACACACAACCTCGCAGCCATAGTTTTCCTTGAGCCACGGCACGATCACGGATGTGTCCAGCCCACCCGAATAGGCCAGGACAACTTTCTTTACTTGCGGTTTTGATTGCGGACTCATTCCTTACTCCTTGGTAGTATGAAAAATAAAAACAGCCCTCCGAGAAGGAGGGCTGTTTTGGTTGACTTGTGCGTGTTTGTCAGCGCACGTTGCGTTTGCTATTCCATCATCCAAACAAAAAGGACCCAACCTTCTCTTGAGAAGTAGGCTTCGGACGACGGGTACGCGGTAACACAAACAGCGAAAACATATTGGGCGGTATTTTACTCGAAAAGTGTATTGTGTCAATGATTTTGAGGTCACGAATTTGCAAGAGTACCCATTTGGGTAATATCCGGTTATTCGATCAGCCATCTCGCTGCATCCATGGCATATTCTCCACTGAGGTGATCAGCGATCGGAGTCTTCAAAAAATCTTCAGCCTGTGTCCATGAGCAAGAGATGAGGCTTCATACAGCAGCCTTCAATAATTCTGCCGCTCCACGTTCCAGCACCAACTCAGCCAACCGTTCCCCCAATTTGTTCGGCTCTTTATCCACGGCGCTAAGACGGATCGCTTGTTTTCCATCCATTGAAATGACTGCACCCGTTAAAATAATCGTGCCATTATTTTTTTCTGCAAAAGCCGCCACAGGGAGCGAGCATCCGCCGCCCAGTCCGGAGAGGAACGCACGTTCTGCCGCTACAGACGCCGCGCTCAATGGGTCATGGATCGCAGCGAGCAATCCAAGGGTTTCCGCATCGTCCGCGCGAGATTGCACTGCCAGGGCACCCTGCCCGGGTGCAGGTAACATGACGTCAAGCGGAAATACTTCAGTGATATACGTCTCCAATCCCAGGCGGATCAATCCAGCCTGCGCCAGCACAATCGCATCATATTCACCGCTCATTACTTTTCGCAGGCGGGTATCTACGTTGCCCCGCAACGGCAAAATGGTCACGTCGGGACGGCGTGCCAACAACTGCGCACCGCGCCTCACACTGCAAGTCCCCACACGTGCACCTTCCAATAGGCCGGACAAGGTCTGATGATTGGCGGAAACCAGCACATCATACGCCGCTTCGCGTTCCGGGATAGCTGCGATCACGATTCCGGGCGTATCTTCAATGGGAAGATCCTTCAACGAATGCACGGCCGCGTGGACTTTGCCGGAGAGCAACGCATCTTCAAGTTCAGCGGTAAAAAACCCTTTGCCGCCAATCTCGGGCAAGGAACGGTCCAGCACACGATCACCGGTAGTAGTGATCAGATATTCGTCACACTCAAGCCCCGGGTGTGCGGCCTGAAGGAGCTGAATGACGCGCGCGGTTTGCCAACGCGCAAGGGCGGAAGGTCGAGTTGCGAACGTCAGATGCATAACGGAATCAAGCCGGGACGGTGGAAGGAATTGCTTGCGAAAAATAAATTAGGCAGGTTCAAAGTCAAATCCAACAACCTGTGAAATGATCTCCCTGGCCAAAGCTTCCTCCCCGCGTGCCAGCGCATCCAGAATTTCAGAATCCACGAGTTCATACCAGAGAGCTTTGCGCGTTTCGAAATCCGGGACATGTTGCGCGAGCGGTTCGCGCAGTGCGCCAGCGAGTTCAAGAAACCGTTCGTATTCGGGACCAATTTCCCTCTGAAGGCGCTCCTTTAGACGGACTGCCAGCGCGGGAGCTTTGCCGCTGGTGGAAATCGCAATGGTTAAATCTCCCTTGCGGAGAATCGAGGGAGCAATGAAGTTACAGCGCGGGGTATCGTCCACGACATTGACTAGTTGTCGGTTTGCCGAGGCTTCCTGCCAGACCTGGTGATTGATATCCGCTCGATCCGTGGCGCAGATGACCATGAAAGCGCCGGTGAGGTCGCCGGGTTGATAGGTACGCGCAAAATAGGCAATTTGTTTCTCTTCCGCGAGCTTGCGCAAATGGTGTGTAAGCTCCGGTGCGATGACAGTGACCTGCGCTTCGGCAGCCAACAAACCTTCCACCTTGCCCTCCGCGATTTTTCCACCGCCAATGACGACGCAAGGTTGTTCCCGAAGCTGGACATAAATCGGATAATATGTGTTCATGGTTTTTTGATCGTCGGAAGATGAATGCCACATTCCGTCTTGGCATTGCCAGACCAGCGGCCGGAACGTGGGTCTTCACCGGGTTCCACGGGCTTTGTACAGGTCCAGCAACCAATGCTGGGATAACCGTAATCATGCAGCGGATTATACGGAAGGTTGTGGGTGTGAATATGTTCCCACACCTGGTCGCTGGTCCATGCGGCAAGAGGATTGAGCTTGATCATCTTATTGGCATAGTCCCATTCCACGAGCCCGGTATTCGCGCGGAAGGCCGTCTGATCGCGGCGGATGCCGGTGATCCAGGCGTTGTAATTGGCAAGGAACTGCCGTTGAGGGATTACCTTACGGATGTGGCAACACGTATCCGGGTCACGCTCCCATAGCTTATCGCCGTGCCGAAAGGCTTGCTCCGGCAGCGATATTCCAGAGTGGACACGTTCGAACCGGATCCCGAGTCGCCTGACAAGCTCATCACGCAACTCATACGTGTGAGAGAAAAGCAGATCCGTGTCCAGGTAAAAGACAACAGTCTCAGGGCGGATCTCGGAAACGAGATGCATCAAGACCACACCTTCCGGGCCAAAGCCCGTGGCCATAACAATGCTGGATGCAAAATTTTCAAAGCCCCAACGAAGAACAGCCTGCGGTGAACTTCCCTCCAAACTCAAACCGATCTGTTTGGCAGATTCGGGGGTCCATTCCACCGTGTCAACGGACAGGGAAAATTTGTTTTGTTGTCGACTCATCACAAAACCTCTGCTTACAAAGATAAGAATGCCTTTTGAAAATTGTCCAACGACAACGATTGCGGCCGATGGGCAAACCAATCCAGTTGCTCCTGCAGACGGACCACTTCACCAACCACCAAAACGGCGGGCGGATGAATACCCCGTGTTTTCTCGACAATATCTTCCAACCTGCCTGTGATGACCAGTTGATTCTGAGTCGTGCCTTCGCGGATCAGTGCAGCCGGCGTATCCAGTCCACGACCGTACGCGATCAATTGGTCAACGATCTCTTGCAAATGTTCGACTCCCATGAGGAAGACAATCGTTCCCATCCGCGCAACAGCATCCCAATCAATGTCAGAGCTAGCGGCGCCCGTATGACCCGCGACGACGGTAAAAGTGGTCGTCACACCGCGCTGAGTCACGGGGATGCCTGCATAAGCTGGCACAGCGATGGCGCTGCTGACCCCTGGAACAACTTCATAAGGGATGCCCGCTTCTGCAAGTGCCTGGCATTCCTCACCGCCGCGCCCAAAGACGAATGGATCGCCGCCTTTCAGCCGCACAACCATTTTTCCCTCACGGGCCTTCTCGATCAACAAGCCATTGATCTCATCCTGTGAACGGCGATGTCGTCCTGGCTCTTTACCAACATCGATCACTTCGGCATAAGCCGGGGCCTCGGTCAAAAGTTCCTGGGCGACAAGCCGGTCATAAAGCACCACATCCGCCCGACGCAGACACTCCAACCCTTTGACCGTGATCAGACCAGGATCGCCCGGTCCTCCACCGACGATGTAGACAATCCCGCTGCCTGAAGATGGATTATTATGCATGGATGGCCTCCCCAGATACATTCTTGAGGAGTGATTCCACGCCAGGATTGGAGGCCGTTGTCAGGTTGATCGTAAAACGTTCGCGAGGCTCTGCATTGTGCGAGAGTGTATCTTCTGCGCCGTCATAGAGCCTGCTAAAAAACACCTTTAAGTCAGGTTCAAGCGCCCCAAATGTTTCTGCTGTATTGGGCACAAGCAAACGATCATTCACGATTACTTGTACTTCGCGCGTATTGAACGTCAAGCCGTTTTCCTTTTCGAGGATTTGAGCTACAGTCAATATGGCCCGCACTGCCTGGGCAAGCTTTTCCTGCGTTGTGCCATCCAACTGCGCCTTGCGGTTATACAACAGACCGAGTCTTCCACCGCGGTTGTCGAGACTGTAGTCTGCTTCGTGACCGATCAACATGATGCCGGGTCCATGATGGACGTGCAGATAATCGGCCACATCGATGAGCAATTCATCCAACCTCTGATTTTGAATCCAGGTATTGAATACAGCAGCATAGTCTGCCAGATTTATCGTCTCAGGGTTTTCAAGATAGAACTTGATGTTGATATGCTGAATGTTCATGGATCGCTCCTCTAAATCCCAGAAAGCTGCCTGGGCAATGACTTCGTTGCCAGTAATTTCCGATAGCAGCTATGCGCGGCTTCAATCACCAGCTGGGCCTCTTCCACGCGGCGATGCGCTTCTTCCGGCGTGTAGGGCTCCTTTGCTTTTTCATGCGCACGCAGGTAATAATGTCCAAACTTGCCGCCGGCATATTCATCCCAAAACAGTTTGGTGTCGTAAAAGCGCGTGCGAAACTCCTCAGCAATTCGGTCCGGATTGATCGGGACATTGAAGAACTGCTCTTCCACGAGAGTCCGGGCAGCCTGGTACATGGAAGCATAGGCCGTCTCACCGGCCTGTTGAAATTGGTGCTCGTCCAGGAATACCTGTGCCTCAAATACCTGTCGTTCGGCGGCGGCCAGACCAAATTCCGCGTGCGATACAACCTCTCCCGCGCACTCGCCCACACCGATATCTCCAATGGTGAACTCGCGATTGTCACCCCAATCCGTATATAAAGTTGGGTCTTCATCGTGAGATGGGATCTTTGTCAGATCATCCAGCATGCTTTTGACCTGGACTTTTCCGATGCGTTGGATGAACGCTTTGAACGATTCGTTCTTCTCGCGCTCACTCACATATCGACCCGTGAGTCGCTCCACCACTTCAGGGATGCGCTTGGCTGGGACGGCTCCCATAGCGAGACCATAGGATCCAGCATTATGAGTCCACTCACCGCCCAACACAACCTGGAAGTGTGGCACCGTCAGGTTTCCGGAGTGACGGCTAACGCCATAGAAACCAAGATCTGCCACGTGATGCTGTCCGCAGGAATTGAAGCAGCCACTGACCTTGATATGCAGGTTTTGTACGGCTTCATCCATCGCATGACTCTTTTCCGCGAGTCGCTGGCGTAATTCACCGGCCAATCCACGAGAGGCAGAAATTCCAAGCTTGCAGGTATCGGTGCCCGGGCAGGAGGTAATATCAACGATTGTCCCTGCACCCGGCTGACCCAGTCCGATCGCTTCCAGTGCGACATACACTTCGGGCAGATCCGCTGCGCTGATCCAGCGCAGCACAATGTTCTGATCCACCGTGGTGCGGATGGTCCCGTTTGTGAAGCGGCGGGAGATGTCTGCCACTGCACGCAGTTGGTCGGCGGTGATGTCGCCCAGGGGCAGAGTAATGGTCGCCGTCACGTAACCTTCCTGCTTCTGACGGAAGATATTGGTCTTGTACCAGTGTTGGAAGGAAGCGGTTTGCAAAGTGTCCGCCAGTGGCTGGGCGGGATGGAGCGGTTTTTCATCCAATTCATGGATCTCCGCTAGATAAGCTGTCCAGCGCGGATCTGGTTCCAGCGTAGCGCGTTCCTCGAGCACAAGACGTTTGAATTCTTCAATACCAAGTTGAGCAACCAAAAATTTGATGCGGGCTCGATTGCGATTCTTCTTTTCCCCGAGCCGAGCAAACACACGTGAAATGGCTTGCGCAGTTGGCAGTAATTCCTCTTCCGGAAGAAATGCCTCGAACAATTTGGCCTGATGCGGAACGGTGCCTAATCCGCCACCGACATATAACTCGAAGCCGCGTTTCTCCACAGCCCGCTCTGCGTCAATTTTCTTGACGGCGATCACACCCATATCGTGCATGTTGACAAGTCCGCAGCTTTCATCCTTGCAACCAGAAAACGCGACTTTGAACTTGCGACCAAAATCCTGCACATCCGGATGACCCAACAGGAAATACGCGAGGCCCTTTGCGTACGGCGTCACATCAAATGATTCGGTGGAACATACGCCGGAAAACGGACAAGCCGTCACATTGCGTACCGAATTGCCGCAGGCTTCACGCGTGGTGATCCCCACGGCAGCCAGGCGGCGCATTAACGCCGGCGTATCGTCAACGTGTATGAAGTGCAGTTGAAAATCCTGACGGGTCGTGACGTGCGCGATCCCATCTGAATATTCCTCTGCCAGTTCCGCCATCACTTCCAGCTGTTCCGGATTCATGCCGCCGAACGGAACTTTGATGCGCTGCATGCCGGGTGCATCCCAGACCGTGTTTGTGCCCTTGGTCAATTCCGTGGCACTGGACGGATACAGAAGAGTCTGAGTCTCCTTCCCGTCCCAGCGTTGACCGTTGTCATAGCGCTGACCATAGGCGCCGCGCCGCAAACGTGTTTCGGCAAATAACTTCTCATCCAGTTTGCCTTGTTTGCGCAATTCGATCTCGGTCTCGTAGATCTCGATCTCACGGATCAGTTCAGGGAATGGACTCTCGATCGGTTGTTCACGCCATAAGTTGTTACTGGCTTTCATAAGGTCTCCTCGCAGTAGATTGATAACAAAAAAGCCCGGGAGGTTCCCGGACTTTTATAAAATTACCGGTGAACTCTTCGCTCTTGGAAGAACTGTTCACCGTTTTTGATTGAAATATGTTTAGCGGCAGCCTGTGATGGCGTGTTGAACAGCTCTGTGTGTTGTCATACAACACATACACAAGCAGGCCATACAGGAGCAGAGCGTCAAAACAATTATCATTGGCTTTGAATTAATTGGCGTGATTATATCGACAATGACTGATTTGTCAATACAAATATAGGAGTGTTTTTTGCATTATATCTACGCGTGTCAACATGAATGCAGTTTAGCAAGCAGCATTTTCATCCGCCGCTCTTGAAATGACTTTGCAGACTCTTGTATTTCAGCTCTTTTTTATTCATCGCCTGAATAGCGGAAACCGCGGCCATCGCCGCGGAGAGGGTTGTTAACAAGGGAACATTCATCGCAATGGCAGCCGAGCGGATGGCTGCACCATCGCTATGGGCATGAGGACCAAGCGGCGTATTCAGCACCAGTTGGATTTTTCCGGCCCGCACCAAATCCACGATCTGTGTGGAACCCTCTAGGGCTTTCTCGACAACTTCAACGGGTAAGCCAGCGTTCTGACACATAGCCGCGGTACCGGGGGTGGCATAAAGTTTGAATCCCATGCGGTGCATGTCGCGGGCGAATTTCAGCCCCGCGCTTTTATCAAAATCATTGACCGTGATCAACACCGCGCCGCTTTGCGGCAAACCTGTCCCTGCGGCCATCTGGGATTTGGCAAAGGCATGACCAAAGCGGGAAGCATGTCCCATGACTTCCCCAGTGGAACGCATCTCTGGCCCAAGCAGGGAACTTGAGCCGGGCAGTTTCTTGAACGGG
>Ga0065704_10000605_pt1 | contig 18366 bp, 15 predicted proteins | sample SwiRhicommuniRL2_FD_59091 | JGI IMG/M metagenome (GOLD analysis project Ga0065704, IMG submission 59091) | Switchgrass rhizosphere bacterial communities from Rose Lake, Michigan, USA - RL2 v2 (version 2) | ecosystem: Host-associated > Plants > Roots > Rhizosphere > Soil | place: East Lansing, MI
CCTGCCGGGCCTGCCGGCGCGAAAAGAAAAAGCCCGGCATTGCCGGGCTTTTTCATGCGACTTAGAGCGCGCTTTACTTGATCAGGCGCAGCGCGAACGGGTAGCGATACGCTTCGCCGTTGTTGGCCTTCACGCCACCGATGATCGACAGCACCAGCGCGGCGATGCCGATCAGCGGCATCAGCAGCAGGCCGATCAGGACGAATGCCAGGATCCACGAGATCACGAACGCGATGAACACCGTGATCTGGAAGTTCAGCGCTTCCTTGGACTGGTCGGTGACGAAGCCCTTGGAGGCGTCATCCTTGCTGATCAGCCAGATGATCAGCGCGCCGATCGGGCCAGTGACGATGCCCAGCAGGTGGGACAGCAGCGCCATGGTGCGCTGGTCCTGCGGTGCGTCGCCCGCAGTCGGCGGCGGAGGCGGTGCGGTGACGTTGTCGAATTCGCTCATCTAGTGGATCCCCGAAATGGTGAGGTGGGCGGTCGAGCGCTGCGATCCCCCGCAACACTCCGCGTGCCAAGCATAACGGGTAACGGCGTCACCGTCGGCCACGTCGTGGCCGACTGGCGTCATTCGCCCGCCACGGTCATCCGGCCGACCAGGATCGACCCGACGCCGACATGGGACCGGCGATCCACATCGCGACCCACGGCCTCGATGCCGGCGAAGATGGCCTTGAGGTTGCCGGCGATGGTGATGCCATCGACAGGGTACGCAAGCGCACCGTCCTCGACCCAGAAGCCTGCCGCGCCGCGCGAATAATCGCCCGTCACCCCGTTCACGCCCTGCCCCATCAGTTCGGTGACGAGCAGCCCGGTACGCATGCCGGCAAGCAGGTCGTCGAAACCTCCCGCGTTCGCCTTCACCTGCAGGTTGTGCACGCCGCCGGCATTGCCGGTGGTCTGCAGGCCGAGCTTGCGCGCCGAATAGCTGCCCAGCACGTAACGCTCGAGCACGCCATCGCGGATCAGGTGCGAACGCTTCGTCGCCACGCCCTCCGCATCGAAGGCCGAAGAGCGCAGGCCATGCGGCAGCAAGGGAAGCTCCTCGATGGCGAACCAGTCGGGAAAGATCCGCTGGCCCACATGGTCGAGCAGGAAGCTCGCACGCCGGTACAGCGCGCCGCCGGAGACGGCACCCAGCAGGTGGCCGATCAGTGAACGCGCCACCTCGGCCGAGAACAGCACGGGGTATTCGCCGGTCGCCAGCAAGCGCGGCTGCAGGCGCGCCACGGTCCGCGCGGCGGCCTTGCGGCCGATGGCCGACGGATCCTCGAGTTCCAGGTGCGACAGCGCCGTGCTGTACCAGCCATCCCGTTGCATGCCATCGCCCTGCACCGCGATCAGCGCGCAGCCGATAGTGTGCTGCGTATCGCGCTCGCGGCCGATGAAACCGTGCGAATTCGCGTAGACGGACAGACTTTCGCCGCTTCCGATGGATGCGCCGTCGGAGTTCTCGATGCGCGCGTCCGCCTCGCGCCCGGCCGCTTCGCAGGCCAACGCCAGATCCACGGCACGGTCCATGTCGAGCACCCAGGGATGCCAGACGTCGAGGTCGGGGAACGCGCCATCCGCCTGCGGACGCGCCATCAGCGCGGCATCGGCAAGGCCGGCCGCTTCGTCGTCCTCGGTGTAGCGGGCGATGGCGCAGGCCTGTGCGACCGTGGCTTCCAGGCTCTCCTCGCGCAGGTCCGCCGTGCTGGCACTGCCCTTGCGCTGACCGAAGTAGACCGTCACGCCGATGCCGCGGTCACGGGTGGACTCCACGGTTTCCACATCGCCCAGGCGGACGCTGACGTTGAGCCCGGTTTCTTCGCTGCAGCTCACCTCTGCCTGGGTGGCGCCCTGCGCCCTGGCGCGTTCTAGAAGACGCTGCGACAACACCTCCAGGCGCTCCAGGCGGGCCAGGCTGTCGTCGGGGGAAGTCAGGGCGGTGGCGTTCAATGCTTTATCCTTGTGTCCTGTGATCCGCGCCCGGGCGCCGGATCGGTATTGGATCAGGCTTCCACGCGATGCGGCGGAAGCGTCAGAGAGGTTCCACGATGCGCGGACGCGACCCCGAAACCGGCGAATTCCTTGGCCCCAGCCGCACCCAGCAACGGGGCGAAGCGCTGGAGATCCGCAGCCTTGCCGAGAAGCTGGTGGCGCTGCCGACCGCGCAACTGGCGCGCCTGCCGATTCCCGAAGATCTCATGCCGCACATCGTCGAGACGCAGCGCATCACGTCGCATATCGCCCACAAGCGCCAGTTGCAGTTCCTGGCCAAGCAGATGCGGCGCGAAGACGACGAGGTGCTGGAAGCCATCCGCGATGCGATGGACGAGGGTGGCGAAGCCGCGCGCCGCGAAACCGCCCTGCTCCACCATGCCGAGCAGTGGCGCGACCGCCTGCTGGCCGATGGTGATGCGGCGCTGGCCGACCTGCTGGAGGCATTCCCGCAGGCCGACCGCCAGAAGCTGCGTCAACTGGCGCGCAATGCCAGCGAAGAACGCGCGAAGAACAAGCCGCCGCGCGCGTTGCGCGAATTGTTCCGCGAAGTGCGCGAGCTGCTGGCCGACGCGAGCGCGGCGCAAGACGGCGACGAAGACGACGCGCTCTAGCCCCTCTCCCCTCGGGAGAGGGGTTGGGGTGAGGATACGGCGAAGTCCATGCTGCGCACACGTCATGGACTTCGCCGAACCCTCATCCGCCCTGTGGGCACCTTCTCCCGGGGGGAGAAGGAGGAAAGCATGGGATGCTTCACGCCTTCGTCCCACCCACCGTCAATCCTTCGATCAACAATGACGGCTGGCCCACGCCTACCGGTACGCTCTGGCCGTCCTTGCCGCAGATGCCGACACCCTGGTCCAGCGCCAGGTCATGGCCGACCATCTTCACCTTCTGCATGGTTTCCGGACCGTTGCCGATCAGGGTGGCGCCCTTCACCGGCGCGGTGATGCGGCCATCTTCGATCAGGTAGGCCTCGGTGGCCGAGAACACATACTTGCCGCTGGTGATGTCGACCTGGCCGCCGCCGAAGTTGACCGCGTACAGGCCCTTCTTCACCGAGCGGATCATGTCCTCCGGGTCGTGCTGGCCGGCCAGCATGTAGGTATTGGTCATGCGCGGCATCGGCAGGTGCGCGAACGATTCCCGACGGCCGTTGCCGGTGGGCGCCACGCCCATCAGGCGCGCGTTGAGCGCGTCGTGCATGTAGCCCACCAGCACGCCATCCTCGATCAGCGTGGTGCAGTTCGTCGGCGTGCCTTCGTCATCGATATTGAGCGAGCCGCGGCGGCCCGGCAGCGTGCCGTCATCGACGATGGTGACGCCCTTGGCCGCCACCTGCTGTCCGATCCGGCCGGCGTACACGCTGGTGCCCTTGCGGTTGAAGTCGCCCTCCAGCCCATGGCCGACCGCCTCGTGCAGCAGCACGCCCGGCCAGCCGCTGCCCAGCACCACCGGCATCACGCCGGCGGGCGCGTCGATGGCATCCAGGTTGACCAGCGCCTGGCGCAATGCCTCGCGTGCGAGGTCTTCCGGCTTGCCGTCGGCGAACAGTTCGGCATAGCCGTAACGTCCGCCCATGCCGGCATAGCCGGATTCGCGGCGTCCGTTCTGTTCGACGATCACCTGCACGTTCAAGCGCACCAGTGGACGCACGTCGGACGCCAGCACGCCGTCGCTGCGCGCGATCAGCACGGTGTCGATGCCGCCGGACAGGCTGACGGTGACCTGCTGCACGCGCGGATCGGCGGCGCGCAGGAAACGGTCCACCGCACGCAATGTCTGGACCTTGGCATCGTTGCCCATCGCATCGATGGGATCGTCGCTGGCATACAGCGCGTGGCCGCCACTGCGCACCAGCGTGCGCGGGTAATGCGCGGCCCCGTCGCGCGCGATGGCGCGCGCGGACTTCGCCGCATCCAGCAGGGCCGGTGCGTTGATGTCGTCGGAGTAGGCGAAGCCGGTCTTCTCGCCGGAAATCGCGCGCACGCCCACACCCTGTTCGATCGAGTGCGCGCCGTCCTTGACGATCCCGTCCTCGACCGTCCAGCTCTCGCGACGCGCATGCTGGAAGTACAGGTCGCCGAAATCGATGCCCGGCCCCAGCAAGGTACCGAAGGCGCGATCCAGGCCGGACGGGTCCAGGCCAGCGGGCAGAAGGAGACGGGTTTCGGCGAGCGGGATCGGCAGGGTCATGGTCATCACAATGGGGACGAAAAGCGCTGCCGGCAAGGACGCCCTGGCCGACGGCGGATTCAGGGGGCGCCGGCGCTGTCGGTGCGATCGTCGCTTCGGACGCGCGACTGCTCGCGCCCCACCACTTCGACCTTGGGCGATTTCCACGGACCGGTGACGCGGTAGGTCTTGGCGCCCATTTCCGCCAGCGGCTTCTTCAGCACGGCGTTGGCCACCGCACCCACGGCGGCGCCGATGGGCCCACCCGCCACCGCGCCCACGGCGGTGAGTACGTTGGCGGATTTCGGCTTCACGTCCACGGTCTGGTCGAACCGCTCGGCCCGCAGGTCGGTGTCGCCGCGGATCAGGATCTCGGCGGCGGGGCCGTCGATCAGCAGGTTGTCGCTGCGCGCCATCCCGCCGGTGAGGCGGATGTCACCGTCAATACGGTTGAACGCAAAGCCCTTGGCGAAGAAATCGCTGAAGTCGAGCATCAGGCGGCGACGTACTTCCGCCACGCTCAACAGGCCCAGCACGCGGCCCGCACCGGGCTCGACCTCGAGCAGGTGCCCGTCCCGCGCGGCAAGCTTCACGCTGCCCTCCAGCGCGGCCAACTGGAAGCCCGCCGGACTGCCCGACCAGCCGGCCTCGGCGGTGATCTGCCCATGGCCACCCCGCACACGGTCGCCCAGGCCCAGGTCGTCCAGCAGTTCGCCGAAGTTCTCGCTCTTCACGTCCGCCGCGAAGCGCGTCCGTGCCGCAGCACCGGTACCCGTCCACTGGCCGCGCACATCGATCTGCTGCCCCGGTGAGCGCAACTGCAGCGCGTCGACATGCATGCCGTCCGCCTGCTGGCGCGTGCGCAGCTTGGCGGCACCCAGGCGTGCATCGCCGAAGCGCAGATCGTCGATATCCAGCGACAGCGGAGGAATGGCGGCAGGGTCGACGTCGTCCGCGGCGCCGCGCACGGCCGGATCGGTGCGCGGTGCGCCGCCCGCACTCGCCTTGCGCCAATGGACGCGCGCGAGCTTGCCGGCAATCGGCGCGCCCTTGGCATCAGGCACCAGCAGCGCACCGGACAAGGCCTCGCCATCCAGCGAGACCGCGAGCGCCTGTTGCGCGGGGGCGAGCTGCAGGCGGGTATTGGGAAAGGAGGCGCCGATCATGAGCAACTGATCCGCGGTCACGTCGACATGGCGCAGTGGCAGGCTGTCGCTTCCGCCGCTGCCGCCGCGCGCCACTGCCACCCACTCCATCGCATCCAGCGTACCGGTATGTCCGGAGGCCACCAGCCCGGACGGCGGTGGCGCATCCTTCACCTCGTTGCTGCCCAGCACCACGCGCACACCGGTCTGGCCATTGCTGGCGCGCGCGCGCAGCGCGAGCACCTTGCCGAAGGCCACGTCGATCTGTCCGCTGCCCATCGGCAACGGCGCACGCACGGTTGTCGCCAGGGGCGTGGTGGCGGATTTGCGCAGCGGCGCCGGCAGGCTCATCGCGGTACCCACCAAGTCCGATGTCAGGTTGAGTTGTGTCGGCGCTGCCGTCTTGCCCACCGCCACGCGCGGGATGTTCACGCCCACCGTCCATTGCGAGCGTCCGTCCATGTAGGGCTTCAGCCACGCCATCTCGGGGGCGCGGTCCAGCAGGCGGTCGGCTTCGACCATCGCGGACAGGTCGGCTTCGAACGCCTGCATGCGATCACGCGTGCCACTGCCTGCGCGCAGGCCAAGTACCCCGGCCTGCCCGTCATGCACGACCTGCAGCGGACCCGAGGCGAACCCGCCATCGTCATAGCGCGCCTTGCCCCGTACGTCGTCGAACACGAGGTCCCAGCGTTTCTCGGCCAGCTGCGCACCTTTCAGGTCCACCGTGCCGGCCAGCTTCTTGCGCGCCTGCTCACGCGCATGCAGCGGTTGCAGCAGATCGAACGTCGCCGCCACCGGGCCCTTGGCCTGCAGATGGTCGAGCGTGTCACCGTAGGTCTTGTGCAGCGGACTCTGCCGCAGCAGCGCGAGCAGCTCGCCCGCATCGGTCTCGGTGCGCGCGATGATCTTCAGGTCGGCATCGCGGAAATCGGCGATGCCGGCCTGGAACGCCGGAATCGTCACGCCCGCCAACGCTCCTCGTCCCTGCAACTGGAACCCGTTGCCGATGAAGGCGATCTCGGCATCGACCTGGTCCAGCTGCGGCCACTCGGACTGGAACTTGAACTGGCCATCGGCGATGCGGGCGACCGCTTCGAACCTGCCGTTCTGGTGGAGGAACGGCCAGTCGTCGAGGTCGCCAGTGACGATCGCGCGGCCTTCCCGCACGGTGCCGCCCACCAGCGCGGCATTGAGCCAGTCCACTGCGGCCTTGGGCATCTTGTGGTGGATCCAGAATCCCTTGGCCACCGGCACCGGCGCATCGGCCAGGTCCGCCGCGATGTCGATCCACGGTCGCGTGCCATCGCCCTGGAACCACATGCCGCCACGCACGTCGGCAGCGTAATCGGTCCCCTGCACGTGCAACGCCGAAGTCCCCACGCGCCAGCCCGCGCCTTCACGCCACCCCACCACGTCGCCTTCCAGGCGCACGTCGTGCACCACTTCGAACCCGCTCGGCCAGTCGAAGCGCATCGTCGCTTGCGGAAGCAGCCGCAGGCGGAACCCCGCAGCGTCGCCATCGAAATCCCCCGCCAATCCGCGGATGCCGGGGGCATCGCCAACCGCACGGAACCCGATGTCGCGCAACTGTCCTTCCACGCGCATCGGACCATTCCTGCGTCCGGCCAGTGCCAGCCGCGCGAGGCGCGCGCCGGGCCGCGCCTGGAACAGCCAACGGCGCACGCCGGGATCGACCCTGTCGCTGAGCCCGAGCACCGCCAACAGCGGTGCCGCATCCACCTGGTCCGCCAGCAAGGCGTAACGCTCGCCGCCAGCGAGTACCAGGCCATCCAGCGTCTGCACGGCGGGCGCCGTGCCCACCCGCAGGCGCGGAGCATCGAGTCGCCAGCCACCGGCCACCAGGCGCCAACGCATGCGTCCTTCCATCTGCTCGAAATCGATGCGCGTGGGTGCCGCCGATGTCGGCAGCGGCGCGCCGCGCAGGCCCACCTGGCGCAGGTTGGCGTCTGCCGTCACCATCACCACGCGATGCCGGCGCAGTTCCGTCCAGGCCCGCACGCGACCGTTGCCGCGCTCGGCCACCACGCCGGCGTAGCGCAGCAACGGCGACCAGGCGCCGATATCTTCCGCAGCCACATCGAGATAGGCACGCCCATCGCCGGCCTTGCGATCGAAGTCGACCGCCACGTTCAGTGGCGCTGCGTCCTTGCGTATCCATGCCCGCGTGCCGGCGCGCACGCGATCGCCCTGGACGCGCAGGCGCAGGTCGATTTCGGGCAGGCGGATATCCCATCCCAGCGACGGCGCGATGATCGCAAGTCGTCCGTCGATGACCTGCAGTTCACCCAGGCCTTCAAGGCTCTTCAGCGGGTCCTCGGTGGATTGCTGCTGCCCGGGCAGGCCGCGTACCGACCAGCGTCCGTCGTCCTCCCGCTGCAGCGTCAGCGCCAGGCCGCGCAGGCGCAACTCGGTGAAGGAACGCCCTGGCAGCAGTCCGCCATACATCGACACCAGCACTTCTGCCTGGCCGATACGCACGCCGGCATCGCCTTCACCCAGGCGCAGCCCATCGAGCTGCAACAGCGGTCCGCGGCGCGTCCATTGGGTCTTCACCGCATCGAAGGCGACGGGCCGGCCGGCGCGCTCGCTCAGCCATGCCGCGACCCGATCGGGATGCCGCTCCGCCAGCGGCAGCACCTGGCTGGCGATGCCGAGCACCACGGCCATGCACACCAGCACCACCGCGATGCCATAGACGGCACCGCGGCGAGCCAGGCGCAGGCGGCGGCGCAGCGGAGTGGGCATCAGCTCACTGCGCTCGCCGCGGTTTGCGATCCGGAATGCGGGATTGGTGAAGGCACGAGTCGTGCTTCGCTTGTGCGAATCGCCCACCACGCATCACGAATCACGGCTTCACAGCAACACGACATCGAACTGCTCCTGCAGGTACTGCTCGTCCGCCTGGAAACGGATCGACTTGCCGAGGAATTCCTCCAGTTCCGCCACCGCGGACGATTCCTCGTCGGTGATGCGGGCAACGACCTTCGGCGAGGCGATCACCAGCAGGCGCGCGGCCTCGAACTGGCGCACCGCGCGGGTGATCTCGCGGAAGATCTCGTAGGTGACGGTTTCGGCCGTCTTGATGGCGCCACGTCCGCTGCATTCCGGGCAGGGCTCGGACAACTGGCGCGCCAGGCTTTCCACGGTGCGCTTGCGCGTCATCTCCACCAGGCCCAGCGGCGAGAATTCGTACACCGTGGTCCTGGCGTGGTCCTTGGCCAACGACTTCTCGAGCGTACGCAACACCTGGCGGCGATGCTCGGGATCATCCATGTCGATGAAATCGATGATGATGATGCCGCCCAGGTTGCGCAGGCGCAGTTGACGCGCGACGGCCTGCGCGGCTTCGAGATTCGTGCGATAGACGGTCTCTTCCAGATTGCGCTGGCCGAGGAACGAACCTGTGTTGACGTCGACCGTGGTCATCGCCTCGGTCTGGTCGATCACCAGGTAGCCGCCGGACTTCAGCGGCACCTGCTTGTCCAGCGCGCGGCCGATTTCATCTTCGACGCCGTACAGGTCGAAGATCGGGCGCTCGCCGGTATACAGCTCGATGCGCTCCGCGAGCACCGGCATGTACTTGGCGACGAACGCCTGCAGGCGCTCGTAGGTTTCGCGCGAATCCACCTTCACCTTCTCCACGTCCTTGCGGATCAGGTCGCGCACGGCGCGCAGCGGCAGGCTCAGGTCTTCGTACAGGATGCTGCACGGCGGCAGCTCGCGGCCGCGCTTCTCGACGATGTTCCAGACGCGCGACAGGTAGGCCAGGTCCTCGGCCAGGGCTTCCGCCGGCTGGCCTTCGGCATTGGTGCGGATGATGTAGCCGTGTCCGCCATGCTGGGCGGCGAGATCGGTCACCACCTGCTTCAGTCGATGGCGCTCGGCATCGTCCTCGATGCGCGCGGAGACGCCGATCACCTTGGACTGGGGCAGCAGCACCAGGTAGCGCGACGGAATGCTGATCTGCGTGGTGAGCCGCGCGCCCTTGCTGCCGATAGGATCCTTCACCACCTGCACGACGATGTCCTGCCCGTCGCGCAGCAGATCCATGATCGGCGCCGGCGGCGGTGCGGGCAGCGGGGCCTCCTCGCCATCCACCACCGCGCCAGGCGAGGAGCGCACGATGTCGTTGGCATGCAGGAATGCCGCACGGTCCAGGCCGACCTCGACGAAGGCCGCCTGCATGCCGGGCATCACCCGCTGCACCTTGCCCTTGTAGATGTTGCCGACCACGCCCCGGCGCCAGCCACGCTCGATGTGCAGTTCCTGCAGCATGCCGTTTTCGATCACCGCGACGCGCGTTTCGCGCGGGGTGACGTTGACCAGGATTTCTTCCGACATGCTTTCCTTCCCTCAGGCTGACGCGGTGGCGACAGGCGCCGATGGATGGATGTCGAACTCGCGCAGCAGTCTCGCGGTTTCGTGGAGAGGCAGGCCCATCACCGCCGAGTAGCTGCCGGCCAGGCGGGTGACGAACTGCTCGGCGCGCCCCTGGATCCCGTAGGCACCCGCCTTGCCCATGGCTTCGCCGCTGGCCACGTAGGCCGCGATGTCATCTTCGTCCAGCTCGGCGAAACTCACGTCGGTGACGACGAACGCCTGTGCTTCGCGCGCGGCGCTGACCACCGAGACCGCAGACACGGCCTGGTGCGTGCGGCCCGACAACCGGCGCAGCATTGCGGCGGCATCGGCGGCATCCACGGGCTTGCCGAAGACCTCGTCGCCCAGGATCACCTCGGTGTCGGCGCCCAGCACCACGGCACCGGGCGAGCCCATCACCTTCAACAGGCCGGCACCCGCCTTCTCGCGGGCGACCCGGCGCACGTACTCCGTGGCAGGTTCGCCGGGCTGGCGGTGTTCGGGGATGTCGAGGTCGATGCGGCCGAACGAGAGCCCCAGGCGGGTCAGCAGTTCGGCGCGGCGGGGGGATTGGGAAGCCAGGTAGAGCATCCGGGAAGAATAACCTGCGGCGCCTGACTGAATGACCGCTGATGATGGCCGGGACGGCGTAACCCTGCGCCGCATCACGGCCCGTTCATGTCATCGTGAACACCCTTGCGCGTCGACGACGACCGGGTGCCCGCAAGCCCGAACCACGAAAAGGAGATCCCATGCGTCTGCCCCTGCTTCGCCCGCTGCTGCTCGCCATCACCCTGTCTCTGGGAACCACTGCCGCCATGACCACTTCCGCCCAGACTGCGCCGGCCTATGCCATCCCGGCCGACGGCACGCTGCTCAACGTCTCCGCGCAGGCCGAGGCCTCCCGCGTTCCCGACATCGCCACCATCTCCGCCGGCGTGGTCACCCAGGCCGTCGACGGCAACACCGCCATGCGCCAGAACAGCGAGCAGATGGCCAAGGTCGTGGCCGCGATCAAGGCCGCCGGGATCGCCGACAAGGACGTGCAGACCAGCGGCATCAGCCTCAATCCGCAATACCGCTACGCCGAGAACGAAGCACCGAAGATCACCGGCTACCAGGCCAACAACACCGTCAGCATCAAGGTCCGCGATATCGCCAAGCTGGGCAAGGTGCTGGACGCCCTGGCCGGCGTGGGTGCGAACCAGATCAACGGCCCCAGCTTCGAGATCGACAATCCGGAACCGGTCTACGACGAGGCGCGCCTGGCCGCGCTGAAGAAGGCCCAGGCCCGTGCGGAGACCTATGCCAAGTCGCTGGGCCTGGAGGTGCGCCGTATCGTCAGCATCTCCGAAGGCAATGGCGGCTTCCGCCCCATGCCGATGATGGCGATGGCGAAGATGGAGGCCCGCGACGCCAGCGGTGCGCCGCCGGTTTCGCCAGGCGAGACCACCGTCTCGATCAACCTGGACGTGGTGTTCGAACTGGGCAAGTAAGCACCGCCAGCTCCCGACGACGGCGCCCTGCGGGGCGCCGTTTTCGTTGGATGGGCGGATGGCCGGACTACGCCGAAGGTCGAACCCCCACCCCCCTTGCGGACGCCATCCGCCGGAGTACAGTCTGGACATGCGGCGCCGGGACGTTGCAACCCCACTCCTCGCGGCCGAGCGTTGTTCCGTTCACAGCCCTCAGGAGGTGGATCATGGTTCGCGCACTACCCCACGGTTCCGACACCCGCATCGAGCTCGGCCGCATCGCGGCCATCGCCGCCGCCATCGCGGTCCATGCCGCCGCCCTGCTCATGCTGCTGATGCCGATGGCGGCGCCGCCCATCGCAGCACCTGTGAAGCCGAAGATCGTCATCGAGTGGTACAAAAAGGAACAGGTCGAGCCCAAACCGGTTGAAGCAGAGATCGTCAAGCGGGTCACGCCCAAGCCTGTCGAGCCACGTCCGGTGGTGAAGCCTGTCGAGGACAAGCAGATTGTCGATGCTCCCATCGTCGTGGACCAGGACAGCGAGCGCGCCATCGATACCTCCGTCGCCGCAATCGACAGCGGCGATATCGGCGTCCCGTCGCACGGCACCGGTCCATTGCCCTCCGCCACGCTTGAATACGTCCGCGCGACGTCGCCTCGCTATCCGATCAGCGAGCTGAAGAGTGGCGTGGAAGGCACGGTGGTCCTGCGCGTGCTGGTGGATGTGGACGGCACGCCCCTCGACGTGAGCATCGAGAACAGCAGCGGCAACCGCAATCTGGACAGGTCCGCCCTCCAGCACGTGCTGAAGACCTGGCGCTTCAAGCCCGCCATGCAGAACGGGCAGGCGGTGCAGGCCTACGGCCTGGTGCCGATCGCCTTCAGCCTGCAATGATGCGGAGGACATGAACGAAGAAGCCCGCCGAAAAGGCGGGCTTCTGCCTTCTGTAGGAGCGACGTGAGTCGCGACCGCGCGTCTTGCATGCACGGAAATCGACATCCGCCACGGAAAGCGAACCGAGGTAGTGACAGATCAAGATCGGACGGTCTGCGGTCGCGACTCACGTCGCTCCTGCAGAAAGCGCCCATCGCTCAGGCGCGGTGGTAGGGATGGTTCGCCAGCATCGCCGCCGCGCGGTAGACCTGCTCCGCTACCAGCAGTCGCACCAGCATGTGCGGCAACGTCAGCGGGCTGAGCGACCACTTCTCGTGTGCAGCAGCCACGACATCGGGTGCATGGCCTTCAGGCCCCCCGATCAGCAGCGCGATATCGCGGCCCAGCGTACGCCAGTGTTCCAGCCGCTGGGCGAGTTGTTCCGACGAGTACGGCTTGCCGGTCACTTCCAGCGCGACCACATGGGCATTCTTCGGCAAGGCCGCGAGCACGCGCTTGCCCTCGTCCTCGATCGCACGCTGCGGATCGCGGCTTTTGCCACGCAGGCCCGGCTCGATTTCGACCAGTTCGAACGGCAGCCAGTGCGACAGGCGCTTCTGGTATTCGGCGAAGCCTTGGGCGACCCACGCGGGCGCACGCTCGCCGGTGGCGATGAGACGGCATTTCATGTCGCCATGATAGCGGCGTCACACGTTCATCGGCCCGCTTGCAAGGGTCATGCCTTTGTCATGTGGCGGTTATGTGCGCTGCCTAGCGTCGCGGACTCCCCAGCCCGCAGGAGTCGCATGATGACGATGTTCGATCCCTCCCGCCGCCAGGTCCTGAAAGGCAGTGCCGCCGCCATCGCCATGGGTGCCATCGGCAGCCTCGGCGCGTTGCATGCGCGACAGGCCCATGCCGCCACGACCGCGACACAACTCTCACCGGTCCCGAGTCGCTATGGCCCTCTCGCGCCGGTCGCGGATGACGCCACCGGCCTGCCGTTGCTGCAACTGCCGCGCGGCTTCCGCTACCGCTCCTTCGGCTGGAGCGCCGACCGCATGGATGACGGCCAGCCCTGCCCCGACCGCCACGACGGCATGGCCGTCGTCGGCGTGCGCCATCCACGCCGCGGCCGGGGTGGCAGGGGCCACGGACATGGCCTGGAGTACGTGCTGATCCGCAATCACGAGCGCGGCGCCGGCACGCCGATCCGGGCACCCGGTATGTACGACACCGGCACGGTCAGCGGCGCGGAGCGCGCGGGCGGCGGCACCACGACCCTGGGCTGGCGCCATGGCGAATGGACGCGCATGGAGCCGAGCCTGGGCGGTACGCTGGTGAACTGCGCGGGCGGCCTGACGCCGTGGGGTACGTGGCTGAGCTGCGAAGAGATCAAGACCGACGCCACCTCCAGCACCGGCCGCAAGCATGGCTACGTGTTCGAAGTCGATCCCGAGAACGAACGCACGACCGGCCGCCCGCTGGTGGGCCTGGGTCGCTTCAGCCACGAAGCGGTGGCCGTGGACCCGCGCACCGGCATCGTCTACCTGACCGAGGACGACCGGAACAAATCGGGCTTGTACCGCTTCGTCCCGAACGACCGCCGCGGCCGCAACGGCTCGCTGGAGAACGGTGGCCGGCTGCAGGCGGCGCGCGTGCGTGGCCGTCGCAACGTCGACCTCAGCGTGGCGGCGATCGGCGACGAATACGCACTGGAGTGGGTGGATGTTCCCGACCCGGACCTGGACACGATCGTGGCGCCGGCCGGGTTCCCCGACACTTCCGCCGGGGAGACGCTGAGCGGGCCGTTCGCGCAGGCGTGGAGCGAAGGCGCGCTGCGCATGAGCCGGGGCGAAGGCATCTGGTACAGCTACGGCAAGATGTTCATCGTCGACACCAGCACGGGCGTGGACGCGCAGGGCCGCAAGGGTCGCGGCAACGGGTCGGTGTGGGTCCTCGACCTGTTCACGCAGCGCCTGAAGGCGCTGTTCGTCAGCGGCCACCAGCTGGCTGCCCACAACCCCGACAACATCACCGTCAGTGGCCGCGGCGGCGTCGTGCTGTGCGAAGACGGCGGCGAGAGTCCCGACGAATACGGCCCCGGCGCGCGCCTGATCGGTTTGACCCGTGCTGGTGAGTCGTTCTACCTGTGCAAGAACAACGTGCAGCTGACATCCACGCAGATCGCCAATGCGGGCAAGTCGGTGCCCGAGGGCGACTACCGCGAAAGCGAATTCTGCGGCGCGTGCTGGGACCCCTTCTCGCGCACGCTGTTCGTCAACCTGCAGACGCCGGGCATCACCGTCGCGATCACCGGCCCGTGGGAGCGCGGGCCGCTCTGACGGAGATCGGCGGAACGAAGAACGGCGCCCTGGGGCGCCGTTCCTTCGATGCATGACGATCGGCCTCAGAGCCGCGATTCGTCAGCCGTTTCGATGTCTTCCGGCGGCTGGTCGCCCACGGTCCACAGACGCTCGAGCGCGTAGAACTCGCGCACGCGCGGCAGCATGACGTGGACGATCACATCACCCAGGTCGACGAGGACCCATTCGGCCTCGCGCTCGCCTTCCACACCCAGCGGCATCACGTCGAGCTTCTTGGCGAACTTCACCACTTCGTCGGCAATCGATTTCACGTGGCGGGTCGACGTGCCCGAGGCGATCACCAGGTAGTCGGCGACGCTGGACTTGCCGCGCACGTCGATCTCGACGACATCCTTGGCTTTCAGCTCCTGCACGGCGGCATGCACCGTGGCTAGCAGGTCCGGCAGGGCCGGCGGCGGACTGGGCAGACGGGTCTTGATGACGTGGGCTTGGCTGGACAAAGGCTTGGTGGCTCTGGGAATACGGCGGCGATTATAGCGAACCCGTGCCGGCCGCCCGTGACGCGTAAAGCCTTTCGTCGGCAATGGCGTCCGCGACCGCCGCCGGAACGAGATGCCGCCAGGCCACGCCCGCGGCGATGCGACGGCGGATCTCGGTCGCCGATTCGGGCTGAAGCGGGTGACCGAGCCGGTATACACGCCCCGCGGGCACCCGCCACAGTCCTTCGGGACACGATATCCACCGGTCGGCCAGGGCATCCGACAGCAACGGGGGAAGGCCCGCGCCCAACGGACTGCCGGGACGGTCGGCGACGATGAAATGCGCCAGATCGAAGAGCGCCGTCCACTCCCGCCAGGTCGGCAGGCCCAGCAGGCTGTCCGCGCCGATCAGCAGGGCGACCGGGACCGCGTCGCCCTGCTCGGCCCGGAGTTCGCGCAGCGTATCGATGGTGTAGGAGCGGCCGTCCGGCTCCCGCGCCGCACGGAGCAGTTCGCGCCGGTCCACGCGCAGGCCGGCTTCATCCGCCACCGCCAGGTCGAGCAGATGCGCGCGCTGGCATGCGGTCGCGCCCGGCGGGGCACGATGGGGGGGGTCGGCCGCCGGCATCAGGTTGACCGGCACGCGGAATACATCGCGCGCAGCGCGCGCAATGGCCAGGTGCCCGTTGTGGACGGGGTCGAACGTGCCGCCGTAGTAGAGCTGCAGCCGTGATGCGTGATGCATGAGGGTGGATTCGTGGTTCGGCATCGGCTTCCGCGAATCAAGAATCGCCGATCGCCACGTCACGCCACCAGCAGGCGCACGGCCTTCGCCTCGGCGATCGCCAGCAGCAGGCGCTCCAGGCCCACCCAGGCATCACCATCGCCCCGCCCTTTCGCGGTGCGGTCGATCTTCGACGCTTCGGCGACGAAACGGTCCCAGCGCGCCGGCGTCGCATGCCGTTGCAGCGCACGCTTGAACGGCGCCTGCTTGGCTTCCCAGATGCCCTGCGATTTCATTTCGGCAGCGAGGTTGCCGCCACTGGCCTGCACGCGCGCCAGCGCTGCGGTGCGCAGCAGCTCCTTGACGACCATCGGCATCAGGCCGGCGACCATGTCGCCTTCTGCGCGCAGGCCGGCGAGGATGCGCGAAACCTGCGCGCCCTGCCCGGCCAGCACTGCATCGGTCAGGCGGAAAACATCGTAGCGGGCAGCGTTCGCGACCAGCGATTCCATCCGCTCGACATCCAGCACCTCGCCTTCGCTGAGCAGGGCGAGCTTGTCGATTTCCTGCGCGGCCGCCAGCAGGTTGCCTTCGACGCGATCGGCCAGCAGTTGCACGGCATCGCGGTCTGCACGCACGCCCTTGCTGCGCAGGCGGCTTTCGATCCAGCCTGGAAGCTCGTGCGGTTTGATGGCCCATGCCACCGCGACCACGCCGACGCGTGCGATGGCATCGCTCCACTTGCCCTGGTAGGCCTTGCCCCATTCGCCGGCGGTGATCAGCAGCACCACGTCCGGCGGCGGGTTGGCGCAGAACGCGCTGATGATCTCGGCGCCCTCCTTGCCCGGTTTGCCGCCCGGCAGCCGGACCTCGACCAGGCGGCGCGCACTGAACAGGCTGGGCGCATTGAAGCTCGCCTCCAGCCGGTCCCAGTCGAAATCACGCCCGTCGGCATCGAAGACTTCGCGCTCGCCGATGCCCTGCGCGCGCGCCTGTGCACGCACCGCATCCGCAGCTTCCAGCACGCGCAACGTTTCAGGGCCCGCGATCAGGTAGACCGGATGCAGCGTCTCGGACGCGCCGCGCGCGGCCAGCTGTTCCGGCTTGAGTTCCATCAGGGCGCCACGTTCACCGGACCGGAACGCACCACGCCGTCGATGCGGCGCAGGATGGAGGCCGCCATGTCGCGACGCAGCTCGTCAGCGAGCACTTCGCGCTCTGTCGCGGTACCGGTCGCATCCTGCGGTGGCGACACGTAATCCCGCGACAGCTCCACGACCTGCTGCGGCACCAGGTCGGTCCCGTCCGCGCGCTTGAACGCGAAGACCACCGCGTAGCGCAGACTGAATTCCTGCGCGCGGCCGAACTGGTCCACGGCGATAGGCAGGTCGCCCCAGCGCTCGGAAAGGATGCGCAGCGTGGCCACCTGCTCTTCGGGCATCGCGGCATTGTCTTCGCCGATGGGCGCGGCCAGCGTCGCACCCGCGCCCTGCAGGCCACGCGACAGGCTGGTGACCAGCGCGCTGTAGGACGTGGACGCGCCCTGCACCCTGATCGGCCCCAGGTCGGACGGCAGCGCGATCTTGTTGCGCAGGTGGAAACCGCAACCGGCCAGGAAGACCAGGGCGACGAGGAGCAGAGGCAGGCGGAATCGGGTCATGGGCGAAGTCTGGACGAGGCCGTCATGGGCGGCAATAGCGTAGCCGGACCGCAGGTGAACACCGGGGCAAGACGTCCGCCGCCGATATCCATCCGCAGCACGGCTTCGCCGGTCAACCCGCCACGATGTTGACGATCTTGCCCGGCACCACGATCACCTTCCGGATCGCCAGGCCTTCAAGGAACTTCGCGGTGTTCGGTTCCGCCCTGGCCAGCGATTCGACCAGGTCGCGCGGTGCATCGGCAGCCACGTCGATCGTGCCGCGCAGCTTGCCGTTGACCTGGATCGCCAGGGTGACCGAATCGCGCACCAGCGCATCCTGGTCGACCTGCGGGAATGCCACGTCCTCGATCAGCGTCTCATCGTGGCCCAGCGCCTGCCACAGGGCGTGGCTGGCATGCGGTGTGATCGGGTTGAGCAGCAGCACCGCAGCTTCCAGTGCTTCCTGGCGCACCGCACGCCCCTGCGCACTGGCATCGTCGAACTTGCCCAGCGTATTGGACAGCTCCATCACCGCAGCGATGGCCGTGTTGAAGCTGTGGCGCTTGCCGTAGTCGTTGCCGACCTTGTCGATGGTCTCGTGGGTCTTGCGGCGTACGGCCTTCTGGTCGGCGGTGAGCGCTGCCACCTCCACCGCGGGTGCGGCTCCGTCGGCCACATGCTTCTGCACCTGCGTCCACAGGCGGCGCAGGAAGCGCGCCATGCCTTCCACGCCGGCTTCGTTCCACTCCAGCGACTGCTCGGGCGGCGCGGCGAACATCGAGAACAGGCGCACGGTGTCGGCGCCGAACTTGTCCACCATCGACTGCGGGTCCACGCCGTTGTTCTTCGACTTCGACATCTTCTCGACCGGGCCGATCTTCACCGGCTGGCCATCCGCCTTCAGCGTGGCGCCGACGACGCGGGCCTTGTCGTCGCGCTGGATCTCGACATCGACCGGATTGATCCAGTCCTTCGACCCGTCCGCGTTGTCGCGATAGAACGTCTCGGCGATCACCATGCCCTGCGTGAGCAGGTTGGTGGCCGGCTCGTCGCTGTCCACCAGTCGCGCGTCGCGCAGCAGCTTGTGGTAGAAGCGGAAGTACATCAGGTGCAGGATCGCGTGCTCGATGCCGCCGATGTACTGGTCCACCG
>Ga0065704_10001488_pt1 | contig 18296 bp, 13 predicted proteins | sample SwiRhicommuniRL2_FD_59091 | JGI IMG/M metagenome (GOLD analysis project Ga0065704, IMG submission 59091) | Switchgrass rhizosphere bacterial communities from Rose Lake, Michigan, USA - RL2 v2 (version 2) | ecosystem: Host-associated > Plants > Roots > Rhizosphere > Soil | place: East Lansing, MI
AGTCGGCGGGCCCGCCGTCGACGAAGGCGTAGGGCGTCGACCGATGGCAGAACACGTGCATGAAGAAACGCCCGCCGGGTTCGAGCCAGTCGGCCACGCGTGCGAACAGCGCTCGCCAGTTGCGCATGTGCTCGAACATCTCGACCGACACGACGCGGTCGTAGCGTCCCGGCGCGGCGAACTGGTTCATGTCCGCGGTGATCACGGTGACGTTGTTCAGGCCACGTTCGCGGGCCTGCGCCTCGATCCACGCGCGCTGCGACGCCGAGTTCGACACCGCGGTGACGTGGCTGCGTCGGTAGTGCGCCGCCATCCACAACGTCAGCGAGCCCCAGCCGCAGCCGAGTTCGAGGATGCGCTGGCCGTCGGCGAGGCCGGCGCGCTCGCAAGTCGCCGCGAGGGCGAGCGTCTCGGCGCGCTCCAGCGTACGCGTGCTGTCCAGCCACCACGCGCACGAGTACTTGAGGTGCGGGCCGAGCGCATGCCGGAAGAAGTCGGCCGGCACCTCGTAGTGCTGCTCGTTCGCGAGGTGGGGCACCGGCGCCAGCTCCGCGGCGTCCATCTGGGCCACGAAGTCCTCGGTCGCTGACGCCGCGCGCTCGCAGTTTCCGGCGTCGATCTCGCGGAGACGCGCGTCGCAGAGCCGTCGAATGCCGGCGCGCACGACGGCATCGGGCACGAGGCCGAGTTCGACCCAGTCGATCGCGCGGCGGGCGGGTTGAACCATGGTGGAAAGCGCTCCGGCAGGTGGGTGAGGCCCCGTGTCCAGGGTGTGTCCAGAGAATAACCGATGGTGTCCAGCTATTGTCAATAGATAACCCGTCATTTTCTTGACAAAACATGGACAACGCACCAGAGTGCCGCGATGGAATCCGCCGCCAAGTCCACGAGCCCCGTCCATCCGATGCGGCTCGTGACCGTTCGCACCGGGCTCACGCCGGACCTGTTGCGGGCCTGGGAGAAGCGCTACGGGGCGGTGAGGCCCGTGCGATCTCCGGGCGGCCAGCGCCTGTACTCCGATGCCGACATCGAGCGCCTCTCGCTGCTCGCCCGCGTCGTCGAAAGTGGGCGGGCCATCGGGCAGATCGCGAAGCTGTCGCTGGATGAGCTGCAGGAGATCGTCGAACACGACGCGCGCGCGCTGGACCCCGTGCCGGCCGGCGTGATGGCGGCGGAATCGTGGGAGCCGATCCAGGCCGAGGCTCTCGCCGCAGTGCATCGCTTCGATCCAGCGGCGCTGGAATCGACGCTGCGCGGCGCCGCATTGCGCCTCGGGATGGACGACGTGCTGGACGGCGTGATCGGCCCGTTGCTGCTGACGATCGGCACGCGGTGGCACGCGGGCTTGCTGGGCCCGGCACACGAGCACGTCGCCACCGACGTCGTTCGTCGCACGCTGACCTGGATGATGGAGAAGGGCGCGCCGCTGCCCACGGCACCGACGCTCATCGCGGGCACGCTCGCCGGACAGACGCACGAACTCGGCGCGATGCTCGCCGCGGCGGCGGCCGCGAGCCAGGGCTGGCGGGTGGTGTATCTCGGCGCGAACCTGCCGGCGACCGAGATCGCCGTCGTGGCGAACCACACGGGTGCGACGGCGGTCGCGCTCAGCCTCGTCCATCCGGCGGACGATCCGGCCATCGACGTTGCACTGCGCGAGCTGCGGTCAGCGCTGCCGAAGGGCACCGCGATCCTCGCCGGCGGCACCGCCGCCGCGAGCTATGCGCAGGCACTCGCGGAGGTCGATGCCGTGCGGTTTACGTCGATTCGGCAGCTACGTGCGTGGCTGCGTCAGGCCCCCCACGCGCGCTGACGGCTGCCCGTCGATCTGCGTCGACTCGCGGATCCTTGCGCACGTCACGCAACGCTCTTGCCGACCGCTGTGTGATTTCCGAATCGCGCGGACGTGGCGCGTTGATATGCTCATCCTCGACACTCCACAGAATGCGTCGTGCACCTGGACGAACGATCGCGAGGACACGATGGAGTCGACAAGAACGAGGGGAGCCATGACGAAGTTCCAGTCCGCCAAGGCGCAAAGGCTTGTTGCGACCGTGTCGCTTGCCTTTGTGATCGCACTCGCAATCCCGGCCGGGACGGCCGTCGCCCAGGTGACCGTGGTCGTGCCGACGGAGGGCGACCTCAAGGCGACGCTGGCGTTGCCGGGCGACATCCAGCGCGGCAAGGAGACGTACTCGGAGTGCCAGTCCTGTCACCGCCGCGATGGCTCGGGGCGCGCGAAGTTCGACATGCCGCGCCTGTCCGGGCAGCACGCCTCGGTGCTGATCAAGCAGCTCATGGACATCCGCAGCGACTTCCGCGTGAACCCGGAGATGCGGGACTACATGCTCGATTCCGATCTGACGCTGCAGGACTTCGCGGACATGGCAGCCTATCTGCAGTCACTGCCCATCGTGGGCAACATCGCGCAGGGGCCGCCCGAACTGGTGTCGCGCGGCCAGACGGTGTACGCCACTTATTGNGTGGGCTGCCATGGCGAGCANGGCGAAGGCCGCGCGGAGCTTTTCTACCCGATGCTCGCGTCGCAGCACTACAGCTACATCTTGCGCGAGATCGACCTCATCCTGACCGGCCAGCGTGGCAACTCCAACCCGGCGATGCCCGCGATCCTCGGCAACCTCTCGGAAGAGGACAAACGGGCCGTCGCGGCGTACCTGGCGCAACTGCCGGCGCCCGGCAAGGCCGCTACGGGCCCTTGACGCGCTTACGGGCCCTCGAAGAATCGCTGCGCCGCGAGGCGGCCGACCTCGCGCCCCATCGCCACGCCGACTTCCGTGGAAGTCCGGTAATGCACGCCGTCACAGATGCGCGCCTCGGCGACTTCCTGGATGAAGTCTTCGACGGACGTCCAGGAGCGCTTCGAACCCGCCACCATGTAGCTCGTGGTCGTGAGCGACGGCACGGGTGCGTCGCCGAGGTCGGCCTGCAGGATCGTGCCCACCGTGGCGGCCACGATGCAGTGGGCGCAGGGATATTCCGGGTGCATCGGTGTGTCGATGAACGGCGTCCACGACGCATCGCGCTCCGTCGCGTCGTTGCCGTCTGTGTCGCCGTTGCGGATGGCGGTGATCGGCCGCCAGAAATTGTAGTGGTACTTCGCGTCGAACACGGCGACCAGCGCATCGTCCATGCCCTGGGCGACCGCCGCGAACAGGCGCGCGTTCCGGGCGATGTCGCGTCCAGGCTGTTCCGCGACCGAGCGGACCACGCCGTGATAGATCGAAGGCAGCGTCGCCTCCCAGAAGCGCGCGACGTCCGTCTGCTCCGCCCTGCGGGCCGAGCTTGTCTTCCCGCCCATCGCCTTGACTTCATTGTAGTCACGCGCCCAGACCGCACTGCTCAATGCAGGTGGCGGCGCCGGGCGAAACTGCGCGGCGCGGGTCATCAGCCAGGGCTTGCGCTCGATCCATTGCGGAACCGCCGGGATCGCGGTGGGCACATAGACACCGGGGCTGGTGACCGGGCGATAGCTTTCGGCCGTCGACGCGCCGTCGTCCGTTTTGCGAGCAACGACCTCCGCGGCCGAGCGCTCGCCGATGGCGACGCCCGCATTCGTCGCGGCGCCCTCGACGAGCGTGCCGAGTGATTTCCGGTAGGCGGCTTCGATCATCGCCGTCTGCGTCGGAACGAGTGCGATCAGCGCCGCCCGATAGGCTGAGGCGACGGCCGCGTCGGCCGACACCTCGGGCGCTCGTTTGTCGCTCGTGGTGGCGCGTTTGACGGCCTCGTAGGCCGCCGTTTGCGTGATGGCGAGCATACGTACGCCCACCGGTGTCGGGGGCTTGGTCGCGGCGACGACGTCACACGCTATCGTGTCCCAGTCGGTGTTGACGTCGGCCCACGCCATCGGTCCCCAACACGCGATCGTCACCGCAAGACAGCGGACGAAGCGCTTCATGGTCCACATGCGTGCCTCCTCCTGCCCTTCTCTGCAACGCGCCGCGCCGTGCAGTGCAGCGCCTGTTCGAGACGACGAAGCGGGGATTTGCCACCGGCCATCGGACATCCAAACGCACGGCCGGGTCAAGGGAAGCGAGCCGACGCGGGTCGCACGAGGTCGGCGTCACGGAGCATCGCGGTGGCTGCAGGCGATTGCCCTGACGAGATGTATGCCGCTGACAGCCTGCGCACGCCGCTGGACGATGGGTCGAAGCCGAACCGTCCATACGTGGACGGCCCGAAACCGAGTCGCTCGACGAAGTTTTGGGGACCCGATGGTCTGACTTTATCGGCGTGGACGCCACGCGAAACAGGTCGATCGAATAGCCGGATTTGGATGCAAGCCGCGCTTCGCAGGCGAGGTTCGCGCGATCTCCTGCATACAGTCGATCAAGTGCCTGACAGTGTATTTGCACATCACAGACGCTCGCGGCCACAGGGAGGTGTGTCATGACGAGGCGCGTTCTCGCAGTGGCACTCGTGCTGTCATTGCCGACATTGGCGATCGCAGACCCCGGCGATACCGAGCTCATCAGCAAGAGCGCGGATACCGGCGAGGCGGTGCGCAGTGGCGGTGGCGTGATCAGCGACGATGGACGTCATGTCGTGTTCGAGTCCGACGGCAGCGTTGCAGAGGGTGGACACGACGGGGGAATCTTTGCCCTGGACCGGGTGCTGCAGACGACACAGTGGCTCACGGCCGGCGGCGACCCCTCTGTCACCGTCGACGGCCGTCATGTCGTGTACACGCTCGCAGACAGCACCACGTTTCGGGCCAACGTGTGGCTCCTCGACCGTGATACGGGGATCGGCGTGCGCATCGCAGAAGGTGAACGGGGGCAAGCCAGCACGGGCGGTCGCTTCATTGCCTTTGACTCAGGCGCATCGAACCTGGTGGCCGGCGACACCAACCGCATGACCGATGTCTTCGTCCGCGACCGGCAGTCGGGCGTCACCGAGCGCGTCAGCGTCGGGCCCTCCGGCCGTCAGGGAAACGAGCATAGCTTTTCGAGCAGGATCAGCGCGGACGGCCGTTACGTTGCGTTCCACTCGGTGGCATCGAACCTGGTTTCGGGCGACACCAACGGGACCGGCGACGTCTTCGTGCACGATCGAAGCACACACGTCACCGAGCGCGTCAGTGTCGGCACGGGCGGCGTTCAGGCCAACGGGCGGGCCGTTTCCCTCGCGATGAGCGGCGATGGCCGCTTCGTCGCGTTCGGCTCACANGCCACGAATCTCGTCTCCGGCGACACCAACGGTGTCGAGGATGCGTTCGTCCATGACCGGGCAACAGGGATCACCGAGCGGATCAGCGTCAACGCCGCCGGCACGCAAGGCAACGGCGATTCGTACCCCGTCGACGTCAGTGCCAATGGCCGTTACGTTGCCTTCCTGTCGGGCGCGTCCAATCTGGTGGCGAACGACACGAACGCTTTCAGCGACGTATTCGTGTACGACCGCGAAACGCGCACGCTCGAAAGGGCGAGCGTCAGTTCCGAGGGCTTGCCGGACCGCGGCGAAAGCCTCTTGGCGTCGGTCGCCGACGACGGCACGGTCGTTTTCCTGACGACGGCGGCCCTCGTTGCCAGCGACAAGAACACCGCCGCGAATTACGCTGACCTCGACCTCTATCTTCACGAGTCCGGTGCCGCGTCGCAGCCATCGTTCTCCCTGCGTCCGGGTTCGATGGACTTCGGTCGCCAGGCCCTGTTCACGAACGCGACCAGGAGCTTCACTCTGATCAACACCGGCAGTGCTGCGGTGCCGATCCAAAGCATCGCGGTGCGCGGGACAGACGCATCGATGTTCCGATACTCGAGCTGTTGCGGAAGCTCTCTGCCGGTCGGGGCATCCTGCAGGATCGAGATCACGTTCCGGCCCGTCTCCGTGGGTGGAAAGTCAGCGACGTTGAAAGTCGTCGCCGCTGGCGTTCAACGGTACCGCGCACTGTCGGGCACCGGCGCTCGAGCCGCTCTCACCGTCAGCCCCGCCTCGATCAGCTTCGGATCAGTCACGGTCGGCTCGACGAGCCCGGCTCGCGTCGTGCGCATCGAGAACACCGGTTCGGTCGTCCTCCCGCTTCGGTCGATCTCGCTTCAGGGCATCAATCCAGGTCAGTTCAGGAAGACTTCCAACTGTCCGACGCAGGTGGGCGTCGGCGCGTCCTGCACCGTGAGTGTCTGGTTCAAACCCACCTCAAAAGGGGAAAAGTCCGCCACGCTCGTGATCGACCCGGGTGGCGGCGCGAAGACGAACACCGTCGTCCTGAGTGGCTCCGGTACCTGAACGGAGGCGGAAGACGGCCGGATCACCGATGCCAGGTGGCGAAGTCCTCCACGCCGATCCGCTCGCTGACCAGCGTGTTCTCGATCGCCGAGTGATCCGCGTGGCCGAGCGCCATGCCACACAACACGATGTGGGTGTCCGGGATGGCGAGCTCGCGATGGACCACCGCGCCGAAGTCGCACCAGGCCTGTTGCGGGCACGTCTCGAGGCCGTAGGCACGCGCGACGATCATGACGTTCTGCATGAACATGCCGCAGTCGAGCCAGGCACCGAGCGCCATGTCCCGTTCCATCGTGAAGAACAGGCCGACCGGCGCGCCGAAAAAGGTGAAGTTGCGCAGCATGGCTGCCTTGCGCGCCGCCATGTCGCTGCGATCGACGCCGTAGAGCGCATACAGGGCGTACCCGAGCTTGCGCCGCCGCGACAGGTAGGGCTCCTTCAATCGCTCGGGCAGGTAGTCGTATTCGCGGCAAACCTCGCCCGCCTCCGCCGCGTGCAGGACGGCACGTGACAGCCGGTCCCGGCTGTCTCCTGTCACGACGTGCACTGACCACGGCTGAATGTTGGTGCCGGAAGCCGTGCGCACTGCCGCCTGCAGGATTGCCCTGATCGTTTCCTCGCTGACCGGAGTCGACAGAAAACGGCGTACCGACCGGCGCTCGGTGACTGCCGCGATTGTCGACTGCACCCGCTGCAACGTCGTGCTCATGGCCGCGCACATGCACGCAGCCGTTTGAACGCTTCGATACGCGGCACAGGACGGATGCTGCCTCTCACTCGATCACCTCCGGCACGGCGCGAGCCTGGAAGCCTCGCGATTCGTCTTGGCGACATACACGCAATCAATTGCGCTGGATGCTACAAGGGTTTCGTCATCGACGGGCACGCGATGTCTCGATGAACTTGGGTTGGGCACGCCAGCGCCAAGTTGGCACGAACTATCAGGTCCTTGGCACCAAAGATCAGATGCGCGGCAGCATCGCTCGATACCATCGAGAGACGACCGGTGAGTCTCGAGCCGTCGCGTTCGTCGTCACTACAAACCAGGTTTCGTCGACAAGAATGACCAACGTTCACACCCCCGCCGCCACGACGTCCTCATCGGGTGCCACGCACGAATACGAGCTCACGCCCGAGCGGGCGGAAATCCTGGCCGCGGCCGACCGCTTCGCAAGCAAGGAACTCGCGCCATTGAGCGCGAAGATGGACGACGAGGAATGGTGGCCGCCGGGCATCATGCGCAGCATCGGCGAGGCCGGGCTGATCGGTGTGACGGTCGACCCGAAATTCGGTGGCGCGGGCATGGACTTCTTCTGCCAGGGCTTGGTCATCCAGGCATTCGCCCGCCACAATCCTTCCGTCGGCCTGAGCTACTCGGGTCACGAAAACCTGTTCCTCAGCAACCTCGACCGCAACGGCACGCCGGAGCAAAAGGCGAAGTACCTGCCGAGGTGTGTCGCGGGCGAGATGATCGGCGCGCTGGGCATGACGGAGCCGGGCGCGGGGTCCGACGCGATCGGCGGCATGGCGACCACGGCGCGACGCGACGGTGACAGCTACGTCCTCAACGGACGAAAGATCTTCATCACCAACGGCCCGATCGCCGACGTGATGATCGTCTACGCCAAAACCGACCTCGCGCGGGGCGCCAGGGGCGTGTCCGCGTTCCTCGTCGAGAAGGGCTTCCCCGGTTTTTCCGTGGCGCAGAAGCTGGTGAAGATGGGCCACCGTGGCTCGCCGACCGGCGAACTCGTCTTCGACGACTGCCGGGTGCCTGCGGAAAACCTGCTCGGCGAGGAAAACGGCGGCATCGGCATCATGATGAGCGGGCTCGACATCGAGCGGGCGATCGTCGGCTCCCACGCGCTCGGCGTGGCCGAGCGGGCGCTCGACATCTCGGTCGAGTACGCAAAGTCGCGCAATCAGTTCGGCAAGCCGATCGCCAGCTTCCAGATGGTCCAGGCATTGCTCGCGGACATGTACGTGGCCGTCGAGAGCATGCGCCAGATGGTCTTTCACACGCTCGCCCGCTGCAATCGGATGGAGCACAGCGAAGGCGGGCGCGGCGAGATCCACAAGCTCACCGCCGCGACCGTGCTGTATTGCGGTACGGCGCTGCAGAAGATCTGCGACAGCGCCGTGCAGGTGCACGGTGGCGCCGGCTACATGTGGGAAACCGAGGTCAACCGGCTGTATCGCGCCGCGAAGGTGTTCGAGATCGGCGCCGGCACGAACGAGGTGCGGCGCCTGATCATTGCAGGAGAGTTGCTGAAGGAGTGACGGCGGCCACGCGGCGCGCGTTGCGCCGCTTGCGGTACTCGGTGGGCGCCATGCCATACCACTTCTTGAAGGCGTGATTGAACGCCGTCAGGTCCGAGTACCCGAGGTTCGTCGCGATCTGCGTGATCTGCAGTTGCGTGTCGCGGAGGAAGAACTCCGCCTTCTTGCGCCGGCACTTCTCGAGCTGCTCGCTGAACGTCGTATCGTGCTTGAGCAGCGTCCGGTGCAGTGTCCGCCGGTGCATCGACAGCATCAGCGCGATGTTGTCCGCGCTGCAGTTGCCGAACGTCAGGGCGCGCTCCATCAGGTAGTTGATCTTGCCCAGCGTGTCGGTCGGGTAGTGCGCCTCCATGATCTTGAGGTAGCGCTGCAGCGTCTCCGACATCTCCTCGTCCGAGGTCGCGATCTTCTGCCGCAGGAACCGCGCCGGGAATACCAGCGCGTACTCGTCCCGATCGAACTGCACGGGGCACGAGAAAAGCTTGCGGTAGGGCGCGCGATCCTTCGGCGCGGAATGGGCGATGTGGATCTGCTGCGGCGCAAAAGAGCGGCCGCAGAAATAGCGAATCAGCTTGAAGGTTCCGGCCAGCGTGGCCTCGGCCAGGTACCGCAGGTCCTTCAGCGACCTGAACGACAGGATCACGAACGCCTTGTCGTTGAAGATCTCGATGCGCCAGGTCGCCGTGTTCTGCCAGAGCAGGTGATTGTTCGAGATCAGGATCTCCAGCGCCGCCTGCACGTTCGCAGCCTGTTTCATCGCCAGCCCGAGGTCCCCGAGCGCGGAGATCGATTGCTTGCTGCCGAACAGCGCGCCGAAATGCTCGCAGTGCGAGGCCTTGGCCGTGAGCCGCAGGATCTTCTTGACCTGCTGCAGCTCGATCATGTCGCCGTACCGCGACGACTCGACGGCGGCTTCGCTCAAGCCCACCGAGCGCAGGATCGCATCGGGGTCGAGGCCGAGGCCGCGAGTGGTGCGACTGTAGCCTGCGAGCGCGAACATGCGGACCAGTTCCATCAGGGTCCTCCGAGGCGGGTGTCACGAAATATCAGAACAATGGCACCAAAAATCAGTATATACCGAGAGGCGGATAGTAGCATCGACCGCGAACAGGAGGGCCGCAGTGGCATCGAAGGCGTTACACGACATGGCAACGACAGGCCGCGGAAACGACGAGTTCGACCTGACGCAGGAGCGTGCGTCGATCCTGGAGACGGCCGACCGGTTCGCCCGCCGCGAGCTTGCGCCCCTGTTCCAGCGCATGGACGACGAGGAGTGGTGGCCCGAGGACGTGATGCGCAAGATCGGCGACGCGGGACTGATCGGCGTGGCCGTCGACCCCTCGCTCGGCGGCGCCGGCCTCGACTTCTTCTGCCAGGGCCTCGTGATCCAGGGCATCGCGCGCCACAACTCCTCGGTCGGCCTGAGCTACGCCGCGCACGAGAACCTGTTCGTCAACAACCTGTATCGCAACGGCACGGCGGAGCAGAAGCAGAAATACCTGCCGAAGTGCATCCGCGGCGAGATGATCGGCGCGCTCGGCATGACCGAGCCGGGCGCCGGCTCCGACGCGATCGGCAGCATGGCCACGGTCGCGCGGCGCGATGGGGATCACTACGTCCTCGACGGCCGCAAGATCTACATCACGAACGGGCCGATCGCCGACGTGATGATCGTCTATGCAAAGACGGCGAAGGAGCGCGGCGCGCACGGCGTCTCGGCGTTCCTCGTCGAGAAGGACTTCCCCGGTTTCTCCGTCGCGCAGACGCTCAGCAAGATGGGCAACCGCGGCTCGCCCACGGGCGAGCTCGTGTTCGAGCACTGCCGCGTGCCGGCGGCGAACCTGCTCGGTGAGGAAAACAAGGGCATCGCGATCATGATGAGCGGGCTCGACCTCGAGCGCGCCATCGTCGGCTCGCACACGCTCGGCATCGCCGAGCGCGCGCTCGAGCTGGCCCTGGAGTACGCGAAGGCGCGCGTGCAGTTCGGCAAGCCGATCGCGAGCTTTCAGATGGTGCAGGCGATGCTCGCGGACATGTACGTGGCCGTCGAGTCCATGCGGCGGATGGTCTTCTACACGCTCGCGAAGTGCAACGCGATGCGCGAGGACGAGGGCGGCCGCGGCGAGATCCACAAGCTGACCGCGGCGACGCTGCTGCTCTGCGGCCGTTCGCTGATGCAGGTCTGCGACCAGGCCGTGCAGATCCACGGTGGCCTGGGTTACATGTGGGAAGTGGAGGTCAACCGGCTCTACCGGGCCGCGAAGATCTTCGAGATCGGCGGGGGCACCAACGAGATCCGACGCCTGATCATCGCCGGGGAGCTGCTGGCATGAGCGGCGCCGCAGCTTCGTCAAAGCCCACCTACCTCGATCTGTTCTGGCGCTGGACAGAGCAGCAGCCGGACGCGCCTTTCGTCACGGAGAAGTCGGGCGACACCTGGCGCACGACGACGTGGGGCGAGGCGGGCGCTCAGGTGCGGCGCGTGACCTCGGCGCTGAATGCCCTGCTCGGGCAGGACACGGGCGAGCGCATCGTCATCCTCGGCCGCAACAGCCTGCACTGGTACCTGGCGGACATGGCCGGCCAGAGCGCGGGCCACATCGTCGCGGGTGTGCTGACGACCAGCCTGCCGGAACAGGTCGAACACTGCTTCAAGCTCACGGGGGCGAAGCTCCTGTTCCTGGGCCCGGCGGACAACTGGGACGCTGTCCGCAATTGCGTGCCGGCCGACGTGCGCATCATCACGTTGCCCGGCATGAGCGACGAGCGTGCGTTCACGTCGTGGGACCATTTGCTCGCGAACCATGAGCCCGTCACGGGCGTGCCGGCGCCGAACGTCGACGCGCCCCGCACCATCATTTTCACGTCGGGCACGACCGGGCTGCCGAAGGGCGTCGTGCACTCGCTGCGCTCGGCCACGGCCGTGATCTCGCCGTTCGTCGAGTACGAGGAGCTGCGCGGCACGCGCTTCATCAACTACCTGCCGATGGGGCACGGCGCAGAGCGCGTCGTCATCGGATACCAGATGATCAGCAACGCCGGCCAGACGGTGATCAGCGGCGGACCGCGCGGCTTCATCGACGAGCTGAAGCTGGCCGAGGTCGACTGGTTCCTCGCGCCGCCGCGCCTGTGGCTCGCGTACCAGAAGATGGCCGAGGCGGCGCTCGGCGGTGAAGTCGCCGCGAACCGCCTGCTCGAGGATCCCGCGACGGCACCGAAGGCGGGCACCGTCTTCAAGGACTTGCTGGGCCTGCATCGGGCCCGCTTCCTGGCCAACAGCACGGCGCCGTTGCCGCTCAGCGTCCACCAGTGGTTCGACAAGGCGGGCGTGCTGATCTGCGACCTCTATGGCCAGTCGGAGAGCACGCCGATCACGCTCAACACGCCGTCGGCCAATCGCATCGGCACGGTCGGTCGGGCCGCGGCCGGAACCGAAGTGAAGCTGAGCGAGGCGGGGGAGCTTCTCGTCCGTTCGCCGGGCTGCATGCTGGGCTACTACAACATGCCCGAAAAAACGGCGCAGACCATCGTCGATGGCTGGGTGCACACCGGTGATCGGGCGACCGTCGATGCCGACGGCTACTACTCGATCGTCGGGCGCGTCTGCGAGGAGTTCAAGAGCGCGCGCGGCAAGTACGTGGCGCCGGTCCCGATCGAGAATGCGATCTCCGAAAGCGAGCTGGTCGAGCAGCAGTTGCTGTGCGGCCGGGGCCTCGCGCAGACCGTGTTGCTGGTCGTGCTGTCCGAGGTCGCGCAGAAGCGCAGCCCGGAGGAAGTCGAACGGGGCTTGCGTGCGATCGTCGAGCGCATCAACCAGCGCCAGGAGAAGCACGCCCGTGTCGGGCTCGTGGTGGTCTGTCGCGAACGCTGGACGCTCGAGAACCGGCTGTTGAATCCCGTGGGCAAGATGCTGCGCGGTCCGATCGAGCAACGCTACGCCGNGCTCGTCTCACGCGTCGACGAGAACCCGCANGAGCTGCGGGTCCTGTGGGAATGACGGTGCCGTCGGGGTATTNCGNGACGGGCCGGACGTTGAAAGGCGCGGCCGCCATCACCGGCTACGCGGAGATGAAGCCGCAGCGCCGGAGCGGATCCCATACACCCGCGACGATCTGCGCGGAGCTTGCGCGCCAGTCCGTCGCCGACGCGGGCCTCGAGCGTGCGCAGATCGACGGGTTGCTCACCGCCACGCCGTTCTCCAACCACAACATCCTGTGGCCGTCGTACCTGTGTGAGTACCTGAACATCCGGCCGCGCTACTTCGACACGGTCGACATCGGCGGCGCCTCCGCCGCGGGCATGGTCTGGCGCGCCGCGGCCGCCATCCAGGCCGGAATGTGCAACCACGTCCTGTGCGTGACCGCAGAGGTCATGGACAGCGGCTTTTTCGCGCGTCTCGCGCACCTGATGCCGCACAGCGACCTGGAGTTCGAGATTCCCTACGGCAACGTGCCGGCCAACGCGGGTTACGCGATGGTCGCCATGCGCCACATGCACGAGTACGGCACGACCTCGCGGCAGCTCGCGAAAGTCGCCGTCGACCAGCGCTGCAACGCCCAGGCGAATCCCGACGCGCTGTTCTACGGCACGCCGATGTCGATCGAGGACGTGCTGAACTCGCGGGTCGTGATGGAGCCGCTGCACCTGTTCGAGATCGTCTCGCCGTGCACGGGCGGCGCGGCCGTGATCGTCTCTCGGGCGGACCTCGCGGCGCGAGGCCCGCATCGGCCGGTCACCCTGCTCGGCGCGGGCGAGGCGGGCACCAACGTCTCGATCACCAATGCGCCGAGTCTCACCAGCAGCTGGATCGAGGTGGCCGCGAGCCACGCCTTCGCCATGGCGGGCGTCACGCCGCAGCAGATGCAGTTCGTGCAGCCGTACGACTGCTACACGATCACCGTCGCGATCACGTTCGAGGACATGGGGTTCTGCAAGAAGGGTCACGGCGGCCCGTTCATCGCCGAGCGGGACCTCACCTGGCAGGGGGACCTGCCGTGCAACACGCACGGCGGGCAGCTCTCGTTCGGACAGGCCGGCCAGGCCGGCGGCATGTCGCACGTCGTCGAAGCGGCGCGGCAGCTTATGGGGCGTGCAGGTGAGCGACAGGTGGCGAACGCCACGCTTGGGCTCGCGCACGGCAACGGCGGGATCCTGGGCGAGCAAGTCACGTTGATCCTCGGGGTGGAGTGAACGCGCACATGAGCTACGCGGAACTCGTACAACATCGCAGTGCCGCGGCGCGGCCCTACTGGGACGCGGCCCATCGCGGCGTCCTCCAGGTCCAGGAATGCCGGGCGTGCTCGCGGCGCCAGTTCTATCCGCGTGAGCTCTGTCGGGAATGCTGGAGCCGCGACCTGCACTGGGTGGTCTGCTCGGGCCGGGCGGTCGTGCACAGCTACACCGTGTGTCACGTCGCGCCGCATCCGGCGTTCGCGGACCGGTTGCCGCTCGTGGTTGCAATCGTCGATCTCGAAGAGGGCGTGCGCATGACGACGAGCATCGTCGGCTGCGAACCCTCGGCGGTGTACATCGGCCTGCCGGTGGAAGCCGTGTTCGAGCGCGTCACCGAGGACGCGACGCTCGTGAAGTTCCGCCCGGTCCCCACCGAACGGGCGGCGTCATGAAGCACCTGTTGACCGAAAACCGCGACGGCGCCCTGTGGGCGACGTTCAATCGCCCGGACTCGTTGAACAGTATTTCCACGCGCATGGCGTGCGAACTGCTCGACATGTGGGAGTGGGCGCGCAGCGACACCGCCATCCGGCTCGTCGTGCTGATCGGCGCCGGCGACCGTGCGTTCTGTTCCGGCGGCGACCTCAAGCAGCTGATTCCGCTGCTGACCGGCGCACGGCAGCCGCAGGACGACTACGACCGTCGCTTCCTCGAGCCCGGCGTCGCCTCGCGCATCACGATCCGTGACGACAGCTTCTGCAAGCCGATCATCGCCGCGATCAACGGCGTCGCCATTGGAGGAGGCAGCGAGCTCGCAGTGGCCTCCGACATTCGCATCGCCTCGACCACGGCGCGATTCGGCTTGAGCGAACCGAAGGTCGGCATCGTCGCCGGCGGCGGCACGACCGTGCGCCTGCCGCGACAGGTGCCGTGGTGCCGTGCGATGGAGTTCCTGCTGACCGGCGAGTCGATCACGGCCCGGCAGGCGCTCGAAATGGGACTGGTCAACCGCGTCGTCGAGCCGTCAGAGCTGCTGGGCGAAGTGCAGCTCGTCATCGACAAGCTGCTCGGCAACGCGCCGCTGGCGCTGCAGGCCATCAAGCGCGTGGCGCTCGAGAGCAGCGGAGTTTCGTTGCAGGAGGGCTTCCTCATCGAGGACCGGGAGCTGGCGAAGGTGCTGGCAACCGAGGACGCGAAAGAGGGGCCGCGGGCATTCGCCGAGAAGAGACGGCCGAGCTTTACCGGGCGTTAGACGCGTCGGTGTTCCAAATCCAGGGGGACTGAAGTTGAAGACTCGAGTCACATGCATGCTCACGTTGCCCGGGCTCCTGTTTGGCTCGGGCGTGGTCTGGTCCACCGAGACGGGTGAACCGACGCTGGAGGAAGTCGTGGTGACCGCCCGCAAGCGCGCCGAATCGATTGCGGATGCGCCACTGGCGGTGTCGGTCGTGTCCGGTGACGACATGGAAAGCATGGGCGTCACGGAGCTGGAGCAGCTTTCGGCCAGCGTGCCGGGCCTGCAGGTCGGGCGCGGTGCCCAGGCGAGTTCCATCTACATCCGCGGCATCGGTTCCGGCATCAACAAGGGCTTCGAGCAGTCCGTCGGCATGTATGTCGACGGCGTGTACCAGTCGCGAAGCCTGCAGTTCACGCAGTCCCTGTTCGACCTGTCGCGCGTCGAGGTGCTGCGCGGTCCGCAGGGCGTGCTCTTCGGCAAGAATGCCGTGGCCGGGGCCATCAAGGTCGAGACCGCGAGCCCGGAGAATGGCGACGGGTTCGACGCGGCAGTGACTGCCCTCTACGAGCCGGAGTTCAACACCCAGCGCTACACCGCGACCTTGAGCGGCGACCTGACCGACACGCTCGCGGCGCGTCTCGCGTACAGCGATGCGTCGTCGGACGGTTACGTCGAGAACCGCGTGCGCAACACCGATGAACGCCAGGACGAAGATCGCACGGCGCGCCTGACGCTGTCGTGGCGACCGACGGACAACCTGTCGGTCACCGGCAAGGTCTCTCACTCGGAGATGGAGGCCGTCGGCGCCGAAGTCGTCATTGCCAACATCGACTACAGCGTCATTCCCGGCTACCTCGCGCTCGGCAAGACGACGGCGGTGCTCGGATCGCTGGTCCTGTCGACCGGGCTGGAGCCGAACTTCGGCCTGTCGCGCGGCTGGGAGAGCTACACGGGCAACCTNGACTGGTCGCCCCAGGACCTGGAGACGAGCAAGACGACCGCCACGTCGCTCAACGTCGACTGGACGGTCGGCAACTTNGTGCTGACCTCGCTGACCGGNTACACCGACTTCGAGACGGACAACGACCACGACGTGGACTTCACGCCGGTCAACCTCGCCCACACNATCGAAGGCGAGAAGCTGCAGCAGTTCTCGCAGGAACTCCGGCTTGCCTCCGATTGGGACGGCCCGGTCAATGTCGTGCTCGGTGCGTATTACGAGAAGCAGGACCTCGAGATCCGCAACGAGAACCAGCTCGACGGCACGATGGGCGGGCTGATCAGCCCGTTGATCGGCGGCGCGCCGACCTTGTTCCACGCCAGCGTGCTGGCCGCCTCCAATCCCGCGGTCGCCAGCCTGATCAACGCGGGACTGCTCACGCCGACGACGCAGCTCAACTCCGTCGACCGGCGCTACTCGATGAAGCAGACGACGCACACACAGGCCATCTTCGGCGAGGTCGAGTACGCGTTTGCGGAAAAGTGGGCGTTGGAGCTGGGCCTTCGCTACTCGGAAGACGAGAAGGACGTCGTCAAGGACAACTACATCGGTACCGGTGCGCCCGGTCACTTCGTGCCGCTGCTGGCGCCGGAGGACACCGCCGGGTCGGCAACGCTCAACCAGTTGCTGGCCAAGGCCTATGCGGCCGGCGGTCCGGAGGCGGTGCTCGCCCAAGTGGTCTGGGGCGGGCTCGTGACGTATCCGCACCTGCAGGACCTGAACCGGTCGGAGAACCACCTCGACGTCGCGGCGAAGCTGCGCTTCGAGTACAGCGACTCGGGCATGGCGTACCTGTCGTTCTCGCAGGGCTACAAGTCGGGCGGCTTCAACGCGACGCCGGACACCGCGCTCCCGGACGGATCACCCGGCGTCGGCACGGAGTTCGAGGACGAGGAAGTGGACGCCTGGGAACTGGGCGTGAAGCAGTCACTGTTTGGCGGCAGCGCACGCGTGGGCGTGACGTTGTACCGCAGCGAGCTCGAGAACCTGCAGGTGACGTCGTTCAACGGCATCAACTTCGTCGTCGGCAACGCGGCGGAACTCGTCGTGCAGGGTGTCGAGCTGGACGGCCAGTGGCGGCTCACGAACGAGTGGGAAATCGGCGGTGCCGTGGCCTACCTCGACCACGAGTACGCATCGTTCCCCGGCGCGCCGTGCACGATCGCGGAAGGCTCGCTGGTGGCCGCGTGCACCAAGGACCTGACCGGCCAGCGTGGCGCCTATGCGCCGGAATGGACCGGCACGTTCTACGTCGAATTCGTCACGTCCATCGCGGCCAACTGGGACCTGTTTGCGCACGTCGACGTCAACTACAAGGACGACATGTACCTCAGCAACAGCCTCGACGAGTCGCTGCACCAGGATGCGTACACCAAGATCAACGCCCACGTCGGCGTGATGACCGGCGATGGCGCGTGGAACGTCTCGCTGTTCGGCCGGAACCTCACCGACGAGCGGACTTACACCTCCGCGCTCGATGCGCCGCTGACCGGCGGCATCCAGGCCGCGTGGGTCGAGGAGCCGCGCGTGATCGGCGTGCAGGGGACCTACCGGTTCCATTGAGGCACACCCGGATCGCCAGCAGCCATCGCGTCGAGACAGCGGGAGATGCGTAGTGTTTGACATCAGGAAGGTCGAAGCGCCCCGGCTCGGTCTGTCGGGGCTCGAGCCGACGCTGAGCGAGGAGGANCGGGCGGTGCAGCGTGCCGCGAACCGTTTTGCGCTCGAAACGATGCGCCCTTACGCCGCNAAGCTCGACGCCATGCGGCCCGAAGACGTCGTCGCGCCGNGNTCGCCGCTGTTCGAGTACCTGCGGCAGTTCGAGGCGTCGGGCCTGTTCAACCTCGACACACTGGCGTCGCTGCAGCCGGCCCAGATGAGCCAGTTGCTGCCCCTGCTGCTGGAGGAACTCGGCTACGGCGACGTCGGTTTGACGGTGTTGGCGATCGCAACCTCGTTTCCAGCCTTTGCCGCGGCGGTGTCCGGAAACCCGGAGCTGATCGAGCGTTTCAAGGGGCTGCCGGGTTGCTGGATCGCGACGCAGCCCGATCGCGGCAGCGACGTGCTCGACATGGCGGGACGTGAGGTCGTGCGCGGCGGTCGCCAGGACCGCGGCAACCTCGTCGCGCGCATCGACGGCGACGACGTCGTCATCCACGGCCAGACCTCCGAATGGGTGTCCGGAGGGCCGATCGCGCAGTGCGCGCTCGCGTACCTGCAGTGCGACTACGGGGAGGGGGTCCACCGCGCGAACGGGTCGCTGCGCCTGATCGGCGTGCTGATCCCCTTCGACCTTCCCGGTGTCTCCAAGGGCAAGCCGCACGACAAGCTCGGCCAGCGCTCGATGCCGCAGGGCGC
>Ga0065704_10070651_pt1 | contig 18292 bp, 12 predicted proteins | sample SwiRhicommuniRL2_FD_59091 | JGI IMG/M metagenome (GOLD analysis project Ga0065704, IMG submission 59091) | Switchgrass rhizosphere bacterial communities from Rose Lake, Michigan, USA - RL2 v2 (version 2) | ecosystem: Host-associated > Plants > Roots > Rhizosphere > Soil | place: East Lansing, MI
CATACGCTTCTAGTTCTGGACTAAACTTGTCCAATATCCTTTGGCCAAAAGGAGTTAAATCCTTTTCATTTCCGGCAAACATGAAGTTGGAGTTGCCCACATCCCGTACAATTCCGTTGAGAATCACATCCCTCATGGTCTTAGTGTATGCTGGTACCAAAGCATGAAGTTTTGGCTACAACATTCCAACTCATTGTTGATGTAAAAGAGCCACACGCCACAGCCAGTTTTCCCAACAATTCCATTGATCGACAAGACTGATCTCCATGATTGGGGATGGTCTGTGGTGATTAATGATATAAATGTGGTCTTCCTGTACCAGTATCTCCAAGAATTCGCCACTTTGTTCCACGAGGAATCCTCCAGTCAAAGAGTTGAAACACCGTAACATCCTTATAGATAACATGTGTATTGTTAAACTCAACATGAGAAACGTCATTTTCCAATGATTCATTAGACATCTGGACTTTTTCATCACTAAACTTGGGAAGTGGGATTTCTTGTATGTATTCTATTTCTTTCTTGACCTCCTGTCTACTTTGTGCTTGTTACCACTAACATTCAATCCTGTGCTGTCCATAAAGCCAACATTCTGAATCAATTTTGTCTAAGCAAGCATCTGCAACCACTCGACACTTGGCTTTCTTCTCTACATTTTTATTGTTGCGGTACTGATGAACAGTTTTTCGCAGCCATTCTGCAACAAAAAATAATAAATATATTTAGAAACATGAAAGAGAAGAATTGAATAGAAACAGTGGCTGTATTTAGTGTAGGTAACTAAGTAGGGAGGACCATATTGTCTCTCTAGGAAGAATATTTATCCAGTTGATTCACTGAATTTGCACAGCAGTGAACTGGAGTTTTAATTAGAATGAATATTGTTTATAAGTCTAGGATCTTTGATCATTGATCAAATCTTCAAACTACTCATTCTTCTTCTTCCTAACCCTTCCTCATCAATTTTAGTACAAACCCAAGTAGAAGCATACATGTTGGTTCTATCAATAGACTCTCCACTTAATCTGACAGCAGCTGGGTTACATTTAAAACCTAAACTTTCAAAAGTCTTGATGTACCATGGGTGGGTAGAGGCAGATCTCAACATTACTCTACCACCATTGCACAAACATTTTTTAAGAGCAGTGATTTCACTGACAGCATCGCCACCCTTAGGATCGAACCAATCCATGTGGTCCATAATAATAGCAATTGTGATTGAGTTTTCGTTCAACCTAGCAAAAACGTCGTTCAAAGTATCGGTGTGAACACGAATATTGTCAAGAGGAGTTTCGTTATTAACAGACGCAGTTAACCTCTTGTAACCCTTGACTGTAAGGTAGTCTGGACAGTTATTGTACGCATACTTACCCATCAAACATAAGTAGTAGAAGTAGTTATCCCTTGAAATCAACGATCTAGTAACAATTGGATCCAAGGTGTCTACGACATACTTCAAAACTGAGTTTCCCATCATAGATGCTTGGTTTGCTGGTACACCCAAGGCCTTCCATAAAAAGATAGGGTTACCAATCATAAGAGTGGAAACCACCGGATTAAACAAGGTTGGTTTCAAGTTTTCATTCCAGATTTTAACTTGTTGATCGATAGAAGTACATTCACATAACTTTTGAACATGTTTTCTAACCCCAAATATACCAAAGATATACTTTGCTAATCTCAAAGCCCATCTTGTGGAGCCAGTGTCATATAAACCATTTCCCATTGGATCAAAGGTCTTTTTACCCTTATCCATCCAATATTGAAACGCGTTTGAAGACATATGTGGAGCCAACTTATCGATCAATAAGTTGGTGAAGTTGTCGATTTTACCGTCACCAAAGATCTTCCAGATTTGTTCGTGGTTAAGACATCTGAAACTGGCCAATTTCAATTCCAATAAATGTCCTTGACAAGGGTTCAAGTCGACAGCATGGATTCTCTTTGGTGGGGACGGTAACGCTGCGTACGATAAAATATTATCACCAGCAGAAGTAATTGCCAACACAGTGTCATTCTTGTCGAACTTGAGAATATTGTTATCTTCACGTGGATCTTCCCATGTGAACGCATAGATGTACTGGTTCTTGAATTGATCAAAATGGGCGTTCATTTCATCGTAGTATACTCTCCATATTTCCTTTTGGTAGTATAAAGATGGGAACGGAAGGTTTTTTTGAAAGTTTAACAAAGCAGCTTCATGACCCTTACTGATAACTTGATTATCAGTGGTGACAACTTGTCTGTCCATTGGTGCCAAGTAAGGAGATTCTGTTGCCAAACAATTCAATCTGTGCAAAATCTGTTTAGATCTAGTTTTGTCACATCCAATCCAAATATAAAACGGAATCTTTCCCAACTTCTTGTTGTACGAGTTGAAAGATTTGAGAGTTCCAAATTTATACTCCAAATAGTTTCTTCTTGAAGAGTCCAAAAACACCTTATCGGCCTCAAACCAAATTCTCCAGAAATTTCTCAAAATCCATGGGATGTTACGGTTAATAGATCCTCCAAGAGTATTGATTCTGCCCATTGAGGTGTCAGAAGATTGAATACCAAAATCAACAGAGGCAATGATTCCTGATTTGTCCAATTTGCTTACAGCGTTATCAATTGCAGCGTTGAAAGTTGGAATCATTGAGAGCGAGTACGAAAACGTAATCAAATCAGCTACCTTATCACCAATTTGGAAGTCACAGGCATCGGCCACAATAACATGGACATTTTTCCAACCATTTTGAATAAATCTAGCCCGAGCAACTTCACACAATGAAGGAGAAAGATCTACCAAGTATACAGCCTTGAAATTGGAAATTGGATGGATTTTGTCCATATGTTCAATATTGGAACCAGTTCCTCCACCGATATCAATCCAGACCAAATCTTTAGACTTGGAAATATGGGAAACAGCCAATCTAAGACATTCTCTTCTGCCTTTCAATAAGTATTCACGGGTATGGTCATAGATATGTGCTTGGTTTTTGTAGAAGCGTTCAAGATTTTGTTGTTGATTAGATTTTTTACCGGACTTCTTTTGGGTCAATGGCTTGAGGAAACAAGCCCAGACAAAGACTGCGATAGAATGAAGGGATTTGTTGAAAAATACAAAGAGGGTGGTGAAGAAGAGGGTGATGAGGGTGATGTAGATATAGTGAATCATTGAATGTGTGATAATTTGAATGTCAGTATGGAGATTGTAGGAACTTTGTAAAGTAGAAACCCGATATGACCAATTTAATCCTTTGTTAGTTTATAACTAAACCTCCAAAGTCAGTAAATGTCAAGTTAACGAAGTTGCAAAAAGAGTTGAGCCCGATAGAAAACACGTCAAGTATTAACGAAGTAAGGGTTGACAAATATTATAAAAGAATACCGAAGACAGCTGTATGACTATTGAGAGACAACTACTGAAATTCTGGAATTCTGAAATTATTGACAAAACTGGGGGTGGTGGGTGCTGAAAAGACTAGAAAATGTTAGTTGCTCAATTAGTTATTATAGAGAGATCAGGTTTCTGACCACTAATTATAAGGATTATGACCACTAAGACGAGATCTCTCACCTTAGAAATGTGGATTTTCCCTATAAATGTGGTTGACCATTGTATTATAAGATATTCACTGTATGAGAATGGCTGCCAAAATCTCGTTCTGTCACAGAGAACCAGGCTAAAAGATCAAATAACCCAGAAAGCCTCTGGATATCAACCTTACCTGAATATGTATATATACATATATATAATGTTGTCTCAACAAGTATAATTCTCCCAATATCCATTTAGGTGGTCTCAAACCAGAGCCATATTTATATATATATTTCTCAGTTTCCTCAATTTCCTCAGTTAATTCTATACATACTTCTAATGTGCAGTATTCAAACTTTCTAAGTATACTCTGTATATTTTGATAGGTGCCTAAAAACATTCTTACTCGTGTGTTTCTGGTATGTTTATATACTTTACAGAGACGTGTTGCAGCGATTCGGTTGGACACATTTTTTGCGGCCAAACACGTTGGAATCAAAAAGGTTAATTTGCGACCTCGTGTGGCTGCACGTTGGGGAAATAACGTGTAAAGGACTTAGGATGGCTAAAGTTTCCGCCAGAAGCGGTATATCTACACCAAAAGTAGGGCCATGAACAAGAGTATACTTAACAGTAAGTTGAAGCTGTAAGATCTAAGATCTAGGATCCAGGATCTATTGGTAGAGTGTGGATTGGGGCTAAATTTCCATTACTCTTTTTGCTGCCTATTCCTTATCGGCACGATGTTTACATTTGGGTGTTTCTAGTCGGGTATGTATATTATCTAGATGTGAAATTTCACATGTTAATCATTTCTAAACGTTGTGAGATTATGGTAATTATGAGGATTGGCGATTGGTTGACCGATCGAACGCGGTAGCCAAAATATCGACAATGGTAATAGAGAGATTATAAGAAGAGGGATTATAATTATCCTTGTAATATCGTGAGTACCGCTGGAATGTATTTTGATACTCCGGTAACTTATTTATGATCACCGGTTAATTATTCATTTGAAACACTGGAGAATACGGGCTACTCGATATTTGAATGCAAAAGATAGAGGTGAATCACAAGGGAGAATTAAGGGAATATTGACAAGTATAAAGAACTAAAGGACTTTTCTTCTAGAATAGTACGGTAGTCACTAAGTAAAGTCTCTTAGGAGCGAAGGCTCGCATTGACTAGTCCTACTCAACATCCCACTAAGATTCTGTAACTTCGCGGTTCACTATAAATTCACCACGGTGCCTGGTTGTATGTCAACTTGGAGTTTCTTTCTGTTTGTCATATTAATTAGTCCAAAAAGTGCTGGTAATTATATGAAAGCTGTTCCAAGGCATGCACTACTTACCGGTTGTTCTAACTAACATTACTATAGAACAACGTCCTGGTATTCTACTAGCTTACGATTGATGTTTTCATTATGTTGACTTCTATTTGATAAGTTAAATTATAGATAATTACTTACGATCATTAGACAGTTGATTGGGTATCAGAGATGATTCATTCTGCCACCAAACATCTGCAACTCATCTTAAACTATTAATGTCTAATCATGAACTGTGAGATATTCAGACCATTCTAGTCATTAGAATAACCAGAAGAATCGAATTCAACACCATTACCCATAATGAGTATACTAATATCAATAGGAGAATGTGTAAGTGTATCAGTGAGGAATTATCGAGGCTGTCTCAATAATCGTAGAGGATAATTTCAGTGTATAAACCATCCATAATCTCCAAAATAGCCTTGAACCCAGTCAATTAGTCTCAACTTCACAACACTAATTTCGACAGTCTCGACTGGCATAGATTTGATCTCAACTTGATCAATAATTGTCTCAATTTGATCTATATCTCTACAACGAGTTCAAGAATGAGCTACAGAGTGAGAATGAGTGAAATAGTAGAAGCACTAGCCCCAGGACTAGCCCCAGGACTAGACCCAGGACTAGACCCCAGCGCAGCCCAGATCCGTAACCTCTGAGAGTTCAGATCTTTCACTAACTACTCTCGTTTTGTTGCAAAACTGAATCTTTCACCATGTAAATCTAACCACTCAAGTCCTCGCTAAACCCTCAATTAATCATCCTCTAACCTTCTCAACAAATAATCAACCTCCACCTTCTTTGTCAAAGGAATTATCCAATCCTTGTACAATTTCGCAACCACTTCAGGTTTCACCTTACTCTGAGCCTTTTGGCTATACTTCAAACTTGGATCGGTCCCATAGTTTTCCACCTTCACCATCAATCTTTCTAAAATCTTTGCTTCAACTGCAGGATTGGTGATACTTTCCTCAATCTTTTCTACATCTTTGGCAAGAATAAGTTTTTTATAGTGCTCCTTGTCGCTTTGGAACTTTGCTTCTGCTACGAACTTTCCGAAATGAATTCTTCTGGAAATCGCTTGCAAACATTCAATATCACAAACAGACACTGAACCCAAATTTTCTTTCTGTTCACCAGCCTTACAACTGACTTGCGGCACGATCTCTTCTACATAGAATTTCATGATTTCATGATTAACATTGACCTCATCGGAGTAGTTGGCCAAGATCTTAGGGTACTCAATGGGTGGAAGAATAGATGGTAATAATTGGTCGTGAAAGAATGGAATTTCATCAGGAGCTTCGTATCTTCTGATTAGTGAGTGTGTCCGTTCCATCTGGAGTAACGACCAGTCCAAGAATGACCCATTGAAGTCAGGGATATTGAATTTGTTGAGTTCGTAAACAGAGGGGGACGAGAAGAACTGAGACCGTTCGATAATATCGAAAACGATGGTATCCTCCATACGAATGAGAGCCAGACGGATATTGTTGAGGTCTAGGACGCTAGAAGGGTTCATAAAATCCATGGTAGCGTTGAATAAAAGTTTGATAGATAAGGACGAATAAACTTGAAATCGGAAGATCTGGAATTGAATAGTCAGAGAAAGCTCCTTAGAGTTCTAGTAGAGCTGAGTATGGTTCTGGTAGAGCTGCTTAGCGTTCTAGAAAAGCTTATAGTTCTGGTAGAGCTCTTATAGAAGTCTTGTCTTATAAAGTTGACATAATTCTGACGTTTTTCCAACGACGTTGGGGGAGGAAACATCAATGCCGCTGCGAAGAGATGATTTTAGGAGTCAATGGAATGCGGGGCTGTAGAGGATAAGGTTCTCCAGTAGTAATTGTTACTATGACTACATATACATAGTTAGTGAGCTGGAGGATATCGTGGGGAAAGTGTATAATTTGGGAAGTATAATATGAGGTACCTAGGAAAGTTCAGGAAAGTTCAAGAAATACGAGAGAAAGAGAAAGAGATAGATATAGAGAAGAGAAAGAGAAAGAGAAGAGAAAGAGAAAGAGAAGAGAAAGAGAAAGAGATGGATAATATTCAGGAAAGTTTAGAAATTCCATAAAGAACGTGATACTGGGAAAACTCAATCAACAGGAATCTATTTAATCTCCCCATCGGTCAATCTCTACCCTGGAGAAACTCCAACTCACGTGATACCGCTAATACAAAAATTTTGCACCCAATTTATAATATTGGAATTTATACTACTGCCAACAAGACAAGGGCCAAGTTACTACTAAAGATCCAATTGGTACCCCATTAAAGCAGGTAGAATGAGTCAAGGCACAAATATTTCGGGAGTATTTTGTCTCTAGTTGACTCACTAAATTAGGTTCTGATACTTAGGAAATATCTCTAATTAACCAGAATCTATGATGAATAATTTTCCAGACCTACAATTACTGACGTTAGTCAAAAGGTTTATCAATTGAATATATTAGATGAGTAAGTCTGACTACCTGACTACCTGCCAGACTCCTAAACGTTAGTTCTGTGCTTGAATCAGAAGGGTTAGAGTTAATTATTCTGTGAAGAAAGAGTCTTTGTGATTACCACTTCGAGCTAGCTGCCTTTTGGTATCTCGAAAATCCACAGTTAGAACACAGCGAGGTGATCATATCAGTATCCAGACCAGTGGAGGTTGATATAACAATAATAATTTAGTTTCAATTGTGTAGTCGTTGATGCTCAATTCTTCAGACTACCCAAGTTACCTGGTGGGTAACTGAACCACGAAATGAAGAATATTATTATTGAATACCTTATTATTTATGAAGAATGTTAATATGGTCGAATACTGAATTATTTCGTCCAAATTGCGAATCTCAGTAGACTTCGTTAGTCCTAGAAACTCTTTAGTCATAGAGTTGCTTCATTAAAAGCCCTCGTTAGAGCAACATAGACAGTTTGGTTAGAGTTGTTTTCAAAGATGCTTCAGAATTTCTTCAATTTAACTTATTCATCTATTCATCCCATTTCTCCACCCTCTGCCTTGCATATTTCGTCAACAAATCATAATCCTCCTCTCTTCCTCCCTCATTTTGATCATTCACATAAATACTGGACCGTCTCGACGTCAAAAACCTCTGTAACCTCTCAAACTGCGTATCTCCACCGCCATAATTATCATAACTGAGTTCCAAGTCTCTCAAGTTCTTGAGATGCACAATACTCAGCTGGCGAAGATGTTCATTTGCTCGTTCGATTGCCAGCAATACCTGCAAAATAAAAGCAATTGCTCCCACCAATACCACTCCAAATAATATCTTGTACTTATTCTTATCGAGCTCCTCTTTAGTGGGAGGTTGGCGCTTGTATTTCATGCGATAATAATCCTCCCAAGTACCTGCTTGCCAGAACTTTTCGTTATTTGTGAAAGAATAAGCTTGACGGTGGGCATGGGCCCGGCGATATGCGTCAAAGTTTTGTTTGCTGAAATGTTCACCGCCCGCTGGCCTCGTATACTTAAATTTGGGATCGTCCCATGTAGATTCAGCGTACCGTTTGAACGCCACTCTTCTTCGAGGATCCTTTAGAATATCGTATGCCGACTGGACCTGGTCAAATCTCATTCTCTTCATATTTGTCGTGAGTTCGACTCCTTTGTGGTTACGGATGCACATTTTATGACTAACGTCCGGATGATATAATTTGACATATTTCCCATACGTCAGTTTTAAGATCTTATTCATTTCCAACTGGGAGACACCGAAGTCGCTCGGCTTGATGTTGAAGATTTCATGGGGATCGGGATTCTTCAGATCCGGCCATTTATGTAGATCCAACCGTTTGTGATGGTCGATGTCTGGAGTAGTTGCGTAATTGCAGACTCTGGTTGTGGAGAAAGTGCCACGTCCAATTCGAAAACTGCTCAGAACACTGCTTCCGAGTAGGCAGCTGCTTATTCCATATTTACTTCGAGTTATTCCTTTTAAGGGTATGGTTGTGTGTATCATCCCTTGATAAGGAGAGAGTATCCGGGGTTTGAAATCGGTTGCGATTTGTGAGACGGAGTGAGAAATTTGAGAAGGGAATTTAGGAATAGTGAGGGAGTAGTGTGGGAGTAATGGGGGAGTAGTGAGAGTAGCGAGGGTCCGAAGAGAGAGAGTTGATATAATGAGATTACAGACGAGAGAGGGGCGATGTACTGAGATTACAGATTAGAGACGGGCACTGAGTTGGGTACTGAATTGGGCAGTGGCTTTCTAAGTGGTAGATTAATGTGATAACCTCATGGATGATTATAAGGCACAATATACCACGAGAATAGTTTCTATACCCTATAAGAGTACACCAAACTAATGGACAGAGATTAGGCTATGACTAAACCTTCTCCATAAATTATAGTGACACTCTTCAGTATTTTCACTGAGGCTCCAATTTGTCCTGAGTTGTCATCACTAGATATATTGCTTTAGGGACCTCTTACGGAGTTCTCCTTCCAAGTAACAATCTAAGATCAAACCTATCTATGTCAGTAATAGCATGACACTAATAATTCTACTAACGAAGTTTTCACCAAGTGCTTGTATGAATTTAGCATCATAAAATCATGATTTTCATACTTTTCGCAGCCATTACCATCAGAACTGTGCCGTATAGACAAGATGTAAATTAATAGTAGAATTTGACTACTTGTCTAGAATCACCTATTAGATAACTGGTATCAGAGGCACAAACCAAATATTAACCAGTGTCATATATTTCAGGACCGTTACTCTCACTCTAATAATTGGTTGCATTATATTACAACTATATAACATGAAGAAATGCTAGGCAAAAACACATACAAACATAAACTAACGAATCTAGGTCAGTCAGGCTGAAGTTGAGGAGAATGGTATGAAGACAGGATGCAATGTCTAATTTATAGTGGATCATTTCGTTGAAGTAATAGTAATTCATTCGTCGATTCGTAAAAAGTTTGTGTCTTTTGGTATGTAAAGTTCAACAGAAGGTTTAAATAAAGAAGCACCACCGCCAGGGTGCAAAATAACAAACTAATAAGGTCGTATGGTACAAAAAGTGGGTGATAGATTCAATCCAGAATCAATAGTTCTAATCTTATAGATACACAGACTGCTAATAGATAGCACTTTGATCTAAGAGACTGTACTAACAGGATTAATGAGTCGCAGTATTACCTGCTGGAGAACTCATTCTCATCTTTGTCTGTGGATTCACAATCTCCAAAGGTTTCTTGATCCTTGGAGTATGGACTCTTGGAGACTGGGCATTCGCCTGGGAGGGCGAACCACCTTGGTTCTCTTGAGAGGGGGAAAACACCGATGCCGTATAAGGATTGAATTTCTTTATGTTTGGACTGGAATTACAGTTTTCTGGAATATCCGGACAAAACTCCAAGTCGTCCTCGATATCAAACGATTTCGACAAGTAGTATCTCAAGCGAGGAGTATGAAACGAATAATTGGAACCATTTGGGTTTCCCGATGATTGCAACGATTGATAGCTCGAAGAAGAAGTCGAGGAGTTGAAAGATCCAGCAGACGTCGATAAACTAGAGGTTCCGTTGGAACCTCCGGGTGATATATAATTTATGCTGTTGAACGTCGGACTCGTATTATCCATGTTTGAATGAGTCAGATTCGGCGAATATTGTTGGTAGTTGTTGTAAATGTATTGGTTTGACATTTGTCGCTGAGGACAGTAAGCAGATTATTGTGCTAGGAGGCAAACAAACTGGCAGATAGTATTAGCAAGACAACCTGTGAGTCTAGCAGACTAATAGATCGCGCAGCTTAATAGAAAAGTCTAGAAAAGTCCAGTAGAATACTAGCAGAATACTAGCAGAATACTAATGCTTGGTCTTAGTAATATGGTCAACAGATTACAAAAATTAAGCAACGTGGTGAGGTACGGATGATAATTTAACAAAATGTATCACACAGTAACTCTGGGTATGAGGGTATCACAGGATTATATTTAGTAGTAGTAAGCGTCAAAATTTTGGTAGTTGAATTAGTTGAATTAAGTGTCCTGCCATTGAGGGTCACTTTTGAGCTGGTGATAGTATGGAAGGATGTGGACTTTGAGTTGCGCACGACTTCTCAAATGCACGACTATCGAGCCGATAAGGACCCAGATAAGAAGTTTCAGACTCCAAAACTTGGCGTCCGCGATGTTGGAAGGTCTCGGCCTGGTATGTAGCTATACTCTGGTTACATATCTTCACCAGTTTCCATAGACTTCAGCCACTCCTATTTGCGTGTCGACGTTTGGTGATGGTGGAATATAATGGATAGAAGCACCTGTCGCAATGTTCTCTAAATTGCTTTTTCTGATGACCTAATTGTTGGAGCGCCTCCTTGGGACTGATTAAGGAAGTAAGAGCTGGAGAGTCGAGGAAGGTTCGGTCGAGGGGGTTAGACCGGAGGGTTAGAGAGTCTGCGGCCATATGATTGTCATAATGGTGAAGAGGAATAATTTAACAGTGGAATCTCCACACCATGACGTCACGAAATGCCCAAACTATTTCCCTCGAACTATATAAATCTGGGGATAGTTCAAGCTGGAACTGGAGAGAGAATAGAATATTAAGATGGGGATCATACGTTATGATCACGAAAAAAATAACTCCGATACCGGGAGTCGAACCCGGGTCTGCTCGGTGAAAGCGAACCGTGCTAGCCGTTACACTATATCGGAGATTTTATATCTGTTAAAAATGCGTAATATATATGATGTGAGAAAGAAGAAGATTGGTTTGATACAAGTCACTATGTTACTTTATATTTCAAGATGTATTACTTCTTGCTAACTTTATTACTAATTGAAAGCGTACCATCAAATTTTGCTACGTATATTCCTTGAAGTGTGACATCAAATTTTGTATTGCAGCCCAGTCTCTTATAAGTAGAGACATTTTCGCAGTCAAAAGGCTCTTCATTGTGGGTGCCTAAAATGGTAATAACTCCACACAGGGGTCCTCTAAGAAATGACTAAAGAAACTGAGCCAATGAATCTCCAGAGATTATACAGCAGACCCTTAAGGTATCAACTATATTGTCTCAGTTATCAAGATTTCCTGCCAAGTAGCTAATCTTTAGTGGAACAAACTTCACAATAAACTTCTTAAGTAGAGAGATTTAGATTAAACGATGTCCTACCTAACAGCCAAACCTTACAATATCAACTTCACCAAATCATTGGTAGATCGGAATAAGTCTTTTCGACTTGTCCAACTTTCAAATGGTTTATTGACCCTTCTTATATCTGATCCAGCTACTGATGTGGCTGCCAGTGCTGTTTGTGTTGCAACCGGCTCACACAATGATCCAGAACATATCCTTGGTCTCGCTCATTTGTGTGAACATATGCTCTTTCTTGGAACGAAGCAGTTTCCTCGCCCCAATGAGTTCTTTGACCTCATCAACTCCAACGGTGGAAGCGCCAACGCCTTTACTTCAGGAGAACAAACGTGTTTTCACTTCGAATTGACCATCAACGAAAGCATGTACAACGACGAGCCATTGTTTAACTATGCGTTACGAAACTTTGCAAGTTTCTTCAAAGCCCCTCTCTTCAACGAAAAGGATATTAAAAACGAAGTCCTGGCTGTGGAGGACGAACACAGATCAAATCTATGTGACCCCAACAAACTCTTATTTCATGGCTTACGACTTTCTTCCAACAAGAACCATCCGTTTCACAGGTTTGCAACTGGAACAGCTCAAACAATCGTTGTACCAAAGTTACGAAGCGAACTATTCAAATACTTTGATGAACATTATACTACCGAGAACTTGACATTGGTGATCAAAGGTCCACACTCGCTAAACCATTTACAGAAACTAGCAATTGCAAGTTTCAGCGATACCAAAGCAAGAAAGAGAGATATTAGATCCATTGAATCAAGAAATTCAGAAGATATTAGACATGAAACTATACCGAATACACCAGGAAAAATTCACAGGTACTCCCAAGATATTATGACTAAACTCTCTAGGAACTCAAAAGCTAGTGTGAGTTCAAGTGATACCACTAAAATCACCAGAGACCCGAAGTCAAGTATTTGTTCAAGCACAATAAGTAACAATTCATTAATCCCATCCCATTCGGTTCTTCACAACTCATTCATATCCAAATATCATGGTCCCATATTTATCAAGGACAATCTCAACAAACTCATCTTCATTCAAACCGCTACCCACACAAAACTAAGACTCTATTATCCTCTATATAACTTTCATGAGATTGATAAAATCGATTTCTTGGAACATGTTTGGTGTAATATAATTGGAGACGAATCTCCAAACACTTTATGCAGCAGATTGAAAGAGTTGGAATACATTGAAAGTCTACTAGTTCATGTTCAGACGTTGTCCATCAACGATAAACTTCTATGTATAGATGTTGATTTGACTAACAAGGGAGCAGGAAAGTTTAATGAAGTGGTTGAGATGATTTTGAAGTATATCTTGGACCTTTCCAATGGAAAGATTGAGGATTTTCCTCAATACCTATCACAGCTTTTAACTATTGCAAAGCTAAATTACTATTATCAAGACTCTCATAAATCTTGTATGGAAGAAGTGGCACAATTGTCTCAATTCTTGCAGCTAGATTTGGAACGGTTGGGTGCAGAGAACTTAATCAAAGGCTCTAAAGATTTAGATTATGGTGATGAAATGTACGGAGGTGATTATAAAGAGGAAACAAAGGAATATTGGGACGACATTGCAAAATTGGTGATGTCTGTATCTTCTGAAGTACTTTCAAAGGGCAATTACGGGATAATATTAATGGGAAAAAACGAAAACTTGATCAAAAAGTATCTAGAAGTTAATGGGACCGTGGGATCAGATTCAGAGAGTACTGTGATTGATCTCTATTATGGTTTTAAGTATAGAATTCTATCATTTGAACCGCTCAACTATTTCCCATCCTATGCTTCGATAAATTTTGCAGCCAAAAGTCTATTTTTGAACCAAACTCAAATTGAATTGAATACCATTTCTCAAGAATCCGTGGTGTCGAATTATCGTGTTAAGAACTTTTCTCATAGAGAGCATCCTAAACTATTGGATTATTCTGACCATCATGAACTTTGGTTTAAGCGTGAAAATGATGCAAACTTCGATTCAAAAGTTTTGGTATCGTTTCAGGTTCAAAGTTTGGAGCTAAAGCCCAGTCTGCTTCATTCCATTGGATTTGAATTGCTTGGAATTGTTCTTGGTAATCTGCTAAGATCCACGGCATATCCTGGAGAGCTTGTTGGATTTTCATGGGGCTTGCGATGTAATTTAACTGGTGTTCCAGGAATCTGTTTTACTGTGAGTGGGATAGAGAACGGCTTCGATAAGATGTTAAAGCTGTTTGTAGATGAAATCGAAACATTTTTTAGAGTCTTGGAGGTTAATTATCTGAGCTTTATGAAGGCTAGGGTTCAATTACGAAAAAAGTATTTAGACTTGAAAAATGCCAATGGGATTAAGCAAGCGCTAGCAGGATCGCTTTTGATGTTGGAGGAAGGCGTGTGGTCATTGGATGAAAGAATAGAAGGATTGGAGATGATAGAGTTGGAGGATTTTGTCAATTTGGCGAAGAAATTCTTTCTTGACCAAAAGTACAGCAGGATACTAATCAATGGAAACATTACCCATGAAAAGGGGTTTGAACTCTCAAGAATTCTTGAGAAAGTAACCAATCACCACAAGATCCATTTATCCCGGATGAAACTCTCGGAACCTTCGAGTTACTTTCTCAAGAGAGATTATACTCTTGCAGTGAAAAACTTCAACGGAGAAGATAGACTGAACACAGTTTACTTCTATATCCAGACATGTCTACGAGATGACCCGAAAGGAAGAGCTATGACGTTATTGATTGCATTTGCCATTAGTCTTCATGCTTCCTATGAACTTCGAACTAAACGCAACTTGGGGTACACTGTCATGAGCGGACCCAGAATTTCAAGAGAAACTATGGGAATATATATATGTGTTATGAGTTCCACAAACGAGCCGATTGATATCATGGTGGAGATTAACGATTTTTTGATCGAAATACATCTTTTATGGATTAGCTATGATCCACAACAATTCGGCCAGGAGATTATCAATGGATTTCTAAACAAAGACAACGAAACTGATCTTCCAGAGAATATATTATTTGGACTGCAACATGACGAGAGCAGTAGTAATTTCAACACCGAATCCACTACATATACCATTCACAACGGATATTGGGAGAAGATAATCTCAAAAACTTATAGATTTGATGGTCTTGGGGAAGAGGTTGATTTAGATTATATACGTCAAGTTGATCAAGAAACTTTTCTAGATTATTTTAGATCCCATATCTTGAAGACAAACACTTCAGAGAGGGCATCATTAGCGATATTGATCAGTACTAGCATGAGCAAAGATCAAATAGAACGTCAGAAATTGACATTCCAGCTACAATTATACTTGCAAAGCAAGGGAATCAACGCTAGTAATAAAGACATCGAGAAAATGTTAGTTGCAAACAACAATTTAGTTTCTACAGCAAACCATTTCTTGAACCTACACAACCAACACCTTCTGGTAGTGGAAAAGTATATGATTAAAAGATGGTCGAAAGCATTGAAACATCGAGAACGACCGAAACACCCCGGTGGAATGAGTGTAATGCTCCAAAACCCACAGAAGATACAGAAATACTGCTCACCTGTGCCCAGAACCACCCAAGATCGTAAACTTGCCTTCTTTGAGAAAAGTGACGACGATATTGATTTTGATTTTGATTACGATTGGTAAATTCATGAACAGGATTAAAATACAATTAGAATAATGAAAAATTCCATCATTTTCAGAAGAGAAGTCTCTATATTCTTCTTAGAGTATATAAAAGGCAAATTTTATATCTTCAGAACATTTGCAACTACAATTATTTATAGAAATTCTAGTATTATATTAGATAACGCCTTGGGTAGCCAATTTACCAACTATGAATATATCAGACTGATCGTTCCTTAACTAACCTCGAGTCTAATCATTCCTTGAATTCAGTAGATGTACCCACCAACATTCTATTGGTGATAGCAATTACTCAGTATTTCTAGCTTTACTTCACACTCTTTATAGTTCTCGTAAGATCTCCGTAGGTATTATTTTTCAGTATTATCTTGAAGTATTTTCATATTTTTCATATTTTTATTTTCGTATCCTCGTGTATTTTTAGACCCTTTGCCATCTCACGGGCTCAGAATAGTTCGAGGAAATACGACACACCACTATGAATCATAACATTAAGGGAAAGACGTGTAGCATTTATAACCACAGATCTGACAGAATATTACGTAATTTCCACAATTACTATTCTGAATCAGGAAATTTTGAAATGTGAGGCTAAAAATAAAATCTTGCATGGATCCAAAACATGCATGGATTTGAAGGCTGGTGATGTGGCGAGCTCGAGAGTAAGAGGAATCAGATCATTAATAGAGCCCGCGTATTATAGTGTATACGATCGGTACTCCAAGTTTAGGTAATCTCAGTACCTCAACGACACTCGACCACCGTCGAGTTTAATTGCTGCAAAATAGAGTGAAAAATTGACATGAAAATTCTGAGAATTCAGAAATTCAGAATATTCCGAGAATCCAGCATATTCTAATTTAAGATCAAAACAAACATTCAATAGGAGGAAAACTTAGAGAAGGTTTCTGATTGCGGGGGTTTCGTTTGAGGAGTTCTCGGGTCGTCCAGGCTACACAGGTAAATATAATTTCTGAGGGCTGGTATTGATCTTGGTCCTGGAGTATAAATGGGGACGAAGGGCCGTGTATTTGGAATTTATATCGATATCTACATCTACAAATGGTTTCTGCTACTCAATTGATCTCTTTATTAGCAGTTGTTGGTATTGCGGCATCTGCTGATGCTCCTGTCGTTTTGGACTCGATTGATACTTCAAAGTATGTCGCCAACTTTGAAATCACCAAGAACTCTGACATCACAGGAAAGGTTGAATTTATCCCTACCAACAATGGTTCGGTCTTGGTGAATGTTCTCTTTGGAGGTCTTCCATCTGGATCATTTTCCTACAGAATTAATGAAGATGCCCTTGGGTCTAGTGGTTCGTGTACAGGATCGGTGTTTGATCCATTTTCTGGTTCTTCAGATGCTTCATCTGAAGCTGGTAAACCAGTTGGTGATTTGTCTGGTAAACACGGAGAAGTGAAAGGTCCTTCCGATCAATTTGTTTATATCGACAAGTATGTATCTACCAATAATTCTGACGTTGGGTTTATCGGAGGAAAATCGATTGTCATTTTGCAAGGCTCCACTCCACTTGTGTGTTCCAACATCACTAAAGAGAACGAAGAGTCATCTCTGAGCATGAAGCCTTCTGGCTCAAGCACCATACATTCCAATACTGATTCAAAGACCAAGGACAGTTCCAAAACTACATCATCCAACTCCGAATCTACCGGTTCAAAGAGCGTAGGCTCTTCATCTGCATCTGGTTCAAGTACCAATGGTGCAGGAAACTCTTACCCAGCTACTGGTTATGCTGCAGGTATTTTAGCCGTTGGTCTCGGTTTATTAGTTTAATATTAGAGAAAAATAAACGTAATTAATTCAGAAATCAGAGTTAGCGATAATAGCAGATACTAATAATATAATCAAGGTTTCTATTAGTGGAGAAGTGACCGTTGTAATGTAGATAAGAATAGTGACGACATATTTATTAAGGGATCTCACAGAAGAGCTTAAAGAGAACTAACCAAGTCATCAAAGTTAACTGGCGAGTAGAGGCCCGTATAATTCTGAGTAGGAGAGGTTCCTCATATAAAACTAATAGAATCATTTTTGAGTCCTTTATACAAGTGCATGACTCGGCTTCTGATGGACCCTGAAGAAAGAGGATAGGTTCGTCATCGGATATGTGCGAAACATTCCGTCTTTTTAATATTGAGAAACTCACTCAATCACTCAATCACCCAGTCAATATACATAGGTTATGTGTAAGGAGTAGACCTGTATATATGATAGAGTTTCATACAACATGAAAAAACAGAGTAAAGAGACGAAATTATTGTTAGGAGATAACAAATATATTTCTCAATGCAATGGAATACTAATTCTTTATAATTCACAATATTCAGTATTAAAACTCTTCTAATTCACAATGTTCTCTACTAAAGCTCTTGAAATTCACAAATTTCACTAATTAAAACTCTTGTAATTCTTCTAATACACAAATCTCTCCTAATTCTCAATATTCACTAACTTAAACTCACATCTACATACTAATCTAGATAAATACTTTGGAATTTTCACTGTCAGAAAACATCCGTGATAGTTTAGTGGCTAGAATTACCGCTTGTCGCGTGGTAGACCGGGGTTCAATTCCCCGTCGCGGAGCTTTCCTAGCGCAAATGGTTTAGTGGTAAAATCCAATGTTGCCATCGT
>Ga0065704_10070652_pt1 | contig 18289 bp, 14 predicted proteins | sample SwiRhicommuniRL2_FD_59091 | JGI IMG/M metagenome (GOLD analysis project Ga0065704, IMG submission 59091) | Switchgrass rhizosphere bacterial communities from Rose Lake, Michigan, USA - RL2 v2 (version 2) | ecosystem: Host-associated > Plants > Roots > Rhizosphere > Soil | place: East Lansing, MI
CTTGGCGCCGTTGAAGGTCGTGGTCTTGGCCACACGGTCCACTTCGTCACGCAGCTGGCTCAGCTCGGCCTGCAGGGCTTCGCGGTCGCTCTTGCTGTTGGTGGCGTTGCTGGATTGAACAGCCAGGTCACGCATGCGCTGCAGCATGTCGCCCACCTTGCCCAGTGCACCTTCTGCCGTCTGTGCCAGCGAGATGCCGTCATTGGCATTGCGGGCAGCCACGGTCAGGCCACGCACCTGGGTGCTCATACGCTGGGAAATGGCCAGACCGGCGGCATCGTCCTTGGCGCTGTTGACACGCAGACCCGAAGACAGACGCTGCATTGCGGTGCCGAGCGAACTGCCGGACAGGCCCAGGTTGCGTTGTGCGTTGATCGAAACGATGTTGGTGTTGATGGTCATGGCCATGATGCGATTCCTTTTATCCAGGCGATAGTTGATGAACGTTTGCTTTTGCCGGTGCTTGCGGTTGTCTCTGTGGACCTTTGCACCCCCTTGAGGCTGCGTGCTTGCTCCGTACAAAACTGTTATCGGGCTCCCTGGAAATTTCTTTAGCTTTTTTTCGCACCCACCTGCACAGACCGTTGCGCCACGGTGGAGCCCCCTTCTGTCGCCCTTCCTTGCACGAAGGACCGAGAAGTACGGTGATTGCTGCGCTTATTCCCGCTATGCCGAACGGCCCTCCATAGAAGAATTCCCCCATCGCTAGCGTTGCCTGTCGCTTATTTGTGCCCACGGTTTCAGTAGCGATGCGATGCAACCCGCCCTTTCACTAGAGGAACAGCAATGGCCGCAACTATCAACACCAATATTGCTTCGATCAATGCGCAGCGAAACCTGACCCTCTCGGGTAGCTCGCTGAACACCACCATGCAACGTCTGTCGTCAGGCCTGCGTGTCAACAGCGCCAAGGACGATGCCGCCGGTCTGGCCATCGCGGAGCGCATGAACACCCAGGTGCGTGGCCTGAGCGTGGCCTCGCGCAATGCCAACGACGGCATCTCGCTGGCACAGACGGCAGAAGGTGCACTGGGCAAGGTAGGTGACATGCTGCAGCGCATGCGTGAACTGGCCGTGCAAGCCTCCAACGCCACCAACAGCGACAGCGACCGCAAAGCCCTGCAGGCCGAAGTCAGCCAGCTGTCGGCTGAAATCGACCGCGTTGCCAAGCAAACCAACTTCAACGGCCAAAAAATTCTGGACGGCTCGTTCGCGGGCGCGGTATTCCAGGTGGGCGCCAACTCTGGCGACAACGTGACTCTGGGCGCGCTGGCAGACACCCGCGCTTCGCAGCTGTCCACCACGTCCTATGCCGCCACGAATTCCGTCGTGGATCTGGCCTCCATCACGGACATCAGCACCTCCATCCCGGCAAACCCTGCCACCGCGAGCGCTGCAGACTTCGCCTCCATCACGGTGGGAACTGCTCCCAATGCGACCACCGTCACCCTGGAAACGATCAAGGCCGCCCAGAATCCGCAAGAGCGCCTGGGCCAGGTGGTGACGGCCATCAACAACAAGACGGCAGACACCGGCGTGACCGCCTACCTGACCAAGATCGAGGGCACGGAAACCTACAAGGTGGAATTGATGTCCGGCAAGCTGGACTCCAACGGCGAACCCGTGGCTGTCACTCTGTCCGCGAACTTCTCCGCTGCTGCCACAGGCATCGTCAAGGCGGACTTCGACATGGCAGGCGGTACCGCCGCTGCAACGTCGGTCGTCAACGACAAGGGCATCGAACAAATCGATGTCACCACCCAAGCCGGTGCCTGGGTTGCCCTGAAGAAAATCGACAGCGCAGTGGACCAGGTCAATGGCGCACGCGCCACCCTGGGTGCCGTGCAGACCCGCTTTGAAAATGCGGTGAACAACATCGACATCCAGGTGGAAAACCTGTCTGCTGCCCGCGGCCGTATCATGGATGCCGACTTCGCCAAGGAAACCGCCAACCTGAGCCGCACACAAATTCTGCAGCAGGCCGGTACCGCCATGGTGTCGCAAGCCAACCAGATCCCGCAGAACGTGCTGCAACTGCTGCAAAAGTAATCTCAGCACCCTTACTGGCTACGTCGTTACCGGCCGCATCAAGAGCCGCAGCATTCAGTTGCAACTGGGTGCTGCGGCTTTTTTTTAGGCATTCGAAGCATTCTCTCCAATGAACATTCTGCTGGTCGATACCAACTTCTCCTCAATGCCAATCTATGAGTCACTGGTTGCCGGGGGACATAATGTCTTTGTCATTGGCGGGAATAAAAATGATTTTTTAGCCGTCGGCCTGAAAAACTATATTCACGCAGATTATTCCGACACGAAAGTTCTCGCTGCGGTCGTCGACCAATATTCGATTGACTGCATCATTCCGGGATGCAATGATGCTTCTTATACCGCATGTGCCGGTATCTCCCACACCAAGAACGCTTCTAACATTGATAGCGTCAGCGTCACCCGAAAAATATTAAATAAAGACACCTTCCGAGATTTTGCGCAAGCACATAATTTATCGGTGCCTCGCAAGCATGACATTGCGCACATTGGCAGCTTGCCACCTCGACATCCCATCATTGTGAAGCCTGCAGACTCATTCAGCGGCAAAGGAATTACCAAGCTGGATTATCTGGACGCGGAAAAAATGGCATCAGCCATTCAATTGGCAGAGCAAAACTCAAAATCAAAAAGCTGCCTTATTGAAGACTATATAGAAGGCCAGCTATACAGCCACTCCGCCTTCATTGACGCAGAAAGCATTGCCCGTGACTTCTGGGTGACCGAGTATGGCTTCGCCAACAAGTATGCGGTCGACACCAGCTACATCGATCACGAGCTCAGTGATGCCATCAAAAATAAAATTCGGCACGAGATTACGCAACTGGCGCAGATACTCAAAATCAAAAATGGGCTGATCCACACACAATTCATTGTGGATCATAACAGCGATATATGGCTGATTGAAATCACCAGAAGATGCCCAGGTGATTTATACAGCAAACTGATCCAGCATTCTTCTGGTTTCGACTATGCCGCAGCATATGCCGGTTATTTCATCGATCCAGAGGCAGACATCCCGCTGGTGCGCGCTGACGACAGCAAGATAGTTCTGCGCCACACGATCACCGACAACCATACCGGCATTTTCAAGTCTATTGAATTTAAGAAGCATATTCCTATCCTGGAATACATACAAATTGCATTCATTGGCACCCCCATTCAACCAAGCCCGGCAGGACGCATCGGCATTCTGTTTCTGGAATGCCATGACCATCATGAGTTGAAAGAGGTTTTAAGTCTTATTTCCGACAAAAAACTATATAAAATCAATTACATGACAGCGCAATAAGGCTGCCACGCCAGCTTCAGGAATCCATTCGTATGAACCACACACCCCATCGACCTCTCCGCCTTGGCTTTATCGGTGGTGCCATCAACTCCGCCGTAGGCTATGCCCACTATACGGCCTCCACGTTGGACAAGCGATTTGAGCTGGTCACAGGCTGCTTCAGCAGAAATTCTGAAATCAACGCGCAAACCGGGATGGCGTACGGAATTCAACCCGAACGCGTATACGAGAGCTGGGGTGAGTTGATTCAGAAAGAGAAAAATAATATTGACGCGCTGGCGGTACTGACACCCACCCCAATGCACACCCCCATACTGAAGTGTGCATTGGAAAATCAAATTCCTTTGATTTGTGAAAAAGCACTGACCACATCCTTGCGAGAAAGCCTGGACATAGAAAAAAATGTAAACGTGCATACCGGATTTTTAGCCGTTACATACAACTATACCGGCTACCCCATGGTCCGCGAGCTCAGGGAAATGATCAAGCAGGGGCTTCTTGGAGAGCTTCAGCAAATCCACGTGGAAATGCCGCAGGAAGGTTTTTCCCGCATCACCAATGGTCTGACGCCCTGCCCCCAGAAATGGCGACTCAATGATGCGGAAATTCCGACGGTTTCTTTAGACCTGGGCGTTCACGCCCACCATCTGGTGGAGTTCTTAGGAGCAGGCGAAGCCACCGAGGTCGTTGCAGACCATCGCTCCTATGGGCTTTTTGAGAACATTCTGGATGATGTCAGCTGCATCGCACGTTACCCCAACAATGTGCGCGTCAATTACTGGTATGGAAAATCTGCATTGGGCTATCGGAATGGCCTTCGCATCAGAATTTTTGGCTCCAAGGCCTCGGCAGAGTGGGTGCAAGCAGAACCAGAGGAGATCCAGTGGAATTCGCAAGATGGTCGGCGTGAGCGCATAGACCGAGGATCCTCCCGGCTTATCACCGCAAACAGTGCGCGCTATACGCGGTTCAAAGCAGGCCATCCTGCCGGATTCATAGAGGCCTTTGCCAATCTTTATACCGATATTGCCGACCTTCTCACAAGCAAAGAACCTCACGACCATTCAACCTATGTCTTTGGCCCTTCCAGTGCCGCCCGTGGCCTGGCTTTCCTGGAGGCAGTCCACCGGTCTGCCCAGAACGGAAAATGGGAAAGCATTGCTCGCACATCCCGCGAGTTGCATACACAAAAAATTCACGTCACCAAGGCTATTTCATGCTGAACCCAGCCATACTCTCTCATCCCTCAGAATTCCTGACCCAGTGGGCAGCGCATCCCAACCCGCGCCAGAGCACTGCCGAGGTATTTTTGGCAGATCAGAAAAGGCGCTATGCTTTGGGGCGCAATGAAAACACATTGCTGCTCGCGAAAGATATTCAACTTTCAGGCGTGGTGGATGATTTCATTACGGAGCCCATGGAGTGGCATGGACTGCCTGTTGTAAGTCAGCATGCACTGCCTGCAGATGCGATCCTGGTCAATACGGTTGCCAATGCACGCCCCATCACTGCACAGCAGAATGTTCAAAGACGAGGAGATGGTCTGTGGCTGGATCATTCAGACCTCTATCAGATTTACCCCGATCTTTTCACCCCTCCTGAGTACGTCCAGCAGAGCCGTGCGACTTTGCAGGAAAAATCAGAACACTTTGATTATTTGTACCAAAAACTGGCAGATGATGAATCCCGGAAAACACTTTTAGATATTTTTCACTACCGAATGACGGGATCTCCATCATTCATGCATGGCTATACATGCCGAGTGAATGATCAATATTTCGAGTCATTTTTTGATTTTCCGCAAGACGGTTCCTTTGTCGACGCGGGCGGTTTTCATGGAGAGACCAGTCTCGAATTCTCCAGCCGCTACCCAGCCTACTCCGATATCCATGTTTTTGAGCCATCTGCAAGCAACTATGAAAAAGTCCTGGATGCGTTAAAAAATACACGCAATACCAATGCCTACAGAGTGGGGCTCTCCAGCAAAAAAGAGGTATTGCGATTTTCTGGCGACAATGGCTCCGCAAGCAAAATAAGCGACTCTGGTACGGATTCCATTGAAGTGGATCGCCTGGACTCTTTCAACCTATCCCGCGTAGACTTCATAAAGATGGATCTGGAAGGCTGGGAACTGCATGCACTCAATGGCGCACAAGCGACCATCTTGAAGAATCACCCTATTCTTGCGATCAGCGGTTATCACCATCCGCAGGATTTCATCCAAATTTATGATTTTGTCACGCAACTCAGAAAAGACTACAAGATCTATCTCCGACACTACACCGAAGGATGGACAGAAAGTGTCTTGTATTTTGTTCCCATCAATGTGACAAAGATATGAATGCATTAAAATCTTTCTCCAATTCAGAACTCTATGCTGAAATATGCCAGCGGCGCGGAGATTTGATCCATTTCGGGAAAAGCCAACTCAAGATCGACTGCAGCATGGGTGGAGGCATCTATCAGACAGACAATGCCTGGTCAGAGTTTCACCATCCAGTATACGAGGAGATAAGAAATCTTATTGCTCCCCAGTTGATTGTAGATATCGGCGCCAATATTGGATTTTCTTCTGTTTGCTTTGCAGAAAATTTTCCTGAAACGGAGATTATTGCAATCGAACCCAATGCAAGCCTTGCATCGCTCTATAAAAAAAATATGGAGATCAACTCGATAGAATGCTATGAGCTGAAGAACATTGCGATGGGCGACTCGGCAGAGGATGTGGGGTTCCTAGAATGCCCGGGATTCTCCGTCGATGGTCGTGTTGCCAGCGGAGACGATACACCAAGTTATGCAGTTTCCCAGAATACGTTGTCAGGCCTTCTGTCAAAATTTCCCGACGACAAGTCGGTATTCATTAAAATTGACACCCAAGGGTATGACTTCAAGGTGCTTCAAGGTGGTGAAGAATTCTTCAAACGGAATCATCATTTCCTTGTTCGAACAGAGTTTGCACCGGCATGGATAGATAAAGTAGACGCGCAGGGCTCTCATGCTTTCCTGACCTATCTGGTGGAAAATTTTGATGTGATTGAGTTATCACCGCCGACTTTTCACAACACCTCTTTGGCAGATCGCTTCAAGACGCCATTGACACCCCAAGAAATTGCCCCATTTGACGCATACGTTCGGAAAAAAGCCAATTTCGGAAAAGGCTATGTGGACTTGCTGATCAAGTCCAAAAGTAAAAAAAATTCCCTCTGATCGCCTATGAAAAAACCGACATTGCTTATATTTCCCGCGGTAATTGATGGTGCAGAAAATATTGCAAAGACAGCAAAACAGCTAGGTTTTTCTGTGATTGGGGCCAGCTCTGTTCCGCTGCATTCTCCTTCAAAATACTTCGAAGAAATAATATCACTTCCCTATATCACCGACCCTGCTTTCAACACAACCTTTGAAAGCGCGCTAGAAAATCACCATATTACGCACATCCATTCACCCCACCATGGGGTCTGGTCTCATTTCAAGAACATCTTAAAAAAAGGTCCAGATGGCGATGCCGAGAAATATGCATTCACTCTGTGCAACGATCACCCATTCCAGAACTATTGGAATGAATTCGAGCCCCATCTGAACTGGGCTGACAAAGCACTTCAGGATCACTTGGCACTGTCAATCGGCGGCATGCATGCTGCCCCGGCCATGAACCGACTGCAATACGCGGCACTGCACAGAGGCTTCTTGCGCGTTCCAGGTGAAAGCGATTCCGAGAAATTGACGGCCATGTCTGCCATTGCACGCCTTGTTCCCGCAGGCGATGTGGTGGAAATCGGCTCGCTCTTTGGCAGATCCGCGTATGCCTTGGCACGGCTGGCCCAGCACTACCGCGTGGGCTCCACCATCTGTGTCGATCCATGGCGCATGGAGCAAATTGTGGATCAAGGAGCTGCCGCCCAGGGGTTGTTCGATAGCAGATCACTGATTGACCTTGACCGTGTTTTTTCAGAGTTTTGCGCTACGGCCAGCGAAGTCGGCAGCATGGGCTACATCCGGGCACCATCGGTTCAAGCCATTGATACCTATCTCAACGCGATTCCCAACCAGTCTCTGCACTCTCCTGACCTGGGTGATATTCCCGTCACGGGGAGAATAGCGCTGCTGCATATCGATGGAAATCACCGCTATGACCATGTCATTCAAGATATTGAAACGTGGTCACCCCATCTGATACCAGGCGGTTGGTTGCTATTGGACGATTATGTATGGGCCTTCGGCGATGGGCCGCAACGCGCAGGTGACGAGCTGCTCCGCACAGGGGATTACGATCTGGCTTTTGTGGCCAGCGATACGCTTTTTCTGCGGCGCCGCCCGGTTTAGCACGCAGCGCGACAGCTCCGCCACACGCAGCAGATGCCAGTCAGCCTCCGGGCAGGAGGCTGGTCCTGGAACCATGCGCACGTCGTGCGCTGCGACGGGCGCACATGCGGAGCCCACGCTAGAGCGCAACAGTCGCCAACGACGGCGCTTCCTTCAGGTCCTCCTGCAGCCCGGAGCACGCCAATGCCTCTGCTACCCGTGCCCTCTGCGCCGGTGCGATGTCCATAAAAAAGGGCAGCCCCAGCAAAGTGCGAGACAGCTTCTGCGCATTGGGAACCGCCAAGATCTCGCAACGTTGTTGCAGCACCGCCATGTCGCTGAGCAAAGGCTGGTACCAGCGCCGGGTGGTGATGTGGGCCTGGGCTAGCCCTTGCTCTGCCTGATTGCGTGCCGCTTCATCGGGGAACTGCGCGCACAGCAGGGTAGGCGCCTGTATGCCGCCCGCGTCCCCCGGTTTCTGCCAACCCAGCAGCCCCCCTGTGGCGCGGTCCATTTCCGCTACCAAATCGGCATGCAACGCTTTTCGCTGGAGCGAACGTCGATCCCAGATCTGAAGCGATGCCAGACACACGGCGGCGTGGTATTCGCTCATCTTGGCGTTGGTGCCGGTGGCAGACAGGGAGCCCAAAGGCAGGCCGGAACCCGCATCCAGATTGATACCGAAGTTGGACAACTGCCGCACCTTGGCGGCCAATCCCGGACGGGAAGAAACCACGAACCCGCCCTCGATGGCGGGCAGGCTTTTGGTGGCGTGCAAGCTGAAAACCAGTGTCCCCTGCGCCCCTTGCAACCATTGGCTGCCGTAAGCGGCGGCGGCATCAATCACCACGGGAATGCCGGTTTCCTCTTCAAACTGCTGCCACGCCTGCATATCGTGCGGCATGCCAAACGTGGCGACGGCAAGCACTGCATCGAGTTGCCGGCCCACGCACGCCTGGCGCGCGATATCCGGCGTCAGCAGCCAGCTGTGTGCATCCACATCGGCCAGCACAGGAACATGGCCAGCACGCAACACGGCAGTGGCCGTGGCCACGAAAGTGAATGCAGGCACCAGTATGCGTGACCCCGGCGCCAACGCGAGCGCTTGCAGCACCAATTCCAGACCCAGAGTGGCATTGGCCACGGTGGTGATGTGGGTCTGCGGAAGCGCAAACTGTTGCGCAAAGCGGGATTCCAGCTCACACACCAAAGGGCCGAAATTGGAATAATGCCGTGCGGCATGCACTTTTTCCAGCCAGGGCAATAAATACTGCGGTGCCGGAATGTCCGGAACCAATAATGGAATCCGCTCCAATTCCTGCACCGTATCTGTTTTCATAGCGCTGGCTCCATTTCCTGCAACAAGGCATCCATATCAACTTGCGTATCCAGGATTTTTTTATTGCCGCGCAGCCAGTTGATCCACATCAGGCGGAAGGATTTCTCCACGTCCGCAGTTCGTTCTGCGAAATTCATATACCCGCAGTTCTGCATTTGCTCGCGCGCACCCAGACGCTGGCGCAACAATCGCTCCGGATCATTCATCAAATCCAAAACCGCCTGTATATATTCATCGGTGTTGCGCGTGATTTCCGCATCAGCCCCGACCGTTCGCAAAATACGGGCCGCCACGACATCCACCCCGCGCTCTGCATCCATGGAGACCACCGTCAGTCCCATCCACAGCGCATGGAAAACCGTGGTACCTCCCGACATAGGAGCGGTATCCAGCATGATGTCAGCAATGTGACCCAGCTCCATGAAATTGTTCAAAGGCTGCTGCTGCATCACAAAAACACGGTCCAACGGCATTCCAGCAGCCTCTACACGGGGCTGCATGTCAGCCTGAGCGGCATCGGCATCCAGCTCCTTGACCAAGATGATCAGCCGGGCATCTTCGCGTGCATGAAGGATCTTGGACCATACCGCCAGCATTTCGTCTGTGATCTTTGCAGAGCTGTTCGGTGAAACCAGCGTCGGATAGCCGTTGCGCTCCATCGGCAACGTCTCACACAACGGTGCATACACGGGAGGGGCATAACACCCTGAAAACGGCATCTGGAATAGCGCTTCGGAATAATAAGGTGCATGGCTGGGCGGTGCGACCCCATTGTCCACCAGACGATAATCCATGGCCTTCATACCCAAGGTCTGCATATACCCCACCCACGTCACCTGCACAGGTGCCGCTCTTTGTGCAAAGACGCCCAGTCTGTGGCCGTGCGTGAAACCAGACAAATCAACCAGCACATCGATTTGATCATCCCGGATTTTCTGATGAAGGTCCTTATCGGAAAGCCCGATAACATCTTCCCAGTACTGCACATGCATACGCAGCTGCGGCGTGTAATGGTCCCATGGTCCATTCGAGTACACATGAATTTCATACTCATCCTGATTATGAAATTTCAGTACCGGCAACATAAAGAACGCTACCGAATGCTCCCGAAAATCGGCTGTGACGTAACCGATTTTTAGTTTTTTCCGGGGATTCCGATCCCCAACGACCAGGGGCTTGGCCTTGCGAGTGAGCGGATCGGCAAAACGGCGTCCCCAGTCCTGAGCCACCTTCAGCGCCACCTCCGGGCTGCGAGAGGAGTGGGCATGGATATAGGCACGCAGCAGCCAGGCGTTGTTTTCCGAAGAGCGCTTGCACGCCTCATCCACCATCTGACAGGCTTGTTCGCGCCGGCCAATGCTGAACACCGACAGTGCCATCAGCTGGTGTGCGCCTTGCGCCCGCTCATCCAGCGCAATGGCCGTTTCCAGCGCCCCGATGGCAGCCGACCAATTCGACATCCGTGCGTACACCACGCCGATCAATACCCACAGGTTGGCGCTCATCACATGGTCCTTGGCCAGGCACATGAGCTCGGTCAGCGCCGGCAGGAACTTGTTCTGCCCTACCAGCCTGACATTGATGTCATGCAGCGCATGGGAGAGGGCCGGCACCGGCTCGGAAGCAACCACAGCTTGATCAAGCGTTGTCATATAGCAAGTGATGAAAGAAATCGAAATATCTGTTGACCAGAATACACTTCTAGCCTAGCCAAGTCTCCCTCGATAAGATCCTCCCCAAGCGCCGAAGATGCGCATTTTTCCGCCGCTTCTTCCCCCTTAGCTCGGCCTGCTGACTGACAGAATCCTCCCCATGCTTGTCCTCATCGGTTACCTCGTGGCCTTCGGCTGCATCTTCGGCGTCTACGCTCTGCACGGTGGCAACATGTCCGTGCTGGGCAAGGCACTGCCTTTTGAAATGGCCACCATTGGTGGCGGGGCGTTTGGCGCCTTCATCGTGAGCAATCAGCCCAAGGTGCTGAAGGCCACAGCAGCTGCCATTCCGCTGGCCATCAAAGGCTCCAAGTACACCAAGGCCCGGTTCATGAGCCTGCTGGCCCTGCTGTACGACCTGCTGCAGAAGGCCCGCAAGGAAGGCCTGATGGCGATCGAGTCGGACGTGGAAGAGCCCAACGAATCGCCGTTGTTCCAGAAGTACCCTGACATCCTGGCCGACCACCATCTGGTGGAATTCATCACCGACTACCTGCGGATGATGGTCTCCGGCAATCTCAATTCGCACGAAATTGAGACACTGATGGAGAACGAAATCGAAGCCCACCACCAGGAAACCCACCGCCCTGTTGCAGCCTTGCAACGTTTGGCGGGTGCGCTGCCCGCCTTCGGTATCGTGGCCGCGGTGCTGGGGGTGGTGAACACCATGGGCTCCGTGGGCCAGCCTCCGTCCGTGTTGGGCGGCATGATCGCGTCCGCCCTGGTGGGGACCTTCCTCGGCATCTTGCTGGCCTATGGGCTGGTGGAGCCGCTGGCCGGCGTAATCGAACAGATTTTCCAGGACGGCTCCAAGGAGCTGGAATGTGTGAAGTGCACGCTGATCGCCAGCATGCAGGGCTACAACCCGCCCACAGCCATTGAATTCGGCCGCAAGGTGCTGTTCTCGACCGAGCGTCCCGGCTTTGTGGAGCTGGAAGAGCACGTCAAGGGCCAGAAGTAAGCCTCCAGCGCTAAAGAAGAAGGCCCACGCACATGGCGACCGAAAAAAAACTCCAGCCCATCATCATCAAGCGCGTCAAGAAAGCCGCCCACGGCGCGCATGGCGGAGCCTGGAAGATTGCCTACGCTGACTTCATGACGGCCATGATGGCCTTCTTCCTGCTGATGTGGCTGCTGGGCTCCACCGCCAAAGGCGATCTGCAGGGGATTGCGGCCTATTTCAATTCTCCGCTGAAGGTCTCGATGGCCGGCGGCGATGGCTCGGGCAACAGCTCCAGCATCATTCCCGGCGGCGGCAATGACCTGGCCAAGGTGCACGGTCAGATCCGCCGCTCCGACGCGGACGAAAACAACGACCGCCGCAAGATGGACAGCACATCGCGCCAGATCCGCGCGCAGCAGGATGCCCAGCGCATCAAATCCCTGCGCGCCAAGATCGACGCCATGATCAGCAGCAATGCCACGCTGAACGAATACAAGTCGCAGATCCGCATCGATGTCACCCCTGACGGCCTCCAGATCCAGATCGTGGACGAACAGAACCGTCCCATGTTCGACATCGGCAGCGCCATCCTCAAGCCCTATATGCGCGACATCCTGCGCGAAGTGGGGACTGCCATGGGCGGGGTGGAAAACCGCATCAGCCTGGCCGGCCACACCGACTCGGCCCCCTATGGCAATGGCCAGCGGGGCTACAGCAACTGGGAGCTGTCCTCCGACCGCGCCAATGCCTCGCGCCGCGAATTGGTGTCATCCGGCATGCCTGACGACAAATTGGCCCGCGTGGTGGGCCTGGCTGCCAGCGATCTGCTGTACCCGGACCAACCGCGCGCGCCCCAGAACCGCCGCATCACCATCACCGTACTGACCCATGAGGCCGAAGAACGGCTGCTGGGCAAACATGCGGTCAAGGAACCTATTGAACCTGCCGATAAGCAGGACAATCCTGTACCGAGCGCGCCATCTTTGTGACAATTTGTCGCTTAGTATGCGCACCGGCACATCATTGATAACAGAGCTATTTCGACCGAAAGGGTCCTCACGTGGCCAATCCCCTTCGCTTTTTGATCGTTGACGACTTCTCCACCATGCGCCGTATCGTGCGCAATCTGCTCAAGGAAAGCGGCTTCACCGAAGCCGATGAGGCCGAAGATGGCGTGGTAGCCCTGCACAAGCTGCGCAACAGCAAGTTCGACTTCGTGGTGACCGACATCAACATGCCCAATATGAACGGGTTCCAGTTGCTGACCGAAATCAAGGCCGACGAGAAGCTCAAGCACCTGCCGGTGCTGATGGTGACCGCCGAAGCCCGCAAGGAAGACATCGTGGCGGCCGCCCAGGGTGGCGCTGCCGGTTACATCGTCAAGCCTTTCACCAAGGCCACGCTGGAAGAAAAAGTCAATCTGGTGCTGAAAAAGATGGGGATGTAAGCCCATGGATGAAGCGCCGAATACACCTCTCCCCGGGGGTTACGACCAGGGAGATGTGCACAACAAGCTGGGCCTGCTGACCCGGCAGTTGCACGATTCGCTGCGAGAACTCGGCTACGCCGACCGTCTCCAGGGCTCCGTGAATGCCCTGCCGGATGCCCAAAGCCGCCTGACCTACATCGCCCGCCTGACCGGCGAAGCAGCGGAAAAGGTGCTGGGCATTGTGGATACGGCCAAGGACGAACACAGCCAGATCGTGGAGCAGACGCAGAAAATGCGTGAGGCCCTGGTGGCCGATCCCGTGGCGGCCGTGGCCAAAGGCCATGTGATGAACCACCTGGAAGCCATGGATGCGGCCAACGCCCGCCTGGACAGCCGTCTGACCGAAATCATGATGGCCCAGGACTTCCATGACCTGACCGGCCAGGTGATCGCCAAGGTGGTCAAGCTCACGTCCAGCCTGGAAGAGCAGCTGGTCGAACTGCTGCTGCAGACGGCCCCCGTGCACAGCGCACCGGCAGCGGCGGCGGTGTTGGCAGCCGCGCCGGAGGTGGAGCCTGCTGCACCAGCCCCCGAGTTCACGGCCGACGGCCACCCGGCGCTGCAAGGCCCGGTGGTGGACCCGGACAACACCCCCAACGTGGTCACTTCCCAGTCGGAAGTGGACGACCTGCTGGCCAGCCTGGGTTTCTGAGCTGCGGCGGCACTGCCGCCCCGCCCGGCTTGTCCCTCCCGCGGCTGGGCTCGGCCCTGCGCCACCGGTGTCCGCACCGCGAAGCACCCGTCGCGCTCACCCGGATGACGGGGTGCAGCGACGCGCAAAGCGCCCGTTAGGGAAGCCATCAGCAGGCCCATGTCTGCCGGCGCTAGCAGACTCCAGCGGTTTTTCGGCATCCGCTATCCGGGAATAACGCGCCCCCGACCCCGCTTTTCACGGCATCGCCGCAGACACCGCTGCGGACAATGGCATGGACATTCCCCCATGCCGCCATGGAATCCAGCCAAGACAAAAACCTACCCGCTACCGAGCGAAAACTGCAGAAGACCCGCAAAGACGGTCAGGCTGCACGCTCCCGCGACCTCGGTCACCTGACGGTGATGGGCGTCGGCGCGCTGGCGGTCCTGGCTGGCGGCCCTTCACTGGTCGGCCACATGCACGAAGCCATGGCGCGCCAGCTGTCGTTCAACGCCAGCACCATCCTGTCGCCCCAGCTGATGGTGGAACGCCTGGTGGACATGTCCATCCTGGCTCTGACGGCCGTGCTGATTCTGGGGGTGCTGATTTCGGCCGCCTCCATCATTTCTGGCGTGCTGGCCGGTGGCTGGGTGCTCAGCTTCAAACCCATCACCCCCCAATTCAACCGCATCAACCCGCTGTCAGGCATCAAGAACCTGGTGTCCATGCAGCAGTTGGTCACGGCCGCCAAGAATGTGCTGCTGACCATCGTGCTGGCCTTCGTGGGCTGGTTCTATCTGCGCTCCGGCATTCCCGAACTGGCCACCCTGCCCCTGCAGCCCAGCCGCTCGGCGCTGTCCAAGGTGGGCGACTGGATTGCCGGCGGCATGGCCTTGATGCTGGTGGTGGTCTTCATGGTCGCCATCATCGATGTGCCGCTGCAAAACTTCCTGTTCAAGCGCCGCCTGAAGATGAGCCACCAGGAAGTCAAGCAGGAACACAAGGAATCCGAAGGCAGCCCCGAAGTGAAGGGCAAGATCCGCCAGAAGCAGCGTGAAATGGCACACCGCGCTTCCGTCTCCCGCGTGCCCAAGGCCGACTTCGTGGTCACCAACCCCACCCACTACGCCGTGGCCCTGCGCTACGACGAAGCCACCATGGCCGCCCCCCAGGTGATCGCCATGGGAGCCGATCTGGTGGCACTGAAGATCCGCGAAGTGGCCAAGGCCCACGACATTCCAGTACTCGAATCGCCCATGCTGGCCCGTGCGCTCTACGCCAACGCCGAACTCGACCAAGCCATCCCGTCCACGCTGTACACCGCAGTGGCCCAGGTGCTGGCCTATGTCTACCGTCTCAAGGCCTCGCTGCGCGGCGAAGCCCCGCCCCCGGGCGAACTGGTGCAACCGCCAGTCCCGCCTGAATTGGACCCGCACACCAAGCTGCGCACCGCCCCTGAATCCACCACGGAAAGCACCGCACCATGAGCTCCGCAATGATCAAGAACATCCAGCAGATGGCAGGCAAGCATGGCAGTGCACTGCAGGGCATGTCGGCCCCGATTCTGGTCATTGCCATCCTGGCGCTGATGGTGCTGCCCATTCCACCCTGGTTGCTGGACACCTTCTTCACGCTGAACATCGCCATTGCATTGATGGTGATGATGGTGGCGGCCTACATGATCAAGCCACTGGACTTTGCGGCCTTCCCTTCGGTGCTGCTGCTGACCACCCTGATGCGCCTGTCGCTGAACGTAGCCTCCACCCGGGTGGTGCTGATGGAAGGACATACCGGCCCCGGCGCGGCGGGTGCGGTGATCGAGGCCTTCGGCCACTTCCTGATCGGTGGCAACTTTGCCGTGGGTCTGATCGTGTTCGCCATCCTGGTGGTGATTAACTTCGTGGTGATCACCAAGGGTGCCGAGCGGATTGCCGAAGTCTCGGCCCGCTTCACCCTGGACGCCATGCCCGGCAAGCAGATGGCCGTGGATGCCGACTTGAATGCAGGCCTGATCGACGAAGCCGAAGCCAAGCGCCGCCGCGCCGAAGTGGGCGAAGAAGCCAATTTCTTCGGTTCAATGGACGGTGCCTCCAAGTTTGTGCGCGGCGATGCCGTGGCCGGCATCCTGATTCTGGTGATCAACATCATTGGCGGCTTCATCATCGGCATGGCCCAGCACGGCCTGTCGGCGGGTGACGCAGCCAACAGCTACATCCTGCTGGCCGTCGGTGACGCGCTGGTGGCCCAGATTCCCGGCCTGCTGATTTCCGTGGCCTCGGCGATGGTGATCTCCCGCGTGGGCAAGGATGGCGACACCGGCAAGCAGATTGCCACCCAGATGTTTGCCTCGCCCCGTGCGCTGGGCATCACTGGCGCCATTCTGGTGCTGCTGGGCCTGATCCCCAACATGCCCCACGTCGTGTTCCTGGCCATGGGTTCAGCTTTCGGCTACGCCGCCTGGCTGGCCCACCGCAAGCAACAGCAAAAGACCGAACAGGCCGCCGGTGCCACCCAGAAACAGGCCGCCGTGGCCGCCACCCAGCAAGACAGCGAAGCCACCTGGGACGATCTGCAGCCCGTGGACCTGCTGGGCCTGGAGCTGGGCTATCGCCTGATTGCACTGGTGGACAAGAACCGCCAGGGCGACCTGCTGACCCGCATCAAGGGTGTGCGCCGCAAGTTTGCCCAGGAAGTGGGCTTCCTGCCCCCCGCCGTGCATGTGCGCGACAACCTGGAGCTCAAGCCCAGCGCCTACCGCATCACCCTGCGCGGCGTGATGGTGGGCGAAGGCGAAGCCTTCCCCGGCATGTACTTGGCCATCAACCCGGGTGGCATCAGCACGCCGCTGATCGGAACCCCCACCACCGACCCCGCTTTCGGACTGCCGGCCCACTGGATCGATGAGCGCCAGAAGGAAGCGGCGCAAATGGCTGGTTTTACGGTCGTTGATTCGGAAACTGTGATGGCGACGCATTTGTCACACTTGATGCAAGTCCAGGCTTCCAAGCTGCTCAGCCGCACTGAGGTGCAGCAGTTGGTGGAGCATGTTGCCAAGTTGGCACCCAAGCTGATCGAAGAAGTCATCCCCAAAATGGTGTCCATCACGACGTTCCAAAAAGTGCTCCAGCTGCTGCTGGAGGACTCGGTGCACATCCGTGACATCCGCACCATCATCGAAACGCTGGCCGAGCATGCAGGCTCGACCCAGGACCCCATGGAACTGGCCCGCCGCGTGCGCATTGCGCTGTCGCCCGCCATCGTCCAACAAATTTACGGCCCGACCCGCGAACTGAACGTGATCGCCATCGAGCCCGGCCTGGAACGCCTGCTGGTTCAGGCCCTGGCCAACCCCGCAGCGCCCTCGCTGGACCCCGGCGTCGCCGACGTCCTAACCCAGCGCGCCGCCGAAGTGGCCAACCGCCAGGAAGAAATGGGCATGCCCGCCTGCCTGCTGGTTCCAGACTCCATTCGCAACACCATTGCCAAGTTGGTGCGCCGTGTCGCTCCTCGACTGCAGGTGCTCGCCCACAGCGAGATCCCCGAAACGCACACCATCCGCATTGGTCCCATTCTTAAAGGTGCATCCGCATGAACATCCAACGCTTTACCGCCCCCACCTCCCGTGAGGCCCTGGCCAAAGCGCGGGCCGTCTTTGGGGAAGGCACACTGATCCTTGCCAACCGCGCCACCTCCACCGGCGTGGAAGTCATGGCCACGTCGGAAGACGGTCTGGGCAAGCTGGACCAAGGCAACCGCACCAGCAACCGCCTGCAGGCAGCTATCCAGGCGCGCGATGCCGATGAAACCCGCCCCCCCAAGGCGCTGCAGGCCTCGGCCAAGCAGTCCGTGGCAGAAGATACCGAACAGCTGAGCATGAGCACCCTGTCCTTCCAGGACTATGTGCGCGAACGCATGCTGCGCCGCCGTGGCCCCGATGCCCAGATGGAAGAAGAAGTGCCGGCACTGCCCACTTTTGCCCGCAAGAACCGTCTGGATGCCGTGCGCGACACCGCACCGCTGCCCACCACCCCCACGGTGGTCAAGCACAACCCGCTGCGCGGCATGGCCATTGAACTGCCGGTCGAGACGCGCAAGCCCGCCCCGGCCGCCCCTGCGCTGAACACCCAGGTGATGGGTGAGCTGCAGTCTATGAAGGACCTGATTGAAGAGCGCTTCAACACCCTGTCGTGGCTGAACCAGACGCGCCAGAGCCCGCTGCACTCGAACCTGATGGTCAAGCTGATCCGCGCCGGCTACTCGCCCGCGCTGGGCCGCACCCTGCTGGAGCGCATGCCCCAGAACGCCGGCCCGGCCGAAGCCCTGAAGTGGCTGATGAACGTGCTGGAGCGCAATCTGCACACCGACGCCAAGCAGGCCTCCATCTACGAAACCGGTGGCGTTTTCGCCCTGGTGGGCTCCACCGGCGTGGGCAAGACCACCACGGCCGCCAAGCTGGCCGCCCTGGCGGCCCAGGTGCACGGTGCCCACAATGTTGGCCTGATCACGCTGGACACCTACCGTGTCGGCGGCCAC
>Ga0065704_10070655_pt1 | contig 18241 bp, 15 predicted proteins | sample SwiRhicommuniRL2_FD_59091 | JGI IMG/M metagenome (GOLD analysis project Ga0065704, IMG submission 59091) | Switchgrass rhizosphere bacterial communities from Rose Lake, Michigan, USA - RL2 v2 (version 2) | ecosystem: Host-associated > Plants > Roots > Rhizosphere > Soil | place: East Lansing, MI
CGTCTCACCGAGAAAAAAGGGTTGCACGTGGCGATTGAAGCCTGCCGTCAGCTCAGGGCACGTGGGGTGGATTTTCACTACCGTATTCTCGGGATTGGCCCGTGGGAGCGTCGCCTGCGCACGTTGATTGAGCAATACCAACTGGAAGGTTTTGTTGAGATGCCGGGCTTTAAGCCGAGTCATGAAGTCAAAGCCATGCTCGACGACGCCGATGTGTTCCTGCTGCCGTCCGTGACCGGTGCGGATGGCGATATGGAGGGCATTCCTGTGGCCCTGATGGAGGCGATGGCGGTGGGTATTCCGGTGGTCTCCACCGTGCACAGCGGCATCCCGGAGCTGATCGAGCCTGGCCATTCCGGCTGGCTGGTGCCGGAAAATAACGCGGTCGCGCTTGCCGACAGGCTGGCCGCGTTCAGCGATATCGACCAGCAGGAGCTGGCGCCCGTGCTGCATAACGCGCGACAAAAAGTCGAAACCGAATTTAATCAGCAGGTAATAAATCGTCAGTTAGCGAGCCTGTTACAAACGCTATAAGCCGAGGTGGTATGCTGAAAAAAATAACCCGACGCAACTTTGTTACTGCTTGCTCGCTGCTGGCCGCGACGCCGTTGCTCACGTCACGTCTCGCACGCGCGGCGGGCAGCGGCACGGTCGATATCAGCCAGTACAATCGCAAGGACTGGATCGCTGCTTTTAAGCAGGCTTTTGTCGACGGCGATACGGTGGTGGTTCCGGCGGGACTCACCTGCGAGAACATCAACACCGGAATATTTATCCCCGATGGCAAGACCCTGCTGATTCGCGGGGCGCTCACCGGCAACGGGCGCGGGCGCTTTGTGTTACAGGAGGGCAGCAAAGTGATCGGCGAAGGGAAGGGCCGCACGGAAAACATCACCCTGGATGTGCGCGGCTCTGACTGCGTGATTCAGGGGCTGACGATGAGCGGCTTTGGCCCGGTGACGCAGATTTACATCGGCGGTAAAAAACCGCGGGTGATGCGGAATTTGCTGATCGATAACATCAGCGTGTCGCAGGCCAACTACGCCATTCTGCGTCAGGGATTCCATAATCAGGTCGACGGCGCGCGGATCACGAACAGCCGTTTCAGCCATTTGCAGGGCGATGCGATCGAATGGAACGTTGCCATTAACGACCGTAATATCCTGATCTCTGACCATGTGATCGACAATATCAACTGTACCAACGGCAAGATTAACTGGGGCATCGGTATTGGCCTCGCCGGGAGTACCTACGATAACGACTACCCGGAAAAGCAGACCGTGAAGAACTTTGTGGTGGCGAACATTACGGGCAGTAACTGTCGGCAACTGGTGCATGTGGAAAACGGTAAGCACTTTATTATTCGTAATGTGAAAGCCAAAAACATCACTCCGGATTTTAGTAAAAAAGCCGGGATTGATAACGCCACGGTGGCGATTTATGGCTGCGATAACTTTGTCATCGATAATGTTGATATGGTCAACAGCGCCGGGATGCTGATCGGCTACGGGGTGGTTAAGGGCGATTACCTGTCGATTCCGCAAAACTTCAGGCTCAACAATATCCGCCTGGATAATCGACAGCTGGCGTACAAATTGCGCGGCATACAGATTTCATCGGGCAACGCGACCTCGTTTGTCGCCATCACCAACGTGGAGATGCAGCGCGCGACGCTTGAGTTGCACAACAAACCGCAGCACCTGTTTTTACGCAACATCAACGTGATGCAGCAGGCGACAGTCGGGCCCGCGCTGAAAATGAATTTTGACCTGCGCAAAGACGTGCGCGGCAAGTTTATGGCGAAAGATGAGACCTTGCTCTCACTGGCGAATATTCATGCGGTCAATGAAAAAGGGCAGAGTTCGGTGGATATCGACCGGGTGGATCAGCAGGTGGTGAATGTGGAGAGGCTGAACTTCAAACTGCCCCACAGATAGAGTCTGCGCCAGCCATTTTGCGATTATTCTGTGTCAAAACTGTGACGTATTCGGACAACAACTACTGTAATTTGTGGGTCGAAAGCGTACCATCAGGTCCTGAATTACCGTAAAACATGCTGGCGAAAACGGGTTTAACAGCTATAATTCGGCAACCATTTTAAGGTGGAAGAAATAATGATTAATTTGAAAGCAGTCATTCCGGTAGCGGGCTTGGGCATGCATATGCTGCCAGCCACAAAAGCGATTCCTAAAGAGATGCTGCCGATCGTTGACAAGCCGATGATCCAGTACATCGTCGACGAGATTGTTGCTGCAGGGATCAAAGAAATCGTTCTGGTGACTCACTCTTCCAAGAATGCGGTAGAGAACCACTTCGACACCTCTTACGAACTCGAAGCGCTGCTTGAGCAGCGCGTTAAGCGTCAGCTTCTGGCCGAAGTGCAGTCTATCTGCCCGCCAGGGGTGACTATCATGAACGTGCGCCAGGCACAGCCGCTGGGTCTTGGACATTCCATTCTCTGCGCGCGTCCGGTTGTCGGTGACAATCCGTTTATCGTGGTGCTGCCAGACATCATTCTGGACAATGCTTCAGCCGATCCGCTGCGCTATAACCTCGCCGCTATGGTGGCGCGTTTCAATGAAACGGGCCGTAGCCAGGTGCTGGCGAAACGCATGAAAGGCGATCTGTCTGAGTACTCTGTGATTAAAACCAAAGAGCCGCTGGATTCAGAAGGGCAGGTGAGCCGTATCGTTGAATTCATTGAAAAACCCGATCAGCCGCAGACACTGGCTTCTGACCTGATGGCAGTAGGCCGCTATGTCTTGAACGCTGATATCTGGGCCGAGCTGGAAAAAACGGAACCCGGTGCCTGGGACCGTATTCAGCTGACGGATGCTATTGCGGAACTGGCGAAAAAACAGTCGGTTGATGCGATGCTGATGACCGGTGACAGCTACGACTGCGGTAAGAAAATGGGCTATATGCAGGCGTTTGTGAACTATGGGCTGCGCAACCTGAAGGAAGGGGCGAAGTTCCGTAAGAGCATTGAGAAGATGCTGACGAGCGAGTGATTCTTCAGGCCTCGTAAGCGCGCAGCACGAAAGTAGCGGCAACCGATCATTCTGAGAAAAAGTGAGAGCTTAGAATGGTGGTTGCCTTTTTTATAAACCCCTATTTTACAAGAAGATGCATTTTTTTTTGGTCTGAGTGGTAACGATTTCTGCTTGTTTCTGTCGGCGAATAGGACGACAATTAACGGCCATTCTGTGGTTATCTGGCGACATCATGTGCTTAATAATTGACCTTCGAATGATACATTTTTAGAACATACCCAGTACACTGGTAGCTGTTAAGCCAGGGGCGGTAGCGTGTCTAATTACCCCTTGAATATGTTGAATAGTGCATTTTTTGATTAAAGACATTTTTTCATCTAAGTGAGATACGCTCTTAAAAGTGCGCCCTAATCTAACGGAAGCTGTATGCTGTCTAAATTTAGCAAAATGGTTGAAAAGCTAACTGAAATAATAAGACCAATCAGTATAAACCTTCCACAAGATAAGAAAGATGAAATATTAAGACTTAGAGGTATTTACCTTACCGCAGCCGTTTCATTAATTGCTAAAATGATCTCGATGCTATCAATTTTTATCACCATCCCTGCTACTTTAAATTACCTGGGTAGTGAGTTGTTCGGCGTTTGGATGACATTAAGTTCATTGATTGCCATGTTGACTTTTGCTGATATGGGTATTGGGAATGGGATAATAAATAAATTATCTAAGTCGATTAACACTGATGACGTAAATGAAACAAAAAAAATAATTACTAATGCATTGATTGTGTTGCTAGTGATAGCAGTAAGTATTAATCTTGTTTATATTTTATTATCTGGATTTGTAAATTGGAATCTTGCTCTAAATTTGAGTGAGAATGTTAATCCACATGCTGTAGGTAATGCATTGTTTGCTTTTGTTTTTTGCTTCGGACTTAATATTATATTCTCCTCAGTGCAAAAGATACAATTAGCGCATCAACTAGGTTTTTTAGCTAGTATTTGGCAAATAATAGGAAGCGTTACATCGCTTATAATACTGTTTGTTTTCATTCATTTTAAATTAGAAATGGCATGGTTGGTCTTTGCGGTTGCAGGTATTCCGGCAATATTGCAATGTTTAAATTATCTTTATTTTTCAGCTTTTGTTTGCAAAAAAAACTTCATCCACTTCAGGTTGGTCGATCTTGGTGAGATCAAATCTCTACTAAATGCTGGGGGGCTGTTTTTTGTATTGCAGATTTCAATGGCATTAACCTATACTTCAGATAACATTATACTAAATAGCATCCTAGGCGCTCAAGCAGTAACAGAGTACAGTGTTCATATTCGGTTATTCAGCATTATTCCTATTTTGATGGGGATGGTATTGATACCTTTATGGCCAGCATACTCATCCGCGAGAATAAAAAATGACAGTGTCTGGATTAAAAAAGTTTGGAATAAGAGTATAAAAATGGCTCTAATGGTGTCAATTTCATTAGGTTGTTTACTAGTTGTTTTTTTGCCCTCGATTTTTCACCTATGGTTGAACGATAAAGTTCAGCCTATTTTTTCATTAGCGTACCTTTTGTTTGTTTGGAAAATATTTGAAGCTGTAGGTTTGACAATCAGCTCTTTTCTCAATGGAATGAATCTTATTAAATCGCAAGCCGTAATTGCTGTATTTACTGCGTTTATTGCAATAGGTCTCAAAATTGCACTTGTGAAAACCATTGGTTTGAATGGGGTAATTCTTGGGACTTTATTACCTTTTGCACTCATAACATTCCTTCCAACGCTTCTCATTGCTTTAAAATTCATTAAAAAAGGAAAATATCAATGAAGGCTTTTTTAGCAAAGGCATTTTATAATCCTTATAAAAAAATAAGCAAAGATACTCGTATTGATTTTCATTCTGGTATTTTGAGCAGAACTTTCAGGGTGCATTTCTTTTGTCGTGGAAGTAAGGCTAAAGTGAAGATTGGAAATGATTGCATTTTAAAAAACGAAATTATTTTTGAAGGAATTACAGGTAGTGTTTCCATTGGGTCTAAAACATTTATAAATAAAGACACAAAAATAATGAGCATTGATAGCGTCACAATTGGTAGTTTTGTGACTATATCATTTGGGGTAATGATATATGACCATGACTCACATTCGCTGGACTATAGAGAAAGACAAAAAGATATAAATAAAATACTAGATACACGTAATCTCAATAATGATATTGAAAATAAAAACTGGGAATGTGTCAAGCATGCGCCGATTACTATTGGTGATAATGTTTGGATTGGATTTCAGGCTGCAATATTAAAAGGTGTAACGGTTGGTGAAGGGGCCATCATAGCAGCCAAAGCGGTTGTAACTAAGGATGTACCCGCATGGAGTGTAGTTGCAGGAAATCCAGCTCGAGTGGTTAAAGAAATTCCATTGGAAATGAGGAAATAAATTGAAAGGCTTAAGAGTAATGATTTTAGGCGCGGGTGGATTTATTGGCTCACATCTGAGTAATTCATTCATCAAAAATGGCGCATTAGTACATGCACTAGGCCGAAGTTTAAATAACTTAGATATTAGCAGTGATAATTTAATTAAAACTGAATTCAATGATATTAATAATGAATCCCTTCAAAATACTAAACAGCCTGATTATATCTATTTTTTGATCGGATCTGCATCTGTTGCACGATCAATCGATGCGCCATTATTTGATTTCTATCAAAGTATTCCACCACTGCTTCTTGTATTAGAAAAGTTACGTAATGAATGGAAATCAACGCGTTTAATCTTTATTTCAAGCGCAGCTGTCTATGGAGAAAGCGCATGTGACAATACTAGTGTTAGCAGCCAACTTACGCCTCTATCTCCATACGGACTAAATAAAAAAATATCGGAAGAATATATTAGCTATTACTGTGCGCATTATAATATTAATGCGAAAATTATTAGGCCATTCTCGGTTTATGGCCCAAATTTGAAAAAACAATTAATTTGGGACGTTTTGAATAAAATTACACGAAATGAACATCACTTTTTCGGAAGTGGAGATGAACTCAGAGATTGGATCTACATTGATGATTTTATAAGTATACTGGTACAGTATGCTACTGATTATGAATCAATGGATAATGTGTCAAATATTGGTTCTGGAAAGGCTGTATCTGTTAAAAACGTTATTAATATTTTATATCGTATTACCAATACACAGGATACTCCCTCATTTATTGATGGCGGTAAAGAAGGTGATCCAAAACATCTTGTGAGTCGTTATGAAGAGCAAGAGTATGTGCGACAATTTTTGATTACCTCACTGGAAAAGGGGTTGACCAGCACTGTTAATTGGTTTTCTGAGAGAGAGAATAGATAATGTTAAAGGTTGGAATTCCTGTATTGTTCAATGAACAACATTGGATGGGAGGGATAAACTATTTCAGAAGTCTCATTGCGGCATTTTCGTTAGTTGAACAAAATGATGTGGAAATTATTCTCTTCTGTGAGAAAGAAGGTATATTTAGCACTAATGGTTTAAATAATGTACGGCAAGTTATTATTCCTAATTTATTATCGCGTAAGTTATCACGCAGGTTATTAAATAAAGCTTTCGGGACTAATGTCGCGTTGTATAATGCATTAAAGAAAGAACATATTGATATTTTATCTCATTCACAAATGAATAAGAGATTGCCATACAAAACAATTTGGTGGAAGCCTGATTTTCAGGAAAAATATTATCCCGAATTTTTTAGTGATATTGATCTTAAGTTACGAGATAAAGCAGTATTAAACAACGCAATTAACGGACATATTTTATTTAGTAGCTATGACGCTAAAAACGATTTTTTAAAGTTTTATGGACCAATAGCTTCACGTCCAGTTAATGTGCTTCAATTTGTACCAGATTTGGCTAATGATTTCTCAGATGACATTCGAATTAAGATTAAAAAGGTCAAAGAGAAATTTCAAATAGACAGTGAATATTTCTTTTTACCGAATCAATTCTGGAAACATAAAAATCATGAGCTAGCTATAAAAGCTATTTTATCTAATGACATAAATATTCCTATCGTTGCTACCGGGGCATTAAATGATTATCGCGGTGGTAAACATATTGAATTAATAAAATCGCTTATAAAGAATGATGTAAACAATAAATTCAAACTCTTAGGTTTGATCGACCGTGATGAACTTAATTATCTCATGATGGGATCTTTGGCCGTCATTAATCCATCTCGGTTTGAAGGATGGAGTACAACTGTAGAGGAAGCCAAATATTTAGGCAAAAGACTGATTCTTTCTGATATTCCGGTCCATCATGAGCAAAATCCGGCTGATTCACTATATGTGAAATGTGATGATGTTGACGGAATGATTGCAGCCATGAGTAAAATTATTAGTGAATATAATTACCATGATGAGGAACTCCGCCTGAAAACTGCCAATATTAATTATATTAATAATAGAATGAAATTTGGGGTTTCGTATTACAATATATTGAAGTCACTATGATATGACTATTTATATTTTGCTGGTTTTATTGGCCTTATTAACATTTTTGCTAACTGACAAAAAACAATCTTCATTATTAACAAAAACGTTGTTAATAATGTCCATATTATTTAGTGGATTGTCTTACACTAATGGATGGGATTGGTATGGCTACAATGATTATTATTACTATATACAAAATACGGGGTTTTATGCTGTAGGGGAATATAATAATTTTGGCATAGAATATTTGTATTTAATCTATATGTATCTAATTGGCCTGAGTGGCGCAGGTTTTGGCTTTTTTGTATTAGTGAACTCATTAATTGTTAATTTATTAATTTTTAAATTTTGCAAAAATACAGCAATAAATTATGCTTTTTTAATGCTAATATTTATCACTGTTTCTTATTTAAGGCTGGAGTTAAGCACGATTCGGCAAGGTTTGGCTGTTGTGATTGTCATGTATGCATACTCCTCGATACTTAATGAACGATGGAAATACGCGATAACCGCTTTTATCTTAGCTATTTGTCTGCATCGTAGTGCTGCGATAGTAATTCTCTTTGTTCCTTTTATTTTATGCGTAAATCGTAAAGCAATACACTATTATATTGTTGTGCTAGCTGTCCCATTTATATTACTATCAAGTTCGTTAAATAGTATATTTATTTCATTATTAAGTTATGCTAATGCTGGAATGCTCTCTGTGATTGTAAATAAATTAATTATTTATTTATCAATGAATGAAGCTGCAAAAATAAATCCTCAAGCAATTTTACTCTTATGTTTATATTTAATATCAATATATTTCTGTGATGTTAAAAATAAAAAGCAAATGCTTTTTCTTAACATCATGGCGTGTCAGGTTGTAATAAGTCTATATTTCACTTTCTTGACGCAATTAATTATTATGAGACTAATCTATTACTTTCAGATTGGTTGGATGTATTGGATTTATATTTTGTATAAGGAATACTTTAGGCCTCAATGGTTATGTTTAGGTCTGATATTAATATTAGTAACATTCAAACTTATCTTAAACTTTAGGTATGAGGCTGATAGAGCTGTGTTTTTCCCATACTACAATGTGATATCTTCATATTATGATGAAAGTTATGGTAGAAGTAGAGATTTCATATTAAATAAAGCAGATGAATTTCCTCAAGGTTAAAATGTTAAAGAAGATTAAGTACATCGCTAATTTTATACTTTCAATTTTTATTGTGATTTTTTTTATCATCCAAAAAAAAATTAATAAAAAGAAAGTTTGGTTATTCGGTGCAGGTAATGGACAATATGAAAATAATATTTCTTGTTTCCATCACTACATATTAAATAATTTAGACAAGAAAACTAATGATGTCTATTTTATTACTACTAATTCATCATTTCTAAGTTTTACCCCCTCTTTCCCTGTTCTAATACGTGGGAGTATCCATACTTATGCTCTTAGCATGATTGCTGATTATTTAATATTTGACACATGTAACTCTGATATAGCTCCTGGAGTACATAAATTTCTTAAAGGATTAAAAGTTAACGTTAACCATGGTTTTGAAGGACTAAAAAAGCTACCTCATAACTACTATGCCAATATTGATGCTACTATTCACTGCGCATCCTCTGAGAAAGAAAAAGAGATAAAGGTTTTACAATGTGGAGCACCTAAAGAAAACGTATACGTCACAGGATATCCACGATTTGACGAAATAAATGAACACCCCAGTCATCGCACTAGCAAAATATTATATTTTCCTACCTGGAGAGCATGGCTAGAAAATAAAAATGAAGCCTTTTTAGAAAATTCAGAGTACGTGAAATATATCCGTGACTTTTTGTCTAATGAGACTCTAAAAAGATATTTAGTTTTCAATAATATTACGCTTTATTATAAACCTCATCACAAAGTAAATAGATTAATTATTGATGGACTATCTTGCGAGAATATTATTATTCTAGAAGCCAGTGATAACCTCTCCAAGTATATACGTGAGTCCGATATGTTGATAACTGATTATTCAAGTGTAGCATGGGATTTTCTTTACAATGATCGCCTGGTCTTATTTTACCCTTTTGATATCAACCGTTATATCGATGAGCAAGGGTTATATTATGATGTCAGAAATTTGGGTGCAGAAAATTGCAAATTAACAGCTGAAAGCATAACAGACTTAGTTGTTAATCAGTGCAATTCAAGTGTCAAGAAAACTTCAAAAATGGCAACTGAATTTTTTAAATTTAGAGATGAAAAAAACTGTGAGCGGTTACTATCTGTTATATTTGAAAAAAAATCATGAAATTAAAAATTATCTCTTATTCTGCAACAAAAGGTGGCGCTGCAAAAGCCGCTAGAAATTTTCTTTATCTTATCCAAAATCATGAAAATCATAATGCTGAATTGATAAGTGTGAATGGGACTTTAACATCGCAAGGGTTTATTAAAGCTCCGAAATTGTCTGTTATTTGGCATTATTTTAAAATGATAATTAGTCGTTCTTTCACTTATTTTGAAAGATCAAACAATGTAGTTAAATATTCTTTAAATTTATTTAGTTCAAATTATGTACTTAAATCAATAAATTTAACATCAAAAGATAAGGAAATTATTCATTTAAATTGGATTAATAACGATACGCTATCCATTTTTTATTTAAAAAAATTATTTAAATCATCTGACAAATATGTTTTACTAACTTTACATGATGAATGGTTTTATTGTTCGACTGAACATTATGCAGATTATGAATCATCGTCTTTTATGAAAGGTTATGACGACGACGGCTGTATCAGTCGACGTATTTTCAATTTGAAGAAAACAATAGATTTTAACAAAATAATAATAACTGTTCCTTCCCAATGGCTCTTTGAAAGAGCTAGAAAAAGCTACTTGCTACGTAATGCGAAAGTACATATTTTACCCAATCCAATCGATACAGATAAATTTCGCTATTTAAAAGAAACACGTCTTGCACGACACTTAAAATTTGATGTTGATGAAGGTTGTTTCATCATCGGATTTGGTGCTGTAAGTGGAAGTTCTAATCCATTAAAAGGATTTGACTTACTAATTGGAGCATTGCAAAAAATAACTAACAATAAAAACAATAACATTTTATTACTCACATTCGGTGCCAAAGAATTAGATAAAAGTGTTAAATCTTTAGATTGTAAAGTTGTAAATATGGGGTTCATAGCAAATGCTGAAGAAATGGCAAATATATACAACCACCTCGATGTTATGATTGTACCATCTCGGGCGGAATCATTTGGTCAGGTTGCTGCAGAAAGCTTGGCCTGCCAGACGCCAGTGGTTGCTTTCGACTATTCTGGTATCACAGATATTATTACACACAAACGAAATGGTTTATTAGCAGATCCATTTTCTATTGAATCATTAACTGATAACATTAACTTAATGATGGAAATGAGTGTTGAGGAAAGGAGCATCTATGGGGAGAATGGGCGTAAGGATGTAATTGAAAAGTTCGGTAAAAAAGTTGTTTTAGACAGATATATAAAAATACTAGATTATGTTAAAGGTGCTACAAATGAATAATAAAGTTGCTTTGATCACTGGTGTTACTGGTCAAGATGGTTCCTACTTGGCTGAGTTTCTTCTCGAGAAAGGCTATGAAGTTCATGGCATTAAGCGTCGTGCATCTTCTTTCAATACTGAACGTGTCGACCATATTTATCAGGACCGTCATAATGAAAACCCAAACTTTTTCCTTCACTATGGCGATCTTACAGACACTTCGAATCTGGTACGTCTGATTAAAGATATTCAACCGGATGAGGTTTATAACCTCGGAGCGCAATCTCACGTAGCTGTTTCTTTTGAATCTCCAGAATATACTGCTGATGTTGATGCGATGGGTACTCTGCGCTTACTTGAAGCAATCCGTATTTGTGGTCTTGAAAAGAAAACGCGTTTCTATCAAGCCTCCACTTCTGAACTCTACGGTTTGGTTCAAGAAATTCCACAGCGTGAAACAACGCCATTCTACCCTCGCTCGCCATATGCTGTTGCGAAGATGTATGCTTACTGGATCACTGTAAACTACCGTGAGTCCTATGGAATGTATGCTTGTAATGGCATTTTGTTCAATCATGAGTCCCCACGTCGAGGTGAGACCTTTGTAACCCGTAAAATCACGCGTGCAATGGCAAATATCTCTCAGGGCATCGAGAAATGTCTGTATCTTGGTAATATGGATTCTCTGCGTGACTGGGGCCATGCGAAAGATTATGTGCGTATGCAATGGATGATGCTGCAACAAGAAAACGCTGAAGATTTTGTTATTGCCACCGGCAAGCAAATCTCCGTACGCGAATTTGTGCGTATGTCTGCAAAAGAAGCCGGACTTGAAATTGAGTTCACCGGCGAGGGTGTAGAAGAAATCGCCACGGTAACAAATAAAATTAATGATGACGCTCCTGGTGTAAATGTTGGCGATGTGATTGTTCGTGTTGATCCGCGTTATTTCCGTCCTGCTGAAGTGGAAACGTTGCTGGGCGATCCTGCCAAAGCCAAGAAAGTGCTTGGTTGGGTTCCGGAAATCACCGTTGAAGAAATGTGTGCAGAAATGGTTGCAAATGACTTGGTTAAAGCTAAACAGCACGTTCTTCTCAAAAAGCATGGATATGATGTCGCTGTTTCATTGGAGCGCTGATTCATGACAAAAAAACGTGTTTACGTTGCTGGTCATCGCGGTATGGTTGGGTCTGCGATATGTCGCATTCTTGCCACACATGGGAATATTGAGCTAGTAACTCGCACTCATGCTGAACTCGATTTAACATCGCAAAAAGCGGTGCAGGATTTTTTTGCTAAAGAAAAAATCGATCAGGTTTATTTAGCTGCTGCTAAAGTTGGTGGGATTCACGCTAATAACACTTATCCAGCAGAATTTATCTATCAAAACCTGATGATCGAGAGCAATATCATTCATTCTGCACATCTCTCGGGTGTTCAAAATTTATTGTTCCTCGGGTCAAGCTGTATTTATCCTAAGCTTGCTACACAGCCAATGGAAGAATCAGCACTTTTGACGGGTATTCTCGAAGCAACTAATGAACCCTATGCCATTGCCAAGATTGCGGGCATTAAGTTGTGCGAATCATATAACCGTCAGTATGGTCGTGATTATCGTAGCGTGATGCCTACAAACCTGTACGGCATGAATGATAATTTCCACCCAGAGAACTCTCATGTAATCCCGGCTTTGATGCGTCGATTCCATGAAGCTAAAGAGGCTGGTGAGTCGGAAGTTGTTGTATGGGGAACAGGCACCCCGATGCGTGAATTCTTGTACGTTGATGATATGGCCGCTGCTTCTGTTTACGTTATGGAACTTGACCACTCGAAGTATCAAGCAAATACTCAGCCTATGCTCTCGCACATTAATGTGGGAACGGGCGTGGATTGTACTATCAAGGAAATGGCAGAAACCATGGCAAAGGTTACCGGTTTTAAAGGTCAAATTGTTTTTGACTCCACCAAACCGGATGGCACTCCGCGAAAACTAATGGATGTGAGTCGACTTAAAAAAATGGGTTGGCAATATCATTATAGTTTGCACGACGGATTAGAATTAACCTATAAATGGTACCTTGCTAATATTGATTCCTTCCGAGGATAAACATGAACAAGAGATTAGATACGCCGTTATTTCAAACTATTGTTGCTAATGCGCCGCTAATCTCGATAGATCTCATCTTATTGAACAGAGAAGGTAAGGCGTTGTTAGGTCAACGCCAAAACCGGCCAGCGCAAAATTTTTGGTTTGTACCTGGTGGAAGAATCTTCAAGGATGAATCTTTCGAAAGTGCATTTAATCGTATAACAAAAGATGAATTGGGTATTGAAATCGCGCTCACCAGGGCGAGATTTCAAGGAGTGTATGAACACTTCTACGATGACAATTTCTCAGGCGTTGACTTCGGCACACATTATGTTGTTCTTGGATACGTTCTTGTACTTGATGACGAAAACCTCGATTTTCCTCGAACCCAGCATAATGCTTATAAATGGTTCAATGTTGAAACACTGCTGAATGAACCATCAGTGCATCAATATACCAAAAATTATTTTTTATCAAGGTAATGCATATGTTACTTCCCGTCGTCATGGCCGGGGGCTCTGGGACCAGACTATGGCCTCTATCTCGCACACTTTACCCAAAACAGTTCCTTTCGCTTAACAGTCAATTGACGATGCTTCAGGAGACGTTGCGTCGTTTGAAGCAAGTCGAGCACAGCCCTGCATTAATTATTTGTAATGAAGCGCATCGTTTCATTGTTGCAGAACAAATGCGTAAAGAAGGTTTAGAGCAAAGTGGGATATTGCTTGAGCCTGTCGGACGAAATACGGCTCCCGCTGTAGCATTGGCAGCGTTGCAAGCGATAAAGTCTGGTGACGATCCCGTGTTGCTTATCCTTGCCGCCGATCATGAAATCCAGGATGAAGATAAATTCACCCAGGCTGTATTAGAGGCTAGCGCCTTTGCTGAGCAGGGAAAACTGGTCACATTTGGCATTGTCCCATCAGCTCCTGAAACGGGTTACGGTTATATTAAGACCGGTGAAAAACTGGATGGCGAAGGCTTCACTGTTGCTGCTTTTATTGAGAAACCCGAGTTATCCGTTGCTCAACAGTACTTGCAGGATGGCGGTTATTTGTGGAATAGCGGAATGTTTATGTTCAAAGCATCCGTTTTTTTAAATGAGCTTAAAACTTTCCGCCCGGACATTTTATCTGCCTGCGAACTCTCCCTGGCAAAAGCGACACAAGATCTCGATTTTATCAGGCTTGATAGTGAAATTTTTCATACGTGTCCTGAGGACTCTATCGATTACGCAGTCATGGAGAAAACAGCGCAGGCTGTAGTTGTTCCGCTGGATGCCAAATGGAGCGACGTAGGTTCATGGTCTGCATTATGGGAAATCAGCCAAAAGGATTCGCAAGGTAATGCAACCCGAGGTGATGTTCTGCTTGAAGATGCTTCCGACAGCTATATCTATTCTCAGCATCGTCTTATCGGTGCTGTTGGGGTTAAAGACTTAGTTGTCGTTGAGACTAAAGATGCAGTGCTCGTCGCGCATAAAGATCATGTTCAGAAAGTCAAAAACATTGTCGAACAACTTAAGAAAAACAAGCGCCAGGAATATTTGCAGCATCGCGAGATTTTCCGTCCTTGGGGAAGTCACGATACAATTGCTGAAGGGCCACGCTATCAGGTTAAACATGTCATCGTCTTGCCTGGCCAGGTAACGGCTAAACAAATTCATTACCATCGCACGGAACACTGGGTTGTAGTTTCGGGTACTGCTAAGGTTCATCTTGAAGACAAAACATATTTAGTCTCGGAGAACGAATCGACCTACATCCCCGTTGGTGTACCGCATGCGATCGAGAATCCAGGTAAGATTCCATTAGAAATAATTGAAGTAAGATCCGGTGTCTATTTACAGGAGGATGATGTGGTAAGGGTATCATCATCTGGAGTTGGCTATTAATGCGAATTTCTATAATTACAGCAACTTATAATAGTGAAAAGACACTCCACGACACGCTTAAATCACTTGAAAAGCAGACCTATTCTGATATCGAATATATCATCATCGATGGGGCATCGAAGGATAACACCCTTGTCGTGGTAAAAAATAATTGTACCCGAGTCTCCAAAATTATTTGTGAGCCAGACAAAGGTATTTATGATGCTCTAAATAAGGGAATACAGGCGGCTACAGGTGATGTGATTGGCTTTTTACATTCTGATGATCTCCTTGCATATGATGATGCCATTGCCGATATCGCAGAGACATTCCAGAAATCTGGCTGTGATGCGGTTTACGGTGATCTGGAGTATGTATCTCAGCTCGATACCACCAAACGCGTCAGACTTTGGAAAAGCGGGCCATTTAGCCGTACGAAAATGCAGTTAGGCTGGATGCCTCCTCATCCTTCGTTTTATATGAAGCGTTCGTGCTATATGGAAATGGGACACTTCTCCCTCGACTACCGAATTTCAGCAGATTATGATTCCTTGTTGCGTTATATCCTCAAAAATCGCATACAAATCACCTATCTGCCAAAGGTTCTGGTGAAAATGCGCGTTGGCGGAATCAGTAATCGCTCTCTGTCTTCAATGATGAGTAAATCACTGGAAGACATTCGTATTATGCGGAGTAACGGCATTATTTGGCCTCTTGCTCTCGCATATAAAAACCTGTCAAAACTTCCACAATTTATTAAGAAATAAGACTATGTTGACAGCAAAGAAAGTAATTAGTGAAAGCAATATTGCTTTTGGGACGAGCGGCGCTCGTGGCCTGGTTGTTGATTTTACTCACGATGTGTGTGCTGCATTTGCTCACTCATTTCTCGATGTTGTAAAAAAAGAGTTTGAATTCAAAACCGTTGCCGTTGCAATAGATAATCGTCCGAGCAGTTATGAAATCGCACAAGCGTGCGCTCTCGCGATTGAGCAACAGGGTTTCAACGTTGAATATCATGGTGTAATACCTACTCCAGCGCTGGCGCATTATTCTATCCAGAAAAATATACCCTGCATTATGGTCACGGGAAGTCATATTCCATTTGATCGTAATGGATTAAAATTCTACCGACCTGATGGTGAAATAACCAAATGTGACGAGTCTGCAATTGTGAATTGTGAATATCAGTTCACATCCTGCATGGAACTTCCTGAATTATCGATTAACCCCGATGGTGCAAAAACGTATACCGCACGTTACTCTGACTTATTTGCTAATGATATCTTGAAGGGAAAGCGAATTGGTATCTATGAGCATTCTAGTGCAGGCCGAGATTTGTATGCTCCCTTGTTCACAATGTTAGGTGCAGAAGTTCTTTCATTAGGGCGCAGCGATGAGTTCGTTCCAATTGATACCGAAGCAGTCAGCCCTGAAGACCGCCTGTTGGCGCAGCAATGGTCGGATAAATATCGTTTGGATGCCATTTTTTCAACAGATGGCGACGGCGACCGCCCGCTTGTTGCAGATGAAAAAGGTAACTGGTTGCGTGGCGATATCCTCGGTTTGCTGACTTCTATTGCTTTAGATATTGAAGCTTTGGCCATCCCTGTGAGTTGCAATACCGCAGTTGAATTGAGTAAACGATTTAAAAGAGTGCTACGTACCAAAATTGGTTCACCTTTTGTCATTGCTGGATTTGAAGATCTAATCGAGTCTTATCATAGTGTTGCTGGTTTTGAGGCTAACGGTGGTTATCTATTAGCTACCGATTTGGTCATTAACGGTAAAACGCTCTCAGCATTGCCAACTCGAGACGCTGTTTTGCCAGCCTTAATGCTGCTTGTTGCAGCGGGTAAAGACAACATTTCGTCACTTGTTGAAAATCTGCCTCAGCGTTTTACCTGGTCAGACCGGATCAAGAACTTCGCTTCAGAGAAAAGTCAGCAAATGATTGAATCAGCGGTGATGTCACCCGAGAGCTTTTTAAGTCAACTCGGGCTATCGCAACGTCAATGCGCCGATATTGATCAAACTGACGGTGCGCGTTTCACGCTTGATAATGGCGATGTTTTCCATCTTCGCCCTTCGGGAAATGCCCCTGAATTGCGTTGCTATACAGAAGCCGCTGATGAACTGCAGGCAAAAGAATACGTAGAGAAAATTTTAGGCAAAATCCCTAGTCTGCAATAAAACTTGGCAAGGTAGCGATGAAAGCCGTAGCCCTCCTATGATGGCGTTATATATTGATGTTGCCGTATAACTAAGCCGTCGCAGTGGTTAAAAGCATCTTGCACTACACAGCGGTGTGCAACCTGAGTTAACATCAAGCAAACATTCAAGCCGCGCATAAGTCGCGGTGACCACACCTGACAGGAGTATGTAATGTCCAAACAACAGATCGGCGTTGTCGGTATGGCAGTGATGGGGCGCAACCTGGCGCTCAACATCGAAAGCCGTGGTTATACCGTCTCCGTTTTCAACCGTTCCCGTGAAAAAACCGAAGAAGTGATTGCCGAGAACCCAGGCAAGAAGCTGGTTCCCTTCTATACGGTGCAGGAGTTTGTTGAATCCCTGGAAACGCCGCGTCGTATCCTGTTAATGGTGAAAGCAGGTGCGGGTACTGATGCTGCTATCGACTCCCTGAAGCCTTATCTGGATAAAGGCGACATCATCATTGATGGCGGTAACACCTTCTTCCACGACACCATTCGTCGTAATCGTGAGCTTTCTGCGGAAGGTTTCAACTTCATCGGTACCGGCGTGTCTGGCGGTGAAGAGGGCGCCCTGAAAGGCCCATCTATCATGCCTGGCGGTCAGAAAGAAGCGTATGAGCTGGTCGCGCCTATTCTGACTAAAATTGCCGCTGTTGCAGAAGATGGCGAACCGTGCGTGACCTATATCGGTCCAGACGGTGCGGGTCACTATGTGAAAATGGTTCACAACGGTATCGAATACGGCGACATGCAGCTGATTGCTGAAGCCTACTCGTTGCTGAAAGGCGGCCTGAATCTGTCTAACGAAGAGCTGGCGCAGACTTTCACTGAGTGGAATACCGGCGAGCTGAACAGCTACCTGATCGACATCACCAAAGACATCTTCACTAAGAAAGACGAAGCGGGTAAATACCTGGTTGATGTGATTCTGGACGAAGCGGCGAATAAAGGTACCGGTAAATGGACCAGCCAGAGCTCTCTGGATCTCGGTGAGCCACTGTCTCTCATTACTGAGTCCGTGTTTGCACGTTATATCTCTTCTCTGAAAGAGCAGCGCGTTGCA
>Ga0065704_10000840_pt1 | contig 18236 bp, 17 predicted proteins | sample SwiRhicommuniRL2_FD_59091 | JGI IMG/M metagenome (GOLD analysis project Ga0065704, IMG submission 59091) | Switchgrass rhizosphere bacterial communities from Rose Lake, Michigan, USA - RL2 v2 (version 2) | ecosystem: Host-associated > Plants > Roots > Rhizosphere > Soil | place: East Lansing, MI
ATGCCGATGGCGAGCGCGCCGATCTCGCGCGCGCGCCGCTGGTTGGGCGATGTGGGCGTGGGGCCGTCGGAATACACCGGCAGGCGCAGCGTGATGCCGATAGGATTCTGGCCGGCGGGCACGGTCTGGCGCAGCGTGAATGGCGCGGAGATCACCACGGTGTCGGTATCGCGCGCGCGCAGCAGGGCATTCAGGTTCGCCCGCTGCGTGACCATGTCGAAGCCCACCAGCGCGGCATTGCCTTCGTAGGGGGTGACGAACTCGTACCGATACGACACCTCGTCGGCCAACGGCTGTCCGACGGGCGAGCGGCGCGCGAACGCGACCGATGTGTAGGAGGCGGGTGCCAGCGGGCTGCGCAGGCTCGCGTGGTACTGGCTGAAGCGTGCCTGGTCCATCTGGTCGTTGGACAGGAACACGGTCTGCATGGCGCGCAAGGTGGAAGCCGCCTGCTCCAGCGGCACGCGCAGGCGTGTCGTGCCGGCATCCGCCAGTGCGCGGCGGGATGCTTCCGCGCTTTCCTGCAGGCCGCGCCACTCCCGATGGGCGACGATCACCGTGCACAGCAGGCCCACCACCAGGACAGCCGACGCCCACGCCACCGGCGGCAAGCCGACGCGGCGGGAAGGCGTCCCCGGTGCCGCCGTGGCGTCGCCGGAGTGTGCTGCGTGGAGGGAGTCCACCTGCGGGCCTTGATCCTGCGTGATGAGAGGGCGGTCCAGCTGCGACGGGATCGATCGACGGAAGGAATGCAGGCTTCGTGCCAAGCATTCCGCGTGCGGAAATGCCGGATCTCCGGGGTTTCCGGCCTTGTTCGGCATCCCATACGCCGATCGGAGGGACCGTATGGGTCACTATCGGCCCCAGCAGGGCGTACTTGACGGGCGTGGACGATGACGGGAAGCGGAAGTAAAGCCGATTACGTCAATGGATGAATGGGCGAGTGGATGGCCGTGCGCCGACGCTTCGCGACCGGGATCGCGCGGGCCTGCGCCTGTTCCAGCGTGACGAGGGCCTGCTGCAGCAACGCGAGGTCCTGCAGCAAGCCGAGTTGATCGACCAGTTCGGCGATGTGCCGCGGTGCGACGGCCAGGGGATGCCCGTGCACCTGCCGGCGTACACGGAGTTTGCGGAAGGCGGCCAGTTGCATGCGCAGCCGGCGCGACCTGCGGCGCCAGGCGTGCAGGTCATCGACGCGTCCGCTGGCCAGCGCAGTCGCCTGCGCGCGCTCCTGCCGTTGCACCGAGCGCGCAAGCGCGTTGCGCAGGTCGCCGCCATGGAGCCGGTGCCACGGCAACTGCCGCAGCCGTTCCGCCTGCCGGTGTGCCAGCGCCTGCCGGCGCACGAAGCCGGGATCGTCGCGCAGGGCCTCGGCGAGGCGGTGTTCCTGCTGCCGCGACAACAGCGCCAACAATGCCTCCCAGTTCGTGGCTTCATCGGAGGTGCCGGCATCGCGCGCCATGCGCTGCGCCGTGTCGAGCACCACCTGCCCGTCGCGGAGTGCGGAGAGGCTCTTGGTCAACGCACGGAGCTCGTCATCGACCGGGTCCACCGCTTCCTTGCCGAGCGCGCTGCGCGCCAGTGCCAGCAACGAGCGCAGGCGGCGAAGACTCTTGCGCGCTTCGTGCACCCCGGCCGGCTCGCCGGGCGCGATGGCGAGTGCGGCCACCAGTGCCCGCGCTTCGTGGGCCGCGAGCGCGGCGGCGCGTTCGCCGGTGCGTGTGGTGGTGCGGGGGCTCATGGGGGCATCCATGGCGGGGACGGCCAGTCTACGACCGCGTCGCCGCCCGCCATCCCCCTTGCGCCGCCTGAACGTGCACCGTTCGTCGGTCCGAATGCACTTGGCGGTGCGCGGCATAAAAGGTATAAATCGTTTATACGATTAAAGGATGTGCCATGGCCAAGTCCCGCAAGGCGCGCGACGCCCGTGCTGTCGACGACCTCTCCGAAGGCGCCGGGGCGTCCGCCAAGCTGGTGCGCGACAGCTTCACCATGCCGGCCGACGACTTCGCGCTGGTGGCGGTACTGAAGGGGCGCGCGCTACAGATGCAGCGGCCGGCGAAGAAGAGCGAACTGCTGCGCGCTGGCCTGCGCGCGCTGTCCGGGTTGTCGCCGCAGGCGCTGACCAAGGCGCTGGATGCACTGGCGCCGGTCAAGGCCGGTCGTCCGAAGAAGAAGTAGACGCCGCCTCCGCGCGGCGTGCGTTGACCTGATCACGGCATCCGCCAGTCGGCGTGTCGTCCTTCCGTTCCTGTCTGAAGTGCCATCGATGAACGTTGCCGCGATCCTCCGTCGCCACCGCTGGGTGGCCCTGTTGTCCGTCCTGCTGCTGGCCCCCGTGCTGGTGGCCTCGACGCATGCGCCGGTACGCGCGGCGATTCAGGGGCCGCAGGCGGGCTACAGCGTGCGCGACCTGGAATGGACGGATGCCGAGCGCGGTCGCGCCGTGCCGGTGAAGCTGTTCTGGCCGGATGCGGCGCGCACCGGCAAGGTGCCGCTGGTGGTGTTCTCGCACGGCATCGGCAGCGCGCGCGACGGCTACACGTATCTCGGCCACTACTGGGCGCGGCATGGCATCGCCAGCATCCATGTGCAGCACGTCGGCAGCGATCGGGCGCTGTGGCAGGGCAATCCCTTCACGCTGGTGGCGCGCTTCCAGCAGGCGGCGGGCGAGGTCGAGGCCGTGGCCCGCGTGCGCGACCAGCGGTTCGCCCTCGACCAGCTGCTGGCCGGCGAATGGGGCGCGCATGTCGATCGCGCGCGCATCGTTGCCGCCGGCCATTCCTACGGCGCCAACACGACCCTGATGTCGGCGGGCGCACGGGTGATGCGGGCAGGCAGGGCGATCCAGTTGCGCGACCCGCGCATCACGGCCGCCATCGTGATCTCCGCGCCGCCGTTCTACGGCGACGACGATTTCCGTCCCATCCTCTCGGGCATCACCATCCCCACCCTGCACGTGACCACGGCGGACGACATCATCCGCATCCCCGGCTTCGGTTCCGGCGTGGACGACCGGCTGAAGGTGTTCGACGCCATTGGTGGCGCACACAAGGTGCTGGCCGTTTACCGGCACGGCACGCACAACGTGTTCACCGATCGCCGCTACTTCGATTCGCGCGAGGTCAGCGAGCAGGTCAAGCAGGCGACCGAAACCTTGTCGGTCGCCTTCATCGACGGCACCTACGGTGCTTCGCGCGGCGCACTGGCGCAGTGGCAGTCCGGCCATCGCGCGCTGCTGGCGCGCTACGAGGCGCGCTGACTCAGGCCGTCGACCAGACGGCGAGCTCGTAACCGTCCGGATCGGTGAACTGGAAGCGGCGACCACCGGGGAAGGCGAAGATCGGCTTGGTGATCTTTCCGCCCGTGGCTTCGACGTTCGCCAGGCTTTCTTCCAGTGCCGCCGAGTACAGCACCACCAGCGCGCCGCCCGGCTGTGGCGTGCCGTGTGCGAAGCCGCCCGTCAGCCGGCCATCGCGGAACTCACAGTAGTCCGGGCCGTAGTCCTGGAACGTCCAGCCGAAAGCATCCCCGTAGAAGGCCTTCGAGGCCGCGATGGAGGCGACGGTGAATTCGAGGTAGTCGATGCGATGGTGCTGTTCGGCGTTGCTCATGGTGGGTGTCCGTGGAAGAGGCCGCCAGTCTGGCGAAGTCCTTGCGGTCTGTCTTGGCGAAATCGGACAGTCAGTCCAGGACCTGCGCGAGCAGGCGCGTGGGCGAGAAGCCGGTGAGCCGGCGCGTGTCGCCGGCCAGTTGCGCGGCGTCGTAGTAGCCCGCGTCGAGTGCGGCCTCCAGGAGGTTGGCGGGGTGGTGCCGCCGTCGCAGGAAGCGCTGCAGCCGCAGGATGCGCGCCAGCAGCTTTGGCCCGTAGCCGAATGCTTCGTCGCACCGGCGCAGCAGGGTACGCTCGGTGATGCCGAGTTCGCGCGCCAGTTGCGCGACCGTGTCGGGCCGTGCGCGCGACAGTCGTGCATGCACGGCCGAGATCGCGTCGCTACGAGGCGGCGTGTCGGCCAGGATCCTGTCGGTGAGCCATGCCATCGCGTCGGCGTCGCGCTCCGCCATCCGATCAGCCAGCGTCGCCAAGCGCGGGATGCCGAGATCACGCAGGTCCACACGTTGGTCGGCAAGGACATGCAACGGAACACCCAGCCAGCGCGTTGCCGCGCCGGGCGCGAACCGTAGGCCCCTTATCCGGCGCCCCGGCGCGATCTGGGCGTACTGCGCCCGCGTGTCGGGCCCGGCGATGCTCAAGCGCTCGCCATCCCAAAGCAGGTCGACGCAGGCGTCGGGCAGCACGAGCGCGGGACTTGCCTCCGTTCCCTGCACGTATTCCCAGCGACACAGCAGCGACTGGCCGGGCGCGAAGTCGTGTTGTCGATAGCGGCCGCTCATCGTGGCGTGGCGTCAGCGTTCGGAATGCCCGCTCTCATCGTAATCGCGGCGCTCGAACAGGTGGGGCTGGATCAGTTCGATGAAGGCGCGAGCCTGCGGCGACAGGAACTTGCCCTTGCGTACCACCACGCCGTAACTCCGCGACGGGAACCACTGGCTCAGCGAGCGCGCGGCCAACCGGTCGCGGTCCGCCTCGGTCAGGCAGATCGAGGCGATGATCGAGATGCCCATGCCCATGCTGACGTACTGCTTGATCACCTCCCAGCCGCCGACTTCCAGCGCGACCGTGTACGGCACGCGCGCCTGCTGGAACACCAGGTCCACCAGCCGGTAGGTGACCAGCCGCTTCGGCGGCAGGATCAGGGCGTGCGGTGAGAGATCTTCCAGCCGCAGGTCGCGCTTCTTCGCCAGCGGATGGTCGGGCGGGGTGATCAGCATCGGTTCGAAGCGGTAGACCGGGGCGTAGCTGAGGTCCGCCGGCACGTCGAGCACCGAGCCGACCGCCAGGTCCACCGCATCCGAGCGCAGCAGGTCGGTGCCGTCGGCGCTGGCGGCGTTGTGCAGGGTCAGCTTCACCTCGGGATGCTGCTGGCGGAAGTGCTCCACGATCTTCGGCAGCAGGTAGAGGATGGTGGAACTGTTGGCGGCCACGTTCAGTTCGCCGGCCTCCAGGCCGCTGACTTTCTCGCGGAAGCTGGCATCCAGGCCGTCCAGTCCCGCCACCAGCGGTTGGGCCATCTCGTACAGGAGCTGACCTTCGCGGCTCGGTGCCAGCCGTCGACCGCTGCGCTCGAACAGGGTCACTCCCAGCTCCCGCTCCAGGGCCTGCAACTGCAGGGTGATGGCCGGCTGGCTGACAAAAAGCGCCTCCGCCGCCCGCGATACCGACCCCAGCCGCACCGTCTGGCAGAAGGCCCGCAGGGGCTTCAGCCGGTCGGATTTGTAGGGAAAACGAGGAGTTGGCGCTTCTTTAGAGCTCACGTTCTAACAAACTATAAGCAGTGCTTATTTAATGCATTGACAAAACTGTTTTGTCAAATAATTCGATGGGGGAGCACTGTGCGGTTCCAGCAAGACGCCAGGAGACCTCCATGTCCGCCACCGCTTTCGCCCTGCCGCCGCGCGAATCCCGCGCCGACCGACCCACCCCCGGCATCGCCCTGACCGCCAGTGTGGTGGGCCAGGACGCGCTGCTGACCCCCGGCGTGCTGGCTCTGCTCGTCTCGCTGCACCGTGCGATCGAGCCGGAGCGTCAGACCCGGCTGGCGGCCCGCCGTGAGCGCCAGGCGTTCTTCGATGCCGGTGGCCTGCCGGATTTCCGCGCCGATACGCGCACGATCCGCGACGGCGACTGGACCGTTGCCCCGGTGCCGACCGCGCTGCAGGACCGTCGGGTGGAAATCACCGGGCCGGTGGACCCGAAGATGGTCATCAACGCGCTGAACTCGGGCGCCAGGGTGTTCATGGCGGACTTCGAGGATTCCACCTCGCCGACCTGGCAGAACCTGCTGACCGGCCAGCGCGCGCTGACCGATGCCGTGCGCGGCGACCTGCAGTTCACCAGCGAGAACGGCAAGCGCTATGCGCTGAAGCCGCAGGACGAACAGGCGGTGCTGCTGGTCCGGCCGCGTGGCTGGCACCTGGACGAGAAGCACGTGCTGATCGACGGTGCGCCGATTGCCGGCGGCCTGTTCGACATTGCCGTATTCGCCTGGCACAACGCCCGCGCGCTGCAGGCCCGCGATCGTGGTCCGTACTTCTACCTGCCCAAGCTGCAGAGCATGGAAGAGGCCGCGCTGTGGGAGACCGCGCTGTCGCACATCGAGGCCGCGCTGGGCCTGCCGCACGGGCAGATGAAGGTTACCGTGCTGATCGAAACGCTGCCGGCCGTGTTCGAGATGCACGAGATCCTGCATGCGCTGCGCGAGCGCATCGTCGGCCTGAACTGCGGCCGCTGGGACTACATCTTTTCGTACCTGAAGACGTTCCGTCGCCACGCCGACAAGGTGCTGCCGGAGCGCGGCCAGGTGACGATGACGCAGCCGTTCCTGAAGGCCTATTCGGAACTGCTGATCCAGACCTGCCACCGGCGCGGCGCACATGCGATGGGCGGCATGGCCGCGCAGATCCCGATCAACAACGACGAAGCCGCCAACGAGCAGGCGTTGGCCCGCGTGCGCGCCGACAAGCTGCGCGAAGTCACCGCCGGCCACGACGGCACCTGGGTGGCGCACCCGGCGCTGATCCCGGTGGCGAAGGCGATCTTCGACGAGCACATGCCGCAGACCAACCAGCGCGGTGTGCTGCGCGAGGATGTCGCGGTCACCCGCGACGACCTGATCCGTCCGTCCACCGGCACCATCACGCGCGCCGGCTTCGAGGGCAACGTGGAAGTGTGCGTGCGCTACTTGGCCGCGTGGCTGGATGGCAACGGTTGCGTTCCGATCCACTGGCTGATGGAAGACGCCGCTACCGCCGAGATCTCGCGCACGCAGATCTGGCAGTGGTTGCACATGCCCGACGTGCACCTGTGCGATGGCACCCAGATCGACTATGCGCTGCTGCAGCGCACGCTGGCCGCATTGCCCGCGAAGCTGGGCGACCACAGCCGGCTGCCCGGCGGCGAGCGCATCTCCGAAGCCATCGCCCTGCTCGACGCCCTGAGCCGTGCCGACGACCTGGCCGACTTCCTGACCCTGCCCGCGTACGAACGCATCGACTGACCCCCGCCCCCACCCACGACGCCCCACGACGAAAAGAGAGTCCGCCATGAGCACCAAGCAACAGCAGATCGACGCCATCCAGAAGGACTGGGACAGCAACCCGCGCTGGACCGGAATCAAGCGCGACTACGCCGCCGCCGATGTCGTCCGCCTGCGCGGCAGCCTGCAGCCGGAGTACACCCTGGCGCGCCGCGGCGCCGAGAAGCTGTGGAAGCTCGTCAACGGCGAAGCGAAGAAGGGCTACGTGAACGCGTTCGGCGCGATCAGCGCCGGCCAGGCGATGCAGCAGGCCAAGGCGGGCCTGGAAGCCGTCTACCTGTCCGGCTGGCAGGTCGCCGCCGACGGCAACACCTCCGAGACGATGTACCCGGACCAGTCGCTGTACGCCTACGACTCGGTGCCGACGATGGTCCGTCGCATCAACAATACCTTCCAGCGCGCCGACGAGATCCAGTGGAAGAACATCTGCGACGGCAAGGCGAACGACGCCGACGCCATCGACTTCTTTCTGCCGATCGTCGCCGACGGCGAAGCCGGCTTCGGCGGCGTGCTGAACGCCTACGAGCTGATGAAGAACATGATCGTGGCCGGTGCCGCGGGCGTGCACTTCGAGGACCAGCTGGCCGCGGTGAAGAAATGCGGCCACATGGGCGGCAAGGTGCTGGTGCCCACGCAGGAAGCCGTGCAGAAGCTGCAGGCCGCGCGCCTGGCCGCCGACGTGCTGGGCGTGCCGACCATCGTGCTGGCGCGCACCGACGCCGAAGCCGCCAACCTGCTGACCTCGGACTTCGACGCCAACGACCAGCCCTTCGTCACCGGCCAGCGCACTGCGGAAGGTTTCTACCGGGTCAAGAACGGCCTGGAGCAGGCGATCAGCCGCGGCATCGCCTACGCGCCCTACGCCGACCTGGTGTGGTGCGAGACCGGCACGCCGGACATCGGCTTCGCCCGCGAGTTCGCCCAGGCGGTGCACGCGAAGCATCCCGGCAAGCTGCTGTCGTACAACTGCTCGCCCAGCTTCAACTGGAAGAAGAACCTGGACGACGCGCAGATCGCCCGCTTCCAGGATGACCTGTCGGCGCTGGGCTACAAGTTCCAGTTCATCACGTTGGCCGGCATCCACATCAATTGGTTCAACAGCTTCCAGTTCGCCCACGACTACGCGCGCGGCGAAGGCATGAAGCATTACGTCGAGCAGGTGCAGGAGAAGGAGTTCGCCGCGCGCGAGAAAGGCTACACGTTCGTCTCGCACCAGCAGGAGGTGGGCGCGGGCTACTTCGACGACGTCACCACCGTCATCCAAGGCGGCAGCTCCAGCGTCACCGCGTTGAAGGGCTCGACCGAGGAAGAGCAGTTCTACGAAAAGGAAAAGGCGGCCTGACCGCTGCTCGCAAGGATGCAGCAAAAGAAACGCCGGCTTTCGCCGGCGTTTCTTCTTTCAGCGTTGCGGGAAGAAAGCGCGCGCTTACTTCTTCACTTCCTGCGTGTGTCCCTTCAGTGCATCGGCCAGGCCCGGCACGCCATTGGCGCCGGTCGGCACGCTGATGCTCGAACCGGTGAAGTCCTTGCCGATGGGCTCGGCACGCCCCCCCAGGCACTGGGCGAGGAAGCCTTCGGTCACCGCGTTGAACGCCTTGTTGTTCTCCGGCCGGGCGAAGCCGTGGCCTTCGTCGGGGAACAGCACGTAGGTCACCGGGATATTCTTCGCCGTCATCGCCTTGACGATCTGGTCGCTCTCGTCCTGCTTCACGCGCGGGTCGTTCGCGCCCTGGCCGATCAGCAACGGCTTCTTGATCTGGTCGGCGCGGGTCAGCGGCGAGCGCTCGGTCAGCCATGCCTTGCCGGCGTCGGTGCGTGGGTCGCCCATGCGCTTGGCGAGTTGCTCGAAGAAGCTCGCCCAGTACGGCGGCACGGTGCTCAGCAGGGTATTGAGGTTGGACGGGCCGACGATGTCCACGCCGCAGGCGAATGCGTCCGGCGTGAAGGTCAGACCGGCCAGCGTGGCGTAGCCACCGTAGCTGCCGCCCATGATCGCGACCTGCTCCGGCGTGGTGACGCCCTGCTTGACGGCCCACTGCACGGCGTCGATCAGGTCGTCGTGCATCTTGCCGGCCCACTCGCCGTTGCCCGCATTGGTGAAGCTCTTGCCGAAGCCGGTGGAGCCGCGGAAGTTGACCGACAGCACCGCGTAGCCGCGGTTGGCCAGCCACTGGTTGTAGCCGCCGTAGCCGTAGGAATCGCGTGCCCACGGACCGCCGTGCACCAGCAGCACCAGCGGCACCGGCGCATCGGCCTTGCCGTCGTTGTTCGCGTCGGCACTGCGCGGCAGGGTCAGGTAGCTGACCAGCGTCTTGTTGTCGCGCGAGGCGATCTCCACCGGCCACTGCGGCACCAGCGGCTTGCCTTCCAGCTTCGGCCGCGCGGAGAACAGCTTGGTCAGCGTGCCGGCCGGACGGTCGTAGCGGTAGTAGACCAGCGGGGCTTCGGCCGCGGAATACGCGATGATCCAGGTCTTGTCGTCCAGCGTGCGCGTGTTGACGGACACGTCGCCCGGGCCGATCGCCTCCAGCTTCTCCAGGTCGGCCCGGATCGAAGGGTCGACGACCTTCCATTCATCGCGGAGGTAATCCACCGACACGGCCTGCACCTTGCCGGTCGCCGGGTCCGCCAGGCTGCCGCCGACGTCGGCGCGTGCATCTTCCAGCACCAGCGTGCGCTTGCCGCTGGCCACGTCCACGGCGAACAGCGCGGCGGTGTTGCGGCCGCGCGAATCGGTGAAGTACAGGGTCTTGCCGTCCAGCGTCAGGCCGCCGGGATTGGTGGTGAGCACATCCTCGAACGGGATGTCGTCGAACTTCTCCCAGCCGCCCTTGGCATCACGCTTCAGCACGTCGGCGCCGCCGTCCGGGCGCGAGCGCGTGGCGTACTTGAGGGCATAGTCCGCGTCGGCGATGTAGCCGGCGATCTGCGCGTCGTTCTTCTCCAGCAGGGTGCGTGTGCCCGTGGCGAGGTCGACCTTGTACAGGTCGTGCCACTGCGCATCGCGGTCGTTCATGCCGACGAGGATCGTGCCGGGATGTTTCGGGCTGACGCCGGATACCTGGGCGGTGGTCTTCGGGAACGGTGTCAGGTCTTTGGCCTGGCCGGTCTTCAGGTCCACGGCGTACAGGTGGAAGTCCTCGTCGCCGCCGCTGTCACGCAGATACAGCAGGGTGTCGGGGTTGTACGACCAGAAATAACTGCGGATGCCGCGCGCCTTGTCCTGGGTGACGGCCTTGGCCAGTGACGGATTGTCCGCCGGGGCCACCCACACGTTGAGCACGCCATCGACGGCGGCAACCCAGCTCAGGTACTTGCCATCGGGGCTGATCTGCACGTTGGCGCGCTCGGGATTGCCGAACAGCGCGTCGCGCGCAATCAGTTCGGTGCCGGCGATGCGGTCGGCGGCGGATGGGGCGGCCTGTGCCGCGAGCGCGACGGCGACGGTCGAGGCCAGCAACGTGAGACGGAATGCGGCATGACGCATGGGCGAAACTCCTGGAGGCAAGGAAGGGATAGCGGACATGACGTCCGCCAGCCGGAGGTGTGACTCGAGTAGACCACACCCCACCTTCACCCGCCTTGGTCGTAGGTCATGCGGGATTGCCGCGATCCATGCCCCGGTAGCCCAGCGCTTCGGTCAGGTGTGGCGTGTTGATCGAGTCGCTGCCCGCCAGGTCGGCGATGGTGCGCGCCACCCGCAGGATGCGATGCAGGCTGCGCGCGGAGAGCTGCAGGCGCTCGACGGCGCGCTCCAGCAGCGCCTGGTCCCGTGCCGACAGTCGGCAGTGCGCCATGGTGTCGGCCTGGCCCAGGCGTGCGTTCGCGCAACCGGCGCGCGCCTGTTGGCATGCGCGCGCGGCAACGACGCGGGCCTGCACCGCGGCCGTGGATTCGCCGTCCGGTGCATCCGGCCTCAGCTCGTGGGGCGGCAGCCGCGGCACATGGACATGCAGGTCGATGCGATCGAGCAGCGGCCCCGACAACCGGCTGCGGTAGCGACGGATGAGGTCCGGGCCACAGCGGCAACGCCCGCTGGGGTCGCCGGCCCAGCCGCATGGGCACGGATTCATGGCTGCGACCAGTTGGAAACGGGCGGGGAACTCCGCCGTGCGCGCCGCCCGCGACACGGTGACGGTGCCGGATTCCAGCGGCTCGCGCAGCACGTCGAGCGCGGCACGGTTCCATTCGGGCAACTCGTCGAGAAACAGGACGCCATGGTGGGCGAGGGAGATCTCGCCGGGTCGCGGTTGTGCGCCGCCGCCGACCAGCGCCACCGCGCTGGCGGTGTGGTGTGGGGCGCGATAGGGACGCTGTCGCCAGCGCGCGGGATCCAGGCCGCGCCCACTGACGGAGGCGATGGCGGCGGCTTCCATCGCTTCGGCATCGCTGGCCTCGGGCAACAGCCCGGGCAGGCGTGAGGCCAACAGGGTCTTGCCGCAGCCGGGCGAACCGATCAACAGCAGGTGGTGTCCTCCCGCGGCGGCGACCTCCAGGGCGCGTCGCGCGTGCGCCTGGCCGCGTACGTCGGCCAAGTCGGGAATGGCCGATGGCAGCGGAGGGGGTGCCACCGCGGCAGGCAGCACCTTGCGCCCTTCCAGCAGTGCGCAGACTTCCAACAGCGTTCGCCCGGTGAGGGCGTGGCCCTGCTGGGCCAGGGCGGCTTCGGCACCGCTCGGTTCCGGTACCACCAGGGTGCGTCCACTGGCCGCGACCGCCAGCGCCGCCGGCAGCACGCCGTCCACCGCCCGCAGTTCACCGGTCAGGCTCAACTCACCGAGGAATTCGTATTCCGCCAGCGATTCGCGGCGGATCTGCCCGCTGGCGGCCAGGATGCCCAGCGCGATGGGCAGGTCGAAGCGGCCGCCGTCCTTGGGCAGGTCCGCCGGCGCAAGGTTCACGGTGATCCTGCGTGTCGGGAACTCGAACTGCGCGCACAGGATCGCGGCGCGTACGCGGTCGCGCGCCTCGCGCACGGCGGCTTCGGGCAGGCCGACGATTTGCGTGGACGGCAGGCCGCCGGACAGATGCACTTCCACGCGCACGGGCGGCGCGGACACGCCCGCCCGCGCCCGGCTGTTCACCAGGGCCAGACTCATGGCGGCGGGGTCAGGACTGCGTGGGCTTGTCGGCCAGCTGGGTTTCCAGCGCGGCCACGGTGCGTTCCAGTGTTTCCAGCTTCTCGCGTGTGCGCAGCAGCACCGCCTGCTGCACGTCGAACTCCTCGCGCGTCACCAGGTCCAGCTTCCCCAGGCCGGCCTGCAGCGCGGACTTGAAGGTCTGCTGCAATTCTTCCTGCGAATCACGCAGGCCGGGCGGCACCAGCTGGCTGAGGCGGCGGGCGAGGTCGTCGATGTGGTTGAGGTCGATCATGTCTGTTCTCCGGCAGTGCACCGAGCTTGTGGGCGATGCCGGTGGCAGGCCATCGGCGTTCGCTGCGCAGCGCTGTCGGAAAAGTCCGGCGGCGAGGCCGCCATTGAACCGCGACAGGACCCGTTGCCGCAACCGCGCGCGGTCGCGCCGCGCTATCCTGCGTGCAGCATCCACGGGAGCAAGCTGCATGAAAATGGTCATGGCCATCATCAAGCCGTTCAAGCTGGACGACGTGCGCGAAGCATTGGCGGACGCCGGCATCGCCGGCATCACGGTCACGGAAGTAAAAGGCTTCGGTCGCCAGAAGGGGCACACCGAGCTCTACCGGGGCGCCGAGTACGTGGTCGATTTCCTGCCGAAGGTGAAGCTGGAGGTCGCGGTGACCGACGATCAGGCCGAACAGGTGGTCGAGGCCATCGTGAAGGCGGCCGGCACCGGCAAGATCGGCGACGGCAAGGTGTTCGTGTACGACCTGGAGCGCGTGGTGCGGATCCGGACGGGCGAACTGGACGCCGACGCGCTGTAATGAAGAATCCCGTTGCGCTGTGGTCGACGGGCGTACTGCTTGCCAGCATGGCCTTGACGGTGGCCGCCACTTCTGTCCGGCCAAAGCCACTCGACGAGATGGTGCGTGAGGCCGATCTCGTCGTGGTGGCTACCATCAAGGCGGTCAGCATGGTGGACGGCAAAGGGCGTCCAATCACGGACCGGCGGGCACGCACCGGGCCTGGATCAGACAATCGGATGCGGCTGACCTTGCACGTGCAGGAAGTGCTGTCCGCCCGCACGGAAACGAACGCGTCGTCGCTGCAGGTGCCGTTGTGGTCAATGTGGCACTACGAACTCGGCACGATGCAGGATGATCTCACTGGTCGTGAAGGTATCTTCTTGCTTAAGGGTGACGCACATGAGCCGGTCTACCCGACGGGATTCCATCGCGCCACCCAGGAACGTCCTGAAATCGAAGCACTGCTTGGCCGGTGAATCCGAGGGAAGATTGCAAAAAAGCCCCGCATAGCGGGGCTTTTTTTGGCTGTGTAGCGAGCTCTCTTACTCGCCCAGTGCCTTCGCCACGAACGGCGGCGCCACCAGCACGCCGGTGTGCAGGTGCGCGGTGTAGTACAGCGTGTCGAACGGCTTGGCCGCCGCGTCTGCCTGGCGGAAGGCGAAATCGAAACCGGCCTGCTTGCTGGCCACGGTGACGCTCCACCAGCCGGTCGGGTAGCACGGCTGCGGGAACGGCAGCGTCTTGAACGACTGGAAGCCGGCCTTGCCCATCTCGGCGCGCATGTCCTTGATCAGGTCCAGCAGTGCCAGCGGCGATTCGGATTGTTGCACCAGCAGGCCATCCGGCTTCAGCGCGCGGAAGCAGCTCTCGAAGAACGCCTTGTTGAACAAGCCTTCGGCGGGGCCGACCGGGTCGGTCGAGTCGACGATGACCACATCGACGCTGCCCGGCTCGCAGTTCGCCATGTAGGCCACGCCGTCGTCGAACAGCAACTCGGCGCGCGGGTCGTCGTTCGATTCGCACAGCTCGGGGAAATACTTCTCCGCCATCCGCGTGACCTGTTCGTCGATGTCGCACTGCGTGGCCTTCTCCACGCCCGGGTGCTTCAGCACTTCGCGCAGCGTGCCGCAGTCGCCGCCACCGATGATCACCACGCGCTTCGGCTGCGCATGCGTGAACAGCACCGGGTGGCTGATCATCTCGTGGTAGAAGAAGTTGTCGCGCGTGGTCAGCATCATCGCGCCGTCGATCACCATCAACTTGCCCCAATCGGTGCTGTCGTAGATCTCGATCTTCTGGAACGGCGACTGCACCTCGTCCAGCTTGCCGGTCGTACGGAAGCCGATGGCCGAGCCGGTGTGTGAGAAGTGTTCGATGAACCAGGTGTCGTTGGCGGTCATGGGGCGATGTCCTGCGGATGAAGGATGGAGTCTGTTCCCTTCTCCCGTCGGGAGAAGGTGGCGCGCAGCGCCGGATGAGGGTGCGGTGAGTGCAGCGATGCCCGCGTGATCTGGACTTCGCCGAACCCTCACCCCAACCCCTCTCCCGACGGGAGAGGGGCTTGAGCGCGGCGCGCATTGTAACGGACCCATGTGACCGCAGCCTGTAGAATGCGCGTCCGCTCGCCTCACCTTGGAAAACGCCATGTCCTGGTCCACCGACCACGCCCGCAAGACCTACTCCGTCCCGCACTGGGCCGAAGGGTATTTCGACGTGGACGCCGCCGGCCGCATCGTGGTGTCGCCCAAAGGCGCGCAGGGCCCGCTGATCCCGCTGCCGGAAGTCGTGGACGCCGCGCGTGCGCAAGGCGCCCAGCTGCCCCTGCTGGTGCGCTTCCCCGACATCCTCGGCGACCGCCTGGGCAAGCTGCAGGCCGCGTTCGCGCAGGCGCAGGCCGACTGGGAATACAAGGGCGGCTATACGGCGGTCTACCCGATCAAGGTCAATCAGCATCGCGGTGTCGCTGGCACGCTGGCCTCGCACGCAGGCGAGGGCTTCGGCCTGGAAGCCGGCAGCAAGCCCGAGCTGATGGCCGTGCTGGCGCTGTCGCGCCCGGGCGGCCTGATCGTCTGCAACGGCTACAAGGACCGCGAGTACATCCGCCTGGCGCTGATCGGCCGCAAGCTGGGCCTGCAGACCTTCATCGTCATCGAGAAGCCGTCCGAGCTGGCGCTGGTCATCGAAGAGTCGCGCAAGCTGGGCGTGAAGCCCGGCCTGGGCGTGCGCATGCGCCTGGCCACGCTGGGCGCCGGCAAGTGGCAGAACAGCGGCGGCGACAAGGCCAAGTTCGGCCTGTCCCCGCGCCAGGTGCTGGACCTGTGGAAGCAACTGCGCGAGGTGGGCCTGCAGGACACGCTGAACCTGCTGCACTTCCACATGGGGTCGCAGATTTCCAACGTGCGCGACATCGCCAACGGCATGCGCGAAGCGACGCGTTATTTCATCGAGCTGTCCAAGCTGGGCGCGACCATCAGCCATGTCGATGTCGGTGGTGGCCTGGGCATCGACTACGAGGGCACGCGTTCGCGCAGCTACTGCTCCATCAACTACGGCATCGGCCAGTACGCCAGCAACATCGTGCAGCCGCTGGCCGAAGCCTGCGAACAGCATGGGCTCACACCGCCGCGCATCGTCACGGAGTGTGGCCGCGCGATGACCGCGCACCATGCGGTGCTGGTGGTCAACGTGTCGGAAGTCGAGCAGGCGCCGGAAGGCCGCGTGCCGCCGTCGCACGACGACGAGCCGGCGGTGATCCGCCACCTGCGCGAGATCCACGGCGAACTGGACACGCGCCCGGCCGTCGAACTGTTCCACGAAGCGCAGCACCACCACAGTGAAGGCCTGTCGCTGTACGCACTGGGCCAGATCGACCTGGTGCACCGCGCGCGCATCGACGACCTGTTCTACGCCATCGCGCATGCGGTGCGTGCGCGCCTGAGCAGCGACGAGCGCAGCCATCGCGACCTGCTGGATGAGTTGAACGAGCGCCTGGTCGACAAGTACTTCGTCAACTTCAGTGTGTTCGAATCGATCCCGGATGTCTGGGCGATCGACCAGGTGTTCCCGATCGTGCCCATTGAACGGCTGGACGAAGCGCCGACGCGTCGCGGCATCATCGCCGACATGACCTGCGACTCGGACGGCATGGTCAAGACCTACGTCGAGAACGAAGGCTTGGATTCCTCGCTGCCGCTGCATGCGATGAAGCACGGCGAGAGCTACCGGCTGGGCATCTTCCTGGTCGGCGCCTACCAGGAAATCCTCGGCGACATCCACAACCTGTTCGGCGACACCGACGCGGTGGAAGTCAGCGCCGATGCCGGCAGCGGTTACCTGATTACCCAGCAGCGCCGCGGCGACACCACCGACGTGATGCTCGACTACGTCGGCTACAAGCTGGACGATCTGCGCGCGGTGTATCGCCAGCGCGTGGAGGAAGCCGGTCTGTCAGCCGGCGAATCCAAGCTGCTGTCCGACGCGCTGGAGACCGGCCTCACCGGCTACACCTACCTGTCGGACGAACCGCTGGCGTAGCGTGCGCCGTGCGGACGGCCTCGCGATGCCGGATGTCCGGTGACGTGCGCGTGGCGCACGCCACGGGACTGCGAAGCAATTACTCGCGCGCGACCTGGAAGCCCGCCACCGACTGCGTCACCGGCATGATCTCCAGCCGGTTGATGTTGAGGTGCGGCGGCAGCGTAGCGACGTAGAAGATGGTCTCGGCGATGTCGTCGGCCGTCATCGGCGCGGCGCCGGTGTAGAGCTTGTCCGACGCCTGCTGGTCGCCATGCGTGCGCACCAGGGTGAATTCGGTTTCGGCCATGCCGGGTTCGATGGTGGTCACGCGCACGCCGGTACCGTGTAGGTCGCTGCGCAGGCCCAGCGAGAACTGGCTGACGAACGCCTTGCTGCCGCCATAGGCGTTGCCGCCCGGGTACGGATAGACACCCGCCACCGAGCTGATGTTGATGATGGCGCCCTTGCGTTCGACCAGCAGCGGCAGCAAGCGGTGCGTCAGCGTGACCAGCGCGGTGATGTTGGTGTCGATCATCGTGCGCCAGTCGGACAGCAATGCGTGCTGCGCGGGTGCCGTGCCCTGTGCCAGACCGGCGTTGTTGACCAGCAGGTCGATGTCGCGGAACCCTGCCGGCAACGCCGCCAGTGCGGCGTCCATCGCGGCTTCGTCGCGGATGTCGAACGCGGCGGCATGCACCTTGTCGGCACCGATTTCATCCACCAGCGCCTGCAGGCGCTCGGCACGGCGGCCCGTGGCGATCACGCGCCAGCCGGCAGCGGCGAAGCGGCGGACGGCGGCGGCACCGAAGCCGGATGTGGCGCCGGTGATGAGGGCGGTACGGGTCATGGGGATTCCTTCGCGGAGGGAAAACGGTTCGCGGTCAGCGGCGCGCATACCAGAGGGCACCCAGCCAGGTGCCGAGCGCGGCGGCGACCACGGACAGCGTCGCGCTGAGTGCGTTCGTGCGCAGCAGGAAACCGAGGGGATAGGACATGTCCGAGGCCGCACCGGCGATGCCGGCCAGCACCGACAGCGTCGCGATCCACACCGCCAGCGTCAGGCCGACGGCGACGATCAGGAAGCGATGGCCTGCCAGCGCGCCACCCAGCCCCATGCAGAGGGCGGTCACGACGTAGCTGACCGGCGCCAGGAATCCCCAGCGCGTCTGCACCACCTCCTGCCAGTGTGCGGGCAGGACGCGGCCGACCAGCCACGAGGCGACAAGCAGCGACCCCATCGCCGCGGCCGTCGCCACGATCAGGCGCTGCAGCGGCGGCCGCGTGGCACTCACTGCGCCTTCACCGCCATCGCAGGCAGTCCGCCGCTGGCGAGTTTCTGCTTCGCCTCGGCGAGTTCGCTCGCCGTGCCATACGGGCCCATGCGCACGCGGTAGACGGTCTTGCCGTTGATCTGTGCCGACTCCACGCGGGCGCTCAGACCCAGCATGGCGATCTTGGCCTTGGTGGCCTCGGCATCGCCCGACGCGCCGAATGCGCCGGCCTGCAGGATGTAGCGCGCGCCGGTGTCCGCGCTGGCCACGGTGGGGGCAGGCTTGGGTGCGGGAGGAGCGTCTGCAGTGCGCGGTGTCTCGGCCGGGCGGGCAGGCGCGGTTTCGTTGATCGGTGTCGGCTGGGCCGCTGCGGCGGCGGCCGGCGCAGCCGCGACCGGCGTCGTGGCTTGT